>ERZ1034855.22-NODE-22-length-99728-cov-218.532913_pt1 | contig 99728 bp, 104 predicted proteins | sample MGYA00520699_ERZ1034855 | MGnify/ENA primary metagenome ERZ1034855 (study PRJEB33766, sample SAMN09781730) | gut metagenome | biome: gut microbiome | host: Homo sapiens | place: Madagascar | study: EMG produced TPA metagenomics assembly of the PRJNA485056 data...
GATGGTAGTGCAACGTACGTTTGTGTGAGAGTAGGTCACTGCCAGGCTTCCATTTGAGCGGAGCGGTAGTTCAGCTGGTTAGAATGCCTGCCTGTCACGCAGGAGGTCGCGGGTTCGATCCCCGTCCGTTCCGCCACTTATCTTTAAAGACCCGAACATGTATTCGGGTTTTTTCGTTTTTGTATCATACAATTTAATCAACTGAATTTTATCTTCTAAATCTCATAACTTTTTTCAAATATTGTCTGTTCGTTAGATATTTAGATCTAGTTCTTAGCGTATACTAAGCATAAATTGTGATAGGAGCTGATCTTGATTAGATTTTTAAACTTTGTATCTATTATCGTAGCTTTCGTCATTTTAGCTTTTGGTGTCTTTAACTATGTTAATCGTGACCATACAACGATCTATGTTGGAGTAGATGGTTATAGTGCACCGTTTTCAATGACAAGCGATATTGGCGAGCTAAAAGGCTTTGGAGTAGACTTAATGCGAGCTGTTGCTAATGCATTAGATGTTAACGTTGAGTTTAGAATGATTCCTTTCTATGTTCTTCAGGACTCTTTACGCCGTGGCACTGTTGATGCTGTAGTAGCTCCATTTGATTCTAATTTAAAAGAGAATCAACTAAATTCAAATTTTACTGTACCTTATTTTAAAAATAACTTAGTTTTTGCTGTTAAAGATAATCTCGCTTCTAAGTATAAAGATATATCTTCAATGGTAGGTGCTAAGTTTTGCGTCACAGATAAGCCTGATGTTTTAAAGTATGTGCGCTCTAAATATAAAAACTCTGTAATTATGATTTTTGCTAGTTCTGAGGATGCTTTTTCAGGTCTGTACAAGGAGCAGTGTGCAACTTTCATAGACAGTAAATCTAGTATGTATTACTACATTAGTAAACATCGTTTGAGAAAACTTACTGTTAAAGACATTCCTTTTACAGGTGAAGTTACCTACAAGATTGCTGTAGGGGATAATAAAGCTGACTTATTAAATAAAATCAATAAAGGTCTTGATTACTTAATGAGCACTAGAGAAATTGATGAAATCAGTAAAAAGTGGTTCTCAATTCCATCAGATCTTTAGCTGATTACTTTTTAGTAGAGTCTTTAGAAACAAAAAAGCGAACTCGTGTTAAGTTCGCTTTTTAACAATGTGTTTATCTATTTTTAGTTTATTCTGATTCTTTTAGTGAATCTAAAATATTGTTTCCAAACCAGTCCATACTGATCTTTTCAAACACACCATTTTCTTCAACTTCTTTTAATCCTTTGTTAATTTGATTTAGAAGTTCTTTATTACCTTTTTGTACAGCAATACCGTAATACTCTTTATCGATATGTTTCTTAATTTCGATTGAGGTAAATTTACCAGAGTTATCTTTAGTTAAGAAAAAGTCATTTACAGGCTTGTCATGAATTGCAGCAAGGCAACTGCCGTTACCTAACTCAATATAGGTCTCAGGAGGAGTATTAAAGATCTTATCTTTAGATTTTTGAAGAAATTTCTGGGTGAAGTTAGTACCGGTTGCTGCTAACTGAGTGCAGATTGGGTGACCGTCTAACTTCTCATAGGTATCATATTTTTGAGCATTCTTCTTTTCAATGACATAGCTCATACCGCATAAGTAGTATGGATCTGAAAAGTCTACCTTTTTTGCTCTTTCTTCAGAAATTGTGAAACCTGAGATGATGAGATCAATGTTGCCTGTCATCAATGAAGGAATTAAACCATCAAAAGGCATTACATTGATTTTTACGTTATATCCAAGATCTTTACCAATAGCCTTGATTAAATCGATATCAAAGCCTGTGATATTACCTTGATCATCAATATAGGTAAAAGGAGCGAAAGCACCTTCGCAACCTACATTTAAAGTTTTTCCTTGAGCATTGGTGTTTGCCTCATCAGCATAAGCAGATGACAGTGAGCTTACGATAGCTAAAGAACATATTGCTAAGGATCGAACTGATTTTTTTAAAGCTTGGAACATAGTAACTCCTCCTAATAGATATTGTATAAAAAAGAGCATTAACTTTGTAGATAAAAAAGGGGATATTTACTCTAAAAGGCAGGATTTTCTAATATTGCTCTTAAATTTAACTTTGTTGCTCTTATTTATTCTTAAGCTTGGTAAAAATTTAACGCCTCAATGAAATTTTACGGCAAGCAAATCGAACCGAGCAACATCACATAATTTTTTCGGTTCAATTGAAGCCAAACAAGTTAATATAAACTTGTAGCTTAACGTTACTGGTTAACTACAGTATATGATTAACAAACAATTTTTGTGATAACGATCGGCCCCATTTGGTGGCCGTAAAAAGAAATTAGTGAATCTCATAAAGTGCCACTTCATGGATATAATAGAGATCGCACTTGAAGCACTGAGCGTTTAAGATCATATATTGAACGTCATCTTAAACTGTTCAAAACGTATGTTACAAGCGCTCTAGTTTTTGCAAATCTCATGAAAGGTAAAATCATAAGTCATATTATTGAAGTAATATCTAAAACACCAAGAATGCAAACAATGCTTAACCAACCAAGCATGACAAAAAAACTAGTGCAAAAAATTTTTTTATTCTTTCATAAAATTCATATTTATAGATACTTTGTTCTTCAAAATCAATATATTACTTTATGCACTGTTTTTGACATTAAGGATCGCATAGTGAGCATTTAAGCGATAAACAGCTGTTCACGTTTATACTCAAGGCCGATTTTTTGATCAAACTTCTTTTAGGAGAATAAACATGAAGTTGTACAAACTCGCACCTTTAAGTGCTATCTGCATAGCAACACTGATAGCTTCTGGATGCTCTTCAGATTCACAGAAAGCAAATGAAACTTTATCTGCACAAACAATGACTGTATCTCAGAAGGCTAATCCATTAGCAACTCATGGTGTTGTAACATCTCCAAACTACCTTGCAACACAGGCTGGTCTTGACGTTCTAAGACGAGGTGGTAATGCAGTTGATGCTGCAATTGCAACTGCTGCAACTCTAACAGTTGTATATCCACAGATGTGTACACTAGGTGGCGACAACTTCTGGCTTATTTATAATGCAAAAACAGGTGAGCTAAAGGCTCTGAACGCATCAGGTAGGTCTGGTAGCAAAGCTACAATCGAATTCTACAAATCAAAAGGTTTTGAAAAAATTCCTTCTCGTGGTTACTATGCAGCAAATACAGTCCCTGGTGTAGTATCAGGCTGGGATGAGGCATATAAAATGTCTCAAAAGGAAATGGGATCTAAATATAAATGGGCCGACATTTTAAAGACACCAATTGATTATGCAAAGAATGGTTTTCCTGTAAGCACATCTTTGAATTTCTGGACTAAGGTTGATATTGATCCTACCGATTCTGAATTCAGAAATCTTCAGCGATTCCCAGAGTTTTCTAAAGTATTCTTAAAGAATGGAACTGATGCTTATGATGTAGGTGAAATTCTTGTTCAGCCTGATCTTGCAAATACATTATCTTTAATTGCAAAGAAAGGAGCTAAAGAATTTTACCAAGGCGAGATTGCAAAAAAAATTGTAGCAGATCTTCAAGCAAATGACGGTATGCTCTCTCTTGAGGATTTTAAGAACCATCATGCAGATTGGGTTGAGCCTATCCACGTTAATTACAGAGACACTGTAGCATACAACTTTCCACCTAACACTCAAGGTATGGCATCTTTAGAGATTCTGAATGTTTTAAACAATTTTGATGTTAAGAATCTAGGTGAAGGTACTGCAGATTACTACCATGTAATTATTGAAGCAACCAAACAAGCTTTCGCTGACAGAGATAAGTATCTGACCGATCCTGAATTTTCTGACATTCCTTTAGATTATCTTTTAAGTAAAGATCATGGTAAGGATCAGGCAAAGCGTATCAGCATGGAAGAAGCTGCTATCAAGGTTGAACCTTTAGATCCTAAAGGTGATACTATTTGGTTAGGTGTTGTAGATAAAGATGGCAACGCTGTTTCTTTAATTCAGTCAATCTATCATGACTTTGGTTCTGGTATAGTGCCTAAGGGAACAGGTGTTATCCTTCAGAACAGAGGTTCATTCTTCAGCCTCGATCCAAATCATGTAAATGCTCTAATGCCTCACAAGAGAACATTTCATACTCTAAATCCTGCAATGATGCTTAAGAACGGTAAGCCATATCTTGTATATGGAACAATGGGTGGTGAGGGGCAACCTCAGACACAGGCGGCTATTGCAACAAGAGTCGTTGATTTTGGTATGACTCCACAAGAAGCAATCAATGCTCCTAGATGGTTATACGGAAGAACATGGGGCAAAGCATCAAATGACCTAAAGATGGAAGGAAGAATTCCTGAAAAGGTCACTGATGAATTACAAAAGCGTGGTCATCCTGTAAAGCGTGTTGATGATTACACTGATACCATGGGGCATGCAGGTGCTATCCTAGTCGATCAGGAAACAGGTGTACTGCAAGGTGGAACCGATCCTCGTGGTGACGGCTTAGCGGCTGGATACTAATTACTATCATACAATGGACTTACAAATATTGACTACTGTGAGTCCATTCGTCATTTGAATTTTCCTTTTTTGTTAATCTCCTTACCACGAAATTTAAGTCTCTCTAGTAGCAAGACGATTTTGAGAGCTTTGCTACCTAAATAAAGTTCTTTTCAGTTGAACAACCTGTGAAAGCAGATTATCTGAAATTGAAAGCATGTTTTTTTGCATCTACTCGGAACCTCAAACAGATCCTGAGTAGCATTAAAGCTTTTTTACACTGACTTTTACAGTCAGTGAGATCTTTAGAAAATTACATTGTGAAGCTCACAAAGTCGGTTTTAATTGCTTTTTTCTTAAGGTTGTTCAAAAGCTAGTTATAAGCGCATATAACGCGATTATAGAGGGATGCTTTTTAAGACCTTTGTTTTGTCATTTTCTCTTATCATCGATCTGTAGCGATCTTAAAAGAGCGTTACAGATCGTTTTGAGATGGTTCATCAAGTTGAAATTGAGCTATCGCTAATGCTAAAAAAGGCTGCTGGTATAATAACAGCAGTAGAAAAGCGAAGGTGACTAAATGAATTTCAACGAGTTAAAACAAGATGCCGAGAAACTCTGTAAAGAGCTAAAAGATAAAGCTCCAGCAGATTTATCTGTACTAGTTCTCTCGTTGTCTACTATCATCAATATGATGATAACCATGTTCTCAGGAATTATGGAGCAGAATAAAGCCTCTCTAGAGCAAAATAAGAAGCAAACCGCTACCATTTCAGACATGGAACAAACTATTTCTGGCTTGAAGCAAACAATTTCAGACTTGCAGGAAACCATAAAAGACCTGCAACGACAACTGAACATGGATTCACACAACAGCTCAAAACCACCATCAAGTGATGGATATAAGAAAGCAAATAAAAACAGAAGCCTAAGAGAGAAAACAGGTAGAAAGACAGGTGGACAGAAAGGTCATAAAGGAGTGAACATGAAACTCCATCATGAGCCAAAGGAGCTCATGCCAACCTAACGTCACATCTTTTCTCAGCTCATCCAAGAAACAAGGTATAGATGCATTTGAAGTTCTAATCTCTGCTTTTAATGGCAAGACAGAGATCGTTTGGGGTAGGTTCTGAGTAGTTACAAAAAAAAGTAAATTTTTAAATAGGTCTTTATTCAATAAAGAGAGGCTTTAGAGTAGAGTTTCTAATTCTGTAGATCATTATGGTGCATGAAAGAATTGGTAATCAATAAAGCCTTTGCCTGACGGCACTTACAGCCTTGCATAAGTGTTTTTATATTGCCTACAAATAGCAAATTTCATATAATGTACGCATTTTTAAGACAAGTAATCAATGTTGATTTTCCTTTCTTCTGAAAGGGAAACGATTTTGTGTGCAATAAATATGATGAAAATACTCATGAATTTTCATCATAGGGATTTTACACAGAAAGCTATTGATGCCCTAAATAAAAGAGGCTTTTTTATGTCAATGCGTTCAATTTACTGTGGTAATGTAAATTTAACCAATAAAGACAGCGAGGTTACTTTATGCGGTTGGGTTAACCGCAGACGTGATCTTGGTGGTCTGATTTTTATCGATTTAAGAGATAGAACTGGTATCGTTCAGGTTGTTTTTGAGCCTGATAATGAGTCTGTTCATTCTCTAGCATCTACTTTAAGAAATGAGTACTGCATCTGCGTAAAGGGTACTGTAAAAGCTCGTCCTGCTGACCAGATCAACAAGAAGATGGCTACAGGTGAAATTGAAGTTTATGCAACAGAGCTAAAGATCTTCAACAAAGCTGGTGTGCTACCATTAGATTTCAATCAGGATAACTCAGAAGAGCAGCGTTTAAGATACAGATATCTTGATTTACGTCGCCCAGAGATGGTTGAAAAACTTGTAACCAGAGCAAAGATCACTCACTTTGTAAGACATTTCTTAGATGAGAATGGTTTCTTAGATATCGAAACCCCAATGTTAACTAAAGCTACCCCTGAAGGTGCTCGTGATTACTTGGTTCCATCTCGTATTCATCATGGTAAGTTCTACGCTTTGCCTCAGTCACCACAGTTGTTCAAACAGCTGTTAATGATTGCAGGTTACGATCGTTACTATCAGATCGTAAAGTGCTTCCGTGATGAGGATTTAAGAGCTGACAGACAGCCAGAATTCACTCAGATCGATGTTGAGACTTCATTTATGACTTCTCAGGACGTTCGCGACATCATGGAAGAAATGATGCGTGAACTGTTCAAGAGCATTAAGAACGTCGATTTAGGCAAACTTCCTGTTATGAAATGGGAAGAGGCAATGGACAGATTCGGTTCAGACAAGCCTGATTTAAGAATTCCATTTGAATTAAAACTTGTTGATAATGCTGTTGTAAACTCAGAGTTTAAGGTTTTATCAGAACCTGCTAATGACAAAGACAGCAGAGTCATTGCTTTTGCTCTTCCAGGCGGTGCTGCTTTAACTCGTAAGAAGATTGATGAGTATACAGACTATGTTAAGAAGCTAGGCGCATCTGGTCTAATCTATATCAAAGTAAATGATCTAAATGCAGGTGCTGAAGGTCTTAAGTCTTCAATTGGCAAGCACGTATCAGAGCAGGAACTTTTAGATTTAGTAAAACTGTCTGAAGCAAAGTCTGGTGATATCGTCTTCATCTGCTGTGGTAAGAGAGTAAAGACCGCAACTGCAATCGGTTCACTGCGTATTAAGGCAGCCCGTGATATGAACTTAGTAGCTGATGGCTATAAAGCTCTATGGGTTGTCGACTTCCCAATGTTTGAAATGACAGAGGAAGCAGGTCTTACAGCAATGCACCACCCATTTACAGCACCAAAGGATGTAACTCCTGAGCAGTTAATCTCTGATCCTATGTCAGTTTACGCTGATGCTTATGATCTTGTAATCAACGGTTATGAGTCAGGTGGCGGTTCTGTACGTATTTATGATGAGAACATGCAGAATGCAGTATTTACTGTTTTAGGCATTTCTAAAGAAGAGGCCCGTGAGAAGTTTGGTTTCTTACTGGATGCTCTATCATTCGGTGCTCCTCCACATGCTGGTCTTGCATTCGGTCTAGACCGTGTAACCATGCTGTTAACCGGTACTGATAACATCCGTGATGTTATTGCGTTCCCTAAGACAACAGCTGCTGCATGTCTAATGACAGATGCACCTAATGTTGCAAGTGAAGATGCTTTAAGAGATCTTGCAATTTCTGTAACAGATTTTGAAAAATAACGCAGTGCGTTCATTTAGGAGATAAAAATGTCAGGTCATTCAAAATGGGCTAATATCCGTTTCCGTAAAGCAGCCCAGGACGCAAAACGTGGTAAGGTTTTTACCAAATTAATTCGTGAAATTACAACAGCTGCTCGTATGGGTGGCGGTGATGAGTCAAGCAACCCACGTCTGCGTTCAGCAGTTGTTGCTGCTTTAGCTCAGAACATGACTCGTGATACCATCAAGCGCGCTGTTGAGCGTGGTGTTGGTGGCGGTGATGGTGCAGATTTAGAGAATATCACTTATGAAGGCTACGGTGTTGGTGGCGTTGCAGTTATGGTTGAGTGCATGACTGATAACCACAATCGTACCGCTTCAGACGTTCGTCACGCATTCACCAAGTTTGGTGGTAACTTAGGTACTACAGGTTCTGTAGGCTACTTATTCACCAAGAAAGGTGTAATCAGCTTTGCTCAGGATGAAGATGGCAAAATGCCAATCGATGAAGAGCAGGCAATGGAAATTGGTCTTGAGGCTGGTGCTGACGATATTGTAACCAATGATGATGGTTCAATCGATGTTTACACTGCTCCTGAGGCATTTGCTGATGTTGTAGAAGCATTCGAAGCTAAGGGTATCAAACCTACTAATGCTGAAGTTTCAATGGTTCCATCTACAGAAGCTGAACTTGATGCAGATAATGCTGCAAAGTGCATGCGCATGATCGACGCTTTAGAAGATCTTGATGATGTTCAGAACGTTTACCATAACGCATCATTCCCTGATGACGTTGAGTTAGACTAAAAAAGAGAAAAATTTTTTAATAATTTTTTTGCTTTTTTGGTATTCATAACCTATAAATATTTAGTTGAATGGGCAAGAGTCAATCTCTTACCCATTTACTTTTGTTACGACTGCAGCGTCTAGGAAAATTATAATAATGGATAACAATTCAGCAAGTACAGAATTTAAACAGTTAATTGCAAAAGGAAAAGATCAGGGCTATCTGACCATTGATGAAATCAATGATTTAATTCCACCTGATATTATCAGTGGCGATCAGCTGTCTGTTTTCATTCAGACATTCATTGATATGGGTATCAATGTTTGCGAAACACCCCCTGAGGCTGATGATATTCTTTTAAATGGCAACTCACAGACTGACTCAGAGGATGTTGAGATTGTTGCAAACCAGCTGGACAGTTCAGTTGATATCGGCAGAACTACAGATCCTGTTCGTATGTATATGCGCGAAATGGGTAACGTTTCTCTTTTAACCAGAAAAGATGAAATTGAAATTTCAAAGCGTATCGAAAAGGGCACTAATGAAGTTCAGCTGTGTCTAGTTGAATATCCACAGGCTATGGAAGAACTGTTCTCTCGTTATGAGCAGACTTTAGATCCAGATTCAGAGATTAAGCTTGGCGATATTATCAATGGTTTTGCTGATCCTAATTCACAGGAAAGTGAAGATGGCGAAGACATCGCTATCGATGAGAAAGCAGAAGCAGAACTTGATAAAGAGCTAGAAGCTTTAGATGAAGAAGATGAGTCTATGGAGCTTGACAAGAAGAGTGCTAAGAAGGGTAAGAAAGCTACTAAGGCATCAAAGAAAGACGAAGAAGCTGATGATGAACTTGATGATGCAGATGAAGGCTCTGATTCTCCAACTGATTCTGGCCCTGATCCTGAGGAGACCAGAAAGCGCTTTACAGAACTTCGAGTTCAGTTTGACAAGGTAACAGCTGCAAGACAGAAATCTACAACTGATAAGAAGTACAAGAAAGAACTTGAAAAATTAGTAGAGATTTTTGAGACCTTTAAGATTGTACCTTCACAGCTAGAAAGTCTATTACGTAAGATGCACGATATGATGGATCGTGTAAAGCGTCAGGATAGACGTGTTCGTGAGATCGCTGTTGGTCGTTGTGGCATGAAGATCGACGAATTAAAGAAGTATTACAACGAAACTGAAACAGTTTCTAATATGGACTGGTTCGAGAAGGCTGTTAAAGTTAAGAAGCCTTATGCTGCAAAACTAAAAGGGTACGAAGCAGAAATTCAGAAATGCGTTGAAGATCTAAAAGAAATAGAAGACGATTCAGGTATCAACATCGCTCGTTTACGAGACCTCTCACGTAGAATTATGATGGGCGATGCAATGGCAAAGAAAGCCAAGAAGGAGATGGTTGAAGCTAACCTTCGTCTTGTAATTTCTATTGCTAAAAAGTACACCAACCGTGGTCTTCAGTTCCTCGATCTAATTCAGGAAGGTAATATCGGTCTGATGAAGGCTGTAGATAAGTTTGAATACCGTCGTGGTTATAAGTTCTCTACTTATGCGACTTGGTGGATTAGACAGGCTATCACAAGATCTATTGCTGATCAGGCTCGTACTATTCGTATTCCTGTGCACATGATTGAGACTATCAATAAGCTCAACAGAATTTCTCGTCAGATGTTACAGGAGAAGGGCAGAGAGCCTACTCCTGAAGAGTTAGCTTCAAAGATGGGCTTACCTGAGGAGAAGATCCGCAAGGTAATGAAGATTGCAAAAGAGCCTATTTCACTTGAGACTCCAGTAGGTGATGATGACGATTCACATTTAGGAGATTTCATTGAGGATAGCTCAATTGTAGTACCAGCTGAAGCTGCTACATCTGAGAGCTTAAAGAATGCTATCAACGGTGTTCTAGATGAAATGCCTCCAAGGGAAGCTCAGGTTCTGCGTATGCGTTTTGGTATTGGTATGCCATCAGATCATACTCTAGAAGAGGTTGGTCGTCAGTTTGGTGTTACCCGTGAACGTATTCGTCAGATTGAAGCAAAAGCTTTACGTAAGCTTCGTCATCCATGTAGATCACAAGGTTTACGTGGTTTCTTGGATTAACTTTAAGTTATTTTAAGATCTGTGAGAAGGCGCCTTATGGCGCCTTTGTTGTCATCAGAAATAAAAAATGGATCATGTAATAAAACATGATCCATTATTAAAATCCTAACAAGGATCTGTTAATTAAAGCTCAGCACCTAATTCCTGACGAATGTAAGCACCAGCGCCTAATAGGCCAGCATCACCGTTTGAAATTACATATACAGGGATCTGCTTTAAGGTATCCTTGAAACGACCTTTCCCTTCAAACTGCTTTCTAAAATCAGTGTTCTTGAAGTAATCGATAAAGCGTGGAACGATACCACCTGCGATATAAACGCCACCCTTAGTTAACAGGTCGATAGCTAAGTTACCGCCAAATGAACCCATTAAAGAGCAGAATACATCAACAGTTTCCTTGCAATCAGGGCAAGGATCTTTAGCAAAAGCACCTGATGTTACATCACAAGGCTCAACGTCCTTAATCTCATGACCGTTTAACTGGGCAATTGCCTTATAAACGTTTACCAGACCCTGACCTGATAATAATCTTTCACCAGATACGTGGTCGAACTTTGTACGTAATACTCTTACGATTTCATCCTGTCTTGAATTGGTTGCAGCAATATCAACGTGACCACCTTCTGATGAAAGCGCAATCCACTTGCCGTTAACCTTGATTAAGTGACCTACACCTAAACCGGTACCGGCACCGTAAATTGCCTTTGGTGCATTAGGATCGATCTTATCACCACCAATCTTAGTCATTTTGTCTAAAGGAATAGCTGTAGTACTCATAGACATAGCTGTAAAGTCGTTGATGAACTCTAATTTCTCTAAACCAAGGTTCTTTTTCATCTGAGAGATTGAAAATTCCCATGGATTATTGGTCATCTTAACGTAATCGCCATCTAAAAGAGTAGCGATTGCAATACAAGCAGAGTCAAACTTTGCGCCAGTTTCTTCTCTGAATTTTACAATAACTTTTTCTAAAGACTCGTTTTCTACTGAAGAATAAACTTTTGTATTTGATAAACTGCCATCTGCTAAATTAACTAGTGACAGTCTTGCATTAGTGCCGCCCACATCGCCTACTAATGCTAATCCCTGAAGCTGACTCATTATTGACCTCTGACAAAATTTTCTAAAAAACTGTGAATAATTATACTTAAAATCGTTATGTGAATTATCCACATAATTAAACTGTTTATTCTAATTTTTTAAACCAATTTCGTCAAAGATAATGTGTACAATTTGTGAACAGCACAATCCTTTTATTGTTACGATATTTTCTCTTCTTTATCAGAGTCGTCATCAGCGTTGGCAAACAACTTATTAGGCTCTTCTAACAGGCTTAAAGATGCAAGTAAAGATTTAGAAATAATGTCATTCACTACAGAGTAATTATTCTGAAAACTTAAACTTGTGCTTCTTTGCTTTTGCATTAACACTACTTTTTTGTTCTCGATAATATCTGAGAATGTCTTTTGCTTCTTTTGTGGTCCTCTATAGTAATTGCTATCAGCAGTTGAAGGGGCTTCTTCGTACTCATAATCTACATTAAATTCGTTATCAAAATCACTGTCATCTTCAGGAGCTTTCCCAATCTCCTCATCAGTAAGCTCTTCGTTCGTAAAAGCGTTATCAAAATCACTGTCAAAATACAAATCGCTTTCGTCAAACCTACCCATATCAGGATCTGGCTCTTCATCAGCGATGTAACCTAAGTCAAAGTTGTCATCAGTTTCAATTTTTCCCATTGGTGCTTCAATACTTATGGTATGAGTTGCTGTCTCAGACTTATTACCATCTTTTACAAAGTAGAAGGTCTGACCTCCTGTTTTTGAGGTGTATTCATGATTGTAGTTACCTTCTTTTTTCATTCCATTAGCGTATTTGTAACTGAGATCAACATAATCGTTGAGATTAAAGTACTTGTTGTTACCTACAAGTTCATCATAGTTGTAAACCTTGTCAAAAGTGTCGGTGACAAAGATCTTATCGTCATCTATAAAGTATGGAATAAAGAAGCCGCTGTTCTGATAGTAGCCATTAACTTTTATAAATTCTCCTGAATTATGCTGATACTCGTTATCAATGGATGCTGTAGCCTGACTGTAACCAATAGCGCTGATTAAACCTAAAGAGTAGTCATCTGAAAAATCAGTTTTTCCAAAATTAACTCCAGTTAAATTAAGTTCATCTTTTAACTCGCCTAATACACTTCCAAAGGTATAGTTGTCACGGGTAAATAAATGCTTTTGTGTTTTAGTACTAAAACCAGCCGTTACATTTTCAAAATTAGAAGATGCGCCATCATAGGTTGCAAGTCCTGCCAGACCTCCTGCGTAGATCTTTTTATTCCCAAGATTTGAAAATGTAAGACTAAGTCCATCTACCTCAACGTTTTTGATAGTTGAGGCTTTGATTACACCTGCAAGAGCTCCAATATAGGTTGAATCTTCAGGTGAGCTTACACTTATATAAGGATTTTTAATTTTTAAGTTTTCAATGGTAGATCCATTTAAAGTTGAGAACAGACCAATGTTTTGCTCAAGATTAGTGCCTTTACCTTCTAGACTATAAGTAATAGAGTTAAAGGCGCCATCAATCTTTCCTGTAAAGTCATTAGTACCGGTAACAGCTGAATTTAATGATCCTAAATCAATGTCATTAGTAATAAAGTAACTGCCAGAAGGATCGGAGGCTATGTTCAGAAACTCCTCTTTTGTAGAAATAGCGGTTTTATCAGTATGATCAAAAAGACCATCCTCTTTTGTAAGTCCCAACTCTTTTTCAAGATCGACCTTTTTACTCGAGCCAATATCAATTCTTTTAATTGAGCTGTGGATAGAGACCGTATCTTTAAGCGGCTTTACACTGTCTAAAACACCTGTATTTACCTTAATATTTGAAATATCACGTATGATGACCTGACTGCCGTCAATTACGGTGTTTTCAGCATGCAAAGTACCTATGAGTTTTACCTTTCCCATACCTTTTTTTGTAAATTCAAAATCACCTGTGTCAATAAAGTTATCAACGTTCTCTTGAGAGAGTTTTGATGTCGATAAAATTGCATTATTAGCCTTAAAAGATCCTGAAATTCCAATATTGATACCATTAGGATTGATTAGGTAGATATTGTTGTTGCCTATAGAGCTTACATTGCCGTCGATAACTGAGATATTGCTACTTTTTACAATATTAAGAAATGTGGCGTCAGTTCCAGAAAAGACTACACTATTGCCTTTAGCAACTGAAAAATCATTCCATGAAATGATATTTCTGTCTGTATTTGAACTAATGAACATTGAGTTAGGTCCTCTTGAGACTGAAACCTCTCCATGTATGATTTTTTCACCAGTAGGCAAAGCTGCAGCACTATGGGCACTTTTAATTGCCATAGCAAGTAATGAGAAGATAAATAATTTGCTTATAGTTACTTTCATAAATATCCTAAATTGAGTAGTTCTATTGCTTAATACTGTGTTTTTATTAAATCTTGGCGTAGCCTGCTTTTAACAGGAACTTTGCTGAATCCTTTGCATATTCTTTGTTTTTACCAATAGCTTTGCTTACAGAGGCTGAAAGGTAAAAGCCACCATAACTTATGTTGGAGCCAGAGCCTATGGCATAAAAGGATTCTTTTTTCTCAACCTCGACGTTTTTGGCATGGGCCTGCATGAAATTTACAAAGAAGTCCAGATAAGGCTTACTCATAAGTTTTGTCTGTAATTTAAGATCATGAAACAGACCAAGATCAGAGGAAGCTAAAGAGCCGTCATAAGCTGATACTCCGTATGCTCCTCCTGGTATAAACTTGTCTGAGGCATCCACTGCCTTTTGCGCGTACTGCACACTAAGCGTGTTGATTAAGGAATAGTTTTTATAGAAGTTCCAATCTAGCTTTGAATCAAAGTTAGAAAGTAAATAAGCGCGCTGTGACTTGTCGTCAGATAAATTGCTTTTATCCTGTACAAGACCGTAGTCAAGTTTTAAGGCATTTAAAAAGTTTAAGTATTCTTTAAAGACAGATGCTTCAAAATCAAAATAGCCACCGAATTTGTTTCTCTTCAATTCGAGAGAATAGCTTTCAATTTTGTCGGTAAGATCTTTGTAGTAGCCTCCACCTGTAAAGTTAATTCTACTGTCTAACGTTCTGTATAAAGGCTCTTTTATATAGAGATTGCCTCCTAATGAATTGCCTTTTACCTCTAAAGCGTCATAGGTATCTCCTAGATCATAGCTTCCATAATTAAACTGCAAGCCAAAGATAGTAGGATGTGAGGTGAAGGGAATGGAATACCCTAGGATTAGGTTGTTCTGTTTTTTATCAGTGGTGCCTAGAATAAGGTAGCCCTTATCGGCATGTTTTGATAAGTTCAGTGAGTTCAATGATAGTGTGTAACGGTTCTTACCGGTAGACTTATTACCGTAGTTGTCATAGCTTAGCTCATAACCAAAGCGGGAGCGACCTTTAAGATCGATAGTTAGAGACGCATGATCTGCTTTATTTTGAGAATTCTCAAAGTAGCCTGCAATATCAAAGATATTTAGATCTTTAATCTTAAGCAAGCTTGCGTTTAACTCATGAGAGTTGATCTCCTTACCTTGAAACTTACGTACATTCTCGGTAAGCATGTAAGCTGTTTTAGGAGTGAGTGAGGCGTAGTTTGAAATCTTTATGTCATCTAACTTTGCAGTCTTTACAATAACCTCTACAACACCGTTTTGACTTTGCTGCTCTGGGTAGAAAGCCTGCGCTGCAAGGTAACCATTCTTTCTGTAGTAATCAGAGATCTCATTTAAGATATTCTGTAAGAGGGCAATATCAATTTCTTTTCCAAGATATGGATTGAGTTTTTTATCCATAGCTTTTTTATCGATTCTTGCACCAGATTTAATGATGACATTGTTAAGTTCTAAAGCATTTACAGATGGAGATAATGCAATAGAGAGAAGAACAAAGAGTAAAGATAAAGTAAGTTTGTGTTTTAGCATACGACATCCAAATAATTTAAAGATGCCGTATTGTCAGGGGAGATTTTACAACTTATGACTTTTTACTGGCATTTTATGCAAAATTTTGAAAATAATTTTTTAACTTTATGTTTCATAAAGATTTTTAATTGACAAAAAAAGACCTTTTACCAAGATAAAAAAGGCAAAAGCAAGTAAAAGATAGCGGAAGAAGTTGAATACAACCATCATATGCGTAAATGTTTGTGGAGCTGTATTAATAGCGGTTACATACTCCCCAAAGATTAACTTTTGCTGAAGATAAAAAGCCCATGGCAGAGCGCAAAGACAGGCAAAGATACCTGTTTTAAAATAGGCTTTATCTCTGTTGTAGGTATAAGCACTAAATATAAGTGATACACTGCCTAAAAGTAACAGCACAGTTCTTACAAAAGTGTTTGGACACAATGCATAGGAGTTTGTAGCAAATATAAACAGAAGGATCAGCAGAATGCTGAATTTTACTATCTTGCTGTAAGTATCCATCCATGAATGCCTCAATTTAGGTTAAATTTATTTGAAATTGTACCTAAAAATTCCTAGAATAACACACACTTGTGCTACCTTAGCTCAGTAGGTAGAGCAACTGATTCGTAATCAGGAGGTCGCCAGTTCGATTCTGGCAGGTAGCACCAGTAACCTATTCATCCTTTTCTGAGATTGTCGTTCAAGTCAAAACTCTTTCATTTTCATATTTCATATCAAACAAATTCCTTTTACAATAATTGCAAATTTGTGTATTAGATCTCCTTTAGCAATACTTTGTGCAAAGTAAGAAATTTATGATGTTTTTTTATTTGAGCAAAGAATGGTTCGCAAAGATCTAATCACTGAAGACGAAATGCTACTTAAACTATAGAAATACAGTAAGGCACGTTTTATGCAATCAATCAATCAATCAATTCAAATCTTGAAGATGTAAAAGCAAGCTTAATATCAGATCTTAAGACTCGCGTTGAAGATAGAATTCTAGAGCCTGAAAATTTAAAACTCCTTTCAAAACTTATAAATCAAGCAGAAACAATACAAGAAGCTATTGAAATAGCAAAACTTGGAACATCATATAAAAGAACAGGTTTCCACTTCGATCAAAAAATTGAAAAATTAGGCGACACTATTAAATACTTCAAAAAGAATGAAAAATTGTCTTTTACTCAAAAAGAAGCAAAAAATACTCATAAGTTAATTATTGGCGACAATTTTGACGCTCTCCAAAATCTTCTAATCTCTTACAAAAACAAAATAGATGTGATTTATATAGATCCTCCTTATGGAAAGGATGATATGGGTGAGTTTGCTGTCACGAATTATAACAACGCTATTACAAGAGATAATTTGCTATCAATGTTATATCCACGACTTGTTCTAGCAAGGCAATTGCTTTCTGAAGAAGGTGTAATATTTTGTAGTATTGATGATAAAAATCAAGCTTATGTAAAGTGCTTGTTTGATGAGATATTTGGCGAAAATAATTTTGTTGCTTCTGCACCAAGAAAGACCGGTGCCGGAGCTGCTGCTAAAAGAGGTGATGCTGAACTTAGAAAGCCTTATGATTATGTTCTTATATATACAGCTGAGCGAAGTGAAGCTAAATTCACTAAAAAGAAAAATGGAGTAAAAGAGTACCCATTTTATGATGAAGATGGTAAATATAGGTTAGAGCCTTTCCAGGCATCAGGATCGGATGCTACAAGAAAAGCCAGACCAAATCTATACTATCCAATTTATGTAAACAATGATAACTCTCTCTCTTTGGAAAACGGTATAAATACAAAGATTGTCATTCTTCCAGAAAAAGTAAAAAATCAAGATGGTCGTTGGATGTGGCGCAGAGAAAAATTTGAAGATTCTTCAAATAAGTTTTTGCAGTTTTACAACGGAAAAATATATAGAAAAGTATATTTCGACGAAAACGAAGACCAAAGTAAATATCAAGTCGAGAAAGCATTCTTTGATGAAAGTGATTTTAGAAATTCAGAAGGAACAAAATTACTAAAAGATATTCTTGGAAAAGATGTTTTTAATAACCCTAAACCAGTGAATTTAATAAAACATCTTATTAAATTACAGTATAGCAATTCTTTTGTAGTTTTAGATTTCTTTGCAGGATCAGGAACTACAGGTCAAGCTGTTCTTGAACTTAATAAAGTAGATGGAGGAAAACGTAAATTTATCGTATGCACTAATAACGAGATAACCGAAAACAATCCAAATGGAATAGCTTACGACGTTACTTCAAAACGTTTGAAAAGAGTAATGACAGGATCTTGTTATGATGGAACAAACGATTTTGAGTGGATCAAAAAGAATAAACCTCTAGGAGATAATCTTGATGTATATGAAATTGCAGAAGTAAGCAATTCAGAACAGCGTTCAGGTAAAACACCTTTTGAAGTTATTGATGAAACATTATATGGTCAGCCAAGATTACTTCCTGAAGAGAAAATAGAGTGGGTTTGTAAGAACTTTGAACATACTCAGAAATATTTAGAAGACACAAAAACTAAGTAGGAGTATTGAGTATGTTAGATGATGTAAAAAACTTACAAGAAAGAGCTATTTCTGAATTAGTTCAATCATTATCAGAAAAAGATGACGTTGTTTTTAAAGCACCTACAGGTTCAGGAAAAACTTTCATCATGGCGAGAGTTATGGATGAGGTCATTTCAAAAGATGATAATGTGGTTTTTATTGTATCTTCTTTGTCAAAGGCAAATTTAGCACAACAGAATTATGATAAATTTAATGAATATCTCGAATTAGGCTTAGTGCAACATTTGAATCCGCATTTAATCTCCAGTGAAACTTCTTGTGAAAGTGCTCTTTATATTCCTTCAGTAAATAATGTCTATGTATTACCGCAAGCTCTATATAAAGCTAAAAGTAAGTTAAAAGGTCAACAGGCTTTTCTTAAGCTTTTGCTTGAAATCAAAAATCATGGCAGAGTGCTGTATCTAATCAAAGACGAAAGTCATGTAGCAACAAATAACCTTGATGAATTAAAGTCTTTTTTTACAAAAATTATAAATATATCAGCAACTCCTAAAAAGAAGCCTGATGTTGAAATCTCAGAACAGGATGCTGTAAATGCATGCCTAATAAAACGTGTTCAGTATTGCTCTTCTGCCGATTATGGAGATGATGATTTTTCAGTAGACAGCTTGCAGTATAAAGAATTACTGAAGGCTCTAGATTATTTAAAAGAGTGTAAAAAAGACTATCTTGAAAAAAGTAATATAAATCCATGTTTGATAATTCAGATCTCAAATAAAGATCTTGGAGAGAAGCAGTTCAATGTTATAGAGCGCGCTTTAGGTCTTTCTGAATATAAAGATTTGAAATGGGTAGGTTATGCAAAAGATCCTAAGGTGTGCCAAACAAATGATCAAATGATTAAGACGTCACCACAAAAATGGGAGAAATACTGCAAACCAAATGATTCAACAATAGACGTCATTATTTTTAAAATGGCAATTACTGAAGGTTGGGATATTCCTAGGGCAAATATGCTCTTTCAGATCAGAGACAGTAAATCAAAGCAACTTGATGTCCAGGTATTAGGAAGAGTAAGACGAAATCCTAGAATTATGGATTTTGAAAAAATAACTGATGAGAAAGAAAGAAGGTTGTTTACAACTGCATATGTGTGGGGAATAAAAGATAATTCTTCAGAACAAAAGTCTGTCGATGTGACTCTAAAAGGTAGTGTTCCTGATGGTAATCGCATTAAAAATGAGATTCAGGAAGAAATAAAAGTAAAAATTACAAAACTTGCTGATTTAAATGACACTCAATCAAATTTTGATATAGATACCTTCCTAAAAGAAAAGCAAACTCCAGAGTCTTGTAAGAGCATTTTTGAGCTTTACAATGAACTTACCAAGTCTTCTAACAGAATTCAGGTAGAGTGCAAGCGATATATGTTCTCTTCTTATGACGATGAATATTCTAAATACTTTGTTTTTGTAAACAATTTAAGCGAGATTAAATCAAAGGTAAAGACAATCCTAAGTAGTGACTCCTCAAGTATAGAAGTTGTAAAAAATAGCTTAGGTAAAGATCTTGAGGTATCTCTTCCATATAATTCGCTTTATTTTCAAAATAAAAAGTACTCATTACAAGATGTAAAAGGTGTATGGAATAATGGTAGTGATATGAGAGAGTTTACTTTTGACAGTTACTCCGAGAAAAAGTGGTTATATAAAATGCTTCAGGATTTTAGTATCAAAAAGATCTCTTTAGATGAAGAAAAAGATATCTTACTTGTGGGTAAAAATTATTTACAGAATTCTGAGATCAAATATGAGTACTATGCCGATGGAAGTCATTTTTCATATCCGGATTTTGTTTTAAAAGATAAGTATGATCGAATTTTCCTTTTTGAAGTAAAGAGTATGAATATCTCATCATCACTTCAAATTGATACTAAGGTATATCAAGAAAAAGTGGAAATTTTAAAAGATCTCTATTCAAAAGTTTCGTCCAAGGTAGAGCATTATTTTTGTTTACCAATATTAAATGGCAAGTCTTGGACAGTCCATTGTTACTATAAAGGAGTTCATTATGAATTGAAGGAAGACCAATTTAAGAACGTTGTTAATGACGTCAATTTTGATTTATCTTCTTTCAAAAGTTAAGATTGCATAGCTTAGATAAAATAAAAGAGCTTCAACCTAGAACGAGTTTGAAGCTCTTTAAAATCTTAATCCAATTTTTATCTAAGTAGATAAAGCTGTCTTAAAGCAGTAATTAGAATCTAATCTGCTTTTTCTTACCAGGGCGAGGAATGTAAACAAAGATAATACCGATAATTGCACCACATAATGCAATTAAAGCACCTTGTAACCACCAACGCATCTGCATATCTAACTCTTTAGTTTCAAGTTTATCTGCATAATCACGTCTTGTAGCATCAAGATCTTCTAACTGATTGTTCTGCTTTGATATCTGCTCTTTTAGAACAGCATTTTCTTTTTCTAGTTTCTCAACTTTAGCTTTAGCAACCTGATAGTCTTTAGCTACGATTGAGTCATAGTTATCCAAATCGTTCTGTAATTTAGCAACCTGACCTTCTAAGATCTCAACCTTTGCCTTACCACAAGGCTCTGTCTGAAGATCCCTAGTCTGCATCCATAATTGTTTGTTATCACTTTCAACTAAAACAAACTTCTTGTCATCAGACATCTTGATGAATTTAAATTTTTCACCTACATGTGTTGCCTGAACAATTCTGCAGTTTGCACTAGGGCAAGTTCTTAACCAAACGTTAGCTGCTTCTGATACATAAACCTCATCACCTACTTGAGATTCCTCAACGGTAGCAGGTTTTGTAACTTTAATTTCAGCCTGAGTTGACTGTTCAGTTGCCTGAGCAGTGCTACTTACTGTGTCTTCAGCAAAAGCAGAGTTAGCTAAAACAAGAGAAGAGCACACTAAGGTAAGTGATAAGATATTTTTGATAGATTTCACGATAAATCCTTAAATTCAAATCAATTTTGTTGTTTTGAATATTTTGAAAGTTTTAAGCATTTTGAAAATTGTTACAATTTTAGCACAGCTTGATTTATCACAGTTGATATTGCTGATTAAAAATCACTCATGTTAACTTCAACTCGGCTATTTGTGTCCACGTTCGTGGCGCAGAGTGACCAAGTAACTGGCTGTAAACACTTAATTACAGTAGTTGCATTCTCTTAAAGAAGTGAAAGTCAGAACTTCCAAAGAAGAAGTCATATTTCGTCTTACAGTCAGATTTTGTGCATGTAGACAGTGCAAGGTAACAAATCTTGAAAGGCTTTTTTCATATTTGAGCTTTTTGTGAGAATAATCTAGGCACAAACACTAGAAAATCTCTTATCATAGGAGTATCAAACGGAGAAAGACTATGAATAACAAAGAGATTGAGCTTAAATTTGGCTATGATGGCAAAGCTGACAATTTATTTGAGACCTTTTCTAAAATTGGTAATGTAAGTGCTGAGAGTGAACAGCATTTAGATAACACATATTTTGATACTGATGATAAAGATCTGTTTGCGCTAAAAGCAGGTCTTAGAATTAGACGAGCTGATACTTTTACCGAGCAGACCTTAAAGGTAAAAGGTGAGAATATCGGTGGTTTACACAAGAGAGTAGAGTACAACCTGCCAATTGATGATACAGCTGAGGTTCCAAATTTATTAAAGTTTCCAAAAGAAGCTTTCCCTGAGAGCTTTGATGTAGACTCTGTACAGCAAAAGCTAAAGAAAGTCTGCCATATCAGCTTTACTCGTCACTTATTTAATTTGTCTTTGTTAGATAGTGTCTTTGAAGTAGCTTATGACAGAGGCTTTATTGAGGTAACTCAAAAGGACAGTGATACTCCTGTTCAGTACCCACTAAATGAATTAGAAATTGAGTTAAAAGAGACTACCGCTAAAAGCGATGATCTTTTAAATATCTTCTCAATTCTATGTACTCATCTGGCAACTAACAATCTGCCTTTATTATTAGAGCCTTTTTCTAAGATGCACAGAGCTGCTTTATTACAGAACAGCTCTCAGATGTCACTAAACTTGTCTCCATTTGATACTAAATCTGATGCAACACAAGTAACAGAATACATTAAGAACTTAGTTGCAAGTTTTGAACAGCTCTATGGCTATTTCATTATTTCAAAAGATATTACTGTCTTTAATTTAATGACCTCTGTTCTAGAAGAATTATTACTGTCATTAAAACTCTTAAAGAAAAAGAATTTACCTGCCTTTATTCGAGGTCAGAATGAACCTGTAACCTATAAACAGGATCTGCAGATCATCTACAGACTGATTAAGAACTTTTACAAAGTCTGTTTCCATTTAAAAAAGAAACTTTTAAATGCCAAGTTAAATGGTAAAGATAAGGTTATAGAGGACTTATTTAAAGTAGTAAGAGAGTCTGAAAAACAGAATAAGATGTTCTTAATCCCTCTAAAACTGCGTTTGTTACTGTCTTTGATAGCAAGTTAAGTCAAAAGTTACGAAGACAATAAGCGCAAAGAGAAAAGCTCTGTTCTTACTACAGAGCTTATAGAGAAGCACGGATAGTAAAATGAAATTTAACATCATCCCATCACCAAAGAATTACGATGCTCTTCCTGATGTTTTAAAAAAGGAAGCAGAAAATCAGTATGCAAGATTAAAAGATAAACTTTCATATGAGGAATTCTACCTGTTCGACAGCAGGGCTGATTTTAAGTTTGTACTAGCTTTATCAGATTTTATTGCTAATACTATTTTTAGCTATCCAAAAGAATGTGCTGCCTTAGTAGCATCAGGAGCATTAGATTCAGCTCATTTTGCTGATTCCCACAAGAGCGCGATAGAAGAGTTCATAACAGAAAAACTCTCAGAGTTTGATTTAAAAAAACGTCTAAGAGTAATCAGACGCACTAGAGCTATGGTTATAGCTTGGCGTGATCTTACAGGTGTAGCTTCAATTGATGAGGTCTTTTCATCATTATCAATTTTAGCTGAAGTTATTGTTTTAAGAACTTTAAAGGTTACACGCCTGCAGCTTAATAACGCCTATGGTGATGCTCTGTCTGATGACGGTACACCAATGCCATTACTGACCTTAGGTATGGGTAAATTAGGTGGTGGAGAGCTCAATTTCTCATCTGATCTTGATTTAATCTTTGCCTATCCATATGACGGAGAAACTAAAGGTAAGCCCCGCTCTTTAACTCATAAAGAGTTCTTTACAAGAATAGTACAGCGAACAGCAAACATGCTCTCAGATAAAACTGTAGATACATTCTGCTACCGTATTGATTTAAGACTAAGACCTTTTGGTGATGCAGGTACCCTTGTAAATTCCTTTGATGCTTTACAGATTTATTATGAGACACAGGGTAGAACCTGGGAGCGTTATGCTTTAGTTAAAGCTAAATTACTAGGTACCAATGAAGACTATGGTGATTATGGTGATGAGTTAATCTCCCTACTAAAACCATTTGTTTACAGACGTTATCTTGATTATGGTGCTGTGCAGTCTTTACGTAAGTTAAAGCACATGATTGAGTCTGAGGTACGTCGCCGTTCTTTAAACAATAACTTTAAATTAGGTCAGGGCGGTATCCGTGAGGTAGAGTTTATCGCTCAGGTCTTTGAACTTATGCGCGGTGGTCGTTTTGAAGAACTGCGTGAAAGAACATTACGTAAAACTCTAAAGAATATTAGAGCACTTGATCTGTTACCTGAGAATATCTGCACCTTACTTGATGACTGTTACGTTTACTTACGCCGCCTTGAAAATGTAATTCAGGAATTCTCCGACAAGCAGACACAGACTTTACCTGATAATGAAAAAGACTGTGCAAGAATGCTTGTTGCCATGAACTATCAGGATAAAGAGACATTCTTACACGATCTTGATGAGGTTATGAGGGCTGTACATGAAGAGTTTAAACAGGTTGTAGCTGACGATGACAACGGTCAGGAAAAAATAGAGAATTTTGACCTGTGGGAAGCTGACAACTCAGAAGAAGAGTTAAGCGCTGAACTTGATAAGTACCTTGTAAATAAGAGTGAGGATAAAGAGCTTGCTAAAGCTATCATCAGTTTAAAACATACCTTATCAAGAATGCCTGTTGGTCCTGTAGGTCGTGAGACCTTATTAGAGTTAATGCCAAAAGTGATTTATCTTGTGGCAAAAGAAGAGCAGGCAGCTACTATCTTCAGACGCATTGCAGGTTTAATTGAGCAGGTAGCTCTAAGAACTCCTTATATGCAGCTTTTGCGTGATAACAATTTGGTTCTAGAGCGTTTTATCAAACTTCTAAAAGATAACCATTACGCCAGTGAGCTTATTACTTCACATCCAATTTTATTAGATGAGCTCTTTATTCCACAGTATTTTGATGCACCTCCTAGTACTCAGGAATTCTTTGCCATGTTACAGGAAAGATTATTGAGAATTCCTCAGGATGATCTTGAAACTGTAATGGAAGAGTTGCGTCTTTTCAAAAAAGTTATGGTCTTTAGAATTGCGCTCTCTGATAAGGCAGGCAAGTTACCTTTAATGAAGATCTCTGATGCTCTAACCTGGCTTGCTGAGGCCATTGTAAAAGAGCTTATGATTTTAGCCTGGGATCAGAATGCTAAAAAGTATGGTATCCCAGAAGGTACAAGTGTTGATGATCCTGGTCTTGCTGTAATTGGTTACGGTAAGTTAGGAGGCATTGAATTAGGTTATAAGTCAGATTTGGACATGGTCTTTATTAGAAAAGTCTGTGAAGGTACCACCAATGGTGAATCACCAATTTCAGTTGACATGTTCTACCAGAGATTAGTGCAAAGAATGTTGCACCTGTCTACTACCAAGACAGTAGGCGGTGTGCTCTATGACTTAGATATGAGACTGCGTCCTGATGGTGATACAGGGCTTTTAATCTCTGATATTGATTCTTTTGAAAAATATCAGTCAAACCGTGCCTGGACTTGGGAGCATCAGGCTTTGGTAAGAGCAAGACCAATTGCAGGTTCAAAGCAAATTATTGATGAATTTAACCGTATTCGTGAGGCAGTGATAAGACGCACTAAGGATGAGGTTAAATTAAAAGAAGAAGTAGTGGCTATGCGCGAGAAGATGCGCAAGCACCTTGACAGAACCTCAGATAAACTCTATGACATCAAGCAGGGACCTGGTGGCATGATTGATGTTGAGTTCATCTCTCAGTATTTATTATTAGATAATGCTCCTCGCTTTAAAGATATGAAGTTATGGACAGATAATGTCAGAATTTTAGAAGAATGCTCTAAATTTGGCATTATTGATGAGACTGTAACACGACAGTTGATTGATGCCTATATTGATATCCGTAAGATTTATCATGAGTTATCTTTAGCTGATCTGCCAAGACTTGTGCATATTGAGGACAGACCTGTAAAGACTTTTGATGTTGAAAAGATCTGGAAAGAGCTATTTAAAGATGTAATCAGCAAGGAAATTGGTAATAAAGCTTAAGAGCTGTACTTTAACTACCTATAGAGACAAGATACTTAGGCTTTATTTTACTTAAAACTCAGGAAAAAATGATCTTCTACTGAAAAAAGGATCCAGAGGATCTTCATCGTAATCATCATAAGGATTTACTAGAGGAAAATCTCTTTGAAGCAGAGCTTTGTCATTTGAGACAAGAGGTCCTTTACCTTTAGGACACTTATAAGCTCTACCTGACAGACCTACTCCTAGCATTCTCCTTGTAAGAGGGCGTGGGTAGACGTGTGTCTCTACAAGATGAGTGCCACCTAGTTTTGCAACAGCCATCTTTAAAGAGAATCTTGCGTTGTCAATGTGAGCAAAGGGGGCATTGGTATCAACGTCAGCTATAAAGGTACAACCTTCAACTTCAGTTGGCAGAGCGGTGATAATTTTATTAGCCTGATTAAGTTCCTGCTCAGAATAACAGCCCTGTAGAGAAACCGTCACAAGACTTACAAAAAGGCAAATAAATAAACTTTTCATTGAGGCTAAAACCTACTTGTCAGACAAACCCGGGTAGCGGTTCTCCTCTGGATTTGGAGCTGTCTTAAAGCGTCTGTGCAACCACAGGTACTGACCTGGTGCCATTAAGATCATCTTTTCAATGATGTGGTTGATTCTGGTAGTATCAGCTAATGCGTCCTCTGTTGGGAAGTTTTGTAAAGGCTCTCCAACATACAGATGATATTTACCGCCTTCACGAATTGTCCAGGCAGGTTGCACCTGAGTGTTTTTAACTCTAGCTAAATTATGGGTACCTTCAACGGTTGCAGCCTCTTTTACAGCAAAGAAAGGAGCAAATGTTGATACTCTGCGACCATAATCCTGATCTGGAGCGTACCATATTGGCATGTTCTTCATTAATGCTTTGAGCATGCTACGAGGATCGTTTCTGTCAACTAAAGCTAGGTTCTTTCTTAATCTGCCTCGTACCTGAGCCCACTCCCAAACAGGGTGATCTGATGGTCTGTAAACACCAATACCAGGGGTAATCAAGGTTGCATAAATTCTTGCCATAAGCTCTAAAGTTACAAAATGGCAAGAGAGCACTAGGATTGGTTTACCAGATTTTGCAATTTCTAAGGCTTTATCTAACTGCTCTTTATCAATTGCAATATGTCTTTTTAATCTCCAGTCAGGCCAAAACCAGGCCATGCCAGTTTCAAACAGAGCGCGACCAGAATTCTCCATAACCTCTTTTGAGAGTTTGTCCTTATCAGACTTTGACATCTCAGGGAATGCTAATTCTAAATTTCTTTTTAGAACATATTTTCTTGCCGGCAGAATTTTTCCTAAAAGACTGCCTAAATGTTTTCCTATAAACATCTGTACAGAATAAGGCAGAAAGTTTACAAGACAGTAAAGAATAAAAATAGCAATCCATGCTCCCCAGAAATGGGGTAATAACATCTTTTTGACAAAAGCCGGCTTTGAGACAAAACCGTTGCCCCAACCTCTTTTTACTGTACTAAAGCGCTTATTATGTGCGCTTTCTTTACGTCTTTCTTTTTCAGAAATATGAAGTGAATATTTTTCCATGAACTATTCTTTAACTTTTTGAATAAAACGTATTGTATCCAATTTTAGAAAAAGTCACTAACAATCTTTGACAATTTGTCTATAAGTCTAAAGATTATTGTCCTAATACTAGGATCTTTTTGATAAATCTGTAACCGATTTTCTGACAATCAGCTCTGTTTTAAATGGTGAGATTTTAAATTTATTCTCACCAGATGCTCTGTCTAATGACAGTAATAATGCGTTCTTACCCATATCATCAATAGGATTTCTTACTGTAGTAAGAGCAGGGGATAAACATGATGATAAGAACAAATCATCAAAGCCTGTAAAAGATACCTCCTCAGGTACCTTTATTCCTCGGTTTTCAAAAATAGACATCGCAGATGCTGCAATAGTATCTGAATAACAGGCAATAGCTGTAAAAGCATTCTTATCCTTTTTCAAAACCTGTAGTAACTTTTCAGCTGCCTGTGCACCACCTTCTAATGATGGCGGAACACTTAACATCAGTTCTTCATTTACCTCTAGGTGATGAGCTTTCATCGCCTCAAGATAACCTTCTTTACGCTGATGAGCATCAATAATGTCAAAAGATGAGTTAATAAAAGCGATTTTTTTATGACCGTTTTTAATTAAATACTCAATCTCTTTATACATTGCGCCTTTATTATCAATATTGACACATCTGTCCTCATAGCCTTTTAAAATTCTGTTGACTAAGACAATTGCTGGAAAGCGGGACATATAGTCTGATAAAACTGCATCATCAATAGCCATAGCATGGATAATCAGCCCCGAACACTGATGAGAGAGCAGAGAATCAATTGCATTCTTTTCTCTTACTGGATCATAAAAGCCCTGAGTAATTAAAAGGCTCTTACCTAAGCTGTTTGCAACTACGTCACATGATTTTATCATGCTGCCAAAGTAAGCATCAGAAATATCTGAAACTAAAATTCCAATGGTCTCACTGTCTTTTTTAGCTAAAGTTCTAGCGTTGGCATTTAAATAAAAGCCTAATTCTTTTTGTGCTTTTAAAACGGCATCTTTAGCACTATCGCTAACTTTAGCGGTGCCGTTTAAAACTCTTGAAACCGTTGCTACAGAAACATTTGCTCTTTTAGCTACATCTCTAATTGTTGCTGCCATGGTGTGTATCTTTGGTAAAATATATTGTTCAATAAAGGTGATAATTGATATTTTTAATCTATATTTTACATTAAATCGAAAATAAAAAATCAAAATGTGAAAAAGATCAAATTATTCTATTGTCATCTCAAAATTATGTTCTATAATTCATGTAAACGGTTACATAGGCATATCAATGCTTTTAGAGGAAATTTAAATATGGCTACAATTTTAGTAACAGGTGGTGCCGGTTATATCGGTTCTCATACAGTAATTGAATTAGCAAACGCAGGTTATGAACCAGTTATCTTTGATAACTTCTACAACTCAAAGCCTGCAGTTCTAGCAAGAATTAACAAAATTGTAGGTCACCCAATTCCATTTGTTGCAGGTGACATCCGTTCACGTGAGCAGTTAGAAGCTGTATTTACAAATTACAAGATTGATGGTGTGATTAACTTTGCAGGTTTAAAGGCAGTAGGTGAGTCTGTTAAGAAACCTTTAGAGTACTACGATAACAACGTCAACGGTGCTCGTACTTTATTAGCTGTTATGAGAGAGTACGGCTGCAAGAACTTTATCTTCTCATCATCAGCAACAGTTTACGGAGAGCCTGACAGCGTTCCATTAACTGAAAATTCTCCAGTTAAAAGAGCAAACTGCCCATATGGCCAGACTAAGGTTGATATTGAGTACATGTGTCAGGAATTACAAAAAGCTGATCCTGAGTTCTCAATGGTTCTACTTCGTTACTTCAACCCTGTAGGAGCTCACAAGTCAGGTTTAATTGGTGAAGATCCTCGCGGCATTCCAAATAACCTGATGCCATACCTAACTCAGGTTGCTGTAGGCAGATTAAAAGAGTTAAGCATTTTCGGTAACGATTACCCAACTCCAGATGGTACCTGCGTACGTGACTATATCCACGTTGTAGATTTAGCTTTAGGTCATGTTGCAGCTCTAAAGCACTGCTTGAATGTACCTGGCACTCATATCTATAACTTAGGTACAGGTGTGGGTTACTCAGTACTTGATATGGTTAAGGCATTCTCAAAGGCCATCGGCAGAGAGCTTCCATACAAGTTTGCTCCTCGTAGAGCAGGTGACGTGGTAGCCTGCTACGCTGATCCTTCTAAGGCAAAGAATGAATTAGGCTGGGTTGCTACAAGAACTCTTGATGATATGACAGCTGATTCATACAACTGGCAGAAGAACAATCCTAACGGCTACGAGGATTAAACAGAAAAGTCCTGCCGGTAAATGTAAATCCCGGCAGAACAGAAAAAGCTAATCAGACAAAGGTTATAAACCAGAATTAAAATTACAGGTAGGTTTAAAATGTCATCATTTAACATTACAGATCATCCTCACAGAAGATTTAATGCCTTGACTGGCGAATGGATCTTAGTATCACCTCACAGAGCTAAGAGACCATGGAACGGTCAGGTTGAGAAATTACCACTTGAGGCTAAACCAACATACGATCCAAAGTGCTATTTATGTCCTGGTAATACCCGTGTAAATGGTGATAAGAATCCAAAGTACGAGCACAATTTCGTATTTACTAACGACTTTGCTGCCTTAACTCCAGATACACCACTTGATGCTCCAGAAAGTGAAGAACTTTTCCAGTTGGAGCCTGCTCGTGGTACTGCTCGTGTGATCTGCTTTAGTGCTGATCATTCAAAGACCTTACCTGTAATGGAAACAAGCGAGATACGCTCTGTAGTAGATTTATGGGCATCTCAGTTTAGAGAACTGTCAGCTACTTATAAGTATGTACAACTTTTTGAGAATAAAGGCGCAATTATGGGATGTTCAAATCCTCATCCTCATGGACAAATTTGGGCATGCGACTTTATCCCTGAAGAGTTGATGAAAGAATACAATCAGCAGAAAAAATACTTTGATAAGCACAATTCACCTTTATTGCTAGACTACGTTAATGCTGAACTAAAGAAAAAAGAGCGTATTCTTTTTGAAACTGAGTACTTTGTAGCTCTAGTTCCTTTCTGGGCATTCTGGCCATTTGAGACCATGATCTTACCTAAGTTCAAGGTTCAGACTATCGATCAGTTAACTGATGCACAGCGTGACGACTTAGCAGTTTGCATCAAGAAGTTAACCTGCCGCTATGACAACCTCTTTGAATGTTCATTCCCATACTCAATGGGCTGGCATAATGCTCCACAAGACGGTAAAGATCACAGTGAGTGGCAGTTACATGCTAACTACTATCCACCATTATTAAGAAGTGCAACTGTAAGAAAGTTCGTTGCAGGATTCGAGTTATTAGCTGAGAAACAGCGTGATTTAACCCCTGAACAGGCTGCAGAGCGTCTGCGCAATCTTTCAGATATCCATTACACCTTAAAGAAATAACAGACAAAAGGATTAAGTTATGTCAGATATTAAAACTATTTGCCTAAAGGCTTTTGAAGATAAATTCGGCACTAAGCCTCAGATGCAGGAATATGCACCAGGTCGTGTAAACATCATCGGTGAGCACACTGATTACAATGGCGGTTTCGTTCTGCCATGTGCTATTAAGTATGGTACCTGCATGGTAGCTAAAGAGAATGGCACCAACAAGATGCGCATTCTAGCTGTAGACATGAACAATGACTACGACGAGTTTGAAATTGCTTCAAAGATTGAAAAGCATCCTTCAAAGTTATGGGTTAACTACTTACGCGGTGTAACTTATCAGCTAGCTCAGAAGTTTGGTGATAAGGTAAAAGGTCTTGATATTGCAATAAAAGGTGATGTACCACCAGGAGCTGGTCTGTCATCATCAGCTTCATTAGAAGTTTGCTTCGGACACTTAGTATCATCTGCTTTCGGTCTTAATGTTCCTTTAATGGATATCGCTCTAATGGGGCAGGCTGCTGAAGCTTACATCGGTATGAAGTGCGGCATCATGGATCAGGCAATTTCTGCTAACGGTACTGTTGACCATTTAGTAAGAATTGACTGCAAGAGCTACGGTTTAACCCAGGTTGCAGTTCCTAAGGATCTTGTGATCTTGATTATTAACTCAAATATCAAGCATCAGTTAGTAGGATCTGAGTATAACGATCGTCGTGAGAGCTGTGAAAAGGCTGCATCAATCATGGGTGTACCTCTATTACGCGATGCAACTATGGAGATGTTAGAGAAGTTCAAAGATAAGATGGATGATGTAACTTATCGTCGTGCTCGCCATGTTATCACTGAGGATCAGCGCGTATTAGACGCTTCAAAGGCATTTGAGTCAGGTGACTTAAAGACTTTAGCTAAGTTAATGTATGCTTCTCATGTTTCAATGCGTGATGACTTTGAAATCACTGTAAAAGAGACAGATGCTCTAGTTGAGATCGTAAAAGAAGCTTTAGGTGAAGAATATGCTGCAGTTCGTCAGACCGGTGGTGGTTTTGGCGGTTGCGTAGTAGCAGTTGTTGAGCCTAAGAACGTACAAAAGGTTAAAGATGCTGTAAATGCTAAGTACAAGGCTGTATCTGGCATTGATGCTACCATCTTTGAGACCACAGCATGTGCGGGTGCAACTTTTACTAAGCTTTAATAAAAAAGCTTGCAAAAGTAATTTTCAAAGTGTAATAAATCTCTGTTCAAAAGTAGTTTCTCTGCTGCACTGTCAGCAGAGTTTTTTGTTTTCTCATCTATCTCTTTAGAATTTCTCTTAACTCTCACTTCTGTCCTTATCTGAAACAAGTAAAATTACGATCAAAAATAGTGCATTTTAAGATCGTTTATGGACCTTTTAGTAAAATTTTGCTACATTTTAGAACAATAAATTAAGAGACAAAAGTCTCATTACTAACAGGCTATAAAGGACAAATTATTATGACAACTAGAGTTGGTATTTACGGCTACGGTAACTTAGGTCGTGGTATTGAGTGTGCAGTTAATGCAGCTGATGATATGGAATTGGTTGCTGTTTTCACAAGACGTGATCCTTCAGCTTTAAAGATTGCATCTAAAAATGTAGCAGTTGTAAATGTAAAAGATGTTGCTTCATACAAAGATAAGATTGATGTAATGATCTTATGTGGTGGTAGTGCAACTGATCTTCCAACACAGACTCCAGAATTAGCAAAGCTGTTTAACGTAATCGATAGCTTTGATACTCACGCAAAGATCCCTGAGCACTTCAAGTTAGTTGATGAGGAAGCTCGTAAGAGCAACCACATTGCTTTAATCTCAGCAGGTTGGGATCCAGGCATGTTCTCATTAAACCGTTTATATGCAAATGCAGTTTTACCAAATGGTAAAGATTACACCTTCTGGGGCAAGGGCGTAAGTCAGGGCCACTCAGACGCAATTCGTCGTATCAAAGGTGTTAAGGATGCTAGACAGTACACCTGCCCAGTACAGGCTGCTTTAGATGCTGTAAGAAGTGGTTCAAATCCAGAATTAACCACAAGACAGAAGCACACTCGTTTATGCTATGTCGTTCTTGAGGAAGGCGCTGATCCTGCTTATGTTGAGAATGAGATCAAGACCATGCCTAACTACTTCGCTGACTACGACACCACTGTAAACTTCATTTCACAAGAAGAGTTAAACAAGAACCATTCTGGTATTCCACATGGTGGTTTTGTAATTAGATCTGGTGCTACTGGTGTAAATAACGAGCACAAGCACATCATTGAGTACAGCTTAAAGCTAGATTCAAACCCAGAGTTCACTGCAAGCGTAATCACAGCTTACACAAGAGCTATTGCACGTCTATATAAAGAAGGTGCAACTGGCTGTAAGACTGTATTTGATATTGCTCCTGCTTACTTATCACCATTATCTGGTGAGCAGTTACGTGCAACCATGCTTTAATAAAATCATCTTAAGCAAAGCTTAAGAGAAAAGTATTAAAGACAATCTAAAGCTCCTACCTTTATAATGAAGGTGGGAGTTTTTGTATTTACAGATAATAAAAATGGTGAATAGGTTTTAAATGCGTTACAGAGTATGAATGCCTCTTTGGAAAGTAGTTGCTAAGTTAGGATTTAAACTGAGACTGAGAGTAGTTGCAAAATATGATCATGATTCAATGAGCTATTATGTTGCTTTCTCTGATCTTAGAGCTCTTAATACTGATAGCGAATTATTAGATTCATTGAGAGCTAATATCAAAGAGTGAGCTCTGCTTCTTCTAGAAGACTATGTAAAAGATATTTCAAAAATTAGTATTTCTATTGAAGTGCCATTTTTAGTCAACAAAAACAATTTCGCTTAATCATAAGCTATAAAAGCATAACCCCTCACAAGGAGGGGTTAGAGGCTTTTTATAGCTGAACTTTATGATAAAGAAAGAGTCAAACTCTTTCCTAATGAATTAAGTGCTTTTTGGATCGTGTCTATCCTAGTATTATGTGTTAAGTCTATTATTCTGTTAACTTCCTGAGGTTTTACACCCATTTTTCTCGCCAAATCTACAGGCCTAATTTTTTACGAAACCATCGTATTTAACAACATTTTGGCAATTATGCTTAATTTTGAAGAGGATTATGGCGGAAAGAAGGAGAGCTTAAAACATTATTAACGTGTTGAATTGTATAGAATTGATTGCGATTGTATGCGATTTTGTATGCAAGTTGCCGAAAAATGACAACTCCGAAACGGGGATTTGAACTCCGCCAAATACAACCCTATGATCAACAATTGACTAGACTGTAATCGATAAAATGTTTTAAACTATACTCGGAATTACCGGAGTAAAAGAAATGGATATTAACGCTTTTTTAAAGAATGAGGAAGCGCTGTCAGCGAAAGAGCTCATAAAGCTTACCTCGACAGCAAAAGGAAGAGAAAACATTAAATCGGTCAGGTTTGTCATTCCTAAAATAGGCAAATCGAGAGATTTCGGCTATTTTAAGGTTTCATATAAAACTCCTTATTACAGCTCAGTTAGGTAGGCTTAAATGGAACAAAATTTACCACGAAAACAAAAAGCGCTGCCTGAAAATTCCGTTATTAGAGACTTTATTAACGTCCAACAGGGTGAGCTTGAAGTAAAGAAATTAGATGCTGCAAACAAGAAGGCTGAAATTGAATCTAACGAGCGTATAGCCTTAGCATCCATACAGGCTCAGTCAAACAGTGATCTTGCTCATTCTAAAACGTTTAAATATGCTTATCTTGTAAGTCAGCTTAAGATCATTGTTATCGCTGTTATCATAGCTGTAGTCGTATGCATTGCAATCGTATATGGCTACAGTGACTTAGCGACTGAAATTGCTAAGTACGCTTTTTTTGCTGTCTCAGGTTATGTGGCCGGGCTGGGGCACGGAAAAATCTCGCGGTCAAGGGATAAAAAGTCGTCTGGGGATGACGAATAGCTGAAACATTGGGGTAAAACATTATGGCTCGTGTTATAAAAACAGTTGTGTTGCCTGATGGTGCTTTGACCCAAAAAAAAGAAACGCCCCAGAACGACATCCGGGGCGAGCATAACAAACAGTAAAATACTTAAATAAGTTATTCGCTATCCTTTTCAAGAAGCAGCAGGTAGCCTGCGCCAAAGGTCCACAGGCCAAGGGTGAAGCACAAGCAGATAGCTGATAGAATAAGCATGAAAAGGTTTGAAGTGCTGTGTGGCAGAATTTGACGACAATACCAGCCGTCAACATTTGCTCTTGATAGCGCCTTATCAAGCGCGCCTCTTGGATTGGTAAGTAGCGCACCGATTAACCCGCCCATAAGGGCTATTCTTTCAACTTTATTAACTCTCATATAAAACCTCCGGAGAAAATAAAAATCGACTAAAAGTATAACCTAGGAAGTAGGGTTGTGATTAGCCATAGGTCACGGTTTAGAGAATCAGACTAAAACGATTAAGACAAGTACCCCTGAGGGTCAAAAGGTAGGACCTTCGGCTCTTTCAGGTTTGCAAGCTCCACGCAATCGTGGCCATGCGCAGTGAAAAACTGCTGCAAGCGGGTTATGGAAGCCAGCAGGCTATTAATTCTCTCCGAATCTGTGGCCACGTCGGTTGACATCGCAGCAAGCTCGTTAAGGGTGTCACGTAGAAGGGGAGTAAGGGTAGGAAGTCCGGTCTTTTTGTCTCTGACCTGTACCTTTTTAAGTGTGATCCCCGACAGCTTAGAATCGATGATTATATCAGCCTGCCAGGCTGCAAGCTGTTTATAGGAAGGCACTTTGCAGGATTCGTGAATTCGTCTCCAAACCAGTGCGGTCGCACAGCCTAGCTCCTGAGCGCGCTTATGTACAATCTTAGTCACCTCATACAGCTGTGCTGGTGTGGCTGTGTCCTTGTCATACTGGAAATGCAGCTGCTCGATTTCGTATTTCAGATTAGTTATTTGCTGGCCGTACTCAACTTCCAGGACTTTTATTTTCTGGTCGTACTCACGCTGCTGCTTGAGAAAGTGGGCTCCGACTTCCTTGTTCTCTTTGTCGTGCCATTTCCTGTCGAACTCACGAGCTGCCTCTGTCTTCCTTAGTTCATCCTTTAAGCTGGTAATCGTAAGGTTGAGAGAAGACTCTGAAGCTCTTTTCTCGTCGGCAAGCTCTTTGACCCTGTCGTTCAGTTCTTTAAGCGCCTTGTCTTTTTGTGACAGAGTGTAACCTCCGGTCTTGCGAATTGAAGGTAATACTTCATTACAAATCCACTGTCTGAACTCACGGGCAATCTTAGCACGTGATCTCATCATTACGAAGTAAAGTTGTGGCTCGGTGATCATGGTGAACTCTTTTACTCCGTAGCCTGTGTCAAAGCTGGCTACGTTTAATGTAGGTAGCTCAAACTCTTCTTTAATTGAGTTAACTGTGTGGGTTGGATTTGCCAACTGAAGTACTGCGCATACATCTGCTAAGCAGAACAAGATCTCATTGTCTTGAGAAGAGATAACACGAATGTTTGACTTGTGGAAGTCGTAGGTTGAAAGATTTGAATTAGACATAGTGAATGTCTCCTATTGATTAACTTCTTAATTGCTTTTTGGGCGGTGAGTGCTAAGAAACTCGTCAATAGTCGAGCGGTGCTTATTCAGTATATTCACACCACACTCACCATACAGCGGATACACTAAGCCTTAACGACTAAGTATATTGATAGGGTGAGATGACGCTTGTCGCAACATCTGCGCTATTGATTGTCGTGTTTCTTAGGCACGTAGGGCAGTCCCTACATCGGCGATAATAGCGCAGAAAAATGGGAGCGTCAAGGAGTTATTTTTGTTCTTTTGCTTTTTCTACTGCATTATTAAAATCATCTAAGGCCGCACAATGATCTCTGTGTTCCTCGTCATCAAAAACATAGGTGTAGTTTTGCATACCGCAGATAGTTTCTAGTGCACTACATATGTTTTCAATCTGTTCATTTGTTAGTTCAATCTTCATTTTTTACCGCCTTATCCACAGCTGTTTTAAAATCATCTCGAGCATTTAGGATTGCACTTCTAATATTGCAAACAACAGTATCTGCTCTATCAGCTTCTATTCTTCCATTAGCTAAATCAGCCAAAACATTTAATACGTCTTGAATTAACATTATCTGATTTCTTTCGAGTTCAATCTTCATCTTTAACCTCCACCCCAAAAGGCACCCATTTACCGAAGCTATAAAATTCAAAATTATCAAATAATTCTTGGACTGAAAATCTATTTATTGTTAATAACTCGTCTTTTTCGTTATAAGAAATTGAAAATATTGATTCATCATAAACACAATGGGTCTTTTTATTTCTAAAAACTATATAGATCTCCCTCAAATAGGAATGAGCTCCTGTAAAATCGTAAAACTCATCAAAAGTTTTAAACGGCCGGTACTTCTTATTCGTCATCTTTAACCTCCACTCCAAAAGGCAACCAACACCCTGCGATTTTAATATCAAAGTTCATTGTTTTGTCTCTCAACCTCTTCTATTTTCTTTAACAAAGCCGTATATTTTTTTAGTTTATCAATGTTATCTACGTCGTATTCAATAAAATCCTTAAGTAAATCACCACCTATTGAAACAATAGCTTTCTTAATTAATTCTATCTCATCATCCGTTAAATCAATTATCATTTTTTACTCCTCCGTGACCTCAACGTCTTTTATATGAACTTCCCATCCATTACCTAGGCATAACTTTAATTCTTCTTCAAGTGCTGATGAACAATGATTTCTTAAGTCAGTTAAAGACTTTTTTTTGAAATTCTTTGCTCATATCTTTTCTATCACATTCATTTATAATTTCTACGATACTTTTAACCTTAATCATTTACTTGTACCCCAAAAGGATGCCATTCGCCTTCGTCATTCATTATTTCAGAAAAATCAAACCACAATCCTAAATTTCTCCCCTCGATGCAAGGCGCACAAGGATCATCTGCCAAGTCAAAGTCAATTCTATTGATTACTATTGTGTGTGCGAAACGTGGTGCTTTTTTTTCTCTGTATGTAAAATAGAGACCTAACAGCATATTTTGAGTAAAATCTTCTTTTATAATACGAGAATTAAAAGATAAAAATTGATAAAACTCATATAAGTCTTTAAAAGGTCGATACTTCTTTTTGGGCTTATCCTCTTTGACTGCATCTGCCGGTAAAAAGAAATCAAAGCCGTCACCATAACCTTTTGGAACAAAACAAAAGCCTGTCTCGTCATCTACACGATCAATAGTTGTTAATAAAAGATATTTATCGTTTTGTAACTGACTAATATAATTACAAAAGTAGCCTTTATCTCCAGCCTTAACATCATGTCTATTAGCCCATGACTTCATATCTTCAACATTAAAGTTCATTTTATTTATCCTCTCTATCAGTAGTTGTATTTAACTCTGCATAGAACTCTGTTAGTACTGCAACGGTTTTTGCTAACAGAGATATTATCTTAGTATGTTCCGATACAGTCTTTGCTACCAAATAAGTAAGCACAAGATTAAAAATTGAAATAATCATTGCTACAGTTATCGCCATAAGCTCGTACATAATCACCTCAAATAAATATGCAGAATGTCGTCTACAGGAACAATTTTGTCCACTTCGTAATCTAGAAATCTTTTTGGGATATCTTTCGATAATCCACGAAAAAAGATATCTTCACACCAGATTAGATTTATGATTTCATCGCTGTAAAGAACCGTTCTTAAATAATTTAGTAGCATTCTGAATCCCTCTTAAAACAAACCACCGTCATCGTCAGAATCCAAAAAAGCAATGAAAACCGCAGCGAAACAGCACGTGACCAATATACCCAGCAGCATATCTAATCCCCATACTTCAGAAGCAACCAGAAGCAGATCACAAACGCTATCATTACTGCTATAAATTCAATCACTGTTTCCATTCTTTTTTCCTTTCCTTCTTATCGCGAGATTCAGCTTTGCAACGGTAATGGCCACCTTGGTAGCCTGTGCGTTCTGTGATCTCAGCTTCTTGGAGTTCAGGATTCCGTTCTCTTCCTTACTTATAAGAGCGAGATTTGACAGCTCGCAGTTGCGAGTGTTGCCATCAAGGAATATAACCATCATTCCTTCGGGTATAGGGCCATGAGCCTGTTCCCATACGTAGCGGTGTTTGAGCACCCAACGATCCCACTGTTTGAGCTCAGCGCCGTCTCTGAGTTTGAGCAGCACGTAGCCGTCACGAAAAACTTCAGTGCCAACCGGAAGTGAGTTCATTGATTTGCAGCCTTTCCGGAACCACGTCCCGCAGATCTTCTCTCTGACCTCTGCGCTCATTTCCCGTCCTTTATTAGTCGGAGTGTGACCCTCTGTAAATCTTCCGGTGCGACCGGTAGATATACCAAGACGAGTCATAAGTCCTTTTAACGCTGTCGGGCCTAATCCCAGACCGAAACGATACTCGAGGATGCCTGTAGCTTCTTTAATCGTGTGCGTTTTCACAAGCTCTCTTAAGGCATCTGTGAATTCCTTTGTGTACCTGGGAGCGTTGACAATTCCGTAGTGAGACTTATAGAACGTCATCGAACTGGCGCTGATAGGTCTTGCGAGCTTGAACTTCTCGTTGCACCTTCTGGCCATCTCGGAAGTTGAAACCCTGTCAGAGGCCATCTGTCTTACAAAGTCCTGCATTTCAGGAGGGTAACGTCTGTTCATACCTGAGTGCCTTTCTTATCCTTACCGATGTCTAGCAGCGCTTTTGGAAGCAGCGTTTCAGGCATAGCCTCTGCACCAAACCTGCCGCTCTCGTTTAAGATCTTCACCGCACGAAGCTGGGTGTCGGCGTTATGCAGAATGGACTCTGCCACGCCAACAATAGCTGTCGAACGCGATACCTCGGAGGTGAGATCGTCACCCTTCAGGCTCTCATCGTTAAGCCTTTCGAGTGCAGCGAATAAATGATTATTTAAGTCATTAAGTGAATTCTTCATAGCTGACCTCCTTAATCTGTATCTCTTTCCGAGGTGCTGTCTTTCTTTGCCCGCTCTACGGCATCATCAAACTTCTTTGCAACCTCGCCACAGTAGGAGGCAAACGCCGCGTCATACGCTACTGATTCCTGGTACTCATGCAGAAGCCCTGATACCATCTCGGCAAGATCTGCGCTTAACTCAATCTTCATTTTTATCTCTCTTTTCAATTAGTAAAACAATCGCATCCTTGCGCGAGTCAAGCCAGCAGGTGGCCTTAATCTCGTAGTCAAAGAAAGGGTGGAGTGCTGTCTCATAATCCCTGCTTACATCTGCAAGTGACACTTTGGCCCCGAAATCACGAACTATCACACGCTTTGGCGCATTCTTGATCTTCTTTCTCTGCTGCACATATCCGTATACATTCATAGCCCTGAGCTCCCGAAACCGCCTAATCCGCGCTCGCTCTTAACTCCAGTAACGTCGCCCTCCACAAGATGCACATCTGGGAGTGGAACAATGACCAGCTGAGCGATGCGGTTACCTTTAAAGATCCTTAAATCGTACTTAGATACGAGAACCACCGATATAGAGCCGGTGTAACCCGCATCAATCACACCCGTGGGAGTTGCCACTCCGGCGCAGTTGTAAGAGGAGCGCGGAAGGACCAAGCCCACGTATCCTTCCGGAATAAGTACGTGCACACCGGTGTCAACCTTAAAGGTCTTGTCAGAACTCAGAGCCACGTCTTCTCTTGCAAAGAGGTCAAAGCCTGCGTCTGACTCATGTGCCTTCACAGGCTTGTAGGCTCCTGTGTCAAGCTGATAGATGATCTTCTGTTTAAGCATTGGCGCTGTCTCCGTTCTCTATATGTTCGATTAAATGTTTTATATACCATTGGGCCTTCAATAGGTCCTCCTTGCCGTTTTTTCTTTTCCAGCGATACAGGTACTTAATCGCATTCGCAGTACACACAGCTTCAATGCCGTTAAGACCCTCGGTAGCCGCCTCCAGACAGTCAATACATTCAACTTTGCCCTGATAGTGTTCAGGATGGTTAACTACATCATTCATTTTTAATAAATTCCTAAAATTCCCTGAATAGTGTCAAATGACACATAAATAATTCCCAGAATGAGGAGGATCAGAACCCCCGTACTTAACAGCTGTCTCATCTACAGTCTCACTCTGATCTTCTTTCTCTTTGCGTAGGTGCCTATCCAGTCGTACACTTTCCAGGAGCGATAACCGGCAATGCGTGGCTCGAATTTCGGAAAGTTAAGTGACTGCGCATACTTACTTAGAAACTCAGCGTCACCTGAGAACATCGCCGTGACATCGTCAGATGTCAGCACAGCCTTTGTCTGCAGAGCCTGGAGCGCGTCTGTACTTACGCGGAACTCTTTATACTCCTGAGGCTTATCAACGACTGCAGTCTTTTTGCGCTTTGGCTTTGTTTCAGTCTTTACCTCCGCATTCGCAGATTTGATGTCATTACGAGTAGTCGAGGAGACTATTGATTTCTTTTCTCTTTTAATCAGAATTGCGTTTTTGCCAAAGCCGTGTCTTGAATTAGAATCCTTAATCATGGCGTGGCGAGGCTTCATACCCTCAACCTCCTGCCTAATGCTCCACTCCTGCGCTGCAAGCTCTTCGGCCTGCTCTCTGTCAAGTCCGTACCCGCCCTGCAGGTACTCATCTGTCGTAAGACGTTTGAACCTGGCCTCGCTTGCTCTTCTTGCAATCATGATCGTGCCTCCTCAAAGGTCTTTCTTGCCTTAAGCTCTACGAAGCGGTCAAGTGCTTCTGGTGCCCATAAAAGCTTCTTCTGACCCTTATAAAGTTTCACAGGAGCCGGAAACTCAGGATCTTTTTTTAGAGTGAACAGGGTGTTGCGACCTACGCCCAGGTATTTAGCCGCGCTAGCACTGTCCAGTAGTTTTATTCCCTCAACCATTGCTGTCTCCTCAAAAAGGCGCCGGAGCATAAAGGAGTAAACCTCCGGCGCAATGTTTGTCTAACTCTCAAGCTACGACTTCAGTAATTAAAAAGAATGCGCACAGCACAAGCAGCGCGATTAGTGTCATACGCAGGTGTCCGTAGAGAGCGAAGTCTTCTTTTAGCTCTGCCATAAGTTGTTTTAAGCTCATCAGACTACCTCCACCGAAGGACAGAATGCGCCGTGCTCAACATTAAGCTCGTAGAGTTTTCTTGCTTTGTGCAGACGCTGTACGCGCTCGATGCGGGAGCAGCGAAGACTCTCTGATGGAACAATCAGCGCAAGTCCTCCGGTGCTCTTGTCGAAGATTCTGTAGACAGCATCGCGTGGAGGCTTTGCCTTACACAGTTCCAGGCATGCGCTCCCCCAGCTGACTCCATCGAGAAGGGTGTCAACGCCCCTGCTGTCTGCTCTGATAAGTGATACCGCACCATTCATTTTTATTACCCTCGTTTTACGGTTTTATTCAGTTTAAATACGTTTAAAATCGTTTATGAACTAATCAATTTGTGTTTAAAGCATAAACTAAAGTTTAATATTTGTAAAGTCGATATACTGAACTTTATAAAAATTAGTTTATAAAAATTTTGTGGTGTGAGCTAGGTCACACAAACTTAAAAAGGGTCGTACAGGGTAGTTTAAGAGAATGAAAAAGCCCCGCTGTCAGTAGCAGCAGGGCTTAAAGGAGGGGAAAATTGTAGTTAAAGTGCTCCGGAACGCTCTATGACACGGCCTATGATGTAGACGCGGTTCGCTGCCTCTGCCTCCAGAACAACATCGTGATATGCAGGGTTCTCGGATTTAATTATAAGTTTGCCGAACTCTTTAATTAAGCGCTTAACCATAAGCTCATGGTCATAGGCAATCGCATAAATGGCTCCATTCTCGATCTTCTCTATCTTAGAGCAGTCGATAAGGATACAGTCGCCGTCTAGAATAAGAGGCTCCATTGAATCTCCAGACACTCTTACACGCTTACAGTTGGATGCCTTAGTGCCGAGTTTCTCAAAAAAGTCTCTTCTGTATAGGGCAGGAACGGTGCCTGACACCTCCTCATATGTAGGCTCGGGGGTCTCTCCACAGCCAAACACTACATTGTACTCAGGCACCTCGACCATGGATGAACCGTCCACAGGAGCCAGAAGGTTTGACTTCTTTGAGCCCTCACCGGTGATAAGCCACAAAAGATTAACTTTCAGCACCTCCGCAAGCTTTACGACGTAGTTGGCAGAGGGCAGACGCTGCTGATCAGTGTTAAGCCATTTGTTAAGAAGTTGTGATGTTTCTCCGATTTCACGCGCTATCTGAGCCTTTGTTTTACCGGATTCAGCGATGGCCAGAGACAGCCTTAACCTGAATGCGTTTGAATCTTCGCTTGAATTCATTTTTACGATCTCCATCAATTTATAAATAAAAGTTTAATTGATCGCTTGAAAATATCAATTTTTGTAAGTAAACTTATTTCTAACAAAACAATAAACAAAAATTTAATTGTTTGGAGGAACCGTGAAAACTCTGACTGACAGAGAACTGTATGCGACCCAGACCGCTGAATTCATCAGCCTTTTGGGCACAAAGAAAATCTGCAGAGTCTGTCAGCGCTCACCGCAGGCGCTGACAGGCTGGAAAAAGCGAGGCATGCCACTAAGCTGGAGGCTTGTTTTTAAGCAGAGATACCCTGCGGAATTTAAAAAAGTATTCGGAAACGAGGAGACACACTAATGAGTGACATTGTTATGACTACTGATCGCGAGGCCCTTAAGTCTGCGATCCTTTACATGGAAAAGGCTCTCTCAGCTTTTAAAAAGGGCCTTAATTTAGAGATTGAGAATGAAAAGATTAATACAGCGCAAAAGACTGTGGAGAAGGCTAAAACAGCGCCAGCAGAGACTAAGCAGAAGGTAGACGTACCTAAGAAGGCTCCTGAAAAGCTTGCACCAAGCATCGAAGACATCAGAAAGGTTTTTGCAAAGATCATGCTTGACCAGATTGTTGACGGCCGAAGCATCATCAAGTCAACGCTTGATAAGTACAACGCCACCAAGGTTTCAGAGTTCAAGCCAGAGCAGTACCTGAGTGCGCTGACAGATACGATTAATAGCTACAAAGAAGATCTCGAAAAGAAAGATCCTCAAAACGCAGACGAGAAGCTAAAGGAGATGATCGAATGGGTAATTCCGTTTTAGCAGAGCGTGAGCATTCAACTCTGTCAGCCTCAGCATCACATCGCTGGCTCGCCTGCACTGCATCTGTGAAATTCACAGCGGGAATGCCGGACAGCCCAAGCACCTACGCTGAAGAGGGCACAAGAGCTCATGAACTGTGCGCATGGAAAGTTGCAGAAATGTTCAAAGTTCAAGGCGTTAAAAAACCAGACTTCAAGTATGACAGCGCTACGGAAGAGTGCGCTGACGGTTATGCAGCGTTTATCGCAGAAAAAATGACCGACAGTGCAGCAATCTTTTTAGAGCAGAGAGTTGACTACTCAGACTACACAGCTCCTGGCTCTTTCGGAACTGCTGACTGTGTGATTGTCGCAGGCGACACCCTAAAGATAGTCGACTATAAGCATGGTGTAGGTGTTCCGGTTGAATGTGACCACAATCCTCAGCTGATGCTGTACGCATTGGGGGCCTACAGCGCGCTAAAAGACCTGTACGACCTTAAGAATGTGGAAATGTCAATCTATCAGCCACGTATCGGCAACATCTCAACCTGGTCTACTTCAATGCAGGAGCTTATCGACACAGCAACCTCCGTGTTCAAGCCAAAAGCTGAAGAGGCTATAAGCGATAAAGGTAACTTTTGCGCAGGTGAGTGGTGTCGATTCTGCAAGGGTAAACAAATCTGCCGAGAAAGGGCAAGAGCCAACCTGTCACAGGCTCGTGAGGATTTCAAGCTACCACCAGAGCTCTCAAACACGGAAGTAGCCGAAATCCTGACCAAGGTCGATCAGATTATAGCATGGTGCACAGACATTAAAGACTATGCGCTTGAAAATGCGCTCAAGGGTGAGAAGTTCACGGGCTTCAAGCTTGTGTACGGTCGCAGCATTCGCAAGTACTCCGATGAGGAGAAAGTGGCAGACGCTGTGAAGGCCGAAGGCTTAGATCCATACGCTCACAAACTTCTTGGCGTAACTGATATGACAAAACTTCTCGGAAAGAAAAGATTTGACGAAATCCTGGGCTCTTACATCGTAAAGCCTCAGGGCAAACCAACGCTGGTGCCGGACAGCGATAAAAGACCGGAGATGGCTTTAAGCGACTTCTCAGAGTTCGCTCAGAGCAAATAAACGACAAAACGTAAAAACGTAATCATGGAGAAACGTAATCATGCAAGCAACTAAAGTAGTAACAGGTCCAGATACCCGCTTATCTTATGCTCACATCTGGGAGCCACAATCCATTAACGGTTCAGACCCTAAGTATTCAGTGTCTCTAATTATTCCTAAGACAGACACTAAAACGGTAGCCGCAATTCAGAATGCGATTAAGGCTGCCTATGACGAGGGGCTTAACAAGCTCAAAGGCACCGGTAAGACTGCTCCAGCACTTGAGGTCATCAAGAAACCACTGCGCGACGGTGATGCTGAGAAACCAGATGACGAGGCCTACGCAGGATGCTACTTCCTGAAAGCATCGTCAAAGAACCAGCCTCAAGTAGTTGATACCAAGGTGCAGCCAATTCTTGAACAGACTGAGGTCTACTCAGGTTGCTACGGACGCGTAAGTATCAACTTCTACGCCTTCAACACCAACGGCAACAAGGGCATCGCATGTGGGCTCGGCAACATTCAGAAGATTAGAGACGGTGAACGCTTAGGCGGTGGCCCAACCTCAGCAACTGAAGACTTTGAGGCCTATGGTACCGCGGACACTGGGGCAGATTTTCTAGCCTAATTAACAACTTAGTAGTCAAGTTTGGAGGTGGCGACCCCACCTCCTTTTTTAGCACTAAACCGGAGTAACTATGAGATTCATGTCTATCGATATCGAAACGTACAGCGATATCGACATTAATAAAGCAGGCGTCTACAGATACGTCGATACAGACGCATTCAAGATCCTGCTTTTTGCGTATTCAGTTGACGGTGGTCCTGTACAGCTTATAGACCTCACCAGAGGTGACAGCATACCTAATGAGATTGTAAATGCCCTCAGTGATAAGAGCGTAACCAAGTGGGCTTATAACGCCAACTTTGAGCGCGTGGCGCTGTCAAGATTTTTAGGTATGCCTACAGGTCAGTACTTAGATCCTGAGAGCTGGAAGTGCTCCATGGTCTGGGCTGCAACGCTCGGCCTTCCTATGGGACTTGCAAAAGTGGGCGAGGTTCTAGCACTTGACAAGCAGAAGATGTCAGAAGGCCGCGGACTTATATATAAGTTCTGCAAGCCCGACAAAAAGACAGGTCAGAGAGTAATGCCTGATGAGTTTCCTGATGACTGGGAAACCTTCAGACGCTACAACATAATAGATGTCGAAACCGAAATGGGCATTCAGAAGATGATCAGTCCTTTTCCATGCTCTGATGAACTGTGGCAGGAATACTGGACCGACCAGCGCATTAACGACAGAGGTGTTGAAGTTGATTTGACCCTTGCAAGAAACGCTGTCGCCATGGACGCAGAAATCTCTGAAAACCTCATGGAAAAGATGAGATCGCTGACCGGTATTGACAACCCAAGAAGCACCTCACAGCTTGACATGTGGTTAAGAGAGCACGGTTGCGACATGGTATCGCTTGGCAAGAAAGACGTAGCGCAGGTGATAGAGGAGACAGACGATCCGCTAATTAGAAAGGTACTGTCACTACGCCTTTTAATTTCCAAATCATCCGTTAAAAAGTACACAAAAATGCTTGACGCAACCTGTTCTGATGGCAGAGCTCGAGGTATGTTTCAATTTTATGGAGCCATGCGAACCGGCAGATTCGCGGGACGTCTACTGCAGCTACAGAACCTTCCTCAGAACCACATCGAAAACATCGGGCTTGTAAGAGAGCTTGCAAGACGAGGCGATCTTGATGCGCTGTCCGTGATGTTTGACTCGGTGCCTGACATCCTCTCACAGCTGATACGCACAGCGTTTGTTTCAAGAGAAGGCTCACGCTTTATAGTGGCCGACTTTTCTGCAATCGAAGCTAGAGTCATTGCATGGCTCGCAGGAGAAGAATGGAGAATGAAGGCCTTTGCAGAGGGTAAAGATATTTACTGCGCTTCGGCTTCTGCCATGTTTGGAGTTCCTGTCGTAAAGCACGGTATAAACGGAGAGTTAAGGCAGAAAGGCAAGGTCGCAGAACTGGCCTGTATCGCGGAAGGGCAGCTAGTACTAACCAACCAAGGCGAAAAACCAATCGAAACCGTAACCACAGACGACCTAGTCTGGGACGGCGAACATTGGGTAGCGCATGAAGGCGTTATATATAAAGGAATACGAACCGTTTATACCTATCAGGGGCTAACAGCAACCTTAGATCACAAGGTATTTCTAAACGACAGTAGTAAGCCTGTTATGCTCCAGGAAGCGGTGGCCTACAGAAAAGATCTCAAAGACGCTACCCGGGAGAAAAAAGAAATCGACAAAAGAAAAGAGTGCTCAGTAGCAACAGCCAAAGTATACGACATCATGAATGCAGGACCACATCACCGTTACACCGTATCAGGAAAGTTAGTACATAACTGCGGATACGGTGGCAGCGTTGGCGCTTTAAAAGCATTCGGAGCGGACAAGATGGGCCTTACCGAGACTGAAATGCAGTCAATCGTAGACAACTGGAGAGCCTCCTCCCCAAGAATAGTACAGCTATGGTGGGACGTTGACAGAGCAATAAAACAGACCCTTGAAGATGGTACGACCCACAGGACGCACGGTCTTATGTTCAGTCTACAGAAGGGAATACTGTTTATCAGATTACCTTCAGGCAGAAGCCTGGCATACGTAAAGCCAAGACTTATCGACGGGAAAATCACGTACGAGGGTGTCAGCAGCAACAAGGGCTGGGCCCGTCTTGAGTCGTATGGTCCGAAGTTCGTTGAAAATATCACCCAGGCGATCAGCCGTGACCTCCTTCTTAATGCCATGAAACAGGTAGGACCGGACGCACGCATCTGCATGCACATTCATGACGAGCTCGTCATAGAGGCTGATAGCTCGGTAAAGCTTGATGACATCTGCAAAAAGATGGCTCAAGTTCCAGAGTGGGCCGAAGGTCTGCTGCTAAGAGCAGACGGCTACGAAACAAAATTTTATCTGAAAGATTAACAGGGGCTACATATGAAACTATCAACTTCAAAAGCCGGACACAAAGCACGCGTGTGGACAAATGAGGATGTGTCCTGGGAAGAGTTCTGCAACCGCTGCAGGAGATACATGACTGCAGATGTGACTCGTGCGGAGTTTGACAAGCTGTCAAAAGACAGACAGACCGAAATCAAAGCGATGAACGGTGCTTTTGTAGGTGGTGAGCTTAAAAACGGCATTAGAAAAAGAGGTTCAGTTCTGTGCAGGTCAATGATCACGCTTGACCTCGACCACATAGAAGGTGACGCTGTCAGCGCTGTCGAGTCATGGCAGGACCTGTCGCAGGCTAAGACGTTAACCTATACAACTTTCAAGTCCACACAGGACTCATTACGTTTGAGGGTCGTCATACCACTTAAAGAGCCTGTCTCAGAGGACAGATACGAACCTGTCGCAAGAGCAGTGGCGAACTCAATGGGCGTAATTGATTACTGTGATCCTGCAAGCTTCTCTGCCACTCAGCTGATGTTCCTGCCTGTTTACGCCAAAAATGTGGACGCCTGTATAACTGAGTATAAAGGCGAATTTCTTGACGCAACAGAAGTCATAAAAGGCTATGCGGATATTGAAGATGTCGACTCCTGGCCAAAGGGAAAGAAAGAAGAGCCTCTGAGAAAACAGAGAGGAGCCTCCGAAGATCCTTATCTCAAAGCATATCCAATCGGCACCTTCTGCAGAGTCTACTCTATAGATGATGCTATCGATACGTGGCTTCAGAAGAGCTATGAGAAAGCTGGAGGAAACAGGTATCACTTCAAGGGCGCTAATTCTACAGCCGGAGCTCTGGTATACGATGACGGTAAATTCCTGTACAGCAACCACAGCTCCGATCCTGCCTTTGGACTTAACTGTAACGCCTTCGATCTTGTACGAATTCATTTGTTCGGCAAAGAAGACGCTACAGCCAGGGCGGGTACTCCATTTAATAAACTGCCATCATTCAAAAAGATGTACGAGCTCGCTCTGCATGATACAAGAGTGATTAGACTCAAGCTCGCAGAGGACTTCAAAGAAGCGCCAATAACCGATAAAGAAGAGCTCCAAAAGGCTATCGAAGACACTTCACTTGACTGGGCCGAAGAGCTCGAAAGAGATAAGGCCGGAAACGTAAAAGGGACCCTCTCAAATCTAAGTCTGATAATCGAAAAGGATGAAAGGCTGCAGGCAATTAAGTATGACCTGTTCTCCGACTGCTTCAGCGTCACGGGTCCTCTGCCATGGGCACATGAAGGCAAGGGCTGGAAAGAAGAAGATCTTGCAAACCTGTGCGTTTATATGTCAAAGGCATACGGCATTAACGCTTCAGCCAATGTTTTCACAGCTCTGACAGCTACAGTTCGTAACTTCAGAGCATATCACCCAGTGAGAGATTATCTGCTGTCACTGTCCTGGGACGGTAAGAAAAGAATAGAAGATCTACTGATCCACTACCTCGGAGCGGACGACAACGAGCTTAACAAAGCTATAACTCGCAAAACGCTTGTAGCTGCGGTAGCCAGAATTATGCAGCCTGGAATTAAGTACGACACCATGACAGTGCTTGTAGGAGGGCAGGGCATCGGTAAGTCAAGAATACTAAGGCTGCTCGGTGGCGAATGGTTCTCTGACTCACTTACCCTGACAGATATGAAGGATAAGTCAGGTGTGGAAAAGCTAAGCGGTGCATGGATAAGCGAAGTGGCGGAGCTGTCGGGAATGCGAAAGACGGACTCGGAGACCATTAAAGGTTTTATCACACGACAGGATGACAAGATGAGACCCGCCTACGGCCATACGGTCGTAAGTAAGCCGCGTCAGGGCATTTTCGTGGGCACTACAAACGAGGAAGACGGATTCCTGCGAGACCAGACAGGTAACCGTCGCTATAACATTGTAAGAGTGCACGGAAAACCTGATTTAACCCCTGAAAATTGGGATCTTAATGAAGATCTTGTAGGTCAGCTGTGGGCCGAAGCAGTCTGTTACTACAAGCAGGGCGAATCGCTGATCCTGTCAAAGGACCTGCAGGATCAGCTCTCAAGACTGCAGGACGTACTACTTGAAGATGACGACAGAATAGGTGATCTGCAGAAGTACCTCGATACGCAACTGCCGGTAGAATGGCCCAGCATGACTACTATTGAGCGCAGGGACTTTCTTAACGGAAGAGAGTTTAAGCCTCACAAAGGAACAGTAAGGAGGGTAGAAGTATGCATCGCCGAAATCTGGGCTGAGTGCTTTGAGTGCGAAAAGGCTAAGCTGGAGCGTCGCAACTCCTTTGAAATCAGAGCAATGCTTATCAAGCTGGGATGGAGAAGGACCGGAAAGAGCGTAAACACCGGCCTCTACGGAGTTCAGAAAACTTATGGAAGGCTCCGTAAGTTATAGCAACCGAGTGAGAGGAAAGGGACAAGAGCGTTGGAGAAAACGGACAAAATCCAGCACAAAAAGAGGTTGATCTTCTGTCAAAAAACTTCAAATTAGGAGCTCAAAAATAAAAATTGGTATGAAACCAACGGAAGAACCAAAATACATAAAATATATATGGAAATCAAAAGGATAAAACCAAAATGCAAATAATTAGAGTAAAAATTTTTAAAAAACACTTAATCTTTGTTCAGGGGTAAAAATCTGACATTTCAGATTAGGAGAGGGGGGAGGAGCCCAGAAAGTGTTTAAATTCGGATTTTAGTTTATTTTAGTTCAGGATTTAGTTTTTGAAAAATTTTTTATAGATCAATAATATAAAACCAAAATAACTAAATAACTAAATAATAATAACAAACACTAATATAAAACCTACATATAAAACCATAAACAACATGCAGAAAATATATATATACATATACAAAACGCCGATTTTTATGTTTTTTAGATTTTTAGAAAATAATTATTTGAATTATAAATAAAAAGTCATTACTACCTCTGGTTATGGCTGAAAAACAGGACAATATTCACATTTTATGTTGGAAAGTAAAATCGAAAAAAAACTTGTTAGCCTGGTGAGAAGATCAGGCGGGGAGTGCCTTAAATTCGTGTCTCCGGGAAATGCAGGAGTACCGGATAGGATCGTCATGATGCCCCATGGGAAGATACACTTCGTAGAGCTTAAAGCCCCAGGAGAGAAACCCAGAGCACTGCAGATGGCTGTACATGACAGATTTAAGCGCTTAGGCTTTCCTGTTACAGTCATTGATTCCGTGGAAGGCGTGGAGGCCTTTGTAAGAGCACTTGAGGAGGAACAGCATGGAATTTAAAGCCCACACTTATCAGCGGTATGCTATTGATTACATTCTAAGCCATCAGATCGCAGCGTTATTTCTGGACTGTGGCCTTGGTAAGACAGTCATCACTCTGACAGCGCTATGGTCGCTGATGCTTGACAGCTTTGACGTTAAACGCTGCCTCATCGTAGCCCCCCTGAGAGTGGCAAGAGATACCTGGCCTTCTGAAATTGCGAAATGGGGGCATTTGGAGGGGCTGACCTATGAGGTAGCCACGGGAGACGAAAAAAAACGTCTGAAGGCCGTTAAAAACGCTATGAAAGGTAACGCAAGAATAGTGATCGTCAACCGTGAGAACTTGCCATGGCTTATCGCAAAAACTCCATGGATTTATGACATGGTCGTGCTTGATGAACTTTCAAGCTTTAAGTCGTCAAAGGCTCTAAGGTTTAAAGCTCTCCGTAAAATACGCCCTCAGGTGAGTCGTATCATAGGTCTGACAGGCACACCCGCTCCTAACGGATATATGGATTTGTGGGCCCAGTTCAGACTGTTAGACGAGGGCGAAAGGCTCGGGAAGTTTATAACGAGATACAGACAGGAATACTTTACTTTGGACCCTTTTAAAAAGTTTGCCGACTACGAGTTAAAGCCTGACTCTGTTAAACGCATCAACTCGAAGATCGCTGATATAACAGTATCCATGAGCGCCGTTGAACATCTGAAGATGCCAGAGCTTCTAAAGCAGCAGGAGCTGGTTACCATGAGTCCTTCAGAAACGGAACTGTATAAACGGCTTAAGCGTGAAAAGGTCCTGCAGCTGAACGGTGATCTTGTTACAGCTAAAAACGCTGCCTCGCTTTGCGGTAAGCTCTCACAGCTTGCAAACGGTGCTATATATGACGAAAAAGGAAACGTCTGTGAGTTTCATTCACGCAAGCTTGATGCCTTAGAGGACTTAATCGAGGAGGCTAACGGCAAGCCGGTGCTTGTAGCCTACTGGTTTAAGCATGATTTTGAAAGAATTAAAAAACGCATTCCTGATGTGCGTGAGATTAAGACCAGTGAGGACATTAGAGATTGGAACGCAGGACAAATCAGGGTGGCTTTAATTCACCCCGCTTCTGCCGGTCACGGTCTTAACCTTCAGCAGGGTGGAAGTTTCATGATATGGTTCGGCCTTACCTGGAGCCTAGAATTGTACGAGCAGACTAATGCCAGACTGTGGAGACAGGGTCAGAAAGCCAAGACAGTGGTCATCAAGCACATACTTACTGAAGGAACGATAGACCGACAGATTTATGAAGCTTTACTTAACAAGCATGTAACTCAAAGCGCACTGATGAACGCTGTCAGAGCGCAGATTTAAGAGGAGAGAGCACATGAATATAATTCTTGAAAGTGCATTAAGCCATGGCGCTACGAGTGGAGAGTTCTATCTGCTTTTGCAGAATTACGGCATCTGGTCGCGATACTTCGGCTGCAGTGGCTATAAAGCTCACAGCTCTGAAATACTGCCAACGGCGATCATCGATGACGATACAGCCATGCTTGTGGAGAGTGCAGTAGTGAAGCTTAAGAAGTCAAGACCCAACGTTTGGCGGGTTTTCCGCCAGCACTATATCGAAGGCCTTACACCTGAGGTTATCACCGACAGGTTAAGATCTGAGACCCGAGGAAAGCCAGAGAGCCCCTACAAAAGACGTAAAAACTACTACGAGGCAAGACCTGCAATAGATACAGCCCTCAGGCACATAAACGCAAATGGTGTGAGAGGTTTGTTAAAAATCGCCGAGAGTTTTATTTATGCTGATTTAATTGACTATAATAAACATTAGGTTAAGTTTTGCGGTTAAATCATAAACTCAGGTGTACAAAATCATGAAATTCGTGGAAATTGATGGTCATTTATACCGTTCAATTCGTGAAGTATGTCACAAATATGATATAAGTTATCAAAAAGTTAAGCGTCTCTGCAGACATTTCAGGAGAGCAGCTGAAAATCCACGTGTGGCGATCGATTGGTGCACCGGTAAAGAGAAGTTTAACCCTTCACACGAGCCTAAGACGCATAAATACAGCGATGATCAGAAACTGGCAACTGAGCGTCAGCGCATTTTTATCTGTCGCTGTCAGGAGAGCATTGTGAAAGATTTTTAGAAATAAACCAAAAAGGTCGTTAATGGGTCGTTATTCTGGAATATACTATAAATCAGATAGTGTGAAAAAGTGTTACTCCGAATTTCATCTTTTAATTTCCATCATAAGAAACCCTGCCACAGCGCAGGGTTTTTCGTTTTACAGGTTTGCAAAAATGATGCGTCATTTGACACCAGAATTCATATATCTGCTTATCGGCGCAGGGTGTTCTTTTGTTATGGCTTATCTGAGGTCAGTGAAAAGAACTTTCGCAGCCAAGATATGTGAAGCACTGACTTGTTCAATGCTGTCTTCGGCGCTGATTCTAGTCTCAGAATACTATCTTCACTGGCCTCTGGAGCTTGGTGTTGCTATCGGAACCTTTGTAGGGTTCCTTGGCAGTGACTACATTTCGGCCAAAGTTAAGCAGCTAATAAACGTTAAGGTGGAACAGAATGACAATGCACATAAGTAGTCAAGGCATCGCTCTTATTCAGAACTACGAAGGGCTGAGAACTACAGCCTATAAGCCGCTTAAGAAAGAATCCGGTTGGACAATCGGTTACGGTCATCAGGGTCCAGACGTAAAGCCTGGCATGGTATGTACTGAACAGTGGGCGTATGAGCAGCTAAAGCGAGATTTAAGACAAGTTGAGCATCAGCTTATCTCAGCGCTAAACGCAGATGAGATTGAAGTCACACAGGGTCAGTTCGATGCGCTGTGTTCTTTACTGTTCAACCTGTCAGGCGGAATACTCAGATTGGTGAAATTCAAACTCTGGGCAAAGCTCAAAGCTGGCGACGTTAAAGGCGCTGCGAATGAGTTTCTTGATATCAGCAAAGCAGGCGGACAAGAAGTCCGAGGCTTAACCCTCCGCAGAAGCGCTGAAGCCCGACTTTTCCTATCATAGCGTTCGGAGGCTTTATGTTAAGCCGAATTTATGCCGTTATCGCCATAGCCGTGGCGAGTGCACTGTTCACTTTCACTGTTACACAGCGATACTACGTTGAGAAGATCGAACGCATATACGCTGAGGCTGATGCGAAAGCAAAAGCGGATGACCTTCAGAACCTGCAGAAGCAACGAGCCACAGAGCAGCTGCAGCTAAACGTCTTGAACTCTATCGAGAGTGAGGCTCTTACAGAACATGAAGAGATTAATTCTAAGTTTAGCGCTTTTACTTTCAGCGCTGATCGTTACAGCCTGCAGCACCGGAACAGTAACGGTGACGGTGCCCCAGCGCTGTCCGATACCACCACAGCTGCCCGTAAGATTTCAGAACGCTGTGACTGTGGACGGCTTGGACAGACTTATAACCGACTTAAAAGAACCTGCGGAATCCTCGCCAAAGAACGTGACGAAATTGCAGTAGACCGTAACGAGTTAGTCAGACTATACAATCAGGTACGCGCAACTTATGGAAATGAAACTGAAAATCGAGTACAGGAAGGTAAGTGACCTCTTGCCTTACGCTCGAAACGCTAGAACACACAGCGATGCGCAGGTGTCTCAGCTTGCAGCCTCAATTAAAGAGTTTGGCTTCAATAATCCTGTAGCCATAGACGCTGACGGCATGATTTTGTGCGGTCACGGTCGAGTCATGGCAGCACAGAAACTTCACCTGACTGAAGTGCCTACAGTCTGCCTGTCACACTTGTCACCTACACAAGTAAAAGCATACATCCTGGCAGATAACAAACTTGCACTGAATGCCGGATGGGATAATGACCTGCTGAAGGTCGAGCTCGAGGATCTAAAAGACAGCGACTTTGATTTGAACCTCACAGGATTTTCAGATGATGAGCTAAAGGACATCCTTGTTGAAGATCCTACAGAGGTGCAGGAAGATAACTTTGATGGTGAGCCTCCTGAAGTTGCCAAGTCTAAGCTAGGCGATATCTGGACAATGGGCGAGCATCGTCTGATGTGCGGTGACAGTACTTCTGAGAATGACGTTAAGTGCCTGATGCAGGGAGAGCTTGCAGACCTGCTTATCACCGATCCTCCCTATAACGTAGCCTATCAGGGTGGGACAAAAGATAAACTAACAATCCTGAATGACAAACAGGATTCAGATTCATTCAGACAGTTTCTAAGAGATGCTTTTAATGCAGCTAACTCAGTCATGAAACCTGGGGCCGTCTTCTATGTGTGGTTTGCAGATCGTGAAGGTTATAACTTCTACGGCGCAGTACATGATGTTGGCTGGGTTCTGAGCGAAAAACTTGTGTGGGTTAAGAACAGTCTTATTCTCGGGAGATTTGATTATCAGATGCGACACGAACCCTGCCTGTACGGCTGGAAAGAAGGTACGCATCTGTGGGCCTCTGATCGTAAGCAGACTACCGTCATTGAAATGGACCGACCCGTACGTAACGGCATACATCCAACAATGAAACCTGTCGGACTGTTTGATTATCAGATTAAGAATAATACGAGAGAAAGTGACGTCGTGTTAGATCTTTTTGGCGGCTCCGGAACAACTCTTATAGCCAGCGAGCAAAATGGACGTAAATCCCGTCTAATGGAAATTGACCCTAAATACGTTGATGTAATCGTCAATCGCTGGCAGAAGTTAACAGGCAAGGATGCAATCAGACAAGATGGTGTGAAATTCAATGACTTATAAGAGGATCTAATCATGAGCCAGGGCAAAAAAATTGATCTTGATTTAGCTAAAATCGAACAGTTTGCAGCCCTCGGTCTGACCCGTGAACAGGTCGCACACAATCTTGGTTTTAGTTTCAAGACCTGGACGAGGTACAACAAAGACGGCTCTCTTGAAGAGGCTTACCAGAAAGGCAAGTCAAAGGGAATTTCTGTGATTGCAAATGCTCTTTACAAGAAAGCTCGGGAGGGCAATACCACAGCTCAGATTTTCTTTTTAAAGTGCAACGGCTGGAAGGAAGAATCAGCGGTTGAAGTTAAGAATGCAGCTCCGGTACAGCTGATAATCAAGAACGATCTGAAGGATTAGAACTATGTCTGACTTAAGTCTCACACGTTTAATCGGACATGGCTACAAGGAGTTCTGGAACAGTAAAAAGCGTTTCAGAGTTGTTAAGGGCTCCCGAGGCAGCAAGAAGTCCGTGACTACTGCCTACTGGCTGATCATCAACATGATGGCCTATCCTGAGGCTAACGTTCTGGTACTCAGACGATATGAGAGAACTCTGCGTGACAGCTGTTTCGCCGTTTTGCAATGGGTTTTAAACCAACTCTGCGTGGCCTCCTATTGGAAGGTGACTGTTTCACCACTTGAAATGACCTACCTACCAACAGGTCAGAAAATACTTTTCAGAGGACTTGATGATCCTCTGAAAGTAACCTCAATCACGGTAAAGCATGGCGTGCTTTGCTGGGTATGGCTTGAGGAAAGCTATGAAGTCGAGAACGAGGACGTATTCAATAAGATTGAAATGTCTGTTCGTGGCAAGATGCCAAAAGGTTACTTCAAATCTTTCATTCTGACATTCAATCCCTGGTCAGAGTGCTGGATTAAGAAGCGCTTTTTCGACAATCCCGATGACGACACGCTCGCGATGACCACCACTTACACCTGTAACGAGTGGTTAGATGAAGCCGACCTTAAAGAATTTGAAAAAATGAAGGCGAAGAACCCCCGACGTTACCGTATCGAGGGATTAGGTGAGTGGGGTATCTCGGAAGGCCTTATATATTCCAACGTAGAATGTAGAGACATCAAGCTTGATGATTTCGTAGGCAACCGCGAAAATATCGCATTCTACGGCCTCGACTTCGGCTTTACAGACCCTACAGCCTTTGTAGGCGGTTTTGTCAATTTCGAGAAAAAAGAAATCTATATCCTGTTAGAACTGTATGAAGCTGGCATTACAAATCAGGAAACAGCCGCAAGAATTAAGCAGCTGGGACTAAAGCATGAAATAGTCAAATGTGACTCAGCCGAGCCTAAGTCAATCGAGGAACTGAGAAAAGCCGGTATCAACGCTAAGGCAGCAATCAAAGGCCCTGACTCTGTAGGTTTCGGTATTCAGAAGATCCAGAACTTCAAAATCATTTACAGCCCTGAATGTGAGAACTTCGCCCATGAGATTAAGAACTACTGCTGGTCCAAGGACAGACTAGGCAAAACAACCGACAAGCCCGATCATGAGTTCTCGCATCTGATGGATGCAATGCGTTACGCCCTGTCAGACTTAAAGCCAAGTGCCCTTAATATTCCGGCAAGCAATAAGGCTGCACTGCTACAGCCTAGGTACAGAAGATAACAGGATACTACGGCCGTGACCGATAAAGAGAAAACAGCTTATATCGTGGGTATGGCGGTAGCTATTGGCTTTAAGCTTGGGCTCCGCAAACAGGGACTAAGCTTTGACGAAATCCCGAAAGACCGTGTGATTTTTAGATGGTCAAGAAAAGCTAAGAAAAGAATAGCGATCGACCCCGAAACTGGAGAGGTATCCGGCGTATGCGAACACCTTACGCCTAACAAGGCGACAGGCCCAAGCCTCGAAGGTTTCATAGGAAATAACCCAAAACTCAAGAATTTAAAATTTAGCAGACAAGCCCGTTTATATTTATACAAGTATTACAAAGACAAAAAGATAGAGAATCCAAAAGGATTAAAAGGGTGTAAGGTTTTAATCTTTACCGGTGCAGGGTTAAAAGAAACGGCTAACGGATTAAATCCAGATAAAGCTAAAATTTTGCCGTACCTTGAATATATCTATAAAACAGGAAAAGAGGTAGGCTATTGTGGAAATTATCACGACAGCAGCAAAAATATAAACTTTCACTACACCCAAAAAATAATAAAAATCTCAGACGAGATCCTAAGAGTGACACTTGTAGCCAAGCAGGTAGGATCAGCCGCTTATTTTTCGCATTACTTTGTAGATAAGGCAGACCCGAATAAATAAAGGACCGGTCATCAAAGTGGCTTCCATACCCACCCCTGACCGGGCCTTTTCTTTAAGTATAGTCCAACAACGCAGCTAAATCAAAGTTTATAGGCAAAACACGTGGGTAGCAGTTTTCTCTCACTTCTTTCTGCGCAAATAAAGAGTGTACTTCACAGTTATGAGCGCTCCGCAGGCTCACCGTCTCTCATATCCTGTAGAGCGTTCATACGTGTGAAGTGATTTTGTGGTTAATTTGATATGTACAGCGGCGCACTGCGGTTTCACTTCACACATCAAATAATAGGACCCTTCCCACCTGCAGAAAGCAGGGCGCGTTTAGGGACAATTAGTCTTACAGCGCTTAATTATCAGAAAGATAATGCGTACCAGTGTAGGACGCTGTTTTCGGGAAATTGACAGCAAAATAATTTCCCACCAGTTCCAAAGGAGCGTTGACTGAGTGGCTGAAAGTATCTGTCTACTAAGCAGACGGTCGTTTAACGGCTCGCAGGTCCGAATCCTGCACGCTCCGCCATGTCCCAATAGCTTAATCGTTGTAGTGCAGGTTCAAGTCCTGTTTGGGCCACCATTTTCGCGATCTGGTAATGTGTCGCATTAGAAGCGACATTACTGCTGCGCATAAGAGTGTAGCTCATGCACCTAGTGCAGTGTCGTGCATCCGACTAAGTACCGTTTAAAAGCCGTGAACGAAATCACGACTAATGAGCAGTTACATCAATAGGGTCTATTTAAAAGCGTGCCTCTTTTCCTAATTTGAGGGGCACGCTTTTTCCGTTTTTGCAACCGGCTTCAAACGAGTTTAACACATATGCCAAGACCAAGAAAGTCAAAGCTGTTCGATAATTCACAGCTTTTTATACCACGTAGAACCGTCCAGGCGCTCGATTCGCTGGAGAAGGTGCGTAAGGCCTTCGCATTACCTGCCAACGCCTCAGGGCTAAGTCAGGAAAACCGTATGGCAATGGACTCGGCCTTTGATGCCGCCGGCGGTTACTCAGCGATCTATGAATCCTTTCAGCAGCACGCAACGGAGTTAGGTCAGTTCCCTATGACCTCTTTTGTAGGTTATGGAGCACTGCAGCAGATCGCCCAGCAAGGCATGATTAGGGCCTGCGTTCAGACCGTAGCCGATGATATGACTCGCAAATGGATTGACCTTAAAGCTGGTGAAGATACAGATGCTGAAAAGCTTGACCACCTAAAAGATTTAATCGAAAACAAGTATCACTTAAGACAGGTATTTCATAAGGCCTTTGCTACCACAGGTTACATGGGCGGCGCTTTAATATTTGTGAAGGTCGGACTTGACAACAAGACCGCAGATCTAAAACTGTCATTTACAGATGTGAGTGCAGAGCTTAAGCAGGGCGAGACTCTAAGCTTTATCGTTGTTGACCCTGTCAACTGCTCTCCAGCTGACTACAACTGCATTGACCCTCTCCAGGAAGACTATATGCAGCCTAAGCGTTGGTACGTCTTAGGTACTACGGTAGATGCGTCACGCTTAATACCTGTAGTCGATAACGAGCCACCTGTACTGTTAAAGCCTAACTACAACTTCTTAGGCATTCCACAGGCCCAAATCCTGTGGGACTACGTGATGCACTTTAATGACTGTCGCGTAAGCACCGCAAGACTGCTAAACAAGTTAAGTCTTCTCGTGGTGCAGACAGATATGGATGCAGTGCTTACGGACCCTAACGGCGTGGCCAACTTCGACACCAAGATGGACCTGCTAGCTAGATACAGAAACAACGATGCTGTTTTTGTCTGCGATAAGGACACCGAAGGCGTTATGAACGTACAGACCAGCATCGCAGGCTGTACCGACATTGTACGTCAGAGCTTGGAAATGGTCGCAGCCATTAACAGAACTCCTGCAGTTAAGCTCCTAGGCATTAGTCCAAGCGGATTCAATGCCACAGGAGAGAGCGACATCACCAACTATTATGATTACATTCATTCAAAACAGGAACTGCACCATGACGAGATCCAGAAGTGTCTTGATGCAATTCAGTTAGTCGAGTTCGGTCACATTGATCCTTCAATTAGCTTCGAGTTTGTGCCTCTGTCTGAAGAAAACGCAGCATCTAAAGCTATGACAGCCCAGACCAGGATAGGCGCTCTAACTCAGCTTGTTGACCGTCAAATCATGAGCGCTGAAGAGTTACGTCAAGCAGTAAAACGAGATGACACACTGGGGCTTTCCATGCTACCCGACGAGATGCCGGAAATGCCCGACGAGCAGGACGACTTCAAGACCGATGAACCTCAGCAGAACCTTTTTAGCGGTATGAGCTCGTCACAGCCCGAGGAGCCTGGCAATGGTGAAGAAGGTAAGACTTAGTAGAGCAGTAGAGTCTAATGTGGGTGAACGCAGAGCCTACAAGAAGCAGCTTGTCAGAGTTCAGAAGGACTTTCAAGCCTATGTGTTAAACGAAATCTTTCAGGAGCTCGAAAGACAGAACGCTTTAACCACAGATGCCAAACTTCCTACAGTGCCAAATCTTAAGGAGCTCAAGCGCAAAACGCTCAAGCTTCTAAGACGCGGTGTGGAGTTTGAAAGGTTCCTACAAGATCTTATCGCCAAAAACTCCAAACGCTGGCTGGATGCGTTACGGCAGGTTTCATCTGGTGTTGCGGAGCGTTTCGTTAAGAAGGCTATGACATCCTCGACCAATGCGCAGAAAGCCGCACTTATTGCTGCGGGCGTAAAGCCATCCCTGATTAAAGAACGCTGGTCGGTGCCTGTTGTAGGCCGACAGTACTTAAGCCCTAACGCTGCGTCTGCCATGCCCTCAATGATTAAAGAGAATGTGGAGCTTATAACGCACATAGGTGAGAACGATATCACTCGCATAACGGAAGTGCTGACTAAGGGACTACAGGAAGGCATGGACTACAACGCCTTAAGGCAGGAGCTTAACGCAACTAACGGCTTTGATGGTGCCCGAGCCGACAGAGTGGCGCTTGACCAGATCAACAAAATCAACCAACAGGTGCAGATCATGAATGCGCAGTCACTGGGCTGTACGCATGCACGCTGGAAGCATGTGCCAGGGCAGTACACCTCACGCAGAACACATATGGCTTTTGACGGACAGGAGTTTGACCTTAACGAAGGCTTATACGATGAATCGGTACAGCGAAATGTTATCCCAGGTCAACTTCAGTTCTGCAGGTGTACCTCGAGGGTCATTATTCCAAAGGAGGCAACAACAGAATGAAAAAATTAGTCTATGACAGGTCTCCTGTGGACTCAGTCAGAACTGTAGATGACAACGGCTACTTGCATGTTGGCATAAGCAACATCACTAAAGAGCAAGTTGCACCTTATCTGGGTAGCGAAATCCCAGGCTTTGAAAAGCTGGGGCTGAAACCGGATGAAATTTATAACGTCTACAGACCCGCAGCAGAGCTGTCAAAGCCTGCGACAGTGGAAAGTCTTAACGGCATACCGGTACTTCTAAAGCATGCCGAGGACTCGGCCGAAGCCCCTGCTTCAAATCGCGTGGGCTCAACAGGCACGGATGCTAAGTGGGAGTCACCATATTTAACAAATTCTCTGCATATTCAAGACGCTGATGCAATAAGACGCATCAACGACGGAACCATGCGGGAAATATCAATGGGCTACTTCTACACTCCAGTCTTAAGACATGGAGAGTTTGAAGGTGAGCCTTACGACGTAGTAATGACAGACATCTCATGCAATCACGTAGCTCTTGTTGAAGAGGGCAGAGCCGGACATGACGTGTCCGTTAAAGATTCAACTTTAACTCTTCCTGCCGGTGGTGGTAAGGAAGAACCAGAAACATCATCGGAACTTAAACAGGAGAACGACGATATGAACGAGAAGGAGAAGGCACTAGCCGAGATCTTAGAGATCGTAGCTGGCGCAGGTATTGATCCTGAAGCTTTCAAGCAGAAGCTTGATGCGGTCATCAACATTAAAGATGACAGTCAGACAACTGATGAGGACACCGAAGAGTCTAAGGCATTCGCCGAAGGCGTCGAGTACGGTGAGGAGAAAGAAAAGGCAGAACCTGAGAAGCTAGATCGCGAGCATGAGTCTGAAGGCGAAGAACGCTATCTAGAAGAGAAGAACGAGGCCGAAGACGGCGACGAAGAAAACGACTTAACCGCAGACGCGGAGGAAGCTCTAAAGTCATGTGGCCTAGACGCTGACGACCCAACTGTAAAGGCAGCTTTTCAGCAGGGCTTTGCCTCAGGTGTGTCTTACGGTGAAGAAAAAGAAAAGGACGAGCCAAAGAAACTTGACAGCGAACATGAGTCAGAGGGCGAAAAGAAAGCCCTAGGACAGGACTCCGCAGCCAAGATTGGCGCCATGGTAAGAGCTCAAGTAGAAGCTAAGTTTGATGCAATTCAGGAAACTTCAAAAAGCTTAGGTCGTGTGCGTGCATCTGCTTTTGATACAGCAGCCGATGTTTACAGAGCCGCGTTAAAGGCTGAAGGCGTAAACGTAGCGGGTTTAGCTAAGAGAGAATGCCGCACTGCTTACCGCGCTCTCATGATGGGACGTCAGTCAGCTAAGCGCGTAGCTGCAATGGACTCTAAGCCAAACAAGCCCGATGCACTAAGCAAAATGCTAAATTCAATCAGAGTAGGAGAATAATTGATATGACATTACAGAAATCAGTAGGTAATTCCTACGCACTGGGCGTGCCAGGTCAGCAGGTCGTAGTAGGCCAAGCTGAGTACGCTTCATACAATCCACTATCTGACGGTACCGTAAAGGCAGGTACATTCTGCTTTAAGAAAGCGGGCACCGGTAACGGTGAAGCTTTTGCGCACGCATCTGCAACCGGAACCGCCGGCGATCTGCCATTAGGTTTCGTTGAAAGAGTGGTAGACACATACATCCCAACCGTTGGCGCAGCTGCTACAGAGATTTACCCTGCGGGCGCAGCGCTAACCGTTGCTATCCGCGGTCAGTTCTACTTCACCGCACCCGCAGCAATTACCTCAGACGGATTAAAGATCGTTGTCAACCCAACCACAGGTGTTCTGGCTGTAAAAGCTGCTGCCGAAACAGGTGAGGTCGACACCGGCTGGACATGTCGTATTCCTAACGGCGGAGCTTCTGCAGCTAAGGACGACATCGTAATCGCAGAACGCTTTTAATTAAGGAGCTTTACATAATGCCAAATTTATTTAACCAAGCTAAGGATCTAGGTATCTCAGCTCCTTATGCTAAGGGCTTTATGGCCTACGACGACGTGAACGGCCAGGTAGTAGTCAATGCAAAGCGTACCGCAGCCCAGCTTGCGATGGATGCTACATTAACACCTAACGTAGGTATTCCTGCTGCGTTAACTACTTTCCTGTCACCTGAGGTTGTCTCCGTTCTGGTTTCACCTAACAACGCCACTAAGTTGGCAGTCGAAACCAAACGAGGAGACTTCACAACTGACTTCTATCAGTTCCCTGTAGAAGAGATTGTGGGTGGTGTACAGCCATACTCAGACTACGATCACGCAGTATCAACCGACGTCAACTACAACTATCCATCACGTGAGAATTTCCGCTTCCAGACATCAATCAAATTCGGTGATCTTGAAGTTGCAAAGGCCTCTGTAGCGAAGGTTGCTCTTGTTGCACGTAAACAGCGTGCTGCTGCTTCAACCATTGCCAAGGCAGCTAACCGATTCTACTTATTCGGTGTTCAAGGTAAGGCCCTGTATGGTCTGCTGAATGATCCAAATCTGAACGCAACCGTTTCACCTATAGCGGTAGGCGATAACTCAACCTGGGCGACAAAGACTGCAGCAGATGCTGGCAATTCTGCAAACCTTGTATATGCAGACATCAACAAACTGGTAAATGAGCTTTCAACAAAGGCAGGTGGCTACTTTGACGCCAACTCACCTATGGTTTTAGGCATTTCAAACACTAAGTTCCAGTATCTGTCAATGGCTAACACCTATGGCGTAACTGCGTTACAGCTGATTAAGGCTAACTATCCTAACTTAACTGTAGAGCAGGTACCTGAGCTGTCAACTGCTGCCGGCGATATGCTGTATTTAACCCTAAAAGAGGTCGACGGCGTATCTGTAGCAGAAGCTGCATACTCTGAGAAGTACATCCTGGGCCGTTTAGTTGCTCATGAGTCAGCATTCTCACAGAAGGCCTCAGCCGGTACCTATGGTGCAGTGATCAAGCAACCTGCTTTCATTGCAACTATGACAGGTATTTAGTTTTACTCATATACTGAACCTCAGTAGCTTGTGCCCCGATTATTCGGGGCATTTTTATTTGCGCAACTCTTGGAGACAAATAAATGACAGCAAAGAAAGTAACAGCAACCACCAAAGGACACGTAGTAGGTGCAACCACTGATAGATCACAGACCGAAGCCCTCTCGGGTGCAAATGTTGTAACCCTGCGTGTTTCACTAAGACATCCGCACAAGTTCGACGATTTGCCCGACGGCAGGGGCGGATTTAAAGAGGTCGTACTGCCAGGTCTTGACGACAATTTAAGAGGTAAGTCAAGTGGCATCTTAACCGCTGAAGGTAATGCTGTATTTTTCCAGCTCCCTCGAGAGGACTGGGACTGCATTAAGAAGAAACACGGACGGGAACAGATGTTCCTGCCATGGCACGGCAATCCCCCATTAGTGGCAGAGATTGAATCCGTAAACGCAGCTAAATCAGGTGCCTATAAAGATGACATCGAGGCTACTGATACAGGCTTAGCACCTCAGGATCCAGCAAAGCTGAATGTGACCGAAGCACCAAAGTCTGAATAAGCAAGGACCTAAGGCATGAGCAGTGTAGTGTTTGACTATGAAGAGTTTATAACTCGATTTGATCATATCGGTAAAGCTGTCGCAGAAGGCAAGCTTACAGAGACAAGCGTGACCGCTGCTTATGACTCTATAGCGTCATGGCAGGGCGCAGACGATAACAGCATCTATCCTTACGACCCTGAAAACGGCATCACGTTAAGAAAAGATGTGCTGTATCTCATGACCTGCCACGTTCTTACTCTTCAGCTGTGGTCAGGAACCAGCCAGAGCGGAAGAATTGCAAGCGCATCACAGGGCAGTATCAGCACAAGCTTTGACTTGCTAAAGTCAAGTAAAGACATTCCTAATTATTGGTATCAGACTCCATGCGGTCAGCAGTTCTGGATGATGACTGCTGCCTACAGAAAAGGTGGCCGTCTTTTTGGTGCTAAGAACTACCACCCATGGGGTTAGCATGGCCAGAGTTGACATTAAGCTCACAGGGCTTGAGAAACTGCACTCACAGCTTAAGAGTGTCGGAAATCAGAAGGTTGAAATCGGCATTCTTGACGGAGCTACATATCCGAACGGCACCCCGGTTTCAAGGGTTGCCTGCTATCTCGAATATGGCTGGACTCAAAGCGTGACCGCCAGACAGCGTGGGTGGTTTTCCGCACAAGGCATTCATTTAAAGCCTGATACGGTTCTGCATTCACCGGCAAGACCCTTCTTTGAAGTTACTTTTAATGCAAATCGGACTAAGTGGATTAGGTTAGGACAGAACGCTTTAAAAGGTCTTGCTAGCTCAGAGAATGCGTTAAACAAGATCACTAAGGCACTGCAACTTCTCGGAATGACCGCACAGCAGGATCTTCAGAACGCGGTCATAGATGGCGGAGTGGGTGGCAACAGCTTTGCTTCAAGATCGCCTTTAACCACATTGCTGTACGGCAACCTCATGCATGCGGGCGGTCATAGAACCGACGGCACACCTAACCAGACAGCGAGCGGAAAGCCTTTGTACAGAACCGGCATACTCGAGTCATCAATAGCTTTTAACATCGTGAAGGAGTAAAACATGAATCTGCATGAAATTGTCCGAGGTGCGATCATACGCATTCACGATGATCAGGACTTCACTCTTTTGCGAAGTTTGCCTTCTGAGGTTAAAAACGGTGTTCGTATAGCTCAGTATCTGAGAGTTGAAGGGCTCGCCGGAAACTTTCAGTCTGAAGGTGATGCCGCACTTAACTACTCTAATAACGCTGCACAAAATACTATTGTTCGTAAGCTCTACCTGTATGCAACAGATGACAGAGCCACAAGACCCTGGACAGCGTACAGACCGCTTGCGAGGTCCGGAGATTACGTAGTCAACGATAAAGGTGAATACTGGAAGGTTGACGCAGTCGTTGAGGATTTCTCAGACGATGGATGGGAACTGCTGCGAGTGACCATGCAGCAGACACCACCAAAGCTCTCAATAGTAGAGCCTGAGACAGAAAAAGATCCTGACCTCGATGAGGAGTACAGCAATGGATGATAAGATCACTTATTCATACCGCAACCTCATATCAGCGCTGTACGAGTTTCTCCGTACTTATAGCACGCCTGAGGTCGATCCTTCTCAGGTGCTCACAGGTGATGCGCAGAATATGGTCCTTCCAGAAAATGAGGACTATATCATATTTACAGTAGTCTCTCAGATGCGACACGGAACCACGGTAGAGCATTATGATGCTGATTCAGAAACGCTGGCACTTAAAGAGCTTAATGAAGTCACGGTTAAGGTTGACTGCTATGCAGACAGCACCAACTCAAGTGAAGATGATGCGATTTTAAGGGCTCAGATAAGAGCCAACAATTTGCATACGCTGTTCAGGTCAAGCGTAGCCCCTGAATTTTTCAGACGTTATGGAATCTCTGCACTGTACGCAGATGACGCCACCAACACGACACTGATAAGTGACTCTAATCAGTATCTGCATCGCTGGTCAGTTAATCTCCACTTAAGCTTTAAAAATACGGTAACAGTTCCACAGCCCGGATTCACTAAGATGAAAATTGTGATGAATTCAATAGTTACCCGAGAAGAAGCCGAAAAAGATCCTATCGGCGCAGGAAAGCTTCACGTCTGCGACGTAGATGTAAAAATACCTAATTGAACAACCAGGAGGCCTTACAATGGCGATCTCAGCATCCCAAATCGTACAAGTCCTGCCTCGAATCCTCACCGGAACCGGCACCGACTTAGTATTTAACGGCATGGTCCTAGACGATAACGTCTTACTGCCAGCCACAACACCTATCTCATTCAGCTCCGCAGAATCTGTTGGTGAATACTTCGGAACCACCTCTGATGAGTACAACTTCGCGGTCGTCTACTTTGGTGGTTACGACAACTCACAGATCAAGCCAAGTCTTTTATACTTTTATCGCTTGACACCAAGTGGAGCTGCTCCGTTCGTCCGCGGCGAAACTTTAGCGCCAGCTACAGCATTAGCAGCGATTAAGGCTGTAAGCGCGGGTGACATTAAAATAAGCCTGTCAGGCACTGAGTACACCGCAACGGGTATCGACTTCTCAGCCGTAACCTCATTAAGCGACGCAGCCTCTGTCTTACAGACAGCTCTAACCACGAAAGGCGCAGGCGTAACAGTAGCTTATAACTCTGTGAATGACGCTTTCACGATCACCTCAACCGCGGTAGGCGAGCAGGAGTCAATCACAGTACCAACCGGAACCGCAGCAGTGGCTTTAGGATTCAATGCAGAAACTGCAACCGTATCGGCAGGTGAGAATGCAACCGACGTTGTAGGTTCAATGACCATACTGACCCGACAGTTCCAGAACTTCGTGACATTCACAACTCTGGCAGAACCCGAAGACGCCGACGCCTTAGCGCTGGCCAACTGGGTATCAGCTCAGGCCAACGCTGGCACTATGTACTTATACGTGGTCTGGGACAGCTCAAAGGCAAACCTTGACGCAACCAATACCACAGTGATCGCTGAACAGATCAAGGCATTAAACGCAACAGGAACCACGGTAGTATACCCAAGCTACAATATTGCAGCTTTTGTTATGGGAACCGCCGCATCTATCGCCTGGGACCAGACCAACAGCACTATCACTTTTGCCTTCAAGGCGCAGAGTGGGCTAGCGGCTGACGTAACCGACACACAGCATAGCGTCGCTTTACTTGGTCACGGCGTAAACTTCATCGGTAACTATGCAACAAGAAATGACAGCTTCGTCTTCTTCTACAACGGCCAGATGTTTGGCAGGTGGTCCTGGATTGATACCTACCTCAATGCCTGCTATTTGTGCAACAAGTTGCAGGTTCAGCTCATGGCTATGTTCACCAGCAATCGTCGCATTCCTTACACCTCAGCAGGATATGCAATCATTCGCGCCAACTGTCGAGACGTTATCGAAGCCGCAATCAACAACGGCGTTATCAACAAGGGCGTCACCCTGTCAAATGCGCAGAAGTCAGCGCTGACCTCAGAGCTTGGTGGCGACTTCTCAGACGAGATCTACAACAACGGCTACTACCTGCAGGTGCTTGACGCTACCGCCCAGGCAAGACAGCAGCGTGTATCACCACCTTGCAACTTGGTATACACCTACGGTGGCGCAGTGCAGAAGCTGACACTTCCTGCCATTGCAGTGGTTTAACGGAGGAAATATAAATGGCTTTTGATATTACTAGCGCTAACTCGACACTGGTCTTAACCGTCGAAAATTTATACCCAGCGGGCGTAAAAATCGAGGGTTTTTCTACTGATAACAGCTTCGCCATGGACGATGACACTATCGCGGAAACCCACATGGGCGTAGACGGCAAGCTGACAGCGGGTTTCACTCCGAGCGAAAAGAGCGTGACTATAACTCTTGATGCCGGCTCGCCTTCCTATGAAGTTCTTTGCAATATCTACAACATGTCAAAGACCAATATGACAGTATTAGATACTTCAATGCAGATCACGGTTCCCGCCTTAGGAAAGGAGTTCAGCTTAAAAAACGGTGTGATGGTGACCGGTCATCCGCTGCCAGCAGGTGAAAAGGTTCTAGGTAACACCAACTGGACCTTTCACTTCGGTAAGTTTGACACATCATCAATTTAAAAGATCGTCCACAAGACGCGCGTAAGTTAAGCTCTGTCAAAACGACAGAGCTTTTTTATTTGAGGACTAAAAATGAGAACATCAAAAAACATAACCATTACCGATAATGGTAATAACTACAATTATGTTCTAACCAAGATGTCAGCTTTAAATCTGCAGAAATGGACTGCTCGAGCTTTCGCTGTACTGATTGAAACTGGCATCCTAGAACAGGAAGCAGCAAGTAAGGACTTCTTAACCAATTTAAAAACAGTGTTCTCTAAATTCGGTGGCGATACTTTAAGCTGTCTGGGTAGGGTCAACTGCGACAAGCTCGATGCTCTATTGCTAGATCTTATAAGCAAGACCGCGGAACGCGTGGTAGGTGCAAGTAAGATTAAGGTTACTGAAACTGACCTTGACAGCACCCTCGAGAACTTAAGCTCCCTGTTAGAACTTGAGAAGGAGTGCCTCTTTATAAATTTTCCGATGTTTGCAGACGTCAAGCCGTCAGACTTCCAGCCCTCAGACCAGACGGAAAAACCTACTGTCAAACAGCGAACATTGATAAGACCTTCTCGATCTTAATTGCAAACAGGCTCGCGACTCTTCGTGAGCTTGAAGAGTACTACTCTATCGACGATGCGCTTGACATTCTCGAATGCTGGTCAGTCAATCAGTTCAACCGATATATAGCGCAACAGCCAGACAAACAGAAGAGGTTCTAAATGGCCACCATCGCTGACATGATTAAAATTCAGCTCGGACTTGAAACTGCAGAGTTCAACAAGTCTCTGCAGAAGTCTAAGGAGAACATTCAGAAGACCTCCTCTGAGCTGGCCAAAGGCGCTGATCAAGTAGCAGGCAAAGCCATAGGTCAGATCGCAAGCATTGCCAAAATGGTGGCTGCGCCTCTTGCAGGCGCAATGTCCATTGGCTCTATGATTAAGTCGTACTTTGGTGGCGTGGCTCAGGTAGCTCAGATGACAGGCGCTTACAGTCCTCAGCTTGACGAGTGGCGCAAAAAGAGAGCTCTGCTAAACCGCGTTACCGCTGAAGACATTCAGCTCTACAAGAAAAGTCGCGAGGCCCTAACCAAGTTTCAGATAACACTGGCTGACATCTCAGCTAAGGTTATGAGACAGGCGTCTCCTGCTTTTAAGTACTTTGTCGAAAAGCTCGAAAAGGTCAGCGAGTGGATGGACACTCACAGCGATGACATCGTTCGTTTTATCACGGTTCTAGCAGGAGTTATCGCGGCCGCGCTTACACCGGCGCTCTTAAAAATGGCAGCAGCAATGCTGTTCAATCCTGTAACCTGGATTGTTGCTGCGCTCGTAGGACTTGCGGCCGTCATCGATGATCTCATTGTATGGTTACAGGGAGGAGAGTCTGCACTTGACAGCTTCTGGTCACAGTTCGGCTCACGTGAACAGGTTCTCGCGAAGATACAGGCAGCCATTAAGCTGACCGTAGCAACGCTTGAAACTATGTGGGAATCGCTCAAAGCCGGAGTAAAGGCCGCGGTTGAATGGTTTGGCGAGTTCTGGTCCAGCTGTAACGGTACAGAGCGAGTAGTCGGCACGCTGAAAGATGTCTTTTACTCAGTTGTTCAGACCGTGAAAGATGTCATAGCCATTTGGGACAGCTTAGTCGACATTATGAAAAAGACGGGGTTCCTTGATGATCTTGCAAACGCCTTCGATGGTGCGCTGTCTTTTATCCTTGGTGCTTTTAAGCTGTTCTTCTCAGCTCTGCAGGCCATCTTTGGTCTAATCAAAGGACTTTTAACTGGAGACTGGGGGTCATTTAAAGAGGCTGTTTCAAAGGCGGTAGACGGTGCAAAAGAGGCCTTTACGGGTCTTCTCAAAACGGTAAAAGCCGTACTAAGCCAAATCTGGGAGCTCGCAAAAGAGATATTCAGTCGTATAGGTTCCTCTCTCAAGGATGCTTTAACTCCAGACCTTGACAGCTGGGGTAAAAAGCTCAATCCAATGAACTGGTTCAGCTCCGACGCTGCCGAAACTGCAGAAGCTGGGCTCTCTGCTGAAAGATCTTCAGTCACGGCTACAACTAACACCCGCTCTACAAGCGTCGACAGTCATGCGGTTGTCAACGTTTACTCAGCATCACCCGAGGCGGTCGATAGAACTCTCGACAGGTTCTCGCCAGGAATCAGCTACTCCGACTATGTAGATCAATCATCGCAGTCAGTTTTTTAAGGAGATTTAGTATGGCGGACATCCCAGGAGGAAATACAGGCGGTCTTTCCGGCGCGCTAAACAAAGGCATGGGTGTGATCGCTGACAAGGCGGTAAGCTACGGCAACAAATGGCTTGACAACAAAATCAACTTTGGCCTTAACTATGCCAAAAATTATGCTCGTCAGTTCGACTTTCTCGGCCTCATGCCAGAACAGTGGACCCTGCTGGATAGCGAAGGTGAGAAAGCCTTTGATTTCGACAGCTTCGCAAAGCTTAATCTGAAATCCGAAAGTAAAATCATTCAGGCTCCTGTCGAGAGAGGGAGCTTCGTCATGTACAACAAGCTCAATACACCACTTGAGCTTAAGTGCGTTCTCATTAAGCAGGGTCTTCCTGAAGAGCTTCAGACCTATGTTGATGCACTCCTTGACTACGCGGACAGCACTAATCTATTGTCGATAGTCACACCGGACAAGGAGTACTCGAACATGAACCTTGTCTCGGTAAGTTTTGACCGCTCCGCCGAGGGTGGTATTAATCTCATCATAGCAGATTGTGCCTTCACCGAAGTCAGACAGGTCACACCCGAGTACACATCAGCTCGAGTAGCTAAAAAGGTTAATCGTGGCCGACAGCAGGGCAAACCGAGATCGATGCTTTCTTACATCAAAGGAGGTTTTAGGTGATTGAAGTACCTCTGACCGCAATTCCTAATCAGGAGGTCTCTGTAGAGCTTGCTGAGCAGGATTGTACGATACAGGTGCGACAGCTTGGATCGCACACCTTTCTGTCTCTATGGCTTGATGCCGATTTAATCGCTGAAAACGCGATCTGTATGCCCGGTGTTGCAATTCTTCAGGGGTACATTCCAAAGTTTAAAGGAAACTTTGTACTGGTGGATTCGTCAGATCCTGAAAAGCAGCAACGGTCGGACTACAGAGAACTCGGATCGCGATTCCTTCTTCTTTATCTTACAGAGGCCGAGGTGAATGAGCAGTCTCAATTTGTATGATGCGAAAGCAAAAGCGCAAAAGCCGAACAGTAATACTTCGTTCAGGCGTCGCAAAATTAGAGTTCAAATCACCCTGTCAAAAGGACGTTTTAAGAATAAAGAAGGCAACTCGATCGTACTTGATGACTTTGGTGTCGTGGTGAAGATTGACAAAAGTGGACCCCCAGAGTTTGGCAAAGCAAGCATCGAAATTTATGGGCTAAGCCTTGACGTAATGAGCCAGCTGTCAACTCTTAGCATGCGTCCGCTTTTCACAAGACGAAACTATGTCAATGTTTTCGCGGGTGATGAATTCTCGGGCATGTCGCAAGTGTTCGCAGGTTCAATCACAAGTGCGTCAGCTGACTTTAATGGCGCTCCCGAGGTCAAATTTAAGATCGAGGCCCGCATAGGCTATTTCGGTTCTGTGACAGCACAAGGACAAGGTGTCGTCAATGGCACACAGCCTGCATCCTCTTTTATCGCACTCCAGGCAAAAGCTGCAGGGCTTAACTTTGAAAATCAAGGCGTAAATGCCAGCATTCAGAACTCTGTTTTCACCGGGTCTCCAATAGAGCAGGCAAGGCAGGCAGCAAACCAGATTGGTGCAGAGCTTATCATCGACGATGAGAAGATGATCTTAATCGGTAACGGTAAGAGCATAAAAGGAAATGTACCTGTGTTGTCAGCCACCTCAGGGCTGCTGGGCTACCCGGTCATGTCTCAAAATGGCATCGAATGCAAAGCTATCTTTAATCCAAATTTCAGATTTGCAGGTCTCGTCGAGATCAAGTCGATGGTGCCAAAGGTCTCAGGACAGTGGCGCATTATTAAGCTCTCGCACAGCCTGTCGGCAAACCTTCCGGGTAACGGACAGTGGGAAAGTAGCATAACTGCTTACTATCCATCTATGAGCGGTGCAATAGGCCGTTTTATGTGAGATACTTAAATGAACGATTCAGATATTAGTGCAGACAACAAACGCCCGCTACACGGAGTGTATTCTGCTAATTCAGACTACAACGCCACACAGCAACAGATTGAGGCGCGACTGCAGAGAATAGAGACCGCCTTTATCGCTAAGATCGACAGTTGTCAGAGCTCAGGCATTGCCGGGGCTAAAACGGTCAGTGCAACACCTCTGACACAGATGACTGATGGTAATGGCAATGGCTATCAGTCGCCTCCGTACCCTTCCCTGCCACACTACCGGATACAACAGGGTAGAGGCGCCATAATCATGAACCCGAGACCAGGCGACATCGGTGTTTTTGTCTGCAGTAAAAGAGATATCTCCAAGATATCCGTGTCCAACAAAACACCGGCGCCCCCAGGCTCAACCAGAAGCTTTTCAGGCTCTGATGCAGTCATGGTGGGGAGTATTCACACCGAATCACCTACCTATTACATTTCATTTGAGGATGATAATAAAATTATAATCCATGCGCCATCCGGAGTGACTATTGAGAGCGATTCCTTTGTAGAAGTTAATGCGCCAGAAGTTTCGGTTAAGGCCGATGCCGTAAAGGTAAATGCAACAAAAACGGTAACCATAACAGCCGCACAGGCAGTTACGGTTAAGTCATCTGAGATAACACTTGACGGTCACGTCACCATAACCGGAGGCATCAACGTAGGCGGTGGCTCTGGAGCAACAATAGATGGATCAATCGCCCTTACCGGAACTGTAAAAGCCGATCAGGATATAACCTCCGGTGGCATTTCTCTGCAAAACCACGTTCATGGTGGTGTTCAGACAGGGGACTACGACACGGGCAAACCAAAATAAAGGAGAAACGCTATGTCATCACCTCATACGCTGACGCTTGATTTCGATTGGGATCTACACGTTGATCCTGCCGGGAATCTACCGGTGAGCCTTGAAGGCTACAGTGTAGCTCAGAATGTAGCAAATGCCTTCCGGCTTTTCACATCTGACGCTTGGTACTTCCCTGAGAGGGGCATATCTCACTTTTTAATTGAGCTGAAAAAAGGCCCTCGGTTAAACGTGCTCAAATCAAGACTAAAGCAGACCGCGATGCAGGTGGATGGCGTCAAAGACTGTGAGATCGTACTTCTCAATGTTGAAGACAGAGACCTGAGTGGTCTGGCTACCATAACTCTAACTAGCGGAGATAAATTCGATGTTGCAATTTAATCCAGATACCGGTTTTTCAGTTTCAGAGGTCTCTGACATCAGGGACGAGGTATCCCAATCATGGGTAGAGGCATTCAAAGAGCAGGGCAGACCTGACCTTAACACGGACCCGGAGACCCCACAGGGCCAGATAATCGACTCTGAAACTGCAGCAATTCACCAGAAGGATACTGAGCTGGCATATATAGCCCAGATGTTCAACCCGGCCACCTCAGACGGAAAGTGGCAGGACGCGCTCGGTAAGATTTATTTTTTAAACCGCAAACCCGCAATCAACTCAAGTGCGGTCTGTACCTTGATCGGCCTAAACGGAACCACCGTAACCGCAGGCGCGCAGATACGCTCAAGCTATGACGGAACCCTTTGGAGCTTAGCTGAGGACGTAACCATAGGAGCTGGCGGAACCGCGCAGGGCGTATTTATCTGTCAGAGCGAAGGCGCTATCCAGGCAGGCATAGGCACCCTTGATCAGATCGTAACCGCGGTCCCAGGTTGGGACGCCGTAACCAACGCAGGCGTGGCCGAGGTAGGCCAGCTCGTGGAAGGCCAGGCAGCATTCGAGGCCAGACGCTATCAGTCCGTAGCGCTGAACAGCCGTGGCACCGTAGAAGCAGTCTACGCTAGAGTAGCGGAGGTCGCCAATGTCATAGCCGTTTATGCTATCGACAATAAGACCAACATCAACAAAACCATTGACGGTTACACTTTGAGTCCACACTCAATATACGTGGCGGTTCTAGGAGGCGCGGACCAGGACATCGCCGAGGCGATCTACAACTCGGTGAGCGCGGGCTGCGATTACAACGGCAATACCAGCAAGGACGTAACCGACCCTAACACCGGCGCGGTTGAGACCGTAACCTTTATGCGACCCGCACAGCTCACACTTTACGCGAGAGTGACTGTCCAGGACGACGGCAATCTTCCAGACGGATACGAGAACATCATCAAAGAGGCTGTCTACAACAACTTTTACGGACTCGACACCGAGACCAAGATCAAAGGAGAAGCAATCCTCCGCGCCGTCATGAACAGCGACATCTACGCTAGTCGTTTTACCCCTTCAATTCTAAACAAAGGAGTGAACCAGGTCCTACGCGTAGAGCTTTCAGAGGATAACAGCACCTGGGTGGATTTCATTCACGTACCAATCGATAACGAGCCGGTAATAACTGACAGCGAAATCACCGTAGTGGTTCAGTCATAAGGAGAGGCAGCAATGACAGATGATACCTTTCACATTGATGCGACGGTACAGAGTCAATACGCCGCCTCACCACACATAAGAGCGCTCGTGGACTCGTTCTGGAAAGCTATCAACCCAGAAGCCGACATCAACGAGATCTACGAGAAGATGGTAAACCCAGAAACCGCTGAAGGATTCGGTCTGGATGTCTGGGGACGAATCGTGGCCATCGGCCGAGAATATATAGCATTAGATGAAAACACCAAATACCTAGGCTTCAATCCGCCAGCAGGAGTAACAAACCCAAGGCTGAACTCACTGAGAAATGCGCCTTTTTATAGGCCAGTGGACGGAAAAGTCAGACTTGCAGACAACGCGTACCGCACCTACATCTTCATTAAAGCAATGATTAACATCGGCACCGGAACTCTGGCAAGCATCAACGAAATGCTGGCTTTTATGTTTCCGAACACGAAGATCTGCTGTATTCATGTCGACACCATGGTACTGCGACTCGTTATACAGACTAGGATAAGCGCTGCAGACAAGACGGCATTGCTACAGCTACCATGGCTCCCCGCGGGCGTAGGTCTTGAGCTGTACCAGGTCGTAACTCCGACCTTCGGATTCAACGGTTCCGGTCTGATGCCTTTCAATCAGGGAACCTTCGCAACCTACAAAGTAACCAGCAATCAATAAATAGAGGACAAAACAAATGGCAGTATTCAACGAACCTACCCAATGGGAACACCCACTAGGCAACAACGCTGACACCTCAACTCTACCAGACAACGCCGCCGCAACCGCGGGTATCGCATCGCTCCAAAAACTTTTCCAGATCATCAACGCCACTCCACTAGAGGCTGGAGGTATTGCACCAGACCGTGAGGACGTAAATGCACTATTTAAGTTGCTTGGCGATTCGATTTTTTATGCTATGACCGGCGGTATCGCCTCTTATAACGCAACCTATGACTATCCTGTAGGTGCGCTCGTCAAGTACAACAACATACTGTATGAAGCTATACAAGCTAATGGCGCTGATTCAACCGTAGCGGCACCAACGGACAGTATTTACTGGTCTCAGATCCCTACATACGCTGACTTAGTTGACCTGGTGCCTACAGGAGTTGTTCTACCTTTTGGCGGTTCAACCGTACCTAATGGCTGGCTGTTAGCCAACGGCGCGGCTGTATCGCGCGCAAGTAAGGCTAGACTCTTCTCAGTATATGGTACGACCTTTGGAGCCGGCGATGGCTCAACAACTTTTAATCTTCCAGACCTAAGAGACCGTTATATTATTGGCGTTAACACTAATGCTCTTGGCACACAAATTGCGGAACAATTACCGAACATAAAAGGCATTTGTAATCTTAGAATTGCTGACTATATTAATCCTTTAAAAGATTCTGGTGCTTTAAAAGGCGCAATAGGGAATTATGGTGGCTACGCAGTATCAAATTCTACTTTTTCGACTAATACACAGATTCAGTTTAATGCTAACGATTCGACAGCTACCTATGTTGACAACGGACACGTCTATCCACTGTCGTTAGCTCTCAATTTCATCATTAAGACTTAATAATAAAGTTCAGGGCAAGGCTTAAAGGATATACCTTGCCTGAATCTGTATAGATGTTATTGGAACGTGACGCATCTATTGATACTACACCTCTAAAGCCAGTTCCGCCACTAGTATATTGACTAGAGTAATATTCATCTAAAGCAAATACTCCCGATGCGCTATTAGGTGATTGAGTTACCAATTTGTCATAAACACCAGTAATGTTAGGTTACTGGAAAATAGCACATAACCCCTTTTTTTTTTTTTAGCCTTTTGCGCTGACCTAAAAAGCGCCAGAATCTGCGAAAATTATTCAATTTTTAAATTGGAGTCGAAAATGCCAAACACAAAAAACGTTTATAGATTTGACAGCGAAGGATACTATATAGGTATTTCTCGGGCACAGTATGACGGTCAAGATCTACTCTTGCCACCCGACTGTACCAAATCAAAACCAGCTCTAAAGGATGGAAACTGGTATAAATGGACCGGTAAATCCTGGTCGGCAGTTAAAATTCCTACCACTTGCGCAGACGCCATAGAGCAGAATTTAACTTGTATCTCAAACGGTTCAGGCGTACACAATCTACAAGTCAAGGCCGTTATTGAGGCCTTGGTCGCCACTGAAAGCGAAAGCTACAGAGCTGTAGTCTCCTCAGACTTTGTGATGAGCATCGAGGCGATACCCGAGCCTACATTAGATGAGCTAAAAGAAAAGAAACTTGATGAGCTGACAGCAGCAGGACATCAGTTTGATAATCAGCTTGTAAATGAAACTATGGTCATCAACTCATCGCTAGGCTTTAAAGCCAATGCCGATCTGCGTTCACAGAATAACATCAATGGCCTGCTCGCAGCAGGTCAGGAACCTATCGCTTATGTAGATTCACAGAACACAGTGCATAGTCTGACTTTAGCTCAGCTTAATACGCTACTAGCAGAATGCATAGAAAACGGTCAGTATCTGTACCAGCAGAAGTGGGCTTACCGAGCACAAATTAACGCATGTACTACTAAAGAAGAGTTAGCAGCAATCACCTTTGAATTTAGGATGAAGGACTTTGCTAATGAGTAGATACTTTCATAATCTTGCTGTATCTATTGATCAGCTAGCTAACACTTTGCTAGCTGGTTATCCTGATGAGACACTGTCAGCTCGTTCATGGCGATGCAGAGATAAAAAGAGATGGACCATAATGGTTAAGGTAATTAACTTCTTAGCTCACAATTCACGACACTGTGAACAGGCTTTTGCTAAAGAGATCGATTTACCTGAAGACGTCTATAAAAAGTCGTGGGACAAAAAGTACTGAGAGGTGCATTATGTACACAAGACTTCATGCAGATGAAAATGGTATCGTTGGTAAGGGTGTCAAGTTCGAGAGAATTAGACGTGTTACCGGTTATCTTGTGGGAACACTGGACAGGTTCAACGATGCCAAAAAGGCCGAGGTGCATGACAGAGTAAAGCACATGCACTTATAGGAAGAATAGCCCCTCTTTGCAAGGGGCTATTTACTGTTATAGTCTTAAAATCCGTTGCCGTCCCAGCCTTCGCTAAGAATACTCATCAAATCCACCAACTGCCAGCTAAATCTCATACCAATCCTTTTATTAACAATCCTAAATATTGCCTTTGCAACATTATAGCAGTAAATCTGCGCCTCCCTTCATGCAGACCTCCACGTAGTCGCACCAGCGCTGCATCACTTCTCTGCGCTCCTCAAGTCTGTCAGATCGCACATAAGCCTGTACGGTCGAAGAGCCTACAGAATGAGCAAGACACAGCTCAGCGACCTCAAAAGGTACCTTATTGTCGAACATCCACGATCTGCCTATAGCTCTAATGCCGTGAGGTACCAGCACATCAGCAAAGCAGTTGCGTCTTAAGAACTGCGATGCGGAATTTGTGCTGACAGGACGATCACCGTTGCGCTGAGGAGAAGGGAAAACGTAGTCTGAAGTGCGAGGAAGATCCTCAAGCAGCGCTATGAGCTGTCGTGACATCGGTACAACATGCTCACGTTTCATCTTCATAATTTCTGCAGGGATTGTGATTGTCTTATCTTTGAAGTCTATCCAATCCCAGCGCATGGCTGTGTACTCGCCAGGACGCAAAAGCGTATAAAAGCCACAGAGCAGAACAGACCAGGTGGTGTGTGACTTTATGCCTTCAGCTTTCAGCTTACAGAGTACCTCGGGGAGCTCCGAATAGCCGACGCTCGGACGGTTCTTTCTTTTATGGGCAGGCGAAGGAAAGACTGCGGCAAGGTTCTGCCAGCGAAGCTGATCAATAAGTCCAGAGTTATATGCGAATGTCTCAAGACTGCGAAGCTCGCCACAGATACGCTTAAGTGTTTCGAGTTTCGCTCTCTGACCAAGGTCGGATTTCAGTTCTTCAATAAGAGCTGTAGGAGTTATTTCTTTAAATGCTACTGAGCTAAATCTTGGCAGCAGATATTTAGTAAAGCGACGGTCTATATCTACCCAGTTCTTAATTTGCGTCTTCTTTAGCGCAAGCCATTCCTTATATACAGAAAGAAAATCTACCGCCTTTGTAACTTTTAGAGCTCGCAGCTCTACAGACAGCCTCTGTGCCTCGAGACGCGCGTCTTTAAGAGTCATATCTGGAAATATACCCAAAACCTTCGATACGTGCTGTCCCTTGATTGAGCGGTTTAGCACCCAGCGTTTGGCACCGCCAGGCTCAACTCTTAAAAACAGTCCTGAGCCATCGTTTAGCAGATAATTTTTATTTTTAGGCTGCGCAGCTCTAACTTCAATAATTGTAAGCATAATCAGTTCCAGAAAAGTTTGTATGCAATTTTTGATCACTGACAAATTAGGTGTCAGTTTTTGAGTTGCATACAAATTGCATACAAGACTTTATAGCAAAATAATTTATTTTAGTTTATTTTAGTTTAGTACACGTTTAATGTGATTGCAATGCGACTTGTGATGATGTTATGAGGGGTTGAATAACCGTGAAAATGGGGCGACTGCGGAAAGAAGGAGATTTGAACTCCTGAATCATCATTTGATGATTGTCGCATTTCGAGTGCGATGCATTCAACCGCTCTGCCATCTTTCCGTAAGTGACATTATAATTGAAGTAAAAGAATAATCAATCAAAACGAAATATATGGAGTCTATTATGGTAGAGCATGATGAGAAAACTAAAAGCTTTTACCTTTTAGAAGATGGCTATAAGGCTTTTATCTGCTATGATGTTCAAAATGGTGAATTTGATGTATTAACTACGCAGGTTCCAAAGGCAATTTCTGGCAGAGGATTAGCTTCACAACTTATGAAAGCCTGTGCTTCATTTGTAAAAGAAAAAGGACTGAAATTTAAAAAAGATCAGTCCTGCTCTTATGCTCAATCCTGGCTTGAACGACATTAACTACTTTCGTTTTAAAGTCTTTATAAATTCCTTTTCAGCCTCTGTCGGAAGATAAGATTCCCTTATCTTCTGCAGAGCTTTATTGTAGGTCTTATTATCAGTTTTTAAACTGATTAGCTTCTTTGTTACCTTGTCTTTATTACACTTACAGTAGAAGGTTGCTATAGCCCACGCAGCTCCCATGTGTACGTAGTACTCAGTGGTATCTACCTTTTCTATTAACTCAAACACCTCATCAAGATATTCATCTTTAGCAAAGTAATCTAAAGCCATCACACAAGCAAAGCGCATATCAAACGGTTTGTTATGGTGTAAGAACAATGGCTTTACAAATGAGTAGTACTCATCCATATGAGTTTTGCATTCTTTTAAAAGTGAGCACAGGCAATCACAGATAGCCCATCCGTTTATAAAAGGTAAGAATTCCTTTATAAGGGTAAGTCGCTTTTCAACTTCCATAGGAATTTTGGCAATAAAGACCGCTCTGCAAAATCGCTCTTCAAAGGCAGAATCAAGTGGTAATGGTTGCAACAGCAGGGCAGGATCTTCATGTTTTAGGTATTTTTGAGCAAGTTTGCGAACTATGGGATTTCTAACGCCCAGCATGGCAACACCAGGACTTAACTTTTCTGAGAACTCTTTGTATTTAACTTCAGACAAAGATTGAAGCTCAGCTAATAACCTTTGCTGTACAGCGTTTCTTTTGTTGTTATCTTTTGTCATGCTCATTCCTTACATTTGGTCATACTCAGAATTCGTGTACAGTCACACTTATAGTCACACTTATAGTCACACTTATAGCCACACTTATAGCCACATTTATAACCATACTAAAAACACCATACTCGTAGCTACACTTAAAACACCTTAGGTAATTCTTTAAATGAGGAGGTATACCGAGGTGATTTATGTTGAGGATCGTTAAAACGAGACTGTTTTACTAGTCTGTTTTGAGCTCCCAAATACACAGTATCTGGCTCGATAGCATTGATGTTATCAAGTGTCTTCATTAAATTGTCACTTTTATCTAAAACCTCTTTATCAGGATTTACAGAAAAAAGATCAGATTGGTACTCTCGACTGTCTTTAAAATCAAAAAGAACAACACCTGCTTTCATATACTCATAGCCGTCTTTATAAATTGCATTTAAGAGCTCTCTTGCTGCTGCAATAAAGACTCTGGTATCAGCACAGGGGATATCTAATGACATGATAGCTTCATTAGAATACTTTTCTTTGTTTCCAAAGTAAGATGTTCTAATTGAGATAGCTATCTTTTGGGCATACTTGTTTAACGAGCGTAACTTCTGACATGCTTTTGCAACATAATTTGATAAAGCTTCATACAGATCGTCATATGAGGTGATCCTGTCTTTAAATGAGCGCGACCACATGATTTGATTCTGATTTTGTGGTTCAGACATGCTCTCAATGCAATCGATGTTGTTTAATTCTTTGATAGTGCGTTCAATCTGAACAGAGTACTTCTTTCCTAAATAGGTAGCATCAGCATTGGCTAAATCATAAGCACTTGAAAAGCCTTCTCCTAAAAGATGCTCTTCCATATTCTTTCCAATACCCCAAACTTCTTTTATAGGATTATCTAAAAGCAGTCTTTGTCTTTTACTGTCTGTAAGAATGCTGTACACACCGTTAGTATTTTTATGAGACTTTGCATAGTTATTAGAGAGTTTGGCTAAAGTCTTGGTTCTGGCTATACCAATACCCACAGGAATACCAACTTCTGTTGCTACAGCATGTTTTGCTTTATAGGCAATAGCTAAAGCCTCTTCTTCAGAGATATTTTCAAAAGAAAGAAATGCCTCATCTACAGAGTACACTTCAAGATCTTTACAAAATCTCTCTAAAAGAGTCATCACTCTGTTTGAGATATCAAGATACAAAGAGAAGTTTGAGGAGAACAAAGAGATCTTGTACTTTTTAATCTCTTTATCAATCTTAAATACAGGTGATCCCATAGCGATGCCAAGAGCTTTGGTTTCATATGAGCGCGATACTACAACACCGTCGTTGTTAGAGAGTACGGCAACAGGTCTTTTAGACAGATCGGGCCTGAAGATCTTTTCACATGACACAAAGAAGTTATTGCAGTCACAGAGTAGATAAACTTTGCTGAATACTTTTGTATCTGTCATTTTTTAACTGCCAAAGATAACTTGCGCCTGTAAAAGAAGTGGTTTAAAAGATTGGTATAAATATTATCATAATAATTAACAATTAAACAGACATGTAAATCACAATTAGTTTTATCTTGAAAAATTTAATATCCTCAAATTATGCGTTAATTATCAGCAGGTTGTAAAAATAATAAAATTTTGCGTAAAAGAAATGTTACGTGAACAATACAAGAAAAAGCTAATGAAAAGGCACAATAAAACGTAAATGTTGCTTAAAAATTGTTAAGGGACTTGCAAATATAAGGTAAAATAGTACATTTTTTTGTAAAATTGACCGATAATGAGACAAGTAATGTAATCGTTTGCGTAATTTTCGATGAGGAATGAAATGAGCGTAACCTTAAAGGATTTAGCTAAAGCTTCTGGTGTTTCCATAGGAACAGTATCTCGTGCGCTCAATGACAAGAATGAAGTAAGCGCAAAAACCTCTGAAAGGATCCGTCAGTTAGCACAGGAATTAGGATATATTCCAAACAGAGCAGGACGTGCTCTATCAGCTCAAAAGAGTATTAACTACGTAGGAATTACTATTCCTAGCATCAATTCTCCCTTCTTTGATGATTTAAAGAAAGGTATCGATCAGGCTTTAAGAGAATTTAAAGATCTTGGTATTGATATTGTTTTAAAAGAGCAGGAAGGCTGGGACGTAAACAAGCAGATTGAAGCTATTGATGAACTTGAAAAATCAGGTTGTAAGGCATTTGTACTGTGCTCTGTTGAATCAGATTTAATGAGAAAAAAAATTGATGAGTTAACTGAAAAAGGCTATCCAGTAGTTCTATTGAATAATGATCTGCCAGGCTCAAAGAGACTGTGCTTTGTAGGTCCTGATTACTTAAAGTCAGGTCGTGTGGCAGCTACTATGGTAGATAAGTGTCGTCAGAATACTCCATTAAAGATCTTAGTTGTTGTAGGTTACAAAGAGCACTTAGGTCATAAAACTCGTGTTGAAGGTTTTATCTCAGAGCTTAAAGCAAGACGTAACGACTTTGAGATTGTAGATGTCATCGAAGGTAAAGATCAGGATATCATAACTCAGCAGGTTACCATGAAAGCCTTTTTAGCTCATCCAGAAATTAACGTCGTTTATATGGCAACAGGTTCTGGTGTAAGTGGTTTAGGGGCTGCAATTATCGCTGATGCTGTTCATCAGCGCTTTGTAGTAGCTTGTGATGAGATTTATACCACTAAAGAGTTAGTAAAGAATGACATTATTGACTTTGTGATCTGTCAGTCTCCAGTAGTTCAGGGATATCAGGTGATTAAGAAATTACATGACTACCTAAATAAGATTGGAACACAGCCAGAGGACTACATTGTAGATACTGTAATCAAAGTTAAAACCCATTTTGAGTAAACTCCGTGTAGGCACTGATAACTTTTTCTCCTCTCTGTTTTCAGTGCCATTCTTTTTCTATTGTTTAGATTTCTATCACTATCTCCTCATTTTAGATCTTATCAATTTAGCCATGATCAATTTTGAGCAAAAGACTCTATTTGTGCTCCAAAAAAGTTAGTTTAATATAAGGTACAAATTTCTGTTTTATTATGAGTCCATATTCATTGCATAAGGAATGACTCATATGGAAGCACTATCGCAGATTTTAGATAAGGTAGATGGCCTTATCTGGGGCGCCCCTTTACTGATAGCTCTAATGGCTGTTGGTATCATGCTGACAGCTAAATTGCACTTAATTCAGGTGTCAAATTTAATCCTGTCACTAAAACTGGTGTTCTCATCAAAGGCTAATGCTGATGATGCCTCAAAAGCAGGTGATATCTCAGGTTTTGCAGCCTTATGTACAGCTCTTGCCAGTACCATCGGAACCGGTAACATTGTAGGTGTAGCTACAGCAGTGCACATGGGAGGTCCTGGTGCTTTGTTCTGGATGTTTGTAGCAGCTTTCTTTGGTATGGCAACTAAATATTCAGAGTGCCTGTTAGCCGTTAAATACAGAGAAGTTGATGAAAAGGGTAGATACAGAGGTGGTCCTATGTACTACATTAAAAATGGACTTCACTGTAAGAGTCTGGCAGCTCTGTTTGCTCTGCTCACAGTTGGTGCTGGCTGCTTTGGCATTGGAACTTACTGTCAGGTAAACTCCATGGTAGATGCTAACAGAATTATGTTTGGCATGTCACCATTAGCCTCATGTGCCATTATCTCAGCTTTAGTAGGTATGGTAACGGTAGGTGGTTTAAATTCCATCTCAAGAGTAAGCACCAAGCTTATTCCTTTAATGGCTGTGTTCTATATTGTAGGATGCCTTTTTGTAATATTAGTTAATATAGAGAATTTACCTTCTGCCATTGTACTTATTGTAAAGAGTGCCTTTAACTTTGATGCAGGAGTTGGTGCTGCAACCGGCATTGGTATTCTTGTGGCAATGCGTTTTGGTGTAGCTCGTGGTATGTTCTCAAATGAGGCTGGTTTAGGTTCAGCTCCAATTGCAGCAGCTTCAGCAAAGACTAAATTCCCAGCAGAGCAGGGACTTGTTAATATGACCGGTACCTTCTTTGATACCATTATCATTTGTATGTTAACAGGTCTTACCATCGTGCTTACTAACACCTGGTCAGGTGATCTTGATGGAGCTGCCATTACCTCTGAGGCTTTCAGACAGACTTTAGGTGATTCCTGGGGGATTTACATGGTAAACATAGGCTTGTTACTGTTTGCCTTTACCACTGTAATCGGCTGGAACTATTATGCTGAGTCTTGCGTAGTTTACCTCTTTGGCACAAAGGTCATCTATGTGTACAGATTTATCTATATCCTCATTGTAGCCTCTGCGGCTTTCATGACTTTAGATCTTGTTTGGATCTTAGCTGATATTTTAAATGGTCTGATGGCACTGCCTAACCTTATAGCATTGTTCCTTTTAAGAAAGGATATTGTTGAGGAAACTAAAAAGTATTTTGCCCATTTAAAAGAGCTTAAAGTGAAGATTTAGATAATTAGATTGAAGGTATAAAAATGGCCTGACAATGTCAGGCCTTAAAGTCAAAATGATGCATCAGAATTTAAAAACTATCTTTTTTTGGTCTGACCATAGTAAGCATTTGCGCCATGCTTTCTTAGATAATGCTTATCTAAAAGCTCTTGTTGCATTGGCTTTAACTGTGGGCACAAAGTTAGTGCATGGTATGCCATGTAAGCAACCTCTTCTAGAACCACAGCATTATATACAGCATTGTCAGGAGAAGTTCCCCAGGTAAATGGACCGTGAGAGTAGCATAAGCATGCTGGAACATCCTCAAGTTTAATACCACGATTTTTAAATGTTTCAATAATAACTTTACCGGTCTCTAATTCATACTCGCCGTCGATCTCCTCTTTAGTCATCTGACGAGTGCATGGAATAGGTCCATAGAAATAGTCAGCACCGGTGGTGCCTAAAGCTGGAATATCGATACCAGCTTGAGCAAATGAAGTAGCGTTTCTTGAGTGGGTGTGAACTACACCGTTAATTTTTTCAGAGGCACGATACAACTCAAGATGGGTAGGAGTATCTGTTGATGGGTTAAGATCACCTTCAACCTTCTTACCTGTCTTAAGATCAACTACCACCATATCCTCAGGTTTCATTGTTTCATAGTCAACTCCTGAAGGTTTGATTACAACTAATCCTTTTTCTCTATCGATACCAGATACGTTGCCCCAGGTGAAAGTAACTAGACCATGTTTTGGCAGATCAAGATTTGCTTTACATACAGCCTTTTTTAGATCTTCTAACATATGAAAACTCCGAAAACAGTAAGACGTCATTAAAAAATGGGTCTTCAAAAAATGAAACTGTATGTATTATAGGTGAATATTTTTTAAGAAATTTGATCTGCGCAAAATATTTTAAAAATAGTTGTTATAGATATAACTATCTATTTGATATTAAAGGATATTAAATATATCGTAAACGGTTGCAAGATTACTTGATTTTAGTAAAAGTAAAACCGTTTTCTAATAAAACTGAAGGTTTTACCTTTTGATCTGCAAGTAAGAGTTCTCCTCTTTTATCTAGCTCTAATAACTTTCTGGGACAGGGGACAGCAATTGGGCAATAAGGCTTACACAGCTCAATTAGTTTATTTAAAGTTACATAGTCGTCAGAACAAAGATTTACAGGACCTGAGAGCATTTTGTTAATGATGAGATTAAAAGCTTCAACAATATCATTAAGAAGAATGTAAGGTATGGTGTTCTCACCGGGTATAAAGTGAAGCTTTGGTAAAAATCTTAAGTTCTGACTGAGTCCACCTCCACGGCCTACAACCACTCCAATTCTTGCAAGGCAAATCTTAGAGTAGCGGAAAGTTGAATTTTTAGCAAAAGATAGGGCTTTATCTTCGATTGCTTTGCAAATTTTAGCGTAGTCATTATCTCCTAACTCTCCTGTTTCATCGCATTGAGCTTTGTCTTTATAAATACCAGTAGCACTTGCCTGAATAAAGAGTTTTGGAGCACGTAATTTGTATTCTTCAAATAAGAGGTCAAGAGTATCTAATCGTGAAGACAAGATCTCATCCATTCTCTTATGAGTCAATTTCTTTTTAGCAATAGATTCTCCAGACAGATTAATGATGACGTCAACATTTGGAAATTCGTTGTATAGATTGACAAGTCTAAAATTTGGTGAGACAAAAGTATTCTTTAAGAAAGTTGCTTTTTTTAAGATTTTAGTTACTTCGTGGATATGAGTATAGATATTGACTTGATGTCTTTTTGCTATTAGATTGCGACACAAAGCTCTGCCGATAAAGCCACTGCCTCCACATACAAGAATTCTCATAATGATCCTGAATAAAAGAAAGGCAGCGCTAGGCGCTGCCTTCTATGATTACTTAAATAAATATTACTTAATCTGAGCTGCCTGAATTGCAGTTACAGCGATGGTGTAGATGATATCATCAACTAAAGCACCACGTGACAGATCGTTAACAGGCTTCTTCATACCCTGTAACATAGGTCCAATTGATACTAGACCTGCTGAACGCTGTACAGCCTTGTATACGGTGTTACCGGTTGACAGGCTTGGGAAGATAAATACAGTAGCCTTACCTGCAACAGGTGAGTTAGGAGCCTTTTGAGCAGCTACGTTAGGCATTACAGCAGCATCGTACTGTAGGGGACCGTCAACTGCGATATCAGGACGCTTCTGACGAACTAACTCAGTTGCAGCCTTCATTAAATCAACATCAGCACCTTTACCTGAGTTCATGGTTGAGTAGGTAACCATAGCAACCTTAGGATCGATACCGAATGCTTTAGCAGTATCTGCTGACTGAATAGCGATCTCTGATAACTGCTCTGCATCAGGATTGATGTTTAGAGCGCAGTCGCCGTATACATAAACCTGCTCTGGCATTAACATGAAGAAGATAGCTGAAACAAGCTTTGCACCAGGAGCAGTCTTGATGATCTGTAGAGGTGGTCTGATGGTATTAGCGGTGGTATGAACTGCACCAGATACTAGGCCGTCTAACTCGTTACGCTCAATCATCATGGTAGCTAAAGCTACGTTATCCTTTAACATATCTAAAGCTGCCTCAGGTGTCATACCTTTAGCTTTACGTAACTCAACTAATCTGTCAACGTAGTTCTGACGAACTGCATCTGGATCAACGAATTCAACGTTGTCACCTAAGGTTACGCCCTGCTCTTTAGCAACAGCTAAGATCTTATCCTTGTTACCGAATAATACAGGAACAGCGATGTTCTGCTCAGCAACCTTAGCTGCAGCACATACTGTACGTGGCTCATCACCCTCAGGTAGAGCAATCTTTTTATGAGCTGCACGAGCTAACTCTGTTAACTTGTAACGGAAAGCTGCTGGGCTCATTAAAGGAGTATCAGAAACAGCAAACTGTGATAAGGTCTCAAGAGCCTTCTTATCAAAGTCTTTAGCTGCATTTTCCTTAATGTAGTTTACCTGCTCAGAATCATCTTCACGTAATACTGGTGCAAGATCTGATAAAGCCTGAGCTACAGCCCATGATGACTTGTGAGTCTCAATTACAGTAGCACCTGCAACTGAACCTGTAGTACCCTCAGTTAGAATTACAACCTTTGCATTAGTTGAAGCAGGTAACTCGTCAGTTACTAAAACCATCTTGTTACTTGCTTTAGCATTTGACAGGGTAACTTTGAATACGCGGGCATTCTCATCACCTGAAGCAACTTTTGCATCTAAGTAGTCAGCGATATCTTTAGCACGTGGAGCATAGTAGAACTTGTCATAGTTTACAGTTGCGATGAAGTCCTTTAGAGCAGGCTCTTCAACCTTGCATGAAGTATCGCTACCACATGAACAGTGACCGCAACCTGATAGAACAAGTTTTTTATTACCAGCAGCATCCTTAGGAGCTACAGGGTTAATTAAGATGTTACCTAAAACTTTGTTTTTACCTGCGTTGCCAAAGTACTGTAAGGTAGCAGCTAAAGCGCTCTTTGCGCACTTGCAGTCGCACTGTACAACAGGAACAATTGAAGCATCAAATGCGTGGCAAACATCAGCATTCATTTCATCCTTATCAAAAGGAGTGTCTGTAACGCCTTCGATTACGATAACATCGTAGTTACCGCTGTTCTTTAATAGGTTGTAGTTTGCAACAATCTTTTCTAGAACATCTGATCTATTGCCATTAGCAATTTTCTTAGCAGCGCAGAACTTGTTTAAGCTCTTATCGTTGCACTCAGTCTTTGAGCAGCTAGCAAAAGGTGAAAATAGGGTAGCTTTAACGCCATTGTTGTTTAAAGCCTGAACTAAACCTAAAGATGCAGTATAAATACCAGAAGTCTTTGCTACTGGAACAAGCATTACATTACGAGTCACTTCAATCTCCAAAATGCTTACAATAAAAATAAGAAATCGTTTACAAGAGGGTAGACTCTATCCTTTTGTAAGGGTAGAAATTATAACATATCTATGATTATCAAACTCATGAACATGCGATTTCATAGCAAATGAACCCTTTATTAAAGACAGTTTATGAACCTGAATTATGATTGTAATTTGCACTGTTGAACGGTGTTTTGTATAGTATGTGCAGTTTAGATGTGGAGCAGAATATGATTATTTTTAGCAATCTTAATCGCGGTATTGACTATATGAAAAAGTGGCCATTAGAACCACTGTTAAATCCAGTTTTCAAAGAAAACCGGGTTAAAAGAGCACTGCTTTTGGGTAATAAGATCCTGCCTCCTTTTATTGTCTTTATCTTTTTCTGGGGCTTTTATTTAGGCGGAGGATTTAAAGGAGTTCCATTCTTGTTTGCTATTGGCTCAAATTTTCCGGTGACCATTGCCTGTGTTTTGTTTTTACTTTTAATGCCTGTTCAGGGATATTACTGGTTTTATAAGAGATCAGTTACATCTTTAAATGAAAAGCAAAAAGCCTTTTACAAGGATACTTGTAAAAAATTAGAAATTGAGCCTTCTATAAATCCAACTATGTATGACTTAGAAATAGTAATAAACAAAGGAATAAATAAGCTTGGAAGAGAGTTTTTAAAGCAGTTGTAGAAGAGCTTTTTGAGATCGAGAAGATCATTTAGCAAAAACTAGAATAGGGAAAAGCTCAGCAGATTTTGCTACTACTTGTTGATAGTAGTAGCAAATAAATATCTCTCAAAAGAGATTACTTCAATTTTTTTACACTAACAGCGCAGTTCTTTCCTGCAAAGGCAATTCCGTAGGCATTGATGCTTTGAATCATTCTGTTACTCATAAAAGGTTCAGAGTAATTTTTCTCTTCTATTTGAGACAGTGCTGTTTCACTTAAGGTTACTAAATCTGAACCTACAGAAGCTGATTTAATCTCAATGATTGCTACCTTTCTACAGTCAATATCTTTAAAGAGAATATCTGGATATCCATCACCAGATTCATAGTTAGAGTGGTATTCACCTAGATTATCTTTACAGTTAGTAAAGATACCGTTTAAGAAACCATGGTAGTAGTTCTCATGAGGAGCTCTAGTTGCAGTATCTCTTACAGATACAAATGAACGTAATAATGGTCCTAACTTATCCTGTACAAAATCAACTTTACCTTCTAATAAGGCATTAGCTATGTTTAAAGCTAGATTATCTTTACTTAATATTTTCCCAAATCTATCTAATATATTGTTTTCAAAACACTCAAGTATCTCTAGGTTAGGTATTCTTACAAAGATATCTTTATTATTTTCTTTTGCTAATTCTTCTTTTTGGGTCTGTTCCCAATCTACAGTCAGATATCCTGTATGTAAGAGTAATGACCAGAAATCATCTGATTTATGCTCTGACAAAGTGTCATAGTTCATGGAATCGTTTAATTGAAAACTAATAGATTTACCATTAACTAAGTTCTGCATCTTTTGGTTGTCATTGTCTGTAAGATAACCTAGATACTCTCCTAAGGCACTGTCAGATGAGCTTTTATCCCAGTAGTTGCCAGGTTTAATGTCATCTGTGTTACCTGTTTGTTTAAAGTTAAAGTTCTTTCTTATAAAACTAATCACATCCCATGGACAGAACATCTCTTTGTCATAGAACTTGTAACCATCGTAGTAATTTTTTACTGCTTGAGAAAAGTCATCTAACTCATAGTCTTTTAATATTTTTTGAGTTTCATCTTTGGTAAAACCAATGATACCTGTATATTCTGTTTCTTGATCTGCTACTGTGTTTACGTATAGGTTATTTACACCGGTAAAGATACTGTTCTTAGCTACCTTTAAACAGCCTGTGAGTACTACTTTACTTATAATTGAGGTCTTCTTTAGAGGATCCTTTTGAGGATCTTTTAAGAATCCTAGAAAAGATGACATCAAGTTAACCATTTTCTCATGAAAACCTTTTGCGTGTGCTTTAGCTAAAGGTACATCATATTCATCAATTAAGATATAAACCTGTTTGTTAAAGTGCTTATAGAGCATTAAACTTAAGGATTTAATTGCTGAAGTTACGTATGATATAGCTTGCTTATCAGCCTTTTTCAGATATATCTCATCACATAGCAAATTAAACTTTGCTTTCTCCATTTCATTTAAATATGGACTTTCTTTTAAGAAGCTAAATTCATTTGCTTTAGCTGAAACAACTTCAGCTAGTTTTAAATAGGCACTTTCAAAGTCATCTCCTAAAACATCCTTTAAGGTAATAGAGATAACAGGAAATTGCCCCATATACTTTTTACAGAACTTTTGATCTTCTAATATCTTTGTTCCTTTAAAGAACTTGTCTTGAATTGAGGTATCACCAGGCTTTTCGTAATTGATATTCAGGAAAGACTCAAACATATTCATGAGCATGGTCTTACCAAATCGTCTAGGTCTTGTTAAGAGCAAAACAGTAGTACCATCGATTAAAGAATTCTCATCTACAGCTTCATCCTCTGAGAATACCTGTTTCAAGTAAGGTGTCTTATCTACGTAGTAACGGTTCTTTTCTCTAACCTCAGCAAAGGTATCTCCTGTTACTGGTAAGGCTAAGAAGTGTTTTTTGCTCATTATTGGTTCCTGTTATTATTTTGACTTACTTTGCTACTTGATCTTCTTTACAGAAATAAAACAGTTTTTACCGGAAAAGGCTATACCTACGGCATAGATGCTTTGAATCATTCTGTTACTCATAAAAGGTTCAGAGTAATTTTTCTCTTCTATTTGAGACAGTGCTGTTTCACTTAAGGTTACTAAATCTGAACCTACAGAAGCTGATTTAATCTCAATGATTGCTACCTTTCTACAGTCAATATCTTTAAAGAGAATATCTGGATATCCATCACCAGATTCATAGTTAGAGTGGTATTCACCTAGATTATCTTTACAGTTAGTAAAGATACCGTTTAAGAAACCATGGTAGTAGTTCTCATGAGGAGCTCTAGTTGCAGTATCTCTTACAGATACAAATGAACGTAATAATGGTCCTAACTTATCCTGTACAAAATCAACTTTACCTTCTAATAAGGCATTAGCTATGTTTAAAGCAAGGTTGTCTTTCTTTACTACATTACTAAATCTTGCTTTAATGTTTTTATCAAAGCAACCTAAGATTTCTAAATTAGGAATTCTTGCAACTACATTTTTATTGGTTTTACCGTCTTTAGACAACTCCGCTTCATCTGTCTTTTCCCAGTCTAGGGTCAGGTAACCTGTATGTAGGAGTAGTGACCAGAAATCATCAGAGTTATGTTCAGACAGTGTGTCATAGTTCATGGACTCGTTTAAATTAAAACTAATTGACTTACCATCAACCAAGTCCTGCATCTTTTGATTGTCATTATCTGTAAGGAATCCTAGATACTCATATAAAGCAGGACTAGAGGTTGAATTTGCCCAATAGTTATTAGCTTTTACCAACTCTGTATGACCATTTAGATTGTTTTTATAATTTTCTTTAATGAAATTTACCACATCCCATGGACAGAACATCTCTTTGTCACAGAACTTATAACCGTCATAGTTATTTTTAACGTCTGTAGCATAATCATCCATCTCATAATCTTCTAAGAACTTATATGTTTCATCTTTGGTAAAACCAATGATTCCAGTTAAATCCATATCTGTGGATATTACTGTATTTACATTAAGGTTATTAACACCTGTAAAGATACTGTTCTTGGCTACCTTTAAACATCCTGTAATGACTGTCTTGCTAATTGGAGATTCATTTCCGATGTTGTTTTTTAATACACCTAAAAAGCCTGACATTAAGGTTACCATTCTCTTATGAAATGTTGGTTCATAATCAGGCTCTTTCTTATGGCGTCTTTTATCATCCAAATCGTGATATGAAGCTTTTGCTAAAGGTACATCATATTCATCAATAAGAAGAATTGGTTGTCTTCCATATTCTTTATACAGGAAGGTTGCTAAGTTCTTTAAAGAATTTTTTACTCGCTGTGAGTTATTGATGTCTTCTAGATAGTTAATATCTGTAAGCTGTCTTAAGATAACTTTGTCTGATTCATCAAGTTTATTGCTGTTTAGCAGGTAAAAATATCTTTTAGAAACATCCCAAACAATATCAGCAAACATCTTATAAGCTTCTTCAAAAGTATCAGCTTCCATATCTTTTAAAGAAACAGCAATAACAGGACATTGTCCCATGAACTTATCACAGAATTCTTTGTCTTCTAATATCTTAGTACCTTTAAAGAGCTCTAGTTGTTTTGAGTTATCAAAAGGCTTTTCAGGATTGATTTTCAAAAATGAGTCAAACATGCTCATGAGCAGAGTCTTACCAAAACGTCTTGGTCTTGTAAGCAACAATACATCTGAAGAATCAACTCCAAAGACCTGCTTTATGTAGGGAGTTTTATCTACAAAATAGCAATCTTGTGCTCTTAACTTTGTAAAGTCATCCTTACCATATGGTAATGCTAAGAATTGTTTGTTGCTCATTATTCTGTTCCTGTTTTTCTCTTCTTATATTGATTATACACAATAAAATTTATGATACCCGTCATTACTGTCATTTATTGTTAGCAAGACAGCTCTTTAAAGAGAAAATTTTCGTTGTAATCGTTTGCGTTTACTTTTGTGCTTATATTCGTTTTTAAACTCAAATATTCATCTGTGAATAAAATTATATTTTGAAATATAAGCGTTTTTTATAATGATAATTCTGTGGTGTATTTGCGTAAGCTATTAACGTAAAGGGTTGCAAAATAGTGATATAAATCTAATTTTTCTTGAATATACGTCTTAAAAAAGATAAGGCTGTCACGTTTTATTTACATAATAAAATCATTTTTCATTTCATGTCCTAAAATCAAATTCAGAAAGAAGCTATAAATCAATAAAGATGAAGTCTTTTTTCTTTACAAACATACAATACATAGGAGTTATTATGAAACTAGTAAAAGCTGTCTTTGCTGTATCTTTAGGCGCTGCAATTGCAGCTTCTTCAATGTCAGCTGTTCAGGCAAAGCAGATCACAATCGGTTTTTCTCAGATCGGTGCTGAGTCAGAGTGGCGTACAGCTAACACCAATGATGTAAAAGCAGCAGCAAAAGCACACAACATCAACTTAAAGTTCTCTGATGCTCAGCAGAAACAAGAGAATCAGATCAAAGCAATTCGAACTTTCATTGCTCAGAAAGTTGACTTAATCGGTTTCGTACCTATCGTTGCAACCGGTTGGGATAACATTCTTCGTGAAGCAAAGCGTGCAAAGATCCCTGTATTGGTAATGGACCGTGATTTAACAGTTTCTGATCCTTCATTGTATGTTGCAAAGATCGGTACCGATAGCTACACCGAAGGTCGTAAGGTATTCGATTGGTTAGATACATATGTTCACAAGAACAATGTAAAACCACGTAATGGTGGTGACAAGTTAAATATTGTTATCCTTGAGGGTACAGTAGGTGCATCAGCAACCACCGGTCGTGGTAACGGCTTTAACGATGCATTGAAAGAGTCACCAAACAAGGATATGTATAACATCTTAGCTTCACAGACTGGTGACTTTACCCGTCAGAAGGGTCAGGAAGTTATGGAGTCATTCTTAAAGTCAAATCCTAAGGATATCGATGTTCTATTTGCTATGAATGACGATATGGCATTAGGAGCAATTCAGGCTATTGAAGCTGCTGGTCTAAAACCTGCTAAAGACATCATTATCGTATCAGTTGACGGTGTAAAGGGTATCTTCCAGGCAATGATCGAAGGCAAGTCAAATGCTACAGTTGAGTGTAACCCATTACAGGGTGATCTGTTCTTCTCAACAGCTGAAAAGATCTTAAAGGGTGAATCTGTACCTAAGAGCGTATTCGTTGAGGAAGGTGTATTCCCAGCAGATACAGCTAAAGATGTATTCCCAACACGTAAGTACTAATTCATAGTAACTCTAGAAGAAGGGTGCCTATGGCACCCTTACTTAATCGTAATCGCACTCAAAGTATCAATTCATTCTGAATCTCTCTTTTTAATGTGTTTTGAGAGGATCAGGATTTTAAGTTGTTGAAGAACACCTGCATGAGGAGGGCTATATATGGCCTTGCAAGATAACGACTATATACTGCAGATGAAACATATAGACATGTTCTTCCCTGGAGTGAAAGCCTTAAAGGATGTTGAGTTTAATCTTAAAAAAGGCGAAATTATTTCTCTTATGGGAGAGAACGGTGCTGGTAAGTCTACCTTAGTTAAAGTTTTAACTGGTGTATATCATAAAACAAACGGCACAATTGTATTTGATGGCAAGCAAATAGAGCCTACCACTCCTCTTGCCAGCCAGAAGATGGGCATTTCCACTGTGTATCAGGAAGTTAACCTGTGCGCAAACTTATCTGTAGCTGAAAACATTTACATCGGACGTGAGCCACGTGGAAGCTTTGGTCGTATTGACTGGGCAACCATGCAGAAGAATGCTTCAGATCTTCTGTTCAAAGAATTAGGTATCGATATCGATGTTACTAAAGAATTGAATTTCTATCCTGTTGCCATGCAGCAGATGATTGCAATTGCTCGTGCAATCGACACTAAATGTAAAGTTCTGATTTTAGATGAGCCTACCTCATCATTATCAGATAAAGAAACTGAAAGACTGTTTAAGATCATGAGAGCACTTCGTGATCAGGGCATTTCAATTATCTTTATTTCTCACTTCTTAGAGCAGATTTATACCATCTGCGATAGGGTAACCATCTTACGTGACGGTACCTATGTGGGTGAGTATGAGATTAAAGATCTTCCAAGAATTCAGCTTATTTCAAAGATGATGGGTAAAGAGGTTAAAGAAGGTGAGATTGAGTCAAATGTTGATAAATCAGTACCTCGAAGCAATATCTTTATCGAAGCTGAGCATGTAACAGTACCTGGTAAGGTAAAAGATCTGTGCATGGATATTAAAGAAGGTGAGGTTGTAGGATTTGCAGGCCTTTTAGGTTCTGGTAGATCAGAAATTGCTGAGACCTTGTTTGGAACCATGCTAAAGAGCAGTGGCAACATCTATGTTGATGGAGTTTCTGTTTCTATAAAGTCACCAATGGATATGATGAAAAAACGTGTAGCTTTCTGTCCTGAGGATAGAAAAGTACAGGGCATCATCGGTGATCTTTCTGTAAGAGAGAACATTATCTTAGCTCTTCAGGCTAAAAACGGAATGTTCCGTCACATGTCTCGAGCACGTCAGAACAAGTTAGCTGATTACTACATCAACTTATTAAGAATTAAAGTTTCAGATAGAGAGCAGTTAATTAAGAATCTGTCTGGTGGTAATCAGCAGAAGGTGATTATTGCACGCTGGCTTGCAACCGAGCCTAACTTACTAATCTTAGATGAGCCTACTCGCGGTATCGATGTTGGTACTAAGACAGAAATTGAGTCATTAGCAGTATCTCTTGCTAAAGAAAAAGGTATGTCTGTAGTCTTCATCTCAGGAGAGATGGGAGAAATGGTACGTACCTGCTCAAGAATTATGATCATAAGAGATCATGAAAAGGTAACCGAGCTTAACGGTGATGAAATTTCAACTGCACACATCATGCAGGCGATTGCAGGAGATTATCATGGAAAATCTTGTTAAAAAATTTACCAAAAGCTCACTGGCATTGCCTTTAATCGCACTTGCCTTGTTGCTTTTATTTAATGCACTGTTTGTAGATAATTTCTTTAAGATTGAAATTATGCAAAACGGTAACCTCTACGGTCGTCCTATTGATATTCTCTACCGTGCTTCATCACTTATCATCCTGGCTTTAGGTATGACTTTTGTGATTGCAACTGGTGGTATTGATATTTCTGTAGGTGCAGTGGTTGCAATCTCATCAGCTACTTGCTGTGTGCTCTTAGGTGGTGACATTTCTGGTATTCCTCATCATCCATTCTTTGTAGCAATTATCTGTTCGCTCTTAGTTGGTGTGTTAGCCGGTATCTGGAATGGAACTTTAGTTGCAAAGTTTAAGATTCAGGCTATGGTTGCAACTTTGATTTTAATGACAGCAGGTCGCGGTATTGCTCAGTTAATGACTGACGGTCAGATCATTACCGTTTACTACAAGCCATTTGCTTACATCGGTGGCAATATTCCTGGTGTAATGTTACCTACAGCAATGTTAATTGCTCTGGCTATGGTTTTATTAGTTATCTTCTTAGACAAGAGAACTTCTATAGGTCTTATGATTCAGTCAGTTGGTATTAACGCAAATGCTGCCCGTTACTCTGGTATTAAAGTTACCGCAGTGTTATTTGCTGTATATATCTTCTCAGGCTTCTGCGCAGGTACTGCAGGCTTAATTGAAGGTTCTCTAATTCGAGCTGCTGATGCTAATAACGCCGGCTTGAACATGGAAATGGATGCCATTTTGGCTGTTACCTTAGGTGGTACCTTAATGGTTGGTGGCAGATACTACATTGGTGGTACTATCATCGGTGCTATTACCATTCAGACCTTAACTACAACCATGTACGCAATCGGTGTTTCATCAGACAGATTACCTGCTGTAAAGGCTGTGGTAATTCTTTTGATCATCGTATTCCAGTCAGAGAAGTTTAAGCAGATGTACAGTGACTATAAGTTTAAACACTTAAAGAAGTCAGAAAATACTAAGGAGGCAACAAATGCGTAGGTTCATTTCAAACCTGGTTGCATCTCAGAACTTTCCTTTCTATGTAACAGGTGCTCTATTTATCATCCTGTTCGGAATCGGTTCTGTTGCTTTTGAAGGTTTCTTCTCACCACAGGTGTTTTTAAACCTCTTCATTGACAATGCTCCACTTATCATTGTGACTGTAGGTATTACTTTCACCATTATCTCTGGCTTTGGTGGTATCGACCTGTCAGTTGGTGCGGTGGTATCGCTTACCTGTATGTCACTTGCTGTAATGATGAGAGACACCTCTTTAAGCCCATACTTATGTATGTTCTTAGTCCTCTTCATCGGTATTGCAGTAGGTCTAGTTAACGGTTTACTTATCACTTATTTCAGACTGCAACCTTTCATTGTTACCTTAGGTACTATGTTCCTTTGCAGAGGTTTAACCGCTATTCTGTCTCGTGACAGTGTGCCAATTGACAATCAGTTCTACTCTGATTTGGCATTCTTCTCAGTGCCAATCGGTGATTGCTTCTTATCATTAGGAGCTTTAATTGCTCTTGTAATGGTAGTTATTGCAACCATCATCTTACGCTATACCTCATTTGGTCGTGGTGTATATGCAATCGGTGGCAATGAGCAGTCAGCAAGACTAATGGGCTTGAAGGTAGATTCAATTCGAGTTCGTGTTTATGTAATCTCAGGCTTCTGTGCTGCCTTAGGTGGTATTACCTACTCATGGATCATGCTATCTGGCTATACCTTACATGGTTTAGGTATGGAAATGGATGCTATTGCTTCATCTGTTATCGGTGGTACTCAGTTAATGGGCGGTGTAGGCTTCATGCCTGGTACTCTGTTAGGTGTAATGATTCAAGGTACTATCTTAACCCTGATCTCCTTCCAGGGTACTCTCTCAGCTTGGTGGACCAAGATCGTAGTAGGTTTACTGCTATGCTTATTCATCATCATGCAGGCTGTTGTAAACGCTCACAAGAGCAAGCTCATGAATATGAACGCTGAAGGTTCTGTTCCTCCTAAGAAATAGGAACAAAGATCACAATTATAAATTTGCAAACAGGGGCTATGTCACAGAATATGCCCCTGTATATTTTTTTATTATTGCAAACGTTTAGAATGCGTTAGCTTGAAAAATAAAACATACAAATAAAAATAACAAACATAAGAAATAACAATATGAAAGCATTTATCGGGGGGAATGACGTGATTTCTAAGACCAACACCTTTTTGATTTTTATTACAGTATTAACCGCAATTGCAACGTTTGCAATCAGTGCTTTTGCACCATTATCTTAAAACTTAATAAAGTCATTCGTAATAAAGATCTAAAAGTAGGCTCGGACAGGTGATTGTGTTCCGAGCTTTTCTTTTTTTTTAATTCTGAAAATCTTCCAAAAATAATTCTCATCAAAAAACTTTGTGATTTTTTTCAAATTGAGAAGGTCGTTCTAACAGTTTTTTATATGTCTTCAATATACCT
>ERZ1034855.24-NODE-24-length-95530-cov-156.909557_pt1 | contig 95530 bp, 87 predicted proteins | sample MGYA00520699_ERZ1034855 | MGnify/ENA primary metagenome ERZ1034855 (study PRJEB33766, sample SAMN09781730) | gut metagenome | biome: gut microbiome | host: Homo sapiens | place: Madagascar | study: EMG produced TPA metagenomics assembly of the PRJNA485056 data set...
TAATTCAATATATTAAATTTTATTATTCATAAACATTGTAAAAACTACTTCAATTACATTTTCATAGTGATAAGATACCTAACACCAAAGACAATTACATACTTTTTTGTAATTAAAGATGTAAGTTGTAAAAGTTTCAAATTTATTGTTTTTCAGTATAAAAAAGGTAAGGCAAAAATATGGCAGTCGATAACAATAGAGTCATTATTTTTGATACAACTCTTCGTGATGGCGAACAGGCACTACAGCAGTCACTTTCAACAAAACAAAAATTACAAATTGCTCTTTGTCTTGAGCAGTTAGGTGTTGATGTTATTGAGGCAGGTTTTCCTATTTCATCACCTGGTGATTTACAGTCTGTAAGAGAAATCGCTCTAGCTTTAAATACCTCAACCGCTTGTGGTCTATCAAGAGCTCTAGATAAAGATATCGATGCTTGCTATGAAGCCTTTAAAGGTATTGATCACTACAGAATTCATACTTTTATAGCCACCTCAGATATTCACGTTCACGATAAGTTAAAGAAAAACTTTGACGACATCGTGGAGATGGCTGTTCATGCTGTAAAGAGAGCAAGAAACTACACTGATGATGTTGAGTTCTCATGTGAAGATGCTGGTCGTACTCCTATCGATCATCTATGTAAAATGGTTGAAAATGCAATTAAAGCAGGTGCAACCACAGTTAACATTCCTGATACAGTAGGTTATACCCTGCCTTATGAGTTCGGTGGCATCATCAAGACTCTTTACAACAAAGTTCCAAATATCGATAAGGCTGTAATCTCAGTTCACTGCCACAATGATCTTGGTATGGCAACAGCAAACTCTCTTACAGCTGTAATGGAAGGCGCTCGCCAGATTGAGTGTACCGTAAATGGACTTGGTGAAAGAGCAGGTAACACTTCCCTTGAGGAAGTTGTAATGGCAATGAAACTGCGTAAGGAATACATGAAAGGTGTTTACACCAACATCGTCACCGAGAACATTGCAAGAGCAAGTCAGGTTGTTTCAGGTATTACCAATGAACCAGTTCCTAGCCACAAGGCTATTGTTGGTTCAAATGCTTTTGCTCACAGTTCAGGCATTCACCAGGATGGTGTATTAAAGAACAAGAGCACTTACGAAATCTTAACTCCTCAGAGCGTTGGTTTCAAAGAAAACAACATGCATATGACCGCTCGTTCCGGTCGTCATATGATCAAGGCTGTTCTAGAAAAATTAGGTTATCGTGAAGGTTCTTATGATCTTGATGATATCTATGCAAGATTCTTAAAGTTAGCTGACAGAAAAGGTCAAGTCTTTGATTATGATCTAGAGGCTCTGCTGTTCTTATCTCATGAACAAGAAGAGGATTCACAGTTTGAGTTAGACAGCTTAAATGTAATGTCAGGTGGCAAAAACATTATTCCTACAGCTTCAGTTCGCCTGAAGATTGGTAAGAGAACTAGAACAGAATCAGGTACAGGTAACGGTCCTGTTGATGCAGTGTTTAACTGTATTTCACGCCTAACCGGTATCAAGCTAAAGCTTGACAACTTTGTAATTTCAGCAAAAGGTTCAGGTATGAACGCCCAAGGTCAGGTTGATGTTGACGTTATTTACAACAATAGACATTATCACGGTAAAGGCTTATCAACTGATGTTATCGAAGCTTCTGCCCTGTCACTGATTTCAGCATGTAACAGTATTTATAGAGCACAACTTATTGAAGAAGAAAAGCACGAAAAGGAGAATGCTTAAAAATGGCTAAGAATTATAAAATTGCAGTACTAGCAGGTGATGGTATCGGTCCTGAGGTAATGAATGAGGCTTTAAAGGTTTTAGAAGCTGTTCAGAAAAAGTTTAACTTTACCTTAGAGTACAAAAAAGAGTTAGTTGGCGGTTGCGCTATCGATGCTTGCGGTACGCCACTACCTGAGCAGACCATGGATGCTTGTAAGTGGGCTGATGCAATTTTATTCGGATCTGTAGGTGGTCCTAAATGGAATCACTTACCTACAGCAAAGCGTCCTGAAGCTGGTGCTCTTCTACCATTACGTAAGCAGTTTGGCCTGTTCTGTAACTTCCGTCCAGCAAAGATTTACCAGGGTTTAGGATCACTGTCTCCATTACGTGCTGATATTGCAATGCGCGGTTTTGATATGCTGTGCGTTCGTGAGCTTACTGGTGGTATCTACTTTGGTCAGCCTAAAGGCAGAGAAGGTACAGGTCCACAGGAAAAAGCTTTCGATACTGAGATCTACCACCGTTTTGAAATTGAAAGAATCGCTAAGATTGCTTTTGAAGCAGCTATGTTACGTAATAAGAAAGTAACCTCTGTTGATAAGTCAAACGTATTACAGAGTTCGGTTCTATGGCGTGAAGTTGTAACAGAGATGGCTAAGAACTACCCTGAGGTTGAACTTGAGCACATCTATGTTGATAACGCTACTATGCAGTTAGTTAAGAACCCTGCTCAGTTTGACGTAATGCTATGTTCAAACATGTTCGGTGATATCTTATCAGACGAGTGCGCAATGATCACTGGTTCTATGGGCATGTTACCATCAGCTTCATTAGGTGAGGGCGGTTTCGGTCTATATGAGCCTGCAGGTGGTTCTGCTCCTGATATTGCAGGTAAGAACATTGCTAACCCTATTGCTCAAATCCTGTCAGCAGCTCTAATGCTTCGCTACTCTCTAAAAGAGTACGATGCAGCTAAATGCATTGAAGATGCTGTAGCTAAAGTACTAAAAGAAGGCTATCTGACTGGAGATCTAATGGAATCAGGTGCTTCACCTCGCCCTGCTCTATCTACATCAGAGATGGGTGACAAGATTGCCTCAGAGATCAATGGCTAAAAATAAATAAATTAGAACACATAGGTTTTAAAAATGGGTAAGACACTTTATCAGAAAGTTTATGACAGTCATATTGTTTTCCAGCAGGAAGGCGAGCTGCCAACTCTGTATATTGATAGACAATTAGTCCATGAGGTAACCTCACCTCAGGCTTTTGCTGGTATTGAACAGGCAGGTCGTAAGCTACACCGTCCTGATTTGCATCTGGCAACTATGGATCATGACATTTCAACAAGATCACAGACCATTGAAGCCTGCTCACCAATGGCTCAAGAGCAGATCAAAGCTTTAATGTCTAATACCAAGAAATTTGGTGTTAAGTTCTTTGGTTTTGGTGAAGAAAACCAAGGTGTTGTTCATATCATTGGACCACAGACCGGTTTTACACTGCCAGGCACTACCTTAGTATGCGGTGACTCACACACAGCAACTCATGGCGCTTTTGGTGCTCTAGCTTTTGGTATCGGTACTTCTGAAGTTGAACACGTAATGGCAACTCAAACTCTAAAGCAGGGTCGTCTAAAGACCATGAAGATTGAGTGTACTGGTCGTCTGAAAAAAGGTTGCTACGCTAAAGACTTAATTCTGGCTATCATTGCTAAATTAACTACAGCAGGTGGTACTGGTTATGCTGTTGAATTCTGTGGTGAAGCAGTACGCGCTCTGTCTATGGAAGGCAGAATGACCTTGTCTAACATGGCTATCGAGTTTGGCGCAAAAGCAGGCATGATTGCCCCTGATGAGACTACCTTTGAATATCTAAAAGGTAGACTATATACACCTAAAGGTAAAGATTTTGATGAAGCTGTAGAGTACTGGAAGACCTTAAAGTCTGACGATGATGCTGTATTTGATAAGACTGTTACTATCGATGCTTCAGCTTTGGAGCCTTATGTTACCTGGGGTACTAACCCAGGTCAGGGAGCTCCTGTGACAGCAACAGTACCATCACCTGATAATTACAGCGATCCTATCGTGTCTAAATCATGCAAGGATGCTCTTGAGTACATCGACTTAAAACCAGGTCAGAAGCTAATTGGTACTCCTGTTGATTATGTATTCATCGGTTCTTGCACTAACGGCAGAATTGAGGACTTTAGAGAAGCAGCTAAAGTTCTCAAGGGTCACAAGATTGCATCTAACATTCAGTTAGCTATTGCAGTTCCTGGTTCTGGCTGGGTTAAAAAGCAGGCTGAAAAGGAAGGATTGGATAAGATCTTTATCGATGCAGGTTTTGAGTGGAGACAGCCAGGTTGCTCAATGTGTCTTGCTATGAACGACGACAAGGCTCCAGCTGGCATTAGAGTTGCTTCAACCTCAAACCGTAACTTCGTAGGTCGTCAAGGTAAAGGCTCAAGAACTCATCTAATGAGCCCAGCTACTGCTGCAGCATGTGCAATCAAAGGCACTATCGCTGATGTAAGAGAATTTATCTAAGGGGATTATAAATGCAGAAATTTACCGTACACAAGGGTGTTGCAGTACCTCTTGATTCAGCAAATATTGATACAGATCAGATCATTCCAAAGCAGTTCTTATTAGCTGTAGATAGAAATGGTTTTGGTGCTCACCTGTTTCATGACTGGAGATATTTAGATGATGCTGAAACAAAACCAAATCCTGAGTTTAACTTAAATAAACCAGAGTACAAAGGTGCTACTATTCTAGTTGCTCGTGACAACTTCGGTAACGGCTCATCTAGAGAGCACGCTCCTTGGGCTTTAATGGGTTATGGTTTTAGAGCAGTTATCGCTCCTTCATTTGCAGATATCTTTTACAACAACTCTTTAGGTAATGGACTGTTACCTTTAAAGCTGTCAGCACAAGATGTTGATAAGATCTTTAAAGTACTAGAGGCAAAGCCTGGTACTAAAATTACTATCGATCTTGAAAAGATGACTGTAGATTGCGATAACCTACACTTTACTTTCACTTTAGATCCTTTCAGACGCCACTGCCTGTTAGAAGGCTTAGATGCAATTTCTTTGACCTTACAGCATGAAGATGAGATTAAAGAGTATGAGAGCAAAGTTCCGGCTTGGAGAGCTCACGGTACCGTTTAAATCTTTCGAGTAGTAGAGATTTAAGTAAAAGGTCCTGCTTTTTTGTAGGACCTTTTTATTTTGAAGTGATTATACTGACTATTTGACCTGCTCTGCTTTATAAGCTTCTTCTAGAGCATAAGTTAACTGATCTGCACAGGAAGTATTCTTGTTCTTGCAGAGATTTCCTCTTAAAATAGGAATGATTTCATCAATATCATGATCTTTCACAAGCTTACCGATAGCTTTTAAATTACCATTACAGCCTCCTTCAAAAGCAACTGATTTAATCTTTTTGCCATCTAGCTCTACAAAGATCTTTTTACTGCATGTGCCTTGAGTTGTAAATTCAAACATTTTGCTCCTTTTCTTACTTAGTCCAGTGATGAAATAATAGTTTCTTTTGCTAATCTTGACTTAGGTCTTAGAGCATTAGAGTCATCTTTTCTGTAGCCTAAAGTTACAATGCCAACAGACTGTAAATTCGTATCTTTTAATCGAAGAATTTCATCAGCTTTAGCAAAGTCCATACCTTCTATTGGTGTTGAGTCAATCCCCATTGAAGCAGCTCCATATAACAAAGCTGCCATTACAAGGTAAACCTGTTTTGCAGTCCACTGTGAAAAATCACCTAACTTCTCGTGCATCTGACCAAATTCCATACGGTGTGAGCCGATAGCCTCTTTTAGTTTAGGATCTCCAAAACGACCGTCTTTGTCCTCTTGTTCAGTAAGTGCATCGTATTCATCTTTAGTCATCTTGGTTTTTGAACACAAAACGATAAAGTGAGAACAATCTCTTATTCTTGGGATATTAAAATCAGGAATTGCGGGTAAAATAAGCTCTTTTGCTTTCTGTGTAGAACCTACATAAAAATGCCATGGTTGAATATTTACTGCTGATGGAGTAAGTCTTGCAATCTCAAGTAAGGTATCAATGTCTTTTTGTGAGATTTTTTTATCCTGATCGTAATGCTTAGTAGTGTAACGGTTTTTTGATATTTCTAAAAAGCTTTGCATGGATGTGATCCTCTTTTCAACCTGTCATTAAAACTACTTCATCATAACATCTAACGCTTAAGTTTTAGCTATGCTTTAACCTTATTATTCTCAAATTGTCACGATTTTAATAATAGATGGGATGGATAAATCAGTCAATTTGGAACAAAAAAACACAAACTAATTGAAAACTGAATACTATCATCATCAATGTTGCAAAATTTCGTCATTTTAAATCTTATTAAAATTCAAAATGTTAAATAGATACATATTCACAAAAATTTGCGCTATATCACTATTTTGTAAACGTTTTCATTTATCTTATTTTCTTTACCATATAATTAGCATAGTAAAGAAATTATCAATAAGAAAATGGAAATTCACCATGAATGAAAGCTATTCTTTAAATCCAAATTTAGAAACCATCTCTAACGCTAATGGCATGAGCGTTACCATTATGGACTGGGGTGCAACCATCATTTCTATGAAGGTTCCTGTAAAGAGCGAAGAACCACGTGAAGTTTTACTCGGTGTAAAAGATCCTGCTGATTGGTATAAACAGTCATGCTTCTTTAATGCAACCATTGGTCGTTTCGCTAACCGTGTTGCAAACTCTGAGTTTGAAATCGATGGCAAAAAATATAAGTTAAATTCTGGCGCACAGCACTGTCTTCACGGAGGCGTAGAAGGTTTTGATAAGCGCCGTTTCAAACTTTTAGATAAGAGTGCTAATTCTCTTACCTACACCATTCATTCTCCTGATGGCGACATGGGATTCCCTGGTAACTTCGATTTAACCGTTGTCTTTACCGTAACTGATGACAATGAACTTGTTATGCAGTACACAGGAAAATGCGACCAGAAGTGCTATGCATGTATCACCAACCATGCCTACTTCAACTTAAACGGTCACAACAGCTCAATTCTAAATCACACCATTAAGATGGATTCAACTGAATTCTTACCTTTAGACGACACCTCTATTCCTACAGGTGAAGTTCGTAAGGTAGCAGGTGGTGCTTTTGACTTTACAAAAGAGAAGACCATCGGTCAGGACTTTAGAAAAGATGACCAGATGAAAGCAAGTTTAGGTTATGATCACCCATTTTTAATCGCTGGGGATTTGACAAAACCATTTATTAAGGTGACATCTGACGACAAGAAATTGTCTTTAGAAGTATCTTCAGATTACCCTGCATTCCAGTTATATACTGCTAATTATGTAAATCATGGTGATAATACCATCACAGCCCGTGATGATGGAAAGTTTTATAAAGATCAGTGCGCTGTTTGTATTGAGCCTGAGTTCTACCCAGATTGTCCTCACTTACCACAGTTTGCTGATGTAAATCCAATGGTAACTCCTGAGAAACAATTGCAGAAGACAATTATCTACAAGTTTTCAAACTAAAAATTTAAGCTAATCGTTCATATGTCACGCCTGACTCTGTCAGGCGTTTTTTTTGTGCAAATTTGAGCATAATCGATACATCTGTTTTATAAATTCTCTCCTGTGCTATAGTCCCCTGTGCTTAACTCATATTCAAATAATCAAGTGATCACTATTTAAAATGACTATAGATATCTACGTTTATCTTATTGTTTGCCCATTTGTATTTTTATCTGGATTTGTAGATGCAATAGCAGGCGGAGGAGGACTCATTTCACTTCCAGCCTATTTTATTTCTGGTCTTCCAACTCATTTTGCTCTTGGTACTAATAAATTAAGTGCAATGCTAGGAACATCAATTACCACCTACAAATATGCAAAACTAGGCTACATTAACTTAAAAATGGCTGTAATTGGCGTTATTTTTGCTTTTGTAGGATCGTCAATTGGAGCAAAGCTAGCACTGTTAGTTCCTGACAGAGAGTTTAAAATTGCCCTTCTATTCATATTGCCTCTTACAGCGTATTACCTCTTAAAAAACAGAAATTTTGGACAGGGATCTGAGAAGAAACTAAGTGAAGGTCTTGTCATTGCGCTGTGCTCATTAGTATCATTATTTGTTGGAATATATGACGGTATATATGGACCAGGAACAGGAACTTTCCTCTTAATAGGTTTTTGTACCTTTGCCAACTTTACTTTAAAAAATGCTAATGGCTTAGCAAAAGCAGTAAATCTCACTACTAATTTTGCAGCTTTTACTGTTTTCTGTATCAACGATACTGTAGTTTTTACCTTAGGGCTTACAGCGGGTATTTTTAGTATTGCTGGTAACTACGTTGGAGCTAAATTCTTTGAAAAGAAAGGAGCTATCGGAACTAAACCTATCATGCTCTTTGTGATTGCAATCTTTATTATAAAGATCTGCTATGACCTATTTAGTGCTTAGTCATAAAACGTAAATCAAAACGCTTTAAACAACAGTATTCAGAAAAGACGTAGGCATTATTGTGAGTTACGCAATGAAATAATTTAGAATTTTTATAGTTTTGAATAATGTGGTGACGAGGAACAGTCGCTGCATTATTTAGAAAATTGAATTAAAATTTCATTATAGATAAAGGTAAAGTAGGTAATTACTTTCCCACTTCACGAGTAATTCTGATTTACCATACAGGTTGAGCTCATAACAGAAAAACTAGAGTCGCTAAAATAATTAAAGTTTTCATGGTAGATCCTTAATTTTATTTAGAACCACGCACGCCTATATTGCATCATTATTTTATCTGTTCTCTAAAATAATTACTGGTTTTTAGTGTTTTTAGAAGTTTGCTAAAAAAAACTACAGATAAAATTTACACAAACTACAGTTTTTGAATACTTGCAGCACCGTTCTGCTTAAATGAATTTTACTGATATTGGAATAAATTAAAATTTGCAACCGTTGATACTGCTATAAATTAATCAATTAAATTGCAAAAATTATGATTTTGAAAGATATGATGCAATGAAAAGATCTGATGCCGAAGAAAAGACTTAGTGCCAAACAGTATCGAGAATTTGCTGAATGCATTGAAAAGCAGAAAGTTCTCACTGAAAAGGAAGTTGAAGAACGGTTTAAAGAAGATATTGATAAACTTGAACAGCAGAACAGTAAAGATAAAAAAACGATTAGCGAACTGACAGAGAAAAATACAGTATTGTCTAATGATAATAACGTTAGAGGTCAAACTCTACTCGCAATCGCAAATGATTTGGAAGTGCCTAAAAATGAGAAAGGCAATTTTAATCTAGATGTCATAAAAGAAAAAGTAAAAGCACTTAACCAAGAAAACAAACTTCGTAAAAAGGACATTTCAACTATATGTGAAACTGTCAGAAAGGCTTTTATTGGAACAGGTGTTCCTAAAGAGTTTTACAGAGAACTCAGGGCGATAAAAAAGAGTGAGCTCAAAGAGGTTCACAATCTACAACAGGCTTTAATGGCTCTGCTAATGAAGTATGAGGACACGCTAAATGATAAAGACAAAGAGATTTCAGACTTAAAAAAAGAAAATACAGTACTGTCTAATCAAGAGCCTAAAGAAATAACCAAGACTGTTGAGGTCATTAAGGAAGTTCCAAGAGAGCTGACTGATAATGAAATCAAAAAGACAGAACCTTATCAAAACTTACTGACACAGAAAGAGGCTCTTGAGAACGAGGTAAAAGCACTCGCTAACAGCGGTCTAGTTGACTTCGCTGAGAAAGACAACTGTTTTGAAATTATAGATAAAGTTAAAACAGTACTGTCTAATTCTCAAAAAACGAAAGAAATCATAAAGACAGTTGAAGTCGTAAAGACATTATCTTTTGAGGAAATTGAACAACTCCCAAGAGTTATATAACTAAAGCATGAGCTAGAAAATGCACATAATTACTATGCAATAAAGCCTAATAATTTCACTTTTAAGGTGTCAGCAGATGACATAAAACCACGTAAGCTGGATTTCTTACATGTGGAATCAAAACAAGGTATAACAGACCGTATCAATAGACAGATTAAAGAACAGATTAATCCGCTAATTCAAAAAAACAGAGCGTTAGAACACAATAATGCAACACTATCTAATGAGAATAAAGAACTTAAAGAAAATAATTCCAAGCTGACTCAATCCTTAAAAGACTTAACTAAAGAACTCAAAAAAATATATTCCGCATTGTGTATTCCATTTAAAGACACAATAAAAGAGCGTCTAAATAGTTTTAAAGGCTGGCTTGATGATTTTATCTTTGGTGAAAAAAAAGATATAGACGAAATGAGGTTCAATATTTTCAACAAGGTCTCAGACAATAAGCAATATCCGAATATAGATGATCAACTTAATGAAAAGCTTGGTTATTGCTCCGATAAAACAACTTCACAAGCGACTAACACTCATAAATTTAAACTTTAAAATATGAGGAAAATATAAATATGGAACAAGCTGAATTTGATATATTACAAAAAGAATATTTAAAAAAGTTTAGAGATCTAAACGTTAAACTAGGCGCAGAATATCACACACAGCTATATTGTTGGTTTAAGGAAAGAAACGAATACTGCATAGAGATATGTCTATGTAGAGCAATAACAAACGGTGAATACTATTGGTTATGGATAGAAAAACCAATAGAGACCTACACCTTCACAAAAGGAGCAACTGCTGGACGTTAGTCTACGACATTTGAACTTTTGAAAACACGCATTAGAGAGTTACTACCTAATGAAAAAAAATACTTTCTTTATAAAGAACTAAGTGAGATAGCTCAGTATAATTTTGATGTTGGCTATCTTGAATGGGTATATGAGGAATGTTGTCAAAATCAATACTCTAGTATGCATGAATATATAGAGAAGGAGATAAGAGAAAAACGTTTAAAATATGATAGAAGGATCTATGAAGAAGATGGAGAAATGGGAGACTTCTCAGAGCCTGTGGAGTTGGACCATTCATGGTGGTAATGGAGAGCCTCACTCTCATACAAAATAGAGAGTTGCTCTTGAAAAAGGGTGCAACAACATATCACCTTAAGAAAATCTTAATTTACTAGAATCCTTCTGCAAGATTCTTTATATCATTTCAAGAAAACTTGACTTATATCACATTGATCTGCATATTACTTTCACATTTTGGCAAATAAACTATCCCCAAAATTTGTTTATTTGTCTTATGTTGAATGTAAATATTTATGACTAGAGCTTCTAGAGTGCTCTAGTTTTTTTATCATGATGTCTTGTACTTCTATTTCTTAATGCTATTCTTATGCGATAAAACTTTAATAATTCAATTCATAATAAACAAGAGCTACACGTTAAATAATAAAATTGTGAGTTACTAATTTATAAGTTAGGAATGTAGGGAAATAGTATGACTGAATTAAACGAAAAAGAAGATGTAATGCCTTCAGATGAAGATGTTCTCTATACAAACGATGATACAGAAGAGCCTAATATTGAACAGAGTAAGGAAATAAACTCCGATCAAAAAGATGAGGAAATATGTTCCTTGTACCGTAAATTCCGAAAAGGAAGATTAAACACTCAGCCTGATTATCAAAGACATTATGTATGGGATAATAAGAAGGCAAGCCGTTTAATAGAATCTATTTTTCTTAATATTCCGATCCCAATGATATACATGGCGGAATCGAATGAGTCTATCAATGTAATTGACGGACAACAGCGTCTTTCAGCAATTTTTAATTATCTTGATGGGAAATTTGCTCTTACTGGATTAGTTGCCTTCCCTCAGTTTAACAAATTGAAGTATCAAGAGTTGCCATCAGAATTTCAAAATAAACTAGATGAATACTCAATTAGAACAATTACATTTAAAAATAATACAGCCCCTAATTTACAATTTGAAATCTTCTCTCGTTTAAACACAGGTGCAGTTGCATTGAATGATCAAGAACTAAGAAACTGTGTTTATAGAGGTCCATTTAACGACTTAATTAAAGAATTAGCTAAAAACGAAAAGTTCCTAAAAATACTAGGATTTAAAGAACAGCATAAAAGAATGCAAGATATAGAATTGGTACTTAGATTTTTTGGTTTTTATATAAAAACTTATCTGAATTATAAAGCACCTATGAAATCATTTCTTAATGAAACTATAAACTCTCAAAATTCTGTTATTGCTGCAGACAAGCACAAGATTGAAGAGTACACAAAGATCTTTAATCAAACAGTCAATAATGTTTATTCTTTACTAGGAGAAAATTGTTTTAGACGTTATGTAAAAAATAAGAATGATAATACTGGCAGTTGGGATTCTAAAAGGTTCAATGTGTCTTTGTATGATATTCTAATGTGGTCAATGTCTCGTATAGACCAAAATATGTTAATGAGGCATAAAGACGCTATTAGAGAAGCTTACATTGATTTATTGGTAAGTAATGATGATTTCATTAAATCTATCCAGATGTCCACATCTGATCCAGAATTTGTAAAATGCAGATTTAGAATTTGGGAACAAACGTTAGATAAAATCATTGGTGATGATAAAGTTGAGCCAAGAGCATTTTCTCTTGAACTAAAGCAAAAGTTATTTGATGCCAATCCAACATGTGAGATTTGTGGACAAAGGATAACCCATATAGATGATGCAGCAATTGACCATGTTGAACAATACTGGATGGGAGGAAGAACCATTGAGGGAAATGCAAGATTAGCTCATCGATATTGCAATAATGCAAGAGCAAGGAAAGAAGCTCAAGAAAACTCTTAATCCAACTAATATTTTGTTTAACCTCCAACAGAAATGCTGGAGGTTTTTATTTTTCATTATTTGAGCCATAGGTACTGATTTTCTGTTAGTAACTTTGTAGAATTAGTAGCATTATTGCTAAGAGGCTACAAGAATGAATCGAGTTGAAAATTATAAATAGAATTGGAAAAGAATATCTGACAGCTAATATAGTGAGCAATCTGATAAGAACACAAAACACTTCCGGTGATGTCTCGGACGATCTGCTCTGTATGAACAGCATTGTTTGATGGTGCCATAAAATTTCTCCTTTTTAACGGGCACCACAAATATCATCTTTTTCAATGAGTTAAGAAGAGGGAGAAATATTTACCAGTAACGTAAAGAAATCTCATATTTATGGAATTGAATATGAGGACACAGCTTTTGGCTTAGCAACCACTAATATGCTAATCCACGGTGATGGTAATTCAAACGTTGTCAAGGATAGTTGCTTTAAACGCTATCAATGGATTAAGGATGCCAACATTGATAATGTTTTTAATGAACCCTCCATACAATGCTCAACAAAAACATTGCAATGAAGCGTATGTCTCATCATGGAAGGCAACTGGCTCGTCAAAAAAGAAACCAACTGAAGATCCATCAAAAGGATTTCACTTTGTTTATGAAATTGCAAAACAGATGTCTGGGGGGGGGGGAAAAAAAAATTAGCAGTTCTTCTTCCTATGCAATGTGCTATTGGTACAAGCAAGGAAATCCAGTCTTTTAAAGAAAAAATGCTACAAGAACATCATTTAGATGCTGTATTTTCATTTCCCGATGACATTTTCCTTCCTGGTGCTAGCGCTTGTGCTTGTTGTATGGTTTTTGATATAGGAATCAAGCATGAAAAAGCTCCAATAAAAGAGACATTCTTTGGCTATTTTAAAGATGATGGTTTCCAGAAGAGAAAAAATTTAGGAAGAGTAGAACGAGAAGGTGGGATTTGGAAAAACGAAATAGAGCCTTTGTGGTTAGATTTATACAGACGAAGAAAGGAAGTTACAGTTTTATCAGTAAATAAAGAGTTTACTGCTGAAGATGAATGGCTTTCAGAAGCATATATCAAAACAGATTACTCAACTTTAAGTGATAAGGATTTTCAGGAAACCATCAATAATTATCTTTCATTTTTAGTAAAAATGGGGATGTTTATGAATCTTAATGATCATAATTGGACCGATTTTAAAATATCAGACATTTTCCCAAAAATAGAATATGGCAAAAACTCTTATGCTATTGATTTAGAGGATGGGCATGATTGCATCTATGTTGGAGCTAAAAAAGATGAAAATGGCTTTATGAAGTGGTGTAAAAGAGATGATTCTTTGCTTAGTAAAGGTAATTGCATTGTATTTATAGTAGATGGAAAAGGTTCTGTTGGTTATTGCAATTACATGGATAGAGACTTTATTGCAACGGCTAATTTGAAATTGGGGTACTGTAAAGAGCTTAACCAGTATTCAGGAATGTTTATAGCAACAATTACAAGTAGGGAAAGGTTTAGATACTCTTTCGGTAGAAAATGGAAAAAGTTCGTTAAAGACACCATTATTAGTTTACCTTCTACAATAAATAATGATGGGAAATGTGTTCCTGATTGGAAATTTATGGAAGAATACATAAAATCTCTTCATTGCAAGCCAATTACAACCAAGAAAGAAACTCATCTTTTAACGGATATAAATACCCAAAATTGTAAAGAATTTAAAATAAGTAATCTCTTTGATGTTGTGCTATCAAAAGGAGATATAAAAATTGACGATGTTGAGAAAGGGGATATTCCTCTAGTATCCTCTGGGGAAACAAATAACGGTATTGTTGGATATATTAGTAATGATGGTGATGGAAAAGCCGAAATGTTTGACGGAAACCTAATTACAGTGGATATGTTTTGCAACGCATTTTATCAAAAATGATCCTTTTTATGCGGTTAGTCATGGTAGAGTGAATATCTTATTACCTAAATTTAAATTAACTTCCTATATTGCAATGTTTATTTGTGCTCTTATAAAACAAGAACAATATAAATTTTCTTATGGAAGAGCTGTATATAGCACAGTTTGTGAAGATATTGAAATAAAACTTCCTACTATTCTTAATAATGAAACCAGCGAATATGAACCAGATTGGGGGTTCATGGAAAACTACATAAAGTCCTTACCTTATGGAGATAGAATCTAACCCAAAATAACCTCAAATTCGCTATTCTTACTTGCAGTAACTATATTTAGTGATAGTAAATAATTCCTTCCTACTTTGGCTTTCCCTAGCCGTTTATCACTATCCAAAGGTTACTGCTAGTAAATAATTCTTTGAAATCGTTTGACAAATCTTTGCTCAAATCTTCGGAGAACTGCTCTAGTTTTTTTTGCTACCACAAAATCAGACTAAAGTTGAAATACAGCTTGACAGTTTGTAATCTAAAACCGCTCTCTTATTTTTAAGCTAATTTGCTATTTCTGCTTCAAATTCTTTTGCCAGATCGTTTGTGTTTATTACATGCTAAGAATGTAGATCAAGTACTTAATAACAATCTTATATATATATTATTAATATCTTATTAATAATCTGTTGGGATTTTTTGAAAGGACTCGTTTACACAAAATTCCACTTTCTCAAAAAAAATGTTTGCCACATTTTTTTTGACACCTTATTGTGTCATATTAGTTTTATAGGCACAAAATGCCATAACTGATTAAAAAATGCTTTTTTTGATTTTATTGATTGATTTATAAAGGATATTGTCTAATCAAATATGGCATTTTAAATAAATAAAATCTTGATAAAAAATGATGGGGGGGGGTGGTGCCGGAGGTGGGAATCGAACCCACACGCTTTTAAGGGCGGCGGATTTTGAATCCGCTGCGTCTACCAATTCCGCCACTTCGGCACAGAATGGCACCATTATATAGATTGAAGCTTACTTTGTCAAAGCTCAATTTTTATGATTTTCGGTTTAACAGATATACAGCAAAGCCTGCAAAGATGACTGTTGCAAATGAGGCTCCTACAATTGGAGGAACACCATATACAATGGAGAATGGTGCTACAATCTGATTTAGAACGTAATAACCAAAGCCTAATGAAATACCAGATAAAATTCTAGCGCCCATATTCATTGAACGTAATGGTCCGAAAATGGTTGATAAAGCCAAAAGTAACATTACCAACATCACCATTGGAGACATAAACTTGTTGTATAAAGCTAGACGGTAGCGAGATGAATCCACGCCATTGTGCTCAATGTAATTGATGTAATCATAAAGCTGAAATACAGACAAGTTCTCAGAGACTTCACTTAATACTTCAATTCTCTTTAAGTTAATACCAATCTGCCATACCTGCTTTGCAATATTCTCGTGAACAGTTCCTGCATCAGTAAGGGTTACTTTATTAATGTCATACATTACCCACTGGTCATTCTCATATTTGCCAATTCGAGCATGACTATATGACTTTAACTTGTTATCATCGACTTCATAACGGACGACGCCCATTAACATATTGCCGTTGACAATACCTAGAATACCGATGTAATTATTGCCCTCTTTAATCCAAGTACCATTTGTGGTCAAAGAGACACCTACGTTCATAGATGCCTTATCAAAATTCTCTTCAGCAATTTTCTCAAGTCTAGGAGTTACAAATTCACCTATGCATAAGATCACAATGATTAAAGGAATGATGCTTTTTACGCAGGATACACCGATATTCAACTTAGACAGACCAATTGATTGCAGGATAATGATCTCAGAATTTCTTGCCATCAATCCAAGACCTACTACACCGCCAATCAGAATTGATACAGGGAAGAAAGTTACACAGATACCAGGTATCTTATGCATTACATACTTTACAACGAATAAGAAATCAATGGAGCCACGACCTATGTAACGTAATGCATCAATAAAAGTGATAAGTCCTGCAAACAGAGTCATACATACCGCTACTAGCAACACTGCCATAATGATATTTTTGCCTACATATCTATCAAGAATTCCGTACATAGATTTTTATACTCCATTCAATTAGCAGTATTTTAACATACGAAGTCCTAAAACACTTAGTTCATAAAGTAATAGAACATATTCTGAACAAATGCACTTAAACGTAAAATTTTGCTTTATCAAAAAGTTAGGCAATAAATTTAATTCTTGAGCTAATTTTTTTGATAAAAAAGGCGATTAAATCTTTATTTTATGTTGCATCTATTGATAACATAGTGACTGTAAGCTCATCAATTTATGCATGTAGCTTATTTTAATTAATGTAATATATATATCGTGTATTATTATTTCATGATAAAAAATTTTTTCGAATAAGTGTAAAATCTAGATATTAGCGCTTAGCTTTGAATTTTTTCAGAACACATCGATTACTAATCGAAAGTTCAATAAAGGCTTTATAACAATTAAAAATAAAAAAGATAAAGCCCTTAAAGTTGTATGCAAATTATGAAAACAAATTATCCAATACCTGTTAGAGAGAGAACAATTAACTTTCCTTTTGAATACTATCATTATGATAAAACTAATGAGTTCTTCGTTGTGCCTTTTCATTACCACGAAGATCAGCAGTTATTCAGAGTGATAAAGGGAAGTGTTACCATTTCAGCAAATTCTCATCTCATTACATTAAACGAAGGTGACTGTAGTGTTATAGATGCTTATGCAGTTCATGCTTGCCAGCCTTGCTCTGAGGATACTGAGTATGAATCCATTACCTTTAATCTAAGAGATATTTATGATCTCTCAATGCCTCACTACTCAATCATCAAGATGGTGGTGACTCATCAGCTAGTAGTACAGACCTTTTTCACTCAAGATAGCGATAAAGTCATCACTGATGTAATTGAAGACATCTTCAGACACGTTCATGATGACGATTTGTGCACAAGTATTAGGCTGATCGGTAAGCTCACTAACTTGTTTACACTTATTGTTGAAAGAAACAATTACATTCTCTATGACAACGAAGTTGCAGGTCGTTTCTACAAACACTTTACCAAGGCAAATAATGTCTTTAGATATATCTTTGATAACTACACAAAGGATATCACCCTTGAGGATATGTCAAAGTCTGTAGATTTATCAGAAAAGTATTTCTGTAAATTCTTTAAAGAGCTTACAAGTTACAGACCAATGGAATATCTAAACAAGTTCAGAACCGAGGTAGCTGCTATCGAACTTACCACTACCTTAGACAGCATCAATGAAGTGGCCAAAAGATGTGGATTTAAAGATCCTTGCTACTTTACAAAGCTTTTTAAGAGATTTGTTGGTGTTTCACCTAGAGAGTACAGAGAAAATCATCCTAATCGCTTAACTTACGCATATAACAACAATTAAGACTTTTGCCTATATTTTCAACTAAAAATGCAGCTTAAAGCTGCATTTTTTTGTCATATTGAGAAAAGGTAAATTTCTGACAAGCTGTAGTTTTTAGCTACTTGCCTTTTGAGACTTTTTTGACTTCTTAACCTTTTTCTTAAGATCAATATTCAAAGGAATTGCTACAAAGATAAGATAAATAAGCGGTACGATGTACATACCTGGATATAAAGGCAATTTTTCAGAATTTAGAAGATTTCGAATTGAAAGCAATACTAAGTAATAACTTACAAACATTAAGATTGCAGGTCCTAATCTTGCAAACTTACCCTGTCGAGGGTTGATCATAGAAAGAGGAATTGCAAGAATTGCAAAGATAAAACAACCTAAAACAGGAGCGATACGCCACTGTAATTCTACCTTTGATTTTACTTTATTTGAGGCAATCAAGTCTGTTGTAGAAATACCTTGTAGCACATCATCTTTTAAATTGTTAGATCTATCAGCAGGAGCAGGAACAGCTAAGGTTTCATAGCTTGTCTTTTTCAAAGAACCATCTTTACCACTGGTCTGATAGAGATTACCTTCACCTAAGGTGAGCCACCTTACACCGTTTTCATCAGTGCGGATATAACCTGATTTAGCAATATTAAATACAGCTTCTTTATTTTTAATCATCACTGTATTTAGATTCTTAATTACCACAACCTGCTCTAATGACTTATCTTTCTTCTCACCACCGTTTACAGTCTGAATATAGATAGTATAGTCACCAAAATCAGAAAACTTTCCGCTTTCAATTGGCATATAGCTTGGGTTGTTCTGAGTGTTGTTACTCAATACTTTTTGTTCATAGGTAGCTTTTGGCATCAGATACAAGCAATTTACAGCAGTAAATGTAGCGGTGATTAAGGCAAGGAGCAAGCCTATCTTCATAAAAGTTACACCAGAAATACCAATTGATTTCATAACCACCATTTCTGAGTCTGAAGACATTCTCGATAAAGAAACAATAATACCTACATACAAAGTCATTGGCAGTAAGATAAAACCTACTGACGGCATTGAATACAACACTAGTTCTGACAAAATATTTACAGGAACAGAGCCAGATGATGCTTGTCCTAAAAGCTTAATCACGGTCTGACACAAAAATACTGTAAACAGTACGGCAAAGCATACTACCTGAACTTTTAGGATGTCTTTGAAAATGTATCTGGTTAAAATCAAAACTATACACCTTTATTTACTATTCTTTTTAACAAGCACCACTTAACCTTATCAATCAAAATGACTTGTTTTAGTTAGCCTTTGTCTTTAAAGCCTCAATCCAAGCTTTAATTAAAGCAATCGGAGCTCTGCTTGGGATCAAATTTCCATCAGCACGAATAAACTTAAGATCGTTAAAAGCTTCAAATAAGTGTGTTGCGGGCAATCTGCACAATGCAGATAAATCAACTCCTGCTAAAAGGACCAATTCTGAAGGCTTACATCTGGCCTTATATTTTAGCAGTTCTGTAACTAACTTTTGCAAGATATGAGCACACTCGAAAGAGGAAAGTGAATTTAGTAATTCTAATAGCTCATTTTCTTTGATATTTGCAAGATTTCTATCACAGCAAGAAATTACAGCTTCTAGTTTTTGCACCAACTCTTTAGCTACTTTATCTTGTTGTGCATAATAAATCTGTAGAGCGCCAGTGGGTGAACCGTCTGCAAGAGCAAGAGCAATCTTTGCTCTTTGTTCATCAAAATCGTCAACTACTCTTTGCTTTAGATATACTAAAGAGTCTTCAAGTTTTACAGATGGGATCTGAATTTTTATAGCTCGTGACAACAAAGTTGGAGGCAAATCCTCAAATGCTTTGGTAAGCAAAATGATCATGGTGTCATAAGGAGGCTCTTCAAAAGTTTTTAAAAGAGCATTTGAAGCTGATTCAAGCATGGTATGTGCATTTGAAATTACTGCAACTTTGCCATGAGAAAAAACAGAACCTTCTGCTACCCATTCGTTAAGCTTACGAATACCATCTACTCTTACACTCCTTGAGATATTGTTTTTAGCTCCGCTTGTAGAGAGGTATTCTTCAGGTGAAAAGGCACCTTCCATATTTACTATAAGATCACGGAAGGAGTGAGATAAGTCTTCTCCCTTATCGCTTTCATCTGTAGTCGAACTTAAAAGTGAAATAAAATCAGGATGAGAACCTGTTTCCAGTTCATTAAACATTAAACAGGACTTGCAACTATTGCAGTAATGATCCTCACGTCGATTATGACACAGATAGAGCTTAGCGCATTCAATAGCTAATCTTGCACTTCCTAAATTAGGATTGCCAGCAATGATAAGAGAATGAGGAACTCTTCCCTGTAAAAGTGATTTTGAAAATATTGAAAAAGAGGATCTTAACCAGTTCTCAAGCATTTAATTTATCCAAACAAGCGATTACATCATGGCTTACAGCTGAGATCTCCTTATGACCATCAACTACACTGACAAAGTCTTGATGAGTTTTTGCATATTCAAGATATGTATTACGAACGCGCTCAAAGAAATCAATTTGTGATAACTCAAAACGGTCTAGCTCACCTCTGTTTCTTGCTCTTTGCATGCCAATCTTAGGATCAACATCAATGACGATAGTTAAATCTGGTCTAAAGTTTCCTAAAACGACTTTTCTAATAGCATTGATATCATCCATATTCATGCCTCTGCCACCGCCCTGATAGGCAACTGAAGACAAGTCATGGCGATCACAGATAACATCTGTGCCTGCGGATAATAAAGGCTTAATTACTGTTTCTACTAGTTGAGCGCGAGCTGCATACATCAAAAGAAGCTCTGTCTTATCGCACATATTGTCATCTTTTCTAGGAGTTTTTAATAAAGTTCTAATTTCCTCAGCAATAGGGGTACCACCAGGCTCTCTTAAACATACTACCTTGTGACCTTTTGCTTCCATATGCGCTTTAATAACAGCAATTTGTGTTGATTTTCCAGAACCTTCAGTTCCTTCTAATGTGATAAATAAGCCTTTTTTCATCGTTCTTTTCTAAATATATTGTAAATTCAAAATAAAATTTCTTTAACCAAAGTAGGCGTATCTTACATTAAAGTTAAGATTATGGTGATTGTTTAATCGACTTTAATTAAGATCTCATTCTTTTTTGATTCCACCTTTACTGGTGTTTCTTTTTTAAATGCATCTTTTTGAATTTGCCTAATTTTTGCAATTCTGTCAGTTTCATTATTGTTAGTTTTTGAAGACACCACACTCTTATTTTGTTTTAAAGACTTTTCTTTTATGCTCACTTGAGTGCTGTTATCTCCCTTTACAGTTGCATTGTTAGATGGGTCATCAGACTTTTGCTCTTCAGCTTTAGTTACTTTATCGTTAGCTTTATCTTCTTTTGCCTTTACTTCTTTGTTTTCTTTACTGTTTTGAGAATTTTGCCCCTTTGCTTTATTCCCTTTATTAGCATTATTCTCTTTCTTGTCAGAAGTCTCTTTTACAGTTTGAGTTTTAGAGTTATTGTTGGTTGCATTCTTATCATTAGTTTTACTCTTTTCAACTGCAGTCTTGTTGTCTTTCTTTTCGGTAGATTTACTATCAGCAGTTTTACCATCAGATTTAAATACATTTTTATTGTTATCAGACTTGCTATCATCACTCTTTGTCTTACTTGCAACTTTTGCCTTATCGCTTGAGTTTTTGTTCCTGTCCTGACTTACACCAGTGTTATTGTTCTGAGCTTCATTCTCTGCTTCAATTAACTCATCCTGACTAGAATCAGCAATTTGCTGCTGTTTTAAGTATTCAGCAACTTTCTTTCTGTAAGACACAACTGCCCTGTTATGTTCATCTAAGGTGCTGCTAAAAGAATGACCTTCTTTTGGAGATACCCCTTTAGCTACAAAGTACAAAGATTTTGAATTCTCAGGATGCAAAGCTGCAAGAATTGATTTTTCCTGGGGCATACAAATTGGGGTGGGAGGCAGACCAGATCTTGTATAGGTGTTATAAGGTGTGTCAGTTTTTAAATGCTTTTTGGTAAGCTTACCCGTAAAGTTACGGCTTACACCATACATCACTGCAGGATCTGTTTGCAGACGCATCTGCTTTTGTAGTCTGTTTTTAAAAACAGATGAAACTTTACTGCGCTCTTCATCTAAAAAAGTTTCCCTTTCGATGAGAGAAGCAAGGATCAAAGCCTCATAGGGAGTCGTAATAAAATCATTAGGTTCTCTGTTTTCCCATTCTTTTTTAAGGAGCTTAACCTGATTTATCATGCCTCGTTTGAAGAGGTTATACAAAGGAGATTTTTCATACATAGGATATGTAGCAGGAGCTACAAGGCCTTCGAAATTATCCTTTGGACCGCCTATAAATTCTAAAAGATCGGGTTGCTCTGAAAAAACATCTTCCATGAACTTTTTATGATCTTTTATAAGTGAGTAAAACTTCTTGTCATCAACCTTGCGTTTACTGATGTTATTTAAGATCTTTGATAAATTTGCACCTTCTACTACAGTAAAAGTAGGATAGATTTTCTCTACTACATTTCCTGCGACCATATCTTTTAAGATATCTAAAAGACTCTTTTTGCCATCCACTAAGTACTGTCCTTTCTGAACAGCAGAATACTCTTTATGGAAACGCAAATACATATGATCGATTTGCTTTTCAATAGGATTAGTTACAAACGCATTCACAACGGTTGATGCGTTATCTCCTGTTTTTAAGGAATAAAGCTGTTCTTTATAGATAGCAGGAGACTTTTGAAATGAGTTTATTGACAGGTAAACGACAACACAAAATCCACCTATTGTCACTACTATTAAAGCTAGACAAATTAACAATAGACGACGATACCGCATGAGAACACTACTGTTCTTCTTATTTGAATTTAACTGACTCATAGATAAGATTATAGATGATAATTTTGACTTTAGTTATCCAAAAATCAAAATTATCACAGAAAGGATTTTCACTAGTAAATGCAAAATCTGACAACAGACTATTTTAGATTACAGACAGCTTATCTAAAATGACTTGTCTACAGTTCATCTTCACTGTTCTTGTAGTACTTATCATGGTTAGTATCAAGAACTTCATTAGCTCTGTGAAGTAAAACTTTAAGATCACGACCATCTTCAATAGAATTTGAGTAGCCTAAGATAACAGTCTGTTTTACCGCATAGTTATTTGCATAAACAGTTGTGCCCATCTCAGACTTGATGTCAGAGCAGATCTTCTCAACATCCACTGCACTCTTAATATTGTCTAAGAAGATAAAAAATTCAGCACCTAAACGGCAGATCTGGTCGTTATATCCGATTACAGAATGAAGTCTTTTGGTGATTTCAATCAAAATCTCATCACCCGTCTTATATCCAAAGATATTATTAACTTGTTTAAAGTGAACTAACTCAACAATGACAATTCCAAACTCTTTATCTTTATCTGATAAATGTTTGTTTACTACTTGTGTAAAGACATCATGATTGATAGTTCCTGTAAGCACATCGTAAGTTCTGACAGAGGCCATTGAGAATGCTGTCTTTACAAAGAACATCACTACCACTAATGTGATGATATATAAAGAGAACATCACAGCATAGAACAACTGGAAGTATCTGCTTGCAAGATTTCCTTCTTTTACCTTTAAAGCAAGATCCCAACGCTGCTTACCAAAGAATAAAGATTTCTGTCTAGTGTTAACACTCTTACGTTTAAAGAGTTTATTGTCGCCCCAGATAAAATCACTGGTGCCTTTAAATATTGATGATCTGATGCCATAGACGAACAGCTCATCTTCAACGTTTAAACGTACACACTCTAAGAATTTATAGAAATCAGCACACAATCCAACATAGCCCCAATACTTACCATTTACGTACACAGCCTGACGGTTATATACCAGCACTTGATGATTCCTAGGAGAGATGAGAGGTCCTTGTACCACTACATCACCAGGGTTATTTTTAGCTAGCTTTAGGTAGTACTCTGAATTTGGATCATTAAAAAACGCAATGTCAGGAGAATTTGTCTTACTTATAGGATAAGTAACTGAAATCATGTCTTCAGGTGCGATGACATATGCATATACGAAATCGGTATTTTTTCTATTAAAGAAAGAAGCCAAATCACGAGGCATTAAAACAGTCTGTACGAAGTCTTCCATCTGCTTTAAAGAATCGTTTGGATGTGCCTCAATGTAAGCTGCTAGCTTATTGGTGTGCTGAAAAATAATGTTATAGTCCTTTACCATCTCGTTTGAAAGGTTAATCATTCTCTCAACACCAATGGCATGATTCTTCTCATCTACAACTTTTACAAAAGTTCCACTCAAATATAAAGTTGCAAGCAAAAAGACTAAACTTGTGAGCACGAACGCTCCCAAGAAAACGAGTTTTTTATAGTATTTAGCTAAGATTATTTCCATTGACTACTTATTATTCACACACTTAAATTAGTGCTAATTGTAACCTAACCATTAGTTTTATCGAATGTAGCATGCAATTTTTGTAGGTCATAGCTCAAATTTTCAATTTTGTATGGTCTAATTGCCATTTTTAGTTGAATTTACTTGTATTTCCCCCTTTCTCCTTTCTTTTGTGCATAATGGTACAAGTAAATATCTATTACCCTCTACTTATAGATGAGAGAAAGCGCAAAAAGTGTTAAAATAATCAAAATTTTTTGCACTTATAAAAAAAGATTTCAAGGCATTTTTACTATGGATATGGAAAAGACCTATACCCCTGAAAATTTTGAAAGCTCTACTTACCAGAAATGGGAAAAAGAAGGCTTTTTTAAACCAAGTTATGACGAATCAAAAGATTCTTACTCAATTGCATTACCTCCTCCTAATGTAACCGGTTCATTACACATGGGTCACGCTTTCCAGCAGACCATCATGGATACCTTAATCAGATACCACAGGATGAAAGGTGATAACACCTTATGGCAGTGTGGTACCGACCATGCTGGTATCGCAACTCAGATGGTAGTTGAGAGAAAGTTAGCTAAAGAAGAAAATCTAACCAGACACGATTTAGGTCGTGAAAAGTTCATTGAAAGAATTTGGAAATGGAAAGAGCAGTCAGGTGGTACCATCACCCGTCAGATGAGACGATTAGGAGCTTCTGTAGATTGGACTCGTGAAAGATTTACCATGGACGAAGGTCTTTCAAAAGCTGTTTTAGAAGTTTTCGTAAGATTATACGACGAGGACCTGATTTATCGCGGTAAGAGACTAGTTAACTGGGATCCTAAACTGCGTACTGCTATTTCAGATCTTGAAGTTGAAAACAAAGACGTCAAAGGCTTCATGTGGTACATCAAGTACAAGTTAGCTGACGGTGTTAAGACTTCAGATGGTAAAGATTATGTTTTAATCGCAACCACAAGACCTGAAACCTTATTAGGTGATAGCGCCGTTGCTGTTAACCCTTCAGATGAAAGATTTAAATCAATTGTAGGTAAGTTCTTAGAGTTACCTTTAGTTGGTAGAAAGATCCCTGTTGTAGCTGATATCCATGCTGATATGACCACAGGTACTGGTTGCGTAAAGATCACTCCTGCTCATGACTTCAACGACTATGCTGTAGGAAAGAGACAGAAACTTCCTATGTTAAACATTCTAACTGAGGATGCTCACATTAGAGATGAAGCTGAAGTTTTCGATTCCAATGGCAATCCTACAGATGAGGTTTCAAGCTATATTCCTGAGGCTTACAGAGGCTTAGATAGATTTGAAGCTCGTGACAAGATTGTTGAAGACTTAAAAGCTTTAGGTCTTTTAGATCATATTGAAGATCACAACCTCTCACAGCCTTTTGGTGACCGTGGCGGTGTACCTATCGAGCCTATGCTAACCGATCAGTGGTATGTTCGTGCTAGCGTTTTAGGCAAGCCTGCTATCGAAGCTGTTAAGGACGGCAGAATTAAGTTCGTTCCAGCTCAATACACTAATATGTACTACTCTTGGATGAATGACCTTCAGGACTGGTGTATTTCTCGTCAGTTATGGTGGGGTCACAGAATTCCTGCTTGGTATGACGAGAACGGTAAGGTTTATGTAGCTCATAATGAAGAAGAAGTTCGTACTAAGTACAAACTCTCAGCAGATGTAAAACTTACAAGAGATCCTGATGTCTTAGATACTTGGTTCTCTTCAGCTCTATGGACTTTCTCAACTTTAGGTTGGCCTGATAACACCAAAGAGCTAAAGATGTTCCACCCAACTTCAGCTCTGGTTACCGGTTTTGACATTATTTTCTTCTGGGTTGCTCGTATGATCATGATGACCATGCACTTCATGAAAGATGAAAATGGCAATCCTCAAGTACCGTTCAAGACCGTTTATGTAACCGGTCTTATCAGAGATGAAGAAGGTAACAAGATGTCAAAGTCTAAAGGTAACGTACTAGATCCTTTAGACATGATTGATGGTATTGATAAAGATACCTTAATTCAAAAGCGCACAGCTAACATGATGCAGCCTCAGATGGCTGAAAAGATTGCTAAACGTACTGCAAAACAGTTCCCTGATGGAATCGCACCTCACGGAACAGATGCACTGCGTTTCACTCTTTGTGCCCTTGCATCAAATGGTCGTGACATCAACTGGGATATGAAGCGTCTTGATGGTTACAGAAACTTCTGCAACAAGATTTGGAATGCTTCAAGATTCGTATTGATGAACGTAGGTGAGAAGAAGCTAACTAAACCTAATGCTTCTGATTTATCTCTTGCAGATAAGTTCATCCGTTCAAAGATGAGAAAGGCAATCGAGGATGTTACCGCATCAATCAATGCATTCAGATTCGATCAGGTTGCTTCAAACATCTATGAGTTCATTTGGAACGAGTACTGCGACTGGTATCTTGAGTTCACCAAGGCTATCTTAAAGTCAGATAAAGCAACTGATGCTCAAAAGAATGCTACAGCTTACACTCTAGTTGAAGTTCTAGAAGCTGTTATGAGATTAGCTCATCCTGTAATGCCATTCTTAACAGAAACAATCTGGCAGCAGACCGCTCCTATGGTTGGTAAGTTAAATCAGGATAAGACCATTATCAATGCTGCTTACCCTGTAGTTTCAGACTTTGATGCTGACGCTGATGCTGAAAAAGATATTGCTTTCATCAAGGACTTTGCTACTACAGTACGTAACTTACGAGCTGAAATGAAGGTTGCTCCTTCTGTAACTCTAGCTCCTATGATGCGTGGCGCATCAGATGCAGAGAAAACTTGTGCTCAAGAGAACTTCATCTTCATGAAAGATTTAGCTAATATCGAGCCTGTTAAGTTTGTAGGCGCAAATGATGAGCTTCCTCCAAGTGTTGCAAAGCCAATCGGTAATGCAGAAATTCTTTTCGCTATGACTGATGTTGTTAATAAGGATGAAGAGATCAAGCGTCTAAAGACTATGATTGCTAAACTTGAAGGTAACATCAAGTCTGGTGAGAGCAAGCTCTCTAACGAAGCTTTCGTATCTAAAGCTCCTGCCAAGATCATTGAAGGAGCAAAGGCTCAGTTAGAGCTTAACAAGACCCAGTTAGCTAAGGTGCAAGCTCAGCTAAAAGAAATGGAAAATCTCTAAATTTTTGCTTAAAATTTAGATAAAGCCTCAGTTACCTCTAAGGTTTCTGAGGCTTTTGTTTATGCATAAACCAAAACTTCAAGCCGAGATTTTGATGAAAAAACTGCTATATACCCTGCTTTTATCTTTTCTCTTATTGTTTTCAGCATCCTCTTTTGCTGAGACTGATAACTACTTATGCTCTCGCTATAACAAGCTTAAGATTAAGAATGTAGAAAAAGTACTAGCTGTGGGTATCAGACGCGTTTATACCTCATCTGTATCTGTCTATGTCTTAGGTTATGGCACACCTATTAAGGTAAGTCTAAACCGTATTAAATTAGGCTCTGACGAAGTTTCGAAAAGACGTGTTCTAAAATGCGGTAATGAAATTGTAGGCCAAATTCGAGTTTATGATCTGTCAAATCTTGGGGTAAAGGTTGGAGAGTTTGTAATTGAAAGTGGAGACAAGAAAGTCTCCACCTATATTGAAATTAACTAGACATTAATGGCTACAACTAAACCTTAGCTAGCGCAGCATCAAGATCAGCAATAATGTCCTCAAGATCTTCAAGGCCTACTGACAGACGAACTAAGCCTGGTGTAATACCACACTCAATTAACTGGGCATCAGATAACTGTCTGTGAGTTGAGGTTGCAGGATGTAACAGACAGGTTCTAATATCTGCTACATGCACTTCAGGAGATGACATTACTACACTGTCAATAAACTTAGCTCCAGCTTCTCTACCACCTTTAATTACTAGTGATAAAACACCAGAGCATAAGCCATCCTTTAAGTACTTCTGACCTAACTTATAATCAGGATTTGACTCTAAACCTGGGTAAATTACCTTTTCAATCTTAGGATGTGACTCTAAGTGCTTAGCAACAGCTAAAGCATTTTGTGAGTGTTTTACAATTCTCAAAGGTAGAGTTTCAATACCTAAATTTAAGTAGAACGCACCTTGTGCTGTCTGACAGCAACCTAAATCTCGCATGATCTGCACTCTTGCTTTGACAATGAAAGCTGCCTTTCCAAAGGCTTTGGTATAAACAAGACCATGATATGAATCATCTGGAGTTGTAAACTCAGGGAATCTGCCAGAACCTGCCCAATCAAAATTACCACTGTCTACTACGCAGCCACCAACCTGTACAGCATGACCATCTAAGTACTTGGTAGTTGAATGAACCACAATATCAGCACCAAACTCAAATGGCTTGCAAAGACATGGAGTTGCAAAGGTGTTATCTACAATTAAAGGTAAATGGTGCTTGTGAGCAAGTTTTGCAAATCTTTCTATATCAAAGATGGTCAAAGCAGGATTTGCAATGGTTTCACCAAAGACTGCTTTAGTGTTCTCCTGAATCTTAGCTTCGATTTCTTCATCTGACTCTGACTGTTCAAAGAAGGTTACATCAATACCCATTCTCTTGAAAGTTACAGCCATTAAATTGAATGTACCGCCATACACTGTGGAGCTACACAGAATATGATCACCAGCTTTTGCTATAGTAAGTACAGCTGTTAGTGTTGCAGCCTGTCCTGATGAGGTCAGCATCGCACCTACACCACCTTCTAGAGCTGCTATCTTTTCTTCAACATGACCGCATGTTGGATTGCCAAGTCTTGTATAGAAATAGTCAGAAGTCTTTAAATCAAAAAGATCAGCAATAGCTTTGGTGCTATCAAAACGGAAGGTTGTGCTTTGCACAATTGGCATTACACGAGGACCAGCATTTTTAGGAGTATAGCCTGCGTGCAAGCATTTAGAAGAGTCTTTCACTTGTTTCTCCTTAAAGTACTCAAATGACCTATAAAAGGTCTGGTATTATCTTACCTTTAAGGTTAAATACTTACTTCCTTAGGTAGTGGGAAGCTTTTTTCTTTTAAATCGCAGCCAAATTCATCAACTTTGACTGCTCCATGGGCACATAAAAACTCAACAATTTCAGACACAACATATTCAGGAGCTGAAGCACCTGCACTGATACCCACAGATGAGACATTCTCAAACCATTTAAGATCGATCATAGAACTATCATCAATCAGGTATGCATTAGTACCTTCGCTAATTGCAACTTCCTTTAGTCTGTTTGAATTTGATGAATTAGAACTGCCTGCTATCAACACGAGATCACAGACTTTTGCTAAGTCACGCACCGCGTTCTGTCGAACCTGAGTTGCTCTACAGGTATCGTCAGCCTTTGGGCCGATAATTTTTGGATATTTTTTCTTTAAAGCTTCTACAACATGTCGAGTTTCATCAACACTTAAAGTAGTTTGTGTGGCAAAGAAAGCATTTTCTCCGTCAATATTTAAAGCTTCGATATCTTGAATTGAATTTACTACATGGACTTTATCAGGTGAACCAGTATATTGACCTATAGTACCTGCTACTTCCTGATGTCCATTGTGTCCGATAACTACCACATCCTGATTGTTGTTACCTGCTCTATTCATTTTTTTATGAATAGCAGTAACAACTGGACATGTAGCATCGATTACTTTAACCCCTAAAGCTTTAGCCTCATTTTCAGTCTTAATGCCAACACCGTGTGCTGAAAAAATTAACACACATCCATGAGGTACTTCTGAAAGTGTTTCAACAAAGTGAGCACCTGCCTTTCTTAAATCGTCCACAACATGCCTGTTGTGTACAACTTCATGCAATACCCAAACTTTATTTTGACCATACTGTTCTATTGCTTTTTGCACTACACTGATGGCACGCTCAACACCTGCACACATACCTCTTGATTTGGCAATCTTTAACTGAAATGGCATTCCTATTTACTCTCTTTATTCTCTTTACCAAAGAAACCGATGATAATGAGTAAACCGGCTCCACAACAAACAGCGATATCTGCTACGTTGAATGCTGGGTAATAGTAGGAGAATGAGTCTGTCTTGATGTAAAACAAAAGAAAATCAACTACATATGACAAACAAACTCTGTCGATAAGATTACCTATTGCGCCACCTATTACAAGAGATATAGCAAGACATGTCCACTTCTTTTCTTTACTTGTACGCAATAGAGCAATGAATAGTGCAATGCTGATGGTCACAGCTATCAACATAAAGAAATACCTTTGCCAACCACCACTTGAAGCTAGAAAGCTAAAAGCAGCGCCTTCGTTATGAACATGAATAATGTCAAAGAAAGGCGCCACCCTGTAGCCAATCGAGTTTACTGGGATAGTGCTGACAATTAGGTATTTTGTTAGTTGATCTAGGACAACTACAAGCAAGCTCCATAAAAGGAACTTGCTTCCATTGTTATTTACTGTAAATGACATAATGTATCTTTATGCAAAATGTCTGATTTCGCCGGTTGACTTAACATTCTGAACGCAACGCTTGCATAAGCCAGGGAACTCTGGATCTGCATCAACGCTTTCTTCATAATGCCAGCAACGCTCGCACTTCTTAGCATTTGATTTCTCAACGGAGAATGCGCAATCTAAAACTTCTGACTTGAAGGCTTCAGCTGGAGCTTCTTCATCAGATACGATTGCCTTAGAAGTGATTAGAACGAAGCATAACTCAGATTCAATCTTCTTTAAGTCTTCTAATAACTGGCCCTTTGCGTAAATCTTAAGCTCAGCTTCTAGTGAACCACCAATTACGCCGTTGTTACGTGCTGTTTCGATTGCCTTGTTAGCTTCATTTCTGAAGTTTAACATTCTAGCCCAGTACTCAGAATTGAACTCTGAAGACTCATCAATCTCATGTAAATCGTCATACCAAGTTGAGGTAAATACGAATTCATCTCTCTTGCCAGGCATTGCCTCCCATGCTTCCTGAGCAGTAAATGACAGGATAGGAGCAATCCAACGGATTAAAGCTTCAGCAATAATATATAAAGCGCTCTGACATGAACGGCGAGCAGCACTGTCAGCCTTAGCTGTGTACTGACGATCCTTGATGATGTCTAAGTAGAATGAACCTAACTCAATTGAACAGAAGTTCATTAAGATCTGAACAACCTTGTGGAAGTCATACTCTTCATAGCACTTTAATAATTCTTTCTGAGTCTTTGAGGTCAGAGATACTGCCCACTTATCTAACTCAACCATATCATTAAATGCAACCTTATCAGTCTCAGGATTGAAGCCATTTAAGTTTGCAAGCAAGAATCTTACAGTGTTACGTACACGACGATAAGCATCTGAAGAACGCTTAAAGATTTCGTGTGATACAGCCATATCACCAGTGTAGTCATTTGATGCAATCCATAGACGTAAAACATCAGCACCTAACTTGTCGATGATCTCCTGTGGAGCAATAACGTTACCTAATGACTTAGACATCTTGCGGCCCTGACCATCAACGGTAAATCCGTGGGTTAGAACCTGCTTGTATGGTGCCTTATCTTTAGTTGCAACTGACAGCATCAATGAAGACATGAACCAGCCACGATGCTGATCTGAACCTTCTAGGTATAAGTCAGCGCTGTGATGATTAAACTCAGGACGCTGATCAACTACTGAGAAGTGAGTTGAACCAGAATCAAACCAAACGTCTAGAGTATTTGGATCTTTGTGATAGTGTTTTGCCTCTTCAGGACCAATCAGATCTTCAACCTTAAGATCCCACCATGCCTGAATACCATCTTTTTCAACAGCCTTTGCAACCTTCTCGATGATTGCAGGAGTATCAGGATGGATCTCATTAGTCTCATTGTTGATTAGAACGGCACATGGCATACCCCAGGTTCTCTGACGAGAAATACACCAGTCAGTACGCTGTTTTACCATTGCCTCAATACGGTTCTGCCCCCAAGCAGGGATCCACTTGGTCTTCTTAATCTCTTCTAATGCTCTAGCACGCAGGCCCTTAGCATCCATTGAGATGAACCACTGAGGAGTTGCTCTGAAGATTACAGGAGTCTTATGACGCCAGCAGTGTGGGTAGCTGTGAGAGATTACCTTTAGTTTTACTAAAGCGCCCTTCTCTTTCAGAACTTCAATTACATTAGGATTTGCCTTTAATACGTTAAGACCAGCAAAGTACTCAACATCATCCTTAAAGCAACCATCAGGTCCTACTGGATTGTAAATCTCTAATCCATATTTTACTGATACGTTATAGTCATCTAGACCATGACCACCAGCTGTATGAACACAGCCAGTACCAGCTTCTAGAGTTACGTGAGCACCTAAGATCACAGGAACATCAAAGTTTAAGAATGGATGGTGGAATTTCTGTAACTCTAAAGCCTTGCCAGAAACCTCGTCACCTAAAATTGAGTATTCTTCTATACCACACTCTTTCATCACGGTCTCAACAAGATCTGCAGCCATGATGAAACGTTCTGCGCCCTTTTCTGTCTTAACCTGAACTAAAACATACTTTAACTGCTCATTCATACAGATTGCTCTGTTAGCAGGTAAAGTCCATGGAGTAGTAGTCCAAATTACGCATGAGATAGGACCTTCACCTTTGCCCTGTGCATTAAAGGTAGCTAATACCTTGTCATCATCAGTGCTTGCAAAGCGAACATAGATAGAATCTGATTTAACATCAGCATACTCAACTTCAGCTTCTGCTAATGCTGACTGACAGTCCATGCACCAGTAAACAGGTTTTAGGCCACGTACGAAGTGACCATTTGCGATAACCTTACCTAAACCTCTTAAGGTATCAGCTTCGGTCTTGTAGTTCATAGTTAGATATGGGTTATCCCAATCACCCAAAACACCTAGACGTTTGAAATCTTTTCTCTGACCGTCAACCTGACTCTGTGCATACTTACGGCACTCTTTTCTGAAGGTTGCAGCATCAACCTTAACACCAGGCTTACCAATTAAGCTTTCAACTTTAACTTCAATAGGAAGACCATGACAGTCCCAACCTGGAACATATGGAGAATCAAAGCCAGATAATGTCTTTGACTTTACAATAATGTCCTTTAAAACCTTGTTAATTGAATGACCAATATGAATATTGCCGTTTGCATATGGAGGACCATCATGCAGAATAAACATATTTGCACCTGCTCTTGCAGTGCGGATCTTCTTATAAAGACAACGCTTCTCCCAGTCCTGTAACATACCAGGCTCACGCTGAGCTAAATTACCTCGCATTGGAAATGCGGTATTAGGAAGGTTTAAAGTACTTTTGTAATCAGCCATTTTTCCAATCTACCAAAAACAATAATTTAAAATTCGTAGTTACTATGTTTTGCAAGGATCTCTTTTGCCTTTTTTTTGTCAGCTAAAAGCTGTTCTTGCAAAACTTCAATATTTGAAAACTTTACTTCATCGCGGATCTTACTGATAAAGAAAACTCTAATACTCTCTCCGTACAGATCCTGTTTGAAATTGAATAAATTTACCTCAAGCAGAGCCTTGTTCTGCCCTGCTACTACAGTAGGTCTGTAACCTACGTTTGCCATTCCATCATAAAGAGATACTTTTGACAGAACTTTTACAGCGTAAACACCTCTTAGAGGTGAAATTCTACGGTTAATATTCACATTAGCTGTAGGGAAACCTAAATTTCGTCCAATTTGATTTCCATGAACGACAATTCCTGACATGGAATAGTATCTACCTAAAGCTTCTTTAGCTAGATCAAGCTGACCATGAAACAGATATTCTCGTATCTTAGTGCTAGAGATTCGCTCGTGATTGAGCAATACGCCGTCTATAGCACTTGCTTCCATTCCTACTTCTGAACCTAACTTTTTAAGATCATCAATAGTGTACTTTCCCCCCTCTCCAAAATTAAACAGAGAGCCTACAGTTACACTCTTAACCTGGAGCTTTTTGTATAAAAGATCGATTACATATTCTCTTGCAGATAATGCTGCAAAAGCAGCATTAAACTTCATACAAAAAACGATCTTTACACCAGCTACTTCAAGAGCTTGAAGTTTTTCTCTTAAAGAATATAAACGAGCTGGAGATTTATCTTTAGAAAAGAATTCTAATGGTTGTGGTTCAAAGATCATGACAGCAGGCACAAGATCAAGCTTTCTAGCTTTCTCTTTCATGCATTCAATTACAGCCTGATGACCTTTGTGAAATCCGTCAAAATTGCCGATAGCTAAAGCGACACCATTTGGTGTGCCTTTAAAATCTGACAAACAACGGATTAAACGCATTGAAGATCCCTAAAATAAAACTTAATCAATTTTCTAAAACAAATAGCTTCAAAAGCCCATAGAATGAATAATTATAGCGTAAAAGCACCTGTCTTAACAGTTTTAATTTGAATGAATAAAATACTTAAAAAACAAAAAGATATAAAACTTTGCCGTACTTTTGTGTTGTTGTTTTATAAAAGTGATGTAAAATAACGCGCAAATTATGGTGTTCTACTTTAATTTTGTAAAAAAAATTGTTAGAATACAGCGATTATGTGCCACATCATGACGGAAAGTGGCAATTGTTTAAGAATTCAGGAGCTATTTGTGCCTAATATTAAGTCTGCAAAGAAGCGCGTTGTTATTTCCGAGAAAGCACGTCAGCATAACGTAGCTGCACGTTCAAAGATGCGCACTTTAATCAAGAATGTTTTAAAAGCTGTTGAGTCTGGTGACAAAGAAGCTGCAAAGAATGCATTTGCAGTTGCTGAGCCAGTTTTAGACCGTGCTGCATGCAAGGGTCTTGTTCACAAGAACAAAGTTGCTCGTCATAAGAGCATGTTAGCAGCTTCAATCAAGGCTATGAACTAGTCTTCAAGCGCTGATAAAAAAGCCTCGCTTAGCGAGGTTTTTTTATACCTAAAATTCTCTATCATCCCTTCTTGCCAAAGACGTTCTAACTCCATTAGCACTTTTACGAAATCTAGTTTACTTATAAAAAGAAAGCGGTCTTGAGCGCATTTCTCAAAACCGCAAAAGAAAAGGCGTACCACCTTTTTAGAACACATGCAAACGAGTCATTTGCTTGCCTAACTAACGTAATTAGTTTTGGTTAACTCGTGTTAGTCTATGCTAACCTAAAATTTGCTATTAATCTAGATCTTTTTTTGGATTTTTTTAAATAAATTTTTTATAGAAAAAATTTTTGAACTTTTTTCGAAATGATCCCTCTAAGAGATATAAGTGGTTAACCACATATAATTTTACATCCCATAATAAACCTAGTTTCGCTAGGTTTTTTTTTGTTTTCTGCGATTTGTTTTACAAAGATGAATAGTTCTGATAGTTTGGAAGGACATATTTTTGCTTCATGTAATTTTTAAATGAGGCGTACTTGATGTATGGGATCAGGGTTTTATGTTTTTCTGTCTTGTACCAAACTAATTGAGTTACCTCTTCATCGTTTTGAGCTTCAGATGTAGCAATTTCGTAGCATACTTTTGCTAGAGCTGAATAATCTGCAATTAGAGTACCGGTTGCGTTACCAAGATCTACTTCTTTTAACATTTCAGGTAAACCGTCAACTCCAAATACAGGTATAAAGTGATCCTTGTCCTTTACGTCAGTGTTATACCCACGGCTCTTTAGAGCATCTAATGCTCCTAAAGCCATAGCATCATTGTTTGCCACCACGATTTCTATGTTTTTTATACCGATGAGTTCAAACTGTTTTAAAAGATCGCTTTTAGCACTAAAGCGATCCCAATTATCATAGTTCTTGGAAACTACATTAAGAGGATAACCTTTTTCCTTTAAATTGGTAACCGTCATTAAAGTTCGGTTAAAGGTGTCATGATGGAATTTCTCCCCTTGCAGGATCACCATATCCAATTGACCATTCTTATTCTTGTCAAAATGACCTACTGAATTAAAATAATCGTCGATTACTTCAGCAATATAAAATCCGGATTGTTCAGAATTTGCACCTACATACCAACAGTCATCATAACTTGATAAAGCTGAGTTACTTGGTAGTCTATTGAAGAACACAACTTTACTGCCAGAATCTTTAGCTGTTTCCATTATTTTATCTGCATCATTTACATCCACAAGATTCACAATAGCAGGGGAACCTGAGTAAAGGCCTGTAATTATGCTTTCTACCTGCTCTTTTGGGTGATTTTGCGCATCATGAAATTTAAAGTTAATAGGTGATCTTTCTGAAAGCTTTCCTAAAAACTTCGTATATAAGTTGATGAAGTTATCATTTCCATTATAGTAGTAGACGTTAATGTTAGATATTGCATAGCTTGATGTGCTGTAGATCCCTAAAGAAACTGAAAAAGCTTTAATTAAATTCATGCAAAAACGGTTCATTAAACTCCCACTTTCGTTAACTAACTTAGATTAAAATCGTGGTGTATTTATACAAAAGCTCAAATACTTAATAAGTTTAAGCGATCATTCTCAACAGTTATTGTCAAATAGCTACATCTGCAAATACAGTCACAGTAATAACAGCAAAAAAAATAATGTCATAAGCAATATTTCTCTAAAAGGAATAATTACTGTTAAGAAAATGTGATCTTTGATCAGTGATGATGGTAATTTTATATTTAACAAATGCTCAACAACTGGCAAGCATTGTATGACACTTAAAAATAAATGCTTATAAATCAATCTAATTACAATTTTTTGCAATTAAAATTGAGAGTCACTTTAAATAAAAATAAAAAAATCTATTAATAGTTTGAACTTTTTGAAAATCCGGCTCTCTAAGAAGTATATCAGTTAAGATTTCATCAAGCTGGTGACTTTTTTCATTATATATTTTCCTCAAAAGGCCCAATAAAAAGTTATTGGGCTCTTTTTTTTATCTGTCACCTTCATTTAATCTGCATTCTTCATTTAAAACGATTTAAAATCCGCGTCAAACAAGGCATTGCAGTCAATTAAAAAAAATTAAAAATATTTAGAACTTTTTTAGATTAATACACTCTAAGAAGTATATCAGTTAAGATTTCATCAATGCTGGTGACTTTTTTCATTATAAATTTTCCTCAAAAGGCCCGATAACGAAATGTTTATCGGGCTCTTTTTTTTTCATTTTCGTAGTCTTAAGTCATATTAGTGAGAAAACAAACAAGATTAACAACAGAAAAATTTATTAAAAATAAATTGAACTTATTTAAAATTGGGCGCTCTAAGAGGTATATCAGTTAGGATTTCTTTAAGCTGGTGACTTTTTTCATAATTTATTTCCGTAAAAGGCCTGATGACAAGATGTTCATCAGGCTCTTTTTTTATATATTTATGAAAAAGTCTTATCTTAAAAGTTACTCTTGTCTTTGAATAATTATCAATGGGGAGGATTTTGCTTTAGTTGGATAGTCAACTGTAATAAAGAGTGAACCAAACGCAATTACTGCGCCTGTATCACGATCTTTTACTAGACAGTGAGTGCCACGAAGCCATACAGGAACTTCATATTCACCAAAGAGTTTTTTAATTTCTCGGCTATGTGCACGAGTTGTAGGCTTTAATTTCAGGCTGCCTTTATAGTTAAAGTCAAGAATAACTTCATCTTTTACAAAGTCATCTCTTAAGACATATTCAAAGCTACCTAGCTTTAACTTATCCCCTTTCTTTAAAAAATAACATTTCTTTTCAGGTAAAGTCATTTTCGTTACAAGGTATAAGTAGTTTTTAAAACGCTTTACAGAGTATTCCCCTAAAAGAATATCTCCATGCTGATCTGTAGAACTTTGGCACAGTCTTATCGTTTCTTGAACCTGGTTAAATTCTGGTGGCATTAAAGTCTTTTCATTTAGGAAAAGTCTAATGATACAGGTAACTAAAGCTGTATCATTTACGTCAAACTTACTGATATCAAGTCGACACTTGTCTCTGTCGATGGCTAAATCATACTTATCTTTAGCATATCTCATTGCAAGATCATGCTCGTAAGAACAGAGCTTACCACTTCTTAAAATCGAACCATCAATACCATTAAAGCGTTCTCTAAGCAGAGGTAACACTTTTAATCTCATGAAATTTCTTTCAAATTTTAGATAGGTATTAGAAATATCAAAAACATGATCGTAGCCTAAGGCTTCGATGGTGTTGATAATTTCTTGTTTTGAATATTCCAGTAATGGTCTTAAGATCCTACCGCGGTTATCCTCAATATAGAAACTCATTCCGGATAAGCCGTAAGGACCTGAACCTCTTTTTAAAGCCAATAAAAAGTTTTCTACCTGATCATCTGCCTGATGACCTAAAAGTAAAACACCATTATCTTTGGCATTTGAAAATAAAGCATTGTATCTTTCAGCTCTTGAGACTTCCTCCGGAGATCTGCCATTGCCATAGACAATGTGTAACTTAGGAGTTACAAGTTGAGCATCTACCTTTTTACAGAGTTTCTGACAGTGAGCAAGCCAAATTGGGTCATCTGCATCAAGTCCGTGAATACAGTGAACAGCAAGAAGAGTGTAGCGAGGATCTTTCACTGTAACCGTTTTACCAACTATTAAAGCTAAAGTTGAATCGGCACCACCAGATAAGCCTACGACTAATCTGCATGGTGCCACAGTATGAATGATTTTATCTGCAAGTTCATTTACAACTTGCAGAGCTTTTTCTTTTAGCAATATCCGTACTTCATTAAACGAGAATAACGCTGTTCAACGATTCTGTCAGCAGAGATACCTGATAGCTCAGCTAAATCGGTTTCAATACGCTGCTTGAGATTTTCCGCCATCTCATCGTAATTACGATGTGCACCACCTAGAGGCTCTTTTACAACGTTATCAATTAAACCTAAATCCTTGATGCGGTGAGCTGTAATATTCATAGCTTCAGCTGCTAGTGGTGCCTTATCAGCTGATTTCCAAAGAATAGAAGCACAGCCTTCAGGAGAAATTACTGAGTAGGTTGAATACTCAAGCATATTAACTCTGTCACCTACACCGATAGCTAGTGCACCGCCAGAACCACCTTCACCGATTACAGTACAAACTACAGGAACTGTAAGATCAGACATTAACTTTAAGCTCTCAGCAATAGCTCCTGCCTGTGAACGCTCTTCAGCACCAACACCTGGGTATGCACCTGGGGTGTCAATGAAAGTGATTACTGGCATACCGAATCTCTCAGCAAGCTTCATTAAACGCATTGCTTTACGATAGCCCTCAGGGCGTGGCATACCGAAGTTTCTTAAGGTACGTTCTTTAGTATCACGACCTTTCTGGTGACCAATAACCATAACAGGTCTGCCATTTAAACGTGCTAAACCACCAACGATAGCTTTATCATCGGCAAATGCTCTGTCACCTGCTAACTCATGAAAATCTGTAAAAATTCTCTGAACATAATCTAATGTGTAAGGACGCATTGGATGTCTTGACAGCTGAGAAATCTGCCAATCGCTTAATGAAGAGAAAATCTTTTTTGTAAGCTCAAGATTCTTCTTCTCCAACTGATTTAATTCTGAAGTTAGATCAACTCCTGAGTTTGAATCAGCGCTAAGTCTTTTTAATTCTTCAATATGAGCTAGCAGATCTGCAATTGGCTGCTCGAATTCTAGATAATTGATATTCATCACGTTGGATTTAACCTCACAGGTTTTCCTATTAGTCAATCGTTCAATTTTACTACAAAAGCTGAATTTAGACAAAAGTTCTACAGTAATGACTCAATTGAGTCAGTTGAATTTAATTGTTCTATGTTTTTTGCTTCTAACACCTTTCTTACAGGACCATAAGTTTTTCTATAACAAGGTAAGATCGGCAACTCATTTAACAGGTCTAAATGTAACTTTGTAGGATAGCCCTTATGCTTTGCAAACTGATACTCAGGGTATTGCTTATCAAGCTCATACATCTGCCTGTCACGCTCCACCTTAGCTAAGATTGAAGCAGCTGCAATTTCAGCTACACGAGCATCGCCTTTAACAACTGCCTGACATTGAATTTCGATATTCTTTATGGTTTTGTTACCATCCACCAAGATTAAGTCACACTTTAATGACATGTTTTCATAGGCACGTTTCATTGCCTCTAACGATGCATTTAAGATATTCATCTTATCAATTTCTTGAGGTGTGCACTGACCTATACCATAGGCTAAAGCTTTCTCTTTAATTAGAGGCTCTAGAGCATCTCTTTTCTTTTCAGACAATTGCTTTGAATCATTTAATCCTGCAATAGGATTGTTTGGATCTAAAATCACACAGGCTGCAACCACATTGCCCATTAAAGGGCCACGACCTGCCTCATCGGCACCGCAAACCTTAAATGTAACAGGATCGATTGGGTAAACAAAAGGTTCAAAGACTATTTTTTTAGCCATTTTATTTTCAGAGAAAAAATATAACTACTTTCTAATTGTCTTTTGGAGACTCAGTTGTGTCTTGATTAGCTTTTAAAGTATCGCCAACAGCTTCTTTTGCGTTTTGAGTCTCAATAGATTGATTGCAATCCTCTGGAGGCTCAAGTTCAGCGCTTTCAATTTGAGCTGTACTCTCTAAGGTCGAGTTATCCTCACAACTTCTGTGAATTACTTTAAACACAGCTTCACAAGCTAACTCGTCAGAATTGCAACGCATACTCTTATGGATATCCTCAAATTCCTTTTTCATGAGGATGTTATCGTAGATAAGGAGCTTATGCATTTCGTCAGCTAAAGCTGAGCTTGTACAATCTTCTTGAATAAATTCTTTGACGATCTTTCTGCCTGCGATTAAGTTTGGCAAAGAGTATGTATCTACTTTTAGTAAGCGTCTTGCGATAAATGCTGATAATGGGCTTACTTTGTAAGCTACTGCAAATGGAGTCTTCAAAAGCATGGTTTCAAGAGCGATAGTGCCACAAGTTAAAAGCACTGCATCAGATGATGCAATCACATCCTGAGTGTTACCAACAAAGACTGTTATAGATAAATCTGGAGCAACTTCAAGCCAAAGATCTTTAATTAATGTTGCCTTCTTGTAGCTTGGAACTGTACAGATGAAGACAGTGTCGGGTAGTTTTTTCTTGATAATTCTTGCCGCGTGGGCATAGATAGGCAACATTTTTGTAATAATGCCTTTTCTAGAACCAGGAAGAATCCCCATTACTTTCCCTTTAACAGGCTCCACGCTTGTCTTTAAAAGGTTAATTCTCTCTCTGCATTGAGTTTGAGAAACTGTAAGAGGGATAGAATTAGCAAGGGTATGCCCTACATAGGTACAATGAATACCTCTTTTTGCATACCAATCCTTTTCAAAAGGGAGTAGGGCTAAAATCTCATCACAAGCATTTTTAATGCGTTTGACGCGATTCTCTCTCCAAGCCCAAACTGATGGGCTTACATAGTGAACAGTAGGAATACCAGCTTTCTTTACTTTTTCTTCAACAAATAAGTTAAAATCTGGTAAATCAATGCCAATAAATACGCAAGGCTTAGCTTCAATGATATTCTTTACTGCTTTTGATCTGATTTTTAAGATCTTAGGAAGCTTTAGCAGGACTTCAGTAAGTCCCATTACAGCTAAATCTTCCATATTTGCAGATGAACGGAGGCCCTGATGGATCATCTTAGGGCCACCAATTCCAATGAATTGAGCTAAAGGATCACGGCGTTTAATGGCCATAATAAGACCAGAACCTAAAGTATCACCTGAAGGTTCACCTGCAATTAAAGCATAAAGATGTGGATTTGCATTAGCCAGCATTAGCGAATGATTCCTCTACCGTCCTGCTTTAAGAAGTCAACTAATGGTTGAACTTCACTGTGATCTTTAGCTAATTTCTCAATTTCAACTAAAGCCTCTTCTAAAGTCAGGCTCTTCTTGTATAAGAACATATAAGCCTGGAAGATAGCTGAAATAGCTTCTTTTGAGAAACCACGGCGCTGCAGTCCAACCTTGTTAATACCAAAAGGTTTTGCATAGTGACCTGCTGCCATAACATATGGAGGAACATCCATATTTAAAGCAGCCATACCACCAACCATAGCATGACAACCTACGCGACCAAACTGATGAATTGCAGCTAAACCGCCAAATACAACGTAGTCATCAATAGTTACATGACCTGCTAAAGTTGCATTGTTAGAGAAGATGCAATGATCACCAATTAAACAGTCGTGTGCAACGTGAGTATTAATCATGAACAGGTTATGGGAACCTACAGTTGTAGTTCCTCTGCCCTGAACAGTACCTCTGTGCATTGAGCAATGCTCACGAATAACGTTGTAATCGCCAATAGTTAATGTTGTAGGCTCGCCAGCATACTTAAGATCCTGACAACCTTCACCTATTGAGCAAAACTGGTAAAAGTGATTACCTTTACCAATTGTGGTTGGACCACGTACTACACAAAAAGGTTCAAATATGCAGTCATCACCTACAGTAACATCACCCTCAATGATTACATTCTCACGAATGGTAACATTCTTACCTAACTTTACGTCTGGTCCAATCTTTGCGCTTGGATCAATAATTCCTGTAGCTTGAGTCAATGTCTTTTACCCTTTTGATGATTGATTAGTGTTTAGCGCACATTAAATCAGCTGTGCAAACTACTTTACCGTCAACACTTGCAACACCGCTAAATGATGCAATGCCACGCTTCTCTTTGAAGTATTCAACATCAAGAACTAACTGATCACCAGGTACAACTGGTCTCTTGAAACGTGCATGATCGATTGCAGCAAAATAATATAACTCCCCGTCATTTGGCTTGCCAACCATGGTAAAAGCTAAGATGCCGGTAGCCTGAGCCATAGCTTCTAAAATTAGCACGCCAGGTAAAATTGGCTTGCCAGGGAAGTGTCCCTGGAAGAAAGGCTCATTAAAAGTAATGTTCTTAATAGCTCTTAAGGTCTTGTGCTCTTCGGTAATTGAATAGTCTACAACTCGGTCGATCATTAAAAATGGATATCTGTGTGGTAACAGAGCCATGATCTGCTCAACATCTAATGTATGTTTATTTTCTACAGTATCAGTCATTTAATCACCTTTTCTATTTTATTGCTTTAATTGCTTGGTCAAAGACTCTACCTGCTCTTCAAGAGACGATAAACGATGATACATTTCGTTAATATGTAGAGTTCTTGCTGCAGTAATACGCCATTCCTTATTGGTCTGAGCAGGAATACCTGATGAATAGATACCTGGTTTGTCAATTGAACGCATTACCATACACATACCGCTGATGGTTACACCATCACAGATACTAATATGACCATTAAATACAGAAGTGCCGCCAATTATACAGTATTTTCCGATGGTTACAGAACCTGCAAAAGTAGTTCCACCAGCAACAGCTGTTCCATAGCCAATATGAACGTTATGAGCAATTTGGCAGAGATTATCAATAATCACGTTATCTTCTATAACAGTATCATCAATAGCACCACGGTCAATACAGGTACAAGCTCCAATCTCAACTCTAGAGCCAATTACTACTCGACCGGTCTGAGGGATCTTAATCCACTCACCACGCTCATTAGCATAACCAAAACCGTCGCCGCCAATTACAGAACCAGACTGAACTAGGCAGTTGTCACCTATTACACAATCGTGGTACAAACTAACATTTGGATACAGCTTGGTGTTGTTGCCAACTTTTGCCTTAGGACCAATTACAACATTAGCGCCTAACTGTACGTTGTCACCAATTACTGCACCAGCCTGAATGCTGACATTAGGTCCGATAGATACGTTTTTACCAATCGTAGCTTCAGGAGAAATTACAGCGGTGCAGTCTACACCTTGAGCTATAGCTGGAGTTGTATCTAATAACTGAGCAACCTTAGCAAAGCCTACATAAGGATCCTTCATTACTAATACAGCGCTCTTTGCATGTGGTACGTCCTCTTCTTTTAAGATCACAGCACCAGCACGAGACTCACATAATACAGATCTGTATTTAGGATCTGATAAAAAACTAATTTCAGTTTCTTTAGCAGTTTTCAAATTAGCAACATGGGTAATCTCAAGATCACCATTGCCTATTAGCTTTGCACCAAGTTTCTCTGCAATATCTTTTAACAGCATGGATAAATTCCTGTTAATGAATTTTCAGTTAATTATTTCTTGCTATCTTTGTTTTCTTTCTTAGCAGGCTTTAGCTTTGATGCTCTTGCAATAACTTCTTCAGAAATATCAACAGCATCTGATGCAAATACAACAGACTCACCACGAACTACTAACTCAATGCCACGCTCTTTAGCGATTCTGTCAATTGCAGTCTGAATTAACTTGCCTAGTTTCATCTCTGCTTCACGCTGTCTCTTCTGAGAGTCTTCCTGTAAAGCCTGGCCCTTTAAATCGTAGTCAGCCTTTAACTTTGCTAATTTACGCTGAAGCTCGGTTGCCTTGTCGCCCTGAGACTTCTGCAATTCAGCTTCTAGCTTGGCGCCTTCCTGCTGGATCTTCTGTAACTCTTCAGAACGAGGACCAAATTCTTTCTGCATAGCCTCAGACTCTGCTTTTGCCTGTGGAAGCTCTGCCATAATTAAACGGAGATTTACAACTGCAATATTAGTTGCTGACTTTTTAGCAGCCTGCTCAGTCTTACCTGCAGTTGCAGCGTCTGCTGCATATGTTGAGGTTGAAATTAAAGCCATTGAAATTGCAGATGCTAATAATAATTTTTTTAACATTTTATACTCCTACTTTTAGAAACTGCTTCCGATGTTGAAATTGAACTGCTGGGTATCATCACCATCATACTTCTTAATTGCTTTAGCTATGTTGAATGATAGAGGTCCCATAGGAGACATCCAAGTCAAAGCAAAACCTACAGAAGTACGGTATTTACCAGGATCTGAATAATCAACAGTGTACATCTTTGAACGGGTATCCCATAGAGCGCCAGCATCGAAGAATACAGCTGATCTTACGCTGCTCTTATAAGCCTCTGCTACTAATGGGGTTGGAATTACAAATTCAGCTGTAGCTGTCCAGAATGCGTTACCACCAACTGAGGTTGATGACTCATAATAAGCATCAATTATAGGATACTTATACAACGCACGAGGACCAATTGAGTTACGGCTAAAGCCTCTCATCCACTCTGAACCACCTAATGAGAAGTTATCGAAGAATGGAAGAATTTCTCTTACTCCATTCTTTGATCTGTAACCATTACCATAACCAATTCTGCCACGAACGGTGAATACATACTCATGGTACAAATCAATTGGGAAATAGTGGTAAGTTTCAGCTGTAGCCTTGTAATAATGCATATCTGAATTAGGTGTTGTGGCAGTTAATGATACTGTCTGCTTATTACCTGAAGTAGGAAACACACCTTTATCCAAGCTGTTATGTGTTATGTCAAAGCCTAGCTTGTAATCTAAGAAGTTAACAGAACGGGTTGGGTCTTTTGAGTACATGTTAAAGAACACATCAGACTGCTCGAATCGAGTACCATTGTTCTTAATCTTAGACTTCTCAATACCTAGGTTGTAATTAACAAACCAGGTTTCAGAAATTGGGTAACCTAAATTGAAGGTAGCACCACAAGTATGGTTGGTATAATCTACAACATCTTCGTCATCGTCACCATCATACTTATCTAAGTATAATCTGCCACCTAAGCTTACATTATCTACAGTAAAGTATGGATCAGTATAACCAATTTCCATATGCTTTCTGTAGTCATTCTCATAAGAGGTAATATTTGCTCTTGTCCCCCAACCAAAGAGGTTATTCTGAGAAATACTTGCCTGAATGGTCAAACCAGAGTCAGTACCGATACCGATACCACCAGAGATAGAACCTGTAGGACGCTCTTTAACTTTTGTATTTACGCTTACAGTATCGTCAGTTGCGCCTACATTTTCAGTGGTTACATCTACAGTCTCAAAGTAACCTGTACGGTTTAATCTTGTCTTTGATACTTCAATAGCCTCTGATGATAACCAAGAACCATCCATCTGTCTTAATTCACGTCTAATTACGGTATCATCAGTTGAATCATTACCAGTAATTAAAACCTGAGAAACGTGAACACGAGAACCAGGATTTACGTGGAAATTTAAATCAACTGTCTTCTCTTTATCATTGTAAATTGGGAATGCCTTAACCTCTGAGTTTGCATAGCCATATTTACCTAAGATAGAAGCTAAGGTCTTTTCGTTTTCAGTTACACGACGCTGATTGTAAATCTCACCTTCTTGTAAGGTAATAGCTTCATTTAATTCAGCGCCATACTTTAAGGTATCACCACGAACTGAGAATGAATGAACCTTATAACGCTCACCTTCATCAATGGCGATGGTTAGATAAATACCTTTTCTATCAGGTGTAAGTTCAACTGAGGTTGAATCAACTTTGAAGTTCACAAAACCTCTATCCATATAGAAGGTCTTTAATGCTTCCAAGTCTGCACGGAATTTCTGACCATTAAATTTTTGGTTAGCCATGAAGTTCCACCATGGAACATCATCACGTAACTGCATCTGAGCTAACAGAACATCTTCATCAAAAGACTTGTTACCAACAATGTTTATCTGCTGAATTTCAGCAGCTTTACCTTCGGTAATTTCAATTTTTATATCAACACGGTTTCTAGGTAAATGAGTGATAACAGTATTTACCTTAGCCTGATACATACCTGATGAATGGTAGAAATCTTCTAAAGATTTTTGGATCTGATTTAAAGACTGAGTATTTAAAGCTTCACCTACACGAATTCCCTGCTGATTAATGATTTTTTCAAGATCTTCTTTTTTGATATTGTTATTACCAGAAAAATCAACAGCACCAATAGTAGGTCTTTCCTTTACTGTAACAATGAAGGTATCACCATCACGTGACAACTTAACATCATCAAAATCACCTGTTGCATACAATTGTTGCATTGCTAAAGCTGTATTTTGAGGAGTCATTACATCGCCTTCTTTTACAGGCAATGCTAATAAGACTGCACCTTTTGATACACGATTCAGACCTCTGATCTGAATATTAGAAATAACAGGATCACCTGCAGCGCTTACTACCTGAGGAGTTGCAATTGCCGCTGCAACGGCTGCACTTAAGGCTGCTGTCTTAATAAAAGTTCTTCTTTTCATTGTAAAACCAAACTGTTTGTTTAAGTGATTTTGAACCTTGCACTGCTAAAATAACAAAAAACTCTCAAAAAAACAGCATTCTAAGTCTGTTTTTTAAGAATCGATGAAATTTAGCTCTTTAAAAACCTTTGATATCGTTAAATACTGCAAAAATCATCATTGTAAGCAGCATTGCTGCGCCAAAAGATGTAAGAATCATCTGAGTTCTTGCACTAGGCTCTTTACGCATTACTGCTTCATAAGCCAAAAATAATAGCTGACCGCCATCTAAAACTGGAATTGGCATTAAATTGAGAATACCTAAGTTTACACTAATAGCAGCCAAAAAACTTATAAAGATCTTAAAACCGAAACTTGCGCTCTCTTTTGCGCCCTGTGCTATAGCAATAGGACCTGAGATATTGTCTGCTGAAATTGTGCCATTTGCTAGCTTATAAGTTGAAACTAACACTAGCTTAGCCATGGAAGCAGAATCAGAGACAGCCTTAATCAAGGCATCTACAAGACCATATCGAGTAGTCTTTCTAAGTCCATCTATTGGCTTGATCTCTGGGGCAATACCAACATAAGGTACAGTCATCTTAGTCTTCTCAGAGTACCTATTCTCAGGGACTACAGTTGTCTGATATAAAGAACCATCTCTTTTTACCACTAGATTTAGTGGAGCTCCATTTGAATCATGGATCATATCCACAATTCTGTACCAGGAACTCATCTCTACACCATTAATCTTCGCAATTTCATCGCCCAGCTTTAAAGATGCCTTTTGAGCAGGTGAACCTTTTTCTACCATAGCTAAAGTGGTACCGATACGACCAAGACATGGCTCAAGACCAACTTTTTTAATAGGTGATTCATTTCTGTTTAAGACAATATTACTTGCATCAAGAGATAAAACTCTCTTCTGCCCAGTGCCTAAATCAGATGAAACTGTAACAGAGGCTGGTGTGGTAGAACCTACAACTTCAACTAGCTCATACATCACATCTTTCCAAGAGGTGATATTTTTGCCGTTGATACTTTCAATTAAATCGTAATCTTTAAAGCCTGAAGTTTGAGCGATTGATTCAGGTTTAACATCGCCTACAACAGGTAAAAGCTGAGTAATACCAGACATATTGATGTAGGTGAACAGAAAAACTGCTAGTACAAGGTTAAAGAAGGGACCTGCAAAGATAATGATAGCTCTTTGCCATACTTTTTTAGATTTGTATGAACCTTTAGGTAGAGAACTCCTATCTTCAATAGGAGTGTTTTCCCCCTCCATTTTTACATATCCGCCTAATGGGATAGCGCTCACTGCATACTCGCAGTTATCTTTACCCTTTTTCTTAAAGAGAACAGGGCCAAAACCTAATGAAAATCTAAGAACTTTTACTCCACAAGCTTTAGCTGCTAAAAAATGGCCTAACTCGTGAATAGTTACAAGTATTCCCAAAGCAATCAAAAAATAAAAGAGACCACCTAGAATACCTAACATTAAAGAGCTCCTACGATTGATTTTGCTATTTCTCTTGCCTGTCTGTCTGTATCTAAAACTTCATCGATGCTAGATAAAGAACCTACATTAACTTTCTGTAATACCCCATCAACCACCGTTGCGATATCCAGATAACCAATCTTACTGTGCAAGAATGCATCTACAGCAACTTCGTTAGCTGCATTTAGACAGGTAGTAGCTCCCTGACCTGATTTACTTGCTTGCATTGCTAGTTTTAAGCAAGGGTAACGTACAAAATCAGGAGTTCTAAAAGTAAGCTCAGACAATTTTTCAAAATCTAGCATATCAACGCCTGAAGTTATGCGCTGAGGAAAACCTAATGCTACGGCAATAGGAGTTCTCATATCAGGCTGACCTAATTGAGCTAAGATAGCGCCATCTGTAAAAGATACCATTGAGTGAATAACAGATTGTGGGTGAATTACAACTTTGATGTCATCGTCAGTTGCATTAAATAGATATCTAGCTTCAATAAACTCCAAGCCTTTATTCATCATAGTAGCTGAGTCTACAGAAATCTTAGGTCCCATTGACCATACAGGATGAGCTGTAGCCTGAGCTGCAGTTACTGTCTTTAATGACTCCAAAGGAGAATCCCTAAAAGGCCCTCCTGAGCCTGTTAATAAAATCTTATTAACATTAGCCTGTTTTAAATCACAGTAACCTAGATTAGTTTGAGCTTCATAAGGTAGACATTGAAAGATGGCACTATGCTCACTGTCGACAGGTAGAACTTTTGCACCGTACTTTTTAACAGCTTCAAAGAAGATCTGGCCTGACATGACCAAAGCTTCCTTGTTTGCTAAGGCAATTACACAACCTGTTCTCACAGCTGCAATAACTGGTTTTAGACCAGCAGCACCTACGATAGCTCCTACAACCACATCAGCAGCACCGTCACCTGCTACCTCTTCAACACCTTGTGCTCCTGCTAAAACCTCAGCATATAAGCCTGAATCTTTTAACCTTTTGGACAGCTCTTGAGCACTTTTTTCATTATGCATGGCTACACGTTCAGGTTTAAATTCCTGAACAATTGCTACCATTTTATCCACAGATGAAGACGCAGCTACTGCATGAAGTTTAAATTCATCCTTATGACGTCTTAACACATCTAAAGTTGAGGTTCCAATAGAGCCTGTGGCACCTAATAAGGTAACATTACGCATAATTAGAAAAGCTCTCCGCTAAATAACCAAACCATAGTTAAAAATACAGGGACTGCTGCTAGCTGTGAATCAATTCTGTCTAACATACCGCCATGGCCTGGGAAGATTTTTCCTGAATCCTTAATACCAGCTAAACGCTTGAACATACTCTCTACAAGATCACCTATTACAGAGAAGATAATGGTGATTACAGAAGCAATAACTAAAACTCCCTGCTTTTGAGAGTACTGGCCGAACCAGCCTAATTTATCAAAGATATATAAACCGATTAAAGCAGTGATGATGCCACCAGCTAAACCTTCAACAGTCTTTTTAGGACTTACGTTAGGTAACATTTTGTGTTTACCTAAGAATCTGCCTGCAAAGTAAGCGCCGGAGTCAGCACACCATACTAATGCCATTACAGCTAATACAAGACAAGCACCTGAGTTGTAGTCAAGAGCATAATCACAAGAACGTAAAATTAAGATACCTTCTAAGAATGGCAGTAACATCAGCAATGCAATTACTGTGTTTAAGACAACATTCTTGTGCCAGGCAGTATCATTTGGAAATTTTAATAGTAATGGAATAGATACAAACCAAACAATGAGACCTGAAGCTACAACGTATTGACTAAATTTAGGAATGCCGGCACTTACATACAAACCAGGGTTTGCAACAAAGAACGCAATTGTTGCTGCAACAATCGCAATTAAAATAAATGGGATCCTAGACTTATAGCCCAATAATGGGCCCATCTCATAAGCGCTTACAGCATAAATAAAAAGTGCCCCCATTGAAAAGACTTCAAAATTAGCTTTAAAAAGCCATGCCAGCACAGCTGCAATTAGAACAACTGCTGTAATAATTCTAGTCAGCATTATCCTTTTCCTTATTTTGAACTTGAGCTGAGGTCATACCAAAACGGCGCTCTCTTGAATTGAAGAAGGTAAAAGCTTCTATCAAGTCTTTTTTATCAAAATCAGGCCATAAGGTATCGGTAAAAAATAGCTCAGCATATGCAGACTGCCACATTAAAAAGTTGCTGATACGCTTTTCACCACCAGTTCTAATTAACAAATCCACATCAGTTGGAACACTTAAGTTTTGACTGATTGTGTCCTCGTTAAGTTCATTAAAATTTTGATTTTCTTCTAGGCACTTTTTTACAATTTTTTGTGTAGCCTGAAGAATGTCCCACCTGCCACCGTAATTTGCAGCAATGTTTAATTTCATCAACGAGCAGTCTTTTGTAAGCTCTTCAACCTTCTTAATCTGTTCTTGAAGAATGGAAGGAAAACGAGACTTATCTCCTACAATGCAGGTTTTAATTCCGTTTTCTTTTAATGACTTGCTTTCTTTCTTAATGGCTTGAACGAACAATGTCATCAGCGCATTAACTTCTAAGGCAGGACGTTTCCAGTTTTCACTGGAAAAAGCAAAAAGTGTAAGTTCTTTTACACCTAATTGCGCAGATAAACTTATAACTCTTCTGACGGCGTTAGCACCTTCTCTGTGTCCACTGACACGCTGCTTTCCGCGAGTTAGTGCCCACCTACCATTGCCATCCATGATAATGGCGAGATGACGAGGAGCAGTAATGCTCCCCGGAATATCACAAATATCTGACATAAGAGCTAATTAAATTTCCATTAACTCTTTCTGCTTTGCAGCTAACAGATCGTCAGATTTCTTGATTGAAGCATCAGTTGCTTTCTGGATCTTCTCTTCACCTGAACGCTGCTCATCCTCAGAGATCTCTTTGTTCTTCTGAAGATCTTTGATTTCAGCATTTGCGTCACGACGAATGTTACGGATCTCAACTTTGGTCTGCTCAACTTCAGCCTTTACAACCTTAACTAGCTCCTTACGGCGCTCTTCGGTTAAAGGTGGAAGAGGAACACGGATTTCAACACCAGCAACTACTGGGTTTAAACCTAATTCTGACTGCTGAATAGCCTTTTCTACTGCCTTAATTGCGTTTCTATCGAATACGCTTAACTTTAAGGTACGAGCATCTTCAACATTAACCTGTGCAACCTGGCGTAATGGGGTTGGGCTACCATAGTAGTCAACCATAATACCGTCTAAAAGAGCAGGCTGAGCACGACCTGTACGGATCTTGCAAAGGCGACCATCTAAAGCTTCTAAAGCTTTATTCATGCGTGTTTCTGCTTTATTTTGAACGTCTTTCAACATAATCTGACTCCTTAATCGCTTACCACTGTGCCTTCTGCTTCGCCCTTTGCGGCTCTATCAAAAGCACCAGGTTTATTCATAGAGAATACTCTAATTGGCATGTGATGTTCACGTGCAAGTGCAAAAGCTGTTAGATCCATCACCTGTAACTGCTTAGCAATAACCTCATCAAAGGTAAGGCTGTCAAACTTAGTTGCAGTCTTATCTTTTACAGGATCAGCAGTATAAATACCGTCAACCTTTGTGGCTTTTAAGACTTCAGAGCATTGAAGTTCAATTGCGCGAAGTACAGCTCCGGTATCGGTTGTAAAGAATGGTGAACCTGTACCGCCTGCAACAATTAAGCTAGAACCTTTCTTTAAAAGTTCTCTACCTTCAGTTGCACTGTACTGAGTAGTAATTGATGGAATACCATAAGCACTCATCAATACACATTCTCCACCTTGAGCCTTGAGTTCTTCTCTCATAGCTAGACCATTCATAATAGTAGCAAGCATACCCATTTGATCACCTGTTACTCTATCAAAGCCAGCCTTTTGCAGAGCTGCACCACGGAAGATGTTACCACCACCGATTACAAGTACAGTCTGAACTCCCTGTTTTTGAACATCACGGATAGATTTTGCTGTCTGTGATAAAACATGAGGATCAATTCCAAAACCTGTATCACCACTTAAAGCCTCACCTGAGATTTTAAGTAGGATTCGCCTTACTTGACTTTTCTGCTCCGAAGACATTATTAAACTCCGCTATTATTTCTTAGCAGCTTCAACCTGAGCCTGAACTTCAGCGGCAAAGTCTACAACCTGCTTCTCGATGCCCTCGCCTACTTCGTAACGTACGAATGAAACAGCATCAGCATTGTGTTCCTTTAAGTACTGGCCTACAGACTGCTCTGGGTTCATAACGAATGCCTGACCAGTTAAAGAAACTTCACCGGTGAACTTCTTCATACGGCCTTCAACCATCTTCTCAGCGATGTTCTGTGGCTTGCCTGACTTCATAGCGATGTCGATCTGAACCTGACGCTCGTGAGCTACAACTTCAGCTGATACGTCTTCTGGGTGTACGAATTCTGGCTTTGAAGCGCATACGTGCATAGCAATGTGCTTAGCTAACTCTGCGTCACCGCCCTTTAAGATTACTGCAACACCGATACGCTTGTTTGAGTGAACGTATAGACCTACAGTCTGACCTTCCTGAGCTTCAACGATTGCTACACGGCGAACCTGTAAGTTCTCACCAATCTTAGCAACTAAAGCGGTTAAGCCTTCAGCAACAGTCTGACCGTCTAAAGTAGTATTCTTTAATGCTTCAACGTCAGAAATGTTGTTAGCTAATGCTAAATCAGCAACTTTCTGAGCAAAAGCAACGAACTCAGCGTTCTTTGCGCAGAAGTCAGTCTCTGAGTTAACTTCAACTAAAGCAACTTTTGAACCATTCTGTGCAACAGCAATGATACCTTCAGCTGCAGTACGGCCTGCTTTCTTAGCAGCCTTAGCAGCACCGCTCTTACGCATTGCATCGATAGCTTTCTGCATATCACCATCAGCTGCAACTAGAGCCTTCTTACAGTCCATCATACCTGCGCCAGTAGCGTCACGTAGTTCTTTAACCATAGCAGCGGTTACGTTAGCCATGTTTTATTTCCTCTTAATCTGTAAAAGGCCGGAAGAACCGGCCTTAGAAATTTTCTAAAGTTCTGTGTAAACACAGGATTAGGATCTTACGATCCTAGAATGAAAACTTACTCAGCCTTCTGAGCGTCGTCAGCTTTAGCTTCAGCAGCAGCCTTAGCCTCTTTCTCCTGACGAACTACATCAGCACGTGCTGCGTTGATAGTATCAACTGCACCCTTTAGATATAGATCAACAGCTCGGATAGCATCATCGTTACCAGGAACAACGTAGTTAACGCCATCTGGATTTGAGTTTGTATCAACGATTGCTACAACAGGAATACCTAAATTGTTAGCTTCTTTGATAGCGATGTGCTCTACTTCAGCATCGATTACGAATAATGCATCTGGTAGACCACCCATATCCTTGATACCGCCTAATGAACGGTTTAACTTCTCAAGTTCACGGGTACGTAATAAAGCTTCTTTCTTAGTTAACTTCTCTAAAGTACCGTCCTGAGTCTGAGTTTCAAGCTCCTTTAAGCGCTTGATTGACTGACGAACAGTCTTCCAGTTTGTTAACATACCGCCTAACCAACGGTGATCAACGTAGAACTGACCACATGCAGTAGCAGCAGGACCTACTTTATCAGCAGCTGCGCGCTTGGTACCTACGAACAGAACCTTGCCCTTGTGAGCAACAGTGCTGCTTAGGAAGTTTAATGCTGCATCATAGCACTCAACAGTCTTCTCTAAGTTGATGATATGAATACCGTTACGAGCACCGAAGATGTACTGTTTCATCTTAGGATTCCAGTAACGAGTCTGATGACCGAAGTGAACGCCAGCCTGTAGCATGTCGCGCATAGTGATGGTAGACATAAATAATATCCTCAAAAATTAGGGTTGTGCCTCCACTGTTTCGCTTGTACAACCAAGTTTTAGCTTTAAAACCTAGCACCCAGTACAAAACGTTATTAAACAGTGTGCGTTTTCTTAAAAACAAAATTTTGTGCCGTCATGCTAAATCAGACAGACACAATACCCCTGTGCACCTACACAAAGGCAGGTTATTCTAACATGGATTATTTTAAAAATTTTGCCTTAACAATAAAAAAAATCGCCATTCCTGTCATCATTTGTCAGAAACTTACAAAAAATCATTATAATAAGCCTTAGTTAACTAAGGATGAACTTTATGGACATTACTTTAAAATCACCAAGCGAAATTGAAAAAATGCGTATTGCAGGCGCTGCTACTGCAAGAGTACTCGAAATGATCGAGCCTTATGTAGTTCCTGGTGTTACCACTGAAGAACTTGACAACATTATGAATGATTACATTGTTAATGTTGAAAATGCCAAAAGTGCTGATTTAGGTTACCAGGGCTATCCAAAGGCTACCTGTATCAGTATCAATGAGGTTGTATGCCACGGTATTCCAGGTCCACACAAGCTAAAAGAAGGCGACATTGTTAATATTGACGTTACCGTACTAAAAGACAAGTTCCACGGTGACAGCTCAAGAATGTACATTGTTGGCAATCATACCTCTCCTAGAAATGAGCAATTATGTAAATGCGCTCAGGAATCAATGTATGAGGCAATTAAAACTGTAAGACCTGGTTCTAATTTAGCTGATATCGGCGACGCTATTCAGAAAGTAGCCGATAAAGCAGGCTTTTCAATAGTAAGAGATTACTGCGGTCACGGTATCGGTATCGGTTTCCACGAGGAGCCTTCTGTATTGCATTACAGAAACAATGAAAACTTAATCTTACAAGAAGGCATGTGCTTTACCATTGAGCCTATGATCAATGCTGGTACTTATAAGTGCAGAACTAATAGAAAAGATGGCTGGACTGTAACTACTGCTGACAAGCAGCCTTCAGCTCAGTATGAGCATACTCTATTAGTAATTACTAACGGAGTTGAGGTCTTGACCTTACGTAAGGATGAAGACTTTCCTCGCATCATTACTCACTAATTTAGGCTAATTTCTTTGAGCTATACATGTATTTTTCCATGCATAAATGGTTCAAAGAAGAGTTACCTAGTACAGTAATGAGACACCTGCCATATTCTTTGGCAGGTCTTATTTACAGCATGACCATTAAGCTTAAAATAAACACTTCAAAGAATTTTAGCTTAATTTAACCTAGTAAAAGATCTTAATGTACGATCTAAAAAGAGTTACCCATCATGTTTGAGTCTATTTCCATTCCAAGAAAGGTAAACAACGCTGATGTAAATGAAGCTTTTCCATTTAAAGCTCCAGCTCTTGATGTCTATGACATCAAACAAGGAAGAGAACTTGTAAAACTCTATAAGGAATACCATAAAGAGTGTTTCTTAAAAGGTTTTAAAGTAGCTAATCTTTTAAAATGTGAAACTCAAAGTTTGGATAACTTTTTAAAAAAGATCTGGGAACACTTCCTAGGTAACAAATTTGATTACCTTACCCTCGTCGCTGTTGGTGGTTACGGTAGAGCTGAACAATTCATTGAATCTGACATTGATCTTTTAATTGTGTCTAATCTTGATCCAATTCCTGATGATGCAAGAGATGCTATTGAAAAGCTGGTTTCTTTTTTATGGGATCTAAAACTTGATCTAGGCACTTCGGTTAGAACCATAAAAGAAACTGTTTTAGCCTCTCGCGAAGACATCACGATTATCACAAATCTATTAGAAACTCACTTTATAGCAGGTAATAAAGATGTATATGACCATCTTTTAACAGCCCTTCATAACGACGAATTTTGGGATGATGAGAGATTCTTTGAAGCAAAAATTTCTGAGCAGATGCAACGCTACCACAGCTTTAGAGATACAGTTTATTCACTAGAGCCTGATGTTAAGAACAATCCTGGTGGTCTGCGTGATCTTCACATCATGCAGTGGCTTGCAATTAAAAATTTCCATGCCACAAAAGATGACGATTTGTGCTCCGTAGGATTACTTACAAAATCAGAATACGATGAATACCTTGCCTGCCAGTCATTCTTATGGGATGTACGCTATGCTATTCACTGCAACTCTAACTCTAATATCTTAAGATTAGATTTTCAAAAGACTGTCGCCTCTATCTTAGGTTACGGTGATGAGGGTAATGCACCTGTTGAAGCAATGATGCGTGATCTTTTCCGTATCTTCAACAGAGTGCGTGAATTAAACTATATTTTAGTTCAGCAAGCTTCAATTAAAGTAAAAGGTTATGTAGGCAAAGAGTTCTCTGATCCTGTCTTTATCGACAGCTCTTTTGTACAAAAAGGAACTTTCATTGATGTTTTAGATCATGAACTTTTCAAAAATGATCCTAGAAAAATCTTAGATTTGTTCTTAGCTATCGATTCTCGCCCAATTATCCATAACATTCACGTTAACTGCTTGCGTGCTCTTCGTGAAGGTCGCAGAGTTTTAAAAGATTACTTAATTACCGATCCTGTTTGCAGAGAGAAGTTCAGACAATTACTGCAAAAAACTGAGAGTGCTCCTCTTTTGTTCTCTTTAATGCATGAAACTCGTGTGCTCTCAAGCTATATGCCTCAGTGGGCAAGAATTGAAGGTTTGGCTCAGTTTGACAGATTCCATCTATTTAGTGTCGATGAGCACTCTATTAGAGTAATTAAAAATATTCACGATTTAGCTTTATCTAAAGATCCAATCTACCAGCTTTTTAAGATCGTCTCTAAAAAGCTCTCTGAGCCTGAACTTTTAATCACAGCAGCTCTCCTACATGATATTGCCAAAGGTCGTGGTGGCAATCATGCTCAAAAAGGTTCAAAAGAAGCCGAATTATTCTGTAAATTGCATGGCTTTAATGATTACCAGACAGGTATCATAAGTTGGCTTGTAGCCTCTCACCTGCAGTTTAGTACTACTGCTACCAGACGTGACATTACCGATCTTGAGGTGATCAACAATTTTGCTGACTTTGTCGGCGATGAAGAACATCTAAATTTATTGTACTGCTTAACTGTTGCCGATATTAGTGCAACTAATGATAACGTTTGGAACTCATGGAAAGACAATATCTTCAAGCAACTATATCAGTCTACTAAGATTGCAATTTCTCAAGGAGAGACAGACCTTGAGACTAATATGCAGCAACAGGCTTTAGAACGTAAAGAAAAGGTAATAGAGCTTACAAAAGACTGCAAGAAAGATGATATTCTAAAGTACATAAGACAGTTCCCTATCGAGTACTTTATCCACTATCAGCCCGAGGACATCAGCTGGCATGCGCGTAATATCTTAAGGTATTCGCATACAGATAAGCCTCTAATTCTTTTCTCACAGACTCCAAACGTGGGGACTGAGCTTTTAGTTTACTATCAAAGCAACTCTCCAAAATTCTTTGGAAACCTTGTAAAAACCATGGCGATAAAGCAGTTGAACGTTTTTAGTGCACAGATATTTTTAACGCACAATTTCCATGCATTATGCACAATTATGTTCCAAAACAAAAAAGGTCTACCCCTTGATCATGACCGTCTGAATGGTCTGAGAAAAGCAATTTTGTCAGGTCTTGATGACAAGTCACAAAGCCTTATTTTATCTAATTCAGGACGTAAAATTTTCGATCTTCCAACTACAATTTCTTTCTTAGATTCTGGCTCTGAAAAGCAGACTAAGCTTGAAATCTCTACGCTTGACAGGCAAGGTCTATTGGCTAAAATCGGCATAACACTTGGTAATTTAGGTTGTCTAATCAGTGCAGCTAGAATCACCACCACAGGTGAGCGTGCTGATGATTATTTTGCAATTACCGATGAAAACGGATTACCTTTAGATTCAATCAGAAAAGAAGAACTGACCACAGCATTAAAAGCAGCTCTTGATGAATCTTAAATGCAGAAAATGCCAATAGGAGATTTAAATGTCTGTTTTAGACTTACAACCAGTTATTGAAGAGGCTTTTGAAAACCGTGCTTCAATCAATTCAAAGACCGTTACACCACAGTTAAGACAAGCTATCGACGAGGTTATTGCAGCTCTAGATGCTGGTGTAATTCGCGTAGCTGAAAAGAAAGACGGTGACTGGGTTACCAATCAGTGGATTAAAAAAGCTGTTTTACTTTCTTTTAGAATTGAAGACAATTTCTTAACTGAAGTTCCTGGTGGCGCTTTCTACGATAAGGTTCACTTAAAGTTTGAAGGTTACACAGCTGAGCGTTTTGCTAAGGAAGGCATTCGTGCTGTTCCAGGTTGTGTGGTTCGTCGTGGTGCTTATCTTGAGCCAAATACCATTTTATTACCATCATTCGTTAACATCGGCGCCCACGTAGGTTCTGGCACCATGGTTGATACATGGGCTACTGTAGGTTCTTGCGCACAGGTAGGTAAAAATGTTCATATCGCAGGCGGTGCTGGTATCGGAGGTGTTCTAGAGCCAGTTCAGGCAGGTCCTACCATTATCGAGGATAACTGCTTTATCGGTGCAAGATCTGAGGTTGTAGAAGGTGTTATCGTAGGTGAAGGCTCAGTTATTTCAATGGGCGTATTCTTAGGTAAATCTACAAGAATTTATGACAGAACCACAGGTGAGATTTCATACGGTAGAATTCCTCCTCATTCAGTAGTAGTTGCAGGTAACTTACCTTCAAAGGATGGTAAGTACTCACTGTATGCAGCTATCATCGTTAAGCGCGTTGATGAGAGGACCTTATCAAAGGTTGGCCTAAACGAGTTATTACGTCAGGCTCAAGAAGAAGTTCACGGTTAAGATCTTCTTAGTAAATTTTGATAAAAATGCCAGCTTATGCTGGCATTTTTATTGTTTGAAGGGTTAGATTTTATAAAGTCTTACTTGTTAATAAGGCACAATGATGTCATCATCAACATCAGCGTCAGGATCGTAATCATCATCTTCCTGGTAGTCCTGATACTTATCCTGTTCGATGGTCATCTTATTGCCCTTTTCATCAATCACATCACCATCCATATTAGTATCATTCTTTAAAGATACATCTGGAAGCTCTGCCCTGTCGTATGGGAAGTTTAGTAATGCCGTAGTTTGAATGATGCAGGCAAGTCCTTTGACAAAGCTTGCTCTCCATTGTGGAAGATAACCTTTATCTACTAATTCATCTAAGTAGTCATCTAGAGTATGGTAGTAATCAAGCCATAACTCATTTAAATCATTTAGATTCTTACCATCCTCATCTGAAACATTAGTTATGGACTCTAGTCGATACTTATACTCTTTTGAATAGGTGTAATAGGCCTTATGAGCCTCATAGCCACAGATATCCATATCACGGCTTGAGATACACTCTCTTAATAAGAAATAATCACCAAAACCATAGAGTTTGAACATAGATAAGATCACTAAGCCTAAATTTGCTCGAGGATGCTCACCTACTGCATCATCAATACTGTCGTTGTAGAACTGTGAATGAGACCAAGCATTTGAAAAAGCATCCCACTTAGATACAACTTTGCTGTACTTATCAGTATTTAATGGGGAGATCCTCATATAGTCTTCAATACCGTTAATACAGCTGTCTGAAGCAAAGTAGAACTGTTCTCCATTAGCCCCTTCAAAGAATGAACACTGCGACTCTAATGTTTCACCAGTTACGGTCTTACCACCAGTTCCCTGCTTAAACGCATTTTCAGGTAATAGTCTAATACCTTGTGGTTTACCAGCTAGATTCCAAATTCTCATCAGCATGGTTCTGTAAATAATAGGTCTTATAGCCTGAGCCTGCTGAATATTTGGTAATGCACCTGATAATTGCCTGTAAAAATCAGACCAGAGTTTTAAAGACTGCTCTACAGCATTTACTGCTGAAACAGAACCTTTTACCCTTCTGTATAAAACTGATGAATACTTTAAAAGTTCCATTTCATAGCGATTATCGGTATCATAGACAACAGTCGTAGGATCACCATGCAATGATTTAATGGTATAAAAGCTTCCTGGGAACTCTTTAATATGTCTCTTTCCAACTAAAGAGTACAAAGCTAAATACCACTCTCGGCCATCAGCTTTTATTGGCAAGTTTAAAGCTGAAGCTGAGCTTAAAGATATAACCTTATTCCAGCTTTCATTGTATTTACTAAAGGCAGAGTTCTTGTCATTAAAGAGCTTATAGATATATGAAAGAGGTCCTATACCATCCTTTTTATAAAAACGGTCTAATGCTAACTTACAGGAATCGGTGTAATTGAATTTATAGAGATTTGGACGCAACTGTGCTGTACAAAGATCATCAATATTGTCTATATAGGACTTTTCGTATCTGTCTTGGGGCCAAAGTAGAGAGGACAACAATGGAAAATTACATTTAAAATCATTGCCAATGCACAAAGCAGTACACTCTGAGGCAACATTTCTTAAAGTCATGTCAGCGCCTGACATGGAAACATCGATAGTAGCAGGAATGCCTAAATATTCAGCATCCTCTTTATCAAAAACTAAGGCGAGCTTAGTTGAATCTGGAATAGCTAATAGAAGATTCTCATCTATCTGCAAGTCTAAAGAATTGCCTGAAACCTCTCCATACTCTTCAACATTCAACTCATCTGTTTTTACATTTACCTTAATTACAGAATCAGAATCTAATTTCTTTGGTAACAGTAAAGTAAAACGATAGTTGTTTTGAGAATTTTTTGAGCACAGCACTGCTTGAAGCTGTGTATCTCCAGGAGAGTTTACAAAAGCAGAAACTTCAGTCTCACCATTTGCATAGGTAAGATCTCCTGCCGCCCACATTGCTGCATTTGAATTTGTACTGTAAGTAAGAGCTATAAGTACAAATAAATAAGAAAGTGACCTCATCATAATAGTAAGTTTTTTGTAGTACTTTTTTTTCGATAGTATATATCTAATTAAAAAAATTGTTACTTATTTTCAGAAAAAAAGTAAAACTGCACAATAACTAGGAATGACTAGATAGCATTTATAAATGAGTTAAATTCTTTTAATGTATATAGGATGATAAATGTTCAAGTTTAGGATTATATAGAAAAGATAAAGAAGCGAAATTTATTTGCAGTTACAACAAGGCCTGCTAAAAGCAGGCCTTGATTTGCTATTAGATAGCTTAATTACTTACTAGCCACCGAAGTTATCGAATAAGATATTCTCATCTTCAACGCCTAATGAGTGCAGCATATCAACAGCTGACTTAGACATCATAGGAGGTCCGCACATGTAGTACTCAACATCCTCTGGGTTCTTATGATCTCTTAAGTACTGCTCATATAGAACATTAGCAATAAAGCCTGTTAAACCAGTCCAGTGATCTTCTGGCTGAGGATCTGACAGAGCTAAGTGCCAAGTAAAGTTTGGATGTTCCTTAGCTAACTGATCGAACTCATCAGCATAGAAAACTTCCTGTAATGAACGAGCACCGTACCAGAAAGAAATCTTACGCTTAGAGTTAAGTCTCTTTAACTGATCGAAGATGTGTGAACGCATTGGAGCCATACCAGCACCACCACCGATGAATACCATTTCATTGTCGGTATCACGAGCAAAGAACTCGCCGAAAGGACCTGAAATAGTAACCTTGTCACCAGGCTTTAAGCTCCAAATATATGAAGACATAATTCCTGGAGGAGCTGATGGATTGCAAAATGGAGGGGTAGCAATACGAACATTTAACATGATCAAGCCTTTCTCACCTGGGTAGTTTGCCATTGAGTAAGCTCTGATAGTTGGAGTATCAACCTTTGATACTAACTTATCAAAACCAAAGTGCTTGAATGCACCCATGTACTGTGGTTCGATATCGAAATCTGCGTACTTAACAGTATGTGCAGGAGCCTCAATCTGAATATAACCACCAGCGCGGAATGGAACTTCCTCGCCCTCTGGAATACGCAGACGTAACTCTTTAATGAAAGTAGCAACGTTGTGGTTAGAAATAACCTCACATTCCCACTTCTTAACACCGAATACTGATGCAGGTAATTCAATCTGACAGTCGTTCTTTACAGTAACCTGACAAGCTAAACGCCAGCCTTCTTTAATCTCCTTCTTGGTGAAGTGAGAGTACTCGATTGGTAGAACGTTACCGCCGCCTTCTGTTACCTTAACTTTACACTGACCGCAAGCACCACGACCACCACAAGCTGATGATACGAAGATACCCTTTTCTGATAAGTCATTTAATAGCTTACCGCCAGCAGGACAGGTTAAAGTCTTATCTGGATCGCCGTTAACACCAATCTTGATGTCACCTGACTGAACCAGGAATTTTCTAGCAATTAAGATCAGAGCTACCAGTACTACGACGATAGCGCAGAACATTGCAACACCGGCTAGAATAGTTTCCATCTATTCCCCCTTACAACTGAATACCAGAGAAGGACATGAAGGCAACAGCCATCAGACCTGCAGTGATAAAGGTTAAAGGTAAACCGCGTAAGCCAGCTGGTGCATTTGCATACTTGAGCTTCTCATTGATAGCTGCAAGGATAACGATAGCTAAAGCCCATGAAGAGCCTGAACCTAATGCATAAACTACTGACTCGCCAAAGTTGTATTCACGCTGAACCATGAATGAAACACCAGCGAAGATAACGCAGTTAACAGTGATCAGTGGAAGGAAAATACCTAAAGCAGCGTACAGTGAAGGCACGTATTTATCTAGGAATACTTCCAAGATCTGAACAAGAGCTGCAATCACACCAATATAAGTAATGAAACTTAAGAATGACAGATCTAAACCTGGTGCTAAAGCATCTGGTTTTAAGATGTAGGTGTTGATTAAGTTGTTAACAGGAACAGCTAAAACCTGAACCATGATAACAGCTGCGCCTAAACCTGCTGAGGTTGATACTTTCTTTGACACTGCAAGGAAAGTACACATACCTAAGAAGAAGGCTAAAGCCATGTTCTCAATAAAAACACTCTTAATGAAGAGAGAAATATAATGCTCTAACATTATTAGTAATCCTCCCTATGAGTATCGTATACGAGAGGCTCCTGTAAGTCCTTACGAATTGACTTAACACCCCAGATTAGTAAACCTAAGATGAAGAATGCACATGGAGGCATTACAAGTAAACCGCATGGTACGTACCAACCGCCGTTGTTTACGGTCTCAAATACGGTTAAACCAAACCAGGTACCTGAACCGAAGATCTCACGGATAGATGCGACAACACATAGAACCAGAAGATAACCTAAACCATTTCCCAAGCCATCTAAGAATGATGGAAGAGGTTTTGACTTTAAGGCGAAACCTTCAGTTCTACCCATAACGATACAGTTGGTGATAATCAAGCCAACATAAACTGATAACTGCTTTGACAGATCGTAAGCAAAAGCTCTTAAGATCTGGTCAACGATGATTACCAATGAAGCAATAACAGTCATCTGAGCAATAATACGTACTGAGTTAGGGATGTAGTTACGTACGATAGAAATAGCTAAGTTAGCTAAAGCACATACGCAAGATACTGAAATACCCATAACAAAAGCAGTCTTCATGCTAGAGGTAACTGCTAAGGAAGAACAGATACCTAATACCTGAATCATTACAGGGTTATTTGCAATGATAGGAGTTAGGAATGTTTCCTTTAAGCTAGGACCCTTGTTACTCATTTACAACGATCTCCCCTTTGCTAAGTTTCTCTAGGAATGGCTTGTAAGCATCACCTAGCCAGTAAGCTGACAGATGATCAACACCATTAGAGGTTAAGGTTGCACCTGACAGAGCATCGATATCAAAATCTTTGTTCTGTGCATGCTTGGTGATATGGAACTTGTAGTCGCCATTCTCATCAGTTAACTTCTTGTTAACCCATAGAGCTTGCCAACGAGGATTGTCAATCTCACCACCTAAGCCTGGAGTTTCACCGTGTGAGTAGAAGGTAACACCTAAGATAGTGTTGCCATCAGCAGGTGAAATAGCTACGTAGCCATAAACAGTTGACCATAGAGCCTGACCATAGAATGGTAGGATTACACGCTCAACCTTACCGTCATCGTTCTTTGCAAAATATACTGGCATTAACTTTGAACGAGTTAAGATACCTGCAACATCTTTATCCTTTGGAATAGATACTGATGTCTCAGGCTTCTTTGCTAATGAAGCAAAGTTATAGCCTTCAATTTCGTCTTTATTAACTTTGTCGTCAGCCAAAGCACCGGTATCAACATCGATTAGATGTGATTCAATGTGCTTGTTGAAAGTATCAGCAACTGAACCTTTAACTTCAAAGCCAGAAACTTTCAGGATACTTACCTGACGATCGTTAGCAACTGCTGCAGCCTTAAATGGATTTAAAGCAACTACTGCAGATGAAACTAACACAGAGCAAACTAAGCAGAAGGTAATAATGATGACAAAAGTACCTAATGCGGAGTCTTTATTAAGCTTTGACACGGGCTAGTCTCCTCTTGATATTGCGCTGAGTTGCTAGGTAGTCGAATAGAGGAGCCCAGCAGTTAGCGAATAGAATTGCAAGCATCATGCCTTCTGGGTAAGCAGGATTTACGGTACGGATCAGAATTACCATTACGCCGATTAGAACGCCGAATGCCCACTTACCTTTGTTAGTGAATGAGCTAGATACAGGATCTGTTGCCATAAATACGGTACCAAAAGCAAAGCCACCTAAAACTGCGTGCCACTCAAATGGCATGTTAAACATTTCATTGGTTGTTGAACCAATTGCATTGAACAGAGTAGCAGTTAAGAAAGCACCTACTAAGATACCAACCATGATACGGAATGAAGCAACACCGGTAGCCAGGATAATTGCAGCACCAACTAAAATCATGATAGTTGAGCCTTCACCAATTGAACCTGGGATGTTACCCATGAATGCGTCCACCCAGTTGATTGCGTTGCCAGCAGCATCCTTTAGAGCAGCCTCACCACCCTGAGCCCACTGAGCTAAAGGTGTAGCGCCTGAGAAACCATCTACTGGAACCCAGCAGTTGGTACCTGAGATTGATGCAGGGTATGCGAAGAACAAGAATGCACGACCGCACAGTGCAGGGTTTACGAAGTTTCTGCCGGTACCACCGAATACTTCCTTACCGATAACAACACCGAAGGAAATACCTAAAGCAGCCTGCCATAATGGCATGGTTGGAGGAACAACTAATGCGAACACAATTGAGGTTACGAAGAAACCTTCGTTAATCTCGTGGTGACGAATTAAGCAGAATAAAACTTCCCAGAATGCACCAACAGCAAATACTACGATGTAGATTGGTAAGAAATAAACTGCACCAATTACCATCTTTGAGTAGATGCCAGCATCAGTACCTAAGCTTGCGCCTAAGATCTGTGCAATTGCATAATGCCAGTCAGCACTGAATAGGCTGTAGTTCTGAGAAACAACATCAGCAACGTTTGGCAATGTTGAAATTGCTAAAACAGTTTGATTTCCAATGTTGTACCAGCCCCAGAACATTGCAGGAAAAACAGCTAACCATACGATGATCATAACTCTCTTCAAGTCAACGAAGTCACGTACGTGAGTCTTACCTGTAGTTACACGGCCTGAGCTGTATAAGAAAGTGAAAGTACCCTCATATAAAGGATAGAACCATGATAATAGGCCACCCTTTGTAAAGAGTAGAGAGAACTTCTTTAAGACGTCTAATAACACTTATTAACCCTCCACTTCGATCTTAGTTAAGCTTCTGCGAAGCAGTGGACCGAAGTCGTTCTTGCCAGGGCAAACATAAGTAGCCAATGCAATATCTTCTTCAGAAAATTCTAAGATACCAAGTAGCTTAGCCTGATCGGTATCGTTAATATCGATAGCGCGAACAAGCATAGTTGCTTCAACACCATATGGAGCTAATACTTTCTCGTAGCAACCAATTGGCATGATTGAACGTGGACCGCCGTTTAGAGCAGTGTTGAAAGTATATGTGCTTGGATGAATAAAGTTTGCTAAGAAAGCTCTTGTAGCTGAATGGCGGTGAATACCTAATCCCATCCAGTTCTTTAAGAAGAACTCGTTCTTGGTGCCCTCTTCTAACAGTGCAACGCCCTGATGATAACGACCTAAGTAAGCATATGGACCTACAGCGGTGTTACCCCAAAGAACAGTACCAGAAATTACACGAACACCCTGTGAAGAAGCAACAATCTCACCCTCTGTTAACTCTGCAACAGAAGCACCAATAATTGTCTTAACTAAACGAGGTTTCTTAGCCTGTGGACCTGCAAGTGAAATAACGCGAGTATTGTAGAACTCACCTTCTACGAACAGATGACCAATTGCGATTACGTCCTGATAACCAATGTGCCATACAGTCTTGGTCTCTGAAACAGGATCAAGATGGTGGATATGAACGCCTGGTAAGCCAGCTGGATGATGACCTGCGAAAGTCTCTTCCTGAACGTTAGGAGCGGTAACAGAAGGTAATGATTCTGCTCCCTTGCAAACGTATACTTTGAAATCGCCGATGCGGCTTAACACCTTGATACCATTTGCAAAAGCTTCAGCTTCAGCATCAATGATAACCTTAGGGTCAGCAGCAAGAGGATTAGTATCAATTGCTGTTACAAAAATTGAATGAGGTAGGGTACCGATTGTTGGTACTTTGTCGAATGGGCGGGTACGGAAAGCAGTCCACATACCTGATTCAACTAACTCATCAATAACTTCTTTTGAGGACAGGCCTAACAACTTGTCAGCAGGAGTCTTTTTAAACTCTACGCTCTCACCGTTAGGATCTACTTCAATCACTAAAGACTGGAATGCACGACGCTCGCCTCTGTTGATAGCGACTACAGTACCAGCTGCTGGTGCTGTAAAACGTGTTCCAGGATTTTTCTTATCTTCAAAGAGAACCTGACCTTTCTTGACTTTCTGACCAGCTTCAACAGACATTGATGGACGCAGACCAACGTAGTCAGAGCCGATTAAGGCTACATGCTTAACGCTAGGGCTGTCGCTCACCGCCTGCTCAGGCTTGCCGCCAATAGGCAGATCCAATCCTTTTTTGATGTTAATCATAGACGGTTCCAATAAAAAAATTAAGGAGCTAATCTCCTATAACCTACCTGACAAATGCCATAGCAATTTGACTTCTTTTTTTCAAAAAAAGTCACAATTACTAAACAAACAGGTGTACGCATGAATTTTATCATTAAAAGGGGCTAATTGAAATTTTTGCACACAATAAAATTTAACAAAATCTAAAATGTTAGATAAAAATCTTAAATTGAAAATTAGTTGTGTAAATACGTTTACAAAAGTTTCACCTGTATTCTGAAATGTTAAGAATTGACGAAAATTGTAATGTTTGTAAGAAAGGATTTTTGAGTAATAAGACCGTTATAAATTTTCATTTTTGGTCGTTTTCAACTTATAGCAAAAACGAGAAGAGGATATTCTGAAAAATTCCTAAGACTCCATCTCAAAAGTATTTAAGGCCTTTCTAATGATTTAGACAGAGGAAACTGTGAGGATCAATTTTTAATATACGTTTGATTTTTTTAATATTTTTTTCATAGAAATATAACCAGGATCTTTAGTTATATCTCTTAATGTGCCGGCTTCTTTTCTTTCTTTATAACGACGCTCAGCGGCATCTGCTCTTTTTAAGAAATTAGCTGCAGCTTCACCTGTCAGTGTAGGGAGCTCTTTAATTGGTCTTGACATATTTCAGTTCTCTTAAATCGGCATTCTAAAATAATCATTTCACTTGCACTTTTGTTCATTGTACACAGCACTCAAGAATATGCACTATGAGTAAATATATGCCTAAATTTTATCTTCCCCGCCAGTTAGAAGATTTAGGTTCTGACTTAAAAGGAGCTACTTTTAATAAGAGCAACATGCCTGGGATTGCTAAAACGGTACAAAAGATAAAGAAGTTTTCCCAGCCCATGAACTCTACTATATAACCTGTGGTTGCATTGCAGAAGGTACGAGGCACAGCGCTTAGTGAAGTTAATAGCGCAAATTGAGTTGCAGCATAGGTCTTGTTAGTTTGAGCAGATAAGAAAGCAACAAAAGCAGAGGTACCTAAACCTGCACCTAAACACTCAGCAATAATTACAAATGCTAATAAGAAAACAGAAGGTGCTGTATCAGAGCCAATACCTTCGTGGGCTAGAATTACAAAACCTAAGATTGTAATTAACTGACCAAAGCCAAAGTACCACAGAGCTTTGTTAATACCAGTCTTTAGCATAATGACACCACCTAGGATGCCACCTATGAGCATTGACCACAGTCCCGCATTTTTAGCTACCAGACCTATGGTTAAAAGATCATAGTGCAGATCGATATAAAAAGGTGTAGCTAAAGCTGTAGCCATTGAATCACCTAATTTGTAGCAGAACACAAACAGGATGATTAAAAACATAGACTTTAGACCGCGTCTGTCCTTGAATTCACGAAAAGGCTCAATTATCGCCTGACGCAAATTTCTAGGAGCATTGATGGTCTCAGGCTCTTTTATAAAAAATGTCACTACAAGAGCTGGCAACATAAATGCTGCGGTTATAAAAAAGACATCAGACCAAGATAAGAACTGAGCAATCACTAAAGAGAGACCGCCAGGAACTAAGCTTGAAGCTCTTGAAGCTGTAATAAATAAAGATGTTCCAAGACCTAACTCTCTGTCAGTTAAGATTTCTCGTCTGTAGGCATCAATTACAATATCCTGTGTAGCTGATGCAAATGACAAAATTACAGAGACTATAGCAATTACAGACAGACTGGTTTTAGGAGAGAACTGACCTAATAAAAATATTGAAAAGAAGACTGCAATCTGAGAGATTAACATCCAACTGCGACGTCTTCCAAAATGAAAGAGATTGTACCTGTCAACAAGTGGAGACCATACAAATTTCCAGGTATAAGGGATCATAATTAGAGAGAACAAACCAATTTCTTTTAGGTTTACTCCCTCTTTTCTTAGATATGCTCCTAGTAAGGTTAAAACTACAAAAAGAGGCATTCCTGAAGCAAAACCTAAAGACAGGCATAAAGCCATCTTTTTAGAAAAGATCTCTTTTAAAAGTTGATTCTTGCTAGAAGACATACTGTTAGTTAGTCTCTGAAATTCTCGTACTGTAGAGGCTGTTCGATTTTAGAACCTCTAACTAGAGCGATAGTAGCCTGCAGATCATCTCTCTTTTTGCCAGTTACTCTGATGATGTCATCATTGATCTTAGCATCAACTTTTAACTTGGCATCTTTGATCTGCTTGATGATCTTTTTAGCAAGTTCTTTATCAATTCCTTCTTTAAAAGACACAACCTGAATTGATTTCTTGCCTGAACGTGTGATCTCTTTAAACTCGGCTGCAGTAGCTTCGATGTTACGCTTAATTAACTTCTGTCTTAAGATGTCATCCATCTGCTGAATCTGGAATTCCTCATCAGCTTCAAGCTTTACTTCGTTTTTGGTCTTATCAAAGTTGTAAGAAGCCTCAACGCCTCTGAAGTCATAGCGTGTCTGAAGTTCACGGTTAGCATTATCAACTGCGTTTTGAACTTCATCTTTTTTTAATTTAGAAACAATGTCAAATGATGGCATAACTATCCTTTATTCTATTTGAACTATTCTTAATGTATTATTCTTTATGAACTATTCTCTTTGAATACTATTCGTCTTTGAGAATAGTCTGTACTAATTTTTCAATACTCTCATTATCAAGAGTTTCGTCATGTAATAACTCATCTCTTGTGCCTTCAAGTATGAAGTGATCAGCAAAACCCTTTACTATAACGTCAGATTTTGTCTTAGAGCTGTCTAGTGTTTCATTAAACTTTTGAACAACCGCCAATATTTCCTGACCAATACCACCGTGAACTACACCTTCCTCTAAGGTAATAATAGCGTCATGGGTTGAAGCTAATTGCTTTACAAGCTCAACATCCAATGGTTTTACAAAACGCATATCAGCTAAAGTCAGGTTGTATTTTTGAGCTACAGGGTAAACTCTCTTTGCAATTGAGCCAAAAGCACAGATTGCAATCTTTTTACCTTCTAAAAGTAATCTGCCCTTACCTATTTCAATGGTGTCATCTAATGACAGACCACTTACACTTGAGTTATCACTGGTTCTTTCATATCTTACAACACAAGGCTTGTTTAACTTGTAACCTGTGTTGAGCATTAAGAACTGCTCTTTTAAGTCTGATGGTGTCATGATCACCAGATTTGGTATGCAACGCATGAAGGCTATATCAAACATACCCTGATGAGTAGGACCGTCAGGACCTACAATACCACCTCTATCTACAGTCACTAATATTGGCAGATCTTGAACTGCCATATCATGGATTAGACCATCATAGGCTCTTTGCAAGAAGGTTGAGTAGATAGAAACTACAGGGTGCAAACCACCTGCAGCTAAACCTGAGGCAAAGACAAAAGCATGCTGTTCTGCAATACCTACATCATAGAATTGCTCTGGATACTGCTCTGAGAACTTTTGCATACCTGAACCTAATGGCATAGCTGGAGTTATACCAATAAGTTTCTTGTCATTTTTAGCTCTTGCGCATAACCAGGAGCCAAAACCTTCAGAAAATGAAATTAGACCATGCTTATCCTTGTCAGTGATACCAAATTCAGGATCAAAGGATGGAACTCCATGATATTTTGTTGGATCTTTTTCAGCAGGTTCATAGCCTTTACCTTTTTTGGTAACAACATGAACTAACTGCAATCCACCAATCTTTCTTACATTCTGCAGGATTGAAACTAAACCTGCAATATCATGACCATCAACAGGTCCAATGTAATTAAAGCCTAACTCCTCAAAGAAAGTACCTGGCATGATCATGCCTTTTACGTGTTCCTGAGCTTTTTCTGCTAATTGTTTAATTGCAGGCAGACTTTGTAATACTTTCTTACCACCTTCTACGAATTTTACGTAATAAGGGTTTGCAAGAATTGAAGCTAAGTACTGAGCAACTGAGCCTACATTTTTAGAGATACTCATCTCGTTATCATTTAAGATAACGATTAAATCAAGATCTTTAGTAGAGCCTGCGCAGTTTAAAGCTTCATAGGCAGCACCACCTGAGAGTGCACCATCACCAATGACTGCAACTACTTTATTGTGAGTATTCAGTTCTTTTTGTGCAACTGCTAAACCTAAGGCTGAACCTATAGAGGTTGAGGCATGACCAGTGCTGATAAGATCATACTCTGTCTCCCCTCTCCAGATAAAAGCATGCAGACCACCTTTCTGTCTGATGGTTCTTAACTCATCTTTGTGTCCGGTTAAGATCTTATGAGGATATGACTGATGACCTACATCCCAAACGATTTTGTCGTCGGGGGTGTTAAATACATAATGAAGCGCAGTAGTAAGTTCAACAACAGCAAGTCCTGATGCTAAATGACCTGCTGTCTTACTTACTGAATCCACAAGATAAGAACGTACCTCCTGGCAAACATTTGGCAACTCTTCAACTGGGAGATTGCGCAAATCTTTTGGTGAGTGGATCTTATCTAATAGAGGTGTAGAAATTTCTGTCACGGATTTAATGATCTCTATTTACTGCAAATAAGGCAAATTGCTCTAAAATGGAAGTATCAATATCCAGATCTTTTAATGAAGCTATAGCTTTTTGAGCACATTCATGAGCGAATGCTTTAGCCTTATCGATACCTAATAGTGCAGGATATGTGCTCTTATCTAATGAAATATCTGAGCCCTGAGTCTTTCCCATCACAGCAGTATCGCCAATTACATCTAAGATATCGTCCCAAACTTGGAAAGCAAGTCCAGTCCACTTTGCGTACTCATCTAGTTTCTCAATTTGAGTTTTTGTTGCATTATCAGCGCAAGCTGCTCCCATTAGAACAGCAGCTCTAATTAAAGCACCTGTTTTCTTTGAATGTAATAGACGTAGTTCATCAAAAGATAAGTGTTTACCTTCTGATGCCAAATCAATTGCCTGACCACCACACATTCCATGATAGCCAGCTTTTGTAGCTAGTAATCTTGTTAATTGGGCTACAGCTCTGTCTGAAAGACCTGATTTTTCATCAGATAAAATTTCAAAAGCAAGTGTCTGCAAAGCATCACCTGCTAATAAAGCTACAGTCTGAGAAAACTTTACATGCACTGTATCATGACCACGACGTAATTTGTCGTTGTCCATTTCAGGCATGTCATCATGAATTAAAGAATATGCATGCACACATTCAATTGCAGCTGCTGCATAGTCAAGTTTTTCAATACTCTGACCTAAAGCTAGGCCTGTAGCATAAACAAGTAAAGGACGTGCTCTTTTACCACCTAAAAGCAGGCCATAACGCATGGACTCTTTAAGCTCTGGAGCATCATCATCAAACTTGTTTATGTATGACTCCATGAATGAGTTAATTCTAGAAGCCACATCTTTTGCAAATTCTTTAAGATCCAATTTATTCTCTTTAAAAGACGTTATATTTTAAGTTCAAGTACGTATTACTTTTAAGTAAAAAGGATGTTGCGGTTCTTTTACTTAAAAAGGTAAATCTTCTGATTTAGGTGAGCTTTTAGCTTCAAGCTCATCTAAAGCATCATCAGATGCGCTATCTGGTAGTGATTCATCAGACAATGCATCATCAGATAAAGATTGCTGAGCCTTCTTACGGGCAACAGTAATCTTTTGTGAGAGTGAATCTAGCGATTTCTTGCATGAAACCGCCAGATCCATACCCTGACTGTAAACAGATATAGCCTCATCAATCGAAAGATTACCTTCCTCTAATTTGGAGGTCAGCTCTTCAAGTTGTTTTAAACGCTCTTCAAGAGATGTCATCTGTTTTGCAGCCATTTTTTATCCTCACTATGAACGAAGTACTGCGCCGAACTTGTTCTTTGCTTCCTCAACAATCTTTGAAGATAACTCATCAATCTGAGCATCTTCTAAGGTGTGTTCAACATCCTGAGCAATTACACCTAAAGCTACAGAACGCTTATCACCTAAAGACTCATCTTCGAATACATCGAAGATCTTAACATCCTGAACAATTGCGCCACCTACTGACTTGATTAAAGCAGTTAATGAAGCAACTGGTACAGACTTGTCGATAACAAAAGCAAAGTCACGACGTACTGATGGGAACTTAGAAATTGGGTGATATACAGGAACAACTCTCTTTTCAACAGCTGAACGTAATAACTCAAATACGCCAACATGCTGCTTGAAGCCTAAGGCTTTAGCTGTTAATGGGTGAAGCATACCAACGAAGCCAACCTTTACGCCGTTCTTAAAGATGTCAGCACTCTGACCTGGGTGTAAGAACTTTTCATTTGAGCGAGCAAAGGTATATGAATCAGAATCAGCGGTTACAGCTAGTAAAGCTTCAACATCACCCTTTACATCGAAGAAATCTACAGCTCTACTCTTTTGTGTCCATGACTCATCGTCAATATCACCTACAGAGATACCTGCAATCATAGCTTCCTGACGAACACCGTTCTCAGCATCCTTATCGATGATGTAACGTAAGCCCTGCTCAAATAGACGAACTTTACGCTGCTGACGGTTTGCATTGTATTTAGCTACAATTGAAAGACCTGCTAATAAGCTTGTACGCATTGCAGATAATTCTGGTGAAATAGGTGTTGTCAACATTAAAGGTTTGATATCAGAGAACTCTGATAAAACTTTTGGATCGGTAAATGAGTAAGTAATAGCCTCATTGTAACCTACATCAACTAAAGCCTTCTTAATCTGTCTGTCTAATACAACCTCTTCTTTCTCATGAACCATGTAAAGCTCACTTACAGGAGTTGCATTAGGAATGTTGTCATATCCGTAGATACGAGCAACTTCTTCGATTAAGTCCTCTTCAATAGCAATATCAAATCTGAAACTTGGGCTTACAGCAGTAAAACCGCCATCAACCTTAACAGGATTTAACTCAAGATTCTTTAAGATGGTATATACGGTGTTCTCATCAATGGTCTCACCTAATACCTTGTACAGCTTTGATAAGCGCAGAGTAATTGGCTTATGAACTGGGAGCTTATCTTGTGCTACAACTTCGTTTACAGGACCTGCTTTGCCGCCTGCAATCTCAATTAACAGTGCAGTTGCTCTTTCCATAGCACGTAACTGATTGTCATGATCAACACCGCGCTCGAAACGGTGAGAAGCATCAGTATCTAAACCGTACTGACGAGCTCTACCCTTAATTGCATCAGGTGAGAAGAAAGCTGACTCTAATAGAACATCAGTAGTGTTCTCATCAATACCCGAGTTTATTCCTCCAAAGATACCTGCTAAAGCTACAGGGCCTTTGTTATCTGCAATAATTAAAGTGTTATCCTTTAACTTAATCTCTTCACCTGAAAGAACGGTGATTGGCTCGTCCTTGTGAGCTTTACGTACGACAATCTTGTCATTTAATTTGTTTAAATCAAATGAGTGTAATGGCTGGCTGTACTCAAGCATTACGTAATTGGTTACGTCAACGATTGGAGATACAGAACGGATGCCACAACGACGTAGCTTCTCAACCATCCACAGAGGTGATTTAGCTTTTTGATTTACGCCACGAATTACTCTGTCGATATAACGAGGGCAAGCATCTTTATCTTCAACTTCAACAGGGAAAACATCCTGAATTTCAGGAGCTACACTCTTTATTTCAGGATATTTGAACTCTTTACCTAAAAGCACAGCAACTTCACGAGCAATACCGCAGATACCTAAGCAGTCTGGACGGTTTGAAGTTAAATCAACGTCGATTACGTTATCGTTTAACTTGAAGTACTCACGAATATCCATGCCTAATGGAGCATCTTCAGGTAACTCTACGATACCATCGGACTCATCTGCCATACCTAACTCTTTGTATGAGCAGAGCATACCGTTTGACTCAACACCGCGAAGCTTAGCTTTCTTAATGGTGATGCCATTTACATGGGCACCGATTAAAGAACAGCAAACTTTTAAACCTTCACGGCAGTTGTGAGCGCCACATACGATCTGGAAAACCTGACCATTACCAACATCAACTTTAGTTACGTGCATGTGGTCAGAATCAGGATGTGGAACACACTCTAAAACTTTGCCTACTACAACTTTATCGAAGTTGTCAGCAACAGGGCTTATAGAATCAACCTCTAAACCTGCCATGGTGATCATGTCAGATAACTGTTCTGCACTTAGGTTGTTCTCAACCCACTCATCAATCCATTGTTTATTGAAAATCATTTTCTTTATCCAACTTGTATTAGGCTAATGTACTAGGCAAACTGCTTTAAGAAACGCAGATCATTTTCAAAGAATGCGCGTAAGTCATTTACGCCATAACGAAGCATAGTCAAACGCTCTACGCCCATACCAAAAGCATAACCAACATACTTATCTGTATCGATACCAACATTGCGAAGTACATTTGGATGAACCATACCGCAACCTAAAACTTCTAACCACTTGCCACCTTTTCTGCGCAGATCAACTTCTGCAGATGGCTCTGTGAATGGGAAGAATGAAGGACGGAAACGAACCTCTAGCTCTTCTTCGAAGAACTTTAATAAGAACTCGTTTAAAACACCTTTTAACTCAGCAAATGAAGTGTGCTCTTCAACTAACAGACCTTCAACCTGGTGGAACATTGGGGTGTGAGTCATATCGTAGTCGTTACGATATACACGACCTGGAGCAATAATTCTGATAGGAGGTTTCTGAGTCTCCATTGTTCTTACCTGAACTGATGAAGTCTGAGAACGTAACAAAAGACCGTTTTCTACAGAGAAAGTATCCTGTGAAGAACGAGCTGGGTGATTTGGAGGAAGATTTAAAGCATCAAAGTTGTGGTAGTCATCTTCAATCTCAGGACCACCTACAACAGAGAAGCCCATTGAACCAAAGATCTCTTTAATTCTTTCAATAGTACGGCTAATTGGGTGCTCATTACCAAGCTCTCTCTTGCGACCTGGAAGTGAAATATCTACAGTCTCTTTAGATAGTTTTTCTTCTAAAGCAGCTTTTTCAATCTGAGCTCTGCGTGCTTCAACAGCCTCAACAACAGCCTGCTTTGCTTCATTGATAACAGCACCGCGCTGAGGACGCTCTTGAGCTGAAAGCTTGCCAAGCTCTCTCATAAAGGCAGCAAATTCGCCTTTTTTACCTAAAAAATTAACACGAACAGCATCTAACTCTTGAAGATCTTTTGCGTTATTTGCTGCTGCAACGCCATTTAACTTGGCTTCTTCTAACTTGTCCATCGATATATACCAGTATCTAAAAGGACTTGATGTCCAAAAATTACAATTATAGATAACCCACTATTATCGCATTTTTAACACTGAATAGGAAATTAAAATCATCTGCACTGTAAATAGCCTATATCAGAAGGGAAAACACGATAGATATGAGAATAAGAAGACATTAGTACAACTGTCAAAATATAAGTGTCAAAGCAACATTATTACAACTGTCGAAAAAAAATCTGTTCAAACCTTACCCTGTCAAATTGGAATAACAAAAGCTAAATGAGATTTATGTAGAAAGTAGTTACAAGCTATTTAATCTAAACTAACTTTAATGAGTTTTTTAAGATAGGAATGTCATTTACTGCATACTAGGCGCAAAGAACAACTATTCTTTATAACAAGGACTTTTTTAGTCCAAATCTATTTTGAGGTATGAAATGAAGTTTAAGTCTCTTCTACTATTACTAGGAGCTGCATCTTTGTTGTTAACAGGATGTGTAAACGCTACAGTTCAAAGCAAACCAATGAACTTAAAGAAAATTGAACAGAACGTAGTAAAAAATGAGACAACCATGTCTGATTTAAGAGCTATGTTAGGTACACCTTTTGTGATTGGAACTGCAAAGGATGACAACCAAAAGGTTGTAGGCTTTGTTCTAACTACAAGTACCTTCAATAACATGGGAGCATCAATTGCTAAAAAGATGCTGACTTTAGGTTTTGGTTCAACATATACTCCGATGTTAATGAAAGATGCTGTCTTTAAGCTAGATAATAGCAATAAGGTAACTGATTACAAATTTGTAGGTTATTCATATGTTTCAAGACACAGAGCTGGAATTTGGGACGAAGCTTTACGTGAGCTTACAGAGGAAGAGCTTTACTAAGAAGTGTCATACACAGTTGATGAGACCTACGAGAAATACTACGAGCACTTAGCTAAAGAGCAAGGTGTTTCTGTAGATGAAGTGCCAGAAAAAGACAAGAAAAGGACCTTCAAAGAATGCAGAAGTAACATCTACTGCCATGCATTTAATGGTGTAGAAAAAGCTTATGGCAAAATTGAAGTTACAGACGGTAATCCTTCAAGTGAACCAAACGATGGCTCAAAATCAATTCTAGTAGAGTAAAGTAAGCTCTAATGGATTTTTAAAGTGGTAGCAGTGGCTACCACTTTTTGTATATAGACTTAATTTAAAGCTGTAAGTACTTTTCAATAAAAGCAATTACCTCGTCCACACCTTCATTTTTCTTAAGATTAGTAAAGGTCCATGGTAAGGTAGGACGCATCTTTTTGGTATCGCGCTCCATAACCTCTAAACTTGCTCCCACGTATGGTGCAAGATCAGTCTTGTTGATCACAAAGAAACTGGATTTAGTAATACCTGGTCCGCCCTTTCTAGGGATCTTCTCGCCTTCTGAAACATCGATTACATAAATAGTGATGTCAGCTAATTCTGGTGAGAAAGTAGCAGATAAGTTATCACCACCACTTTCAATAAAGATTAAATCAAGATCATTGAATCTATGATTTAACTCATCAATAGCAGCTAGGTTCATAGAAGCATCTTCTCTGATAGCTGTATGAGGGCAACCACCGGTTTCAACACCAATGATTCTGTCAGCATTTAAGGCACCAGCCTCAGTTAAGATTCTCTGATCCTCTTTAGTGTAAATATCGTTGGTAACTACACCAATCTGCCATTTGTCACGCATGGCTTTACATAAAACTTCAATTAAAGCGGTTTTACCACAGCCTACAGGGCCACCGACACCAACTCTTAAAGCATTTTTACTCATAATTAACTTCTAAATATTCTTGAATATTGTGTTTCGTGTTTAACACTTAATATGGAGAGATTTACTAAACCTGCTCCAATCTCATCATTTTGTACAGTAAGTGACTTTTTAATAAGTTCGTCTGACATTAAACTAGCTCTCTTAATGCATTTCCAGGCATCAGTCTGACCTAATGGCACCAGTTTTACAGCTGCAATACACTGAGATTCTATATAAGAGAACAGATAGCAGTTAAGCATCATCTCTAAAGACAGCTCTTCACTTTTAGCATATAAACAAAAAGCACTCAGATAGGAGCGACTGGCTTCATCTAAAAAATCTTTTTTCTCAGTTAATGAAAGAGAAGAGATAAGACGAACAAAGGCTTTGCCTTTGTCATCTTCTTCTTTTCTCAACTCTAAGGTATTACGCATGGCAATTGCCCTTTGTGTCCAAAAAGAAAACTCATCTACGCTGTTACTCTCATAGAGGTGTCTTAATACTGGTAACTCAAAATAGACAAGTGATCTTTTAAGATTGTGACAAAGCCATTTGTAAAAAGAATCACAGTTTGTAACTACTTTATTTTCAACAGCAGCCTCTAAAGCTTCTGAATAGGAGAAAGCTCCTATGGGAAGATTTGGAGAAACTAAAGAAAAAGCTGATGCAATCATGTTCTAACTTACAGGCTTAGCGCTAATAGCTTATTACTCATGATGATGTTCATGCTCATGATGTTCATGCTCATGATGTTCATGCTCATGATGTTCATGCTCATGATCATGATGATGGTGTGAATAAGCTCCTGATACAGGCTCAAATTTAGCCTGTTCATGAACTAGAACACCACCTAACTTTACCACCATGTCATCTAGAACATGATCAGTTTGGTAACGTAAAAAGCCGCTTTCATCAATCTGTAGCGGTACATGTCGATTACCTAAATGATAGGCAAGAGCTGTAAGTGCAATTGGAGTTGATGCTCTTACCGAACTTACATTCTCTAAAGCTGCTACCACTTTTAAATACTCAGAATCATCATTTGAAAGTAAGGTACCATCACGTAAAGTAGTACCTCGAGCAGTTAAAATACCTACCTCTTGACCATCTTTAGTGGTAGCAATAATTCTGCTTTTAATTCTGTTATCAATAGACAGCTCTACTGTAAGGAGCTCATCATCTTTTAACTTTTTGTCTGTATCTAAAATAATCTTATTGAATGTTTTCATTTTATCTTGTCCACTCCTTAGAACAGGTAGTACCTCTGTGTTAGAGGTAGCTCTTTTGCTGGTTCACATGAAAGTACCTTACCATCAGCGTGTACCTGATAATTCTGAGGATCAACCTCAATCTTTGGTAAGTAGTCATTCAGTTTCATATTTTTCTTAGTAAGGTGTCTGCAGTTTTTAACCTCACCGATTAGACTGATTAGACCTAACTTTTCAGGGATCTGAGCCTCGATTGAGGCTTTTGACATAAAGGTCATACGAGTTGTCTGCAATGCTTTACCAAACCCTCCGAACATTGGACGGTAGCGCACTGGCTGTGGAGTTGGAATAGAAGCGTTAATATCGCCCATCAGCGCATATGAAATCATGCCACCTTTAATTACCATATCAGGCTTTACACCAAAGAAAGCTGGTTTCCACAGGACTAAGTCAGCTAATTTACCTACTTCAATTGAGCCTATCTCATGAGATACGCCATGAGCTATAGCAGGATTGATGGTGTACTTTGCAATGTAACGACGAATTCTAAAGTTGTCGTTGCGTTCATTGTCCTCTGGTAATGGACCACGCTGAACTTTCATCTTATGAGCTGTCTGCCAGCATCTGGTGATAACCTCACCTACGCGTCCCATAGCCTGTGAATCTGATGAGATCATAGAGAGCGCGCCCATATCATGTAAGATATCCTCAGCGGCGATTGTCTCACGTCTAATTCTTGATTCAGCAAAGGCAATATCCTCAGGAATAGAAGGGTCAAGATGGTGACACACCATGAGCATATCTAAATGCTCATCGATGGTATTTACAGTATATGGTCTTGTAGGGTTAGTTGAGCTTGGTAATACATTCGCATAACCACAGGCTTTTAAGATATCAGGAGCATGACCACCACCTGCGCCTTCTGTGTGGTAGGTATGAATGGTTCTGCCTTTAAAAGCACCGATGGTGCTTTCAACAAAGCCAGCTTCATTTAAAGTATCTGTATGAATAGCAACCTGCACATCATACTTGTCAGCAACAGACAAACAGTTATCAATAGTAGCAGGAGTTGATCCCCAGTCTTCATGAAGTTTTAAGCCCATGGCACCTGCCTTTACCTGTTCTTCAAGCACCTCTGGTAAAGAGGCGTTACCCTTACCTAAAATACCGATGTTTACAGGTAACTCTTCAGATGACTGTAGGAACTTTTCAATATTCCAGATACCAGGTGTACAGGTAGTAGCATTAGTGCCTGTAGCAGGTCCAGTACCACCGCCGATTAGCGTAGTAACACCTGATGAGATCGCTTCTTCTGCCTGCTGAGGGCAGATAAAGTGAACATGTGAGTCAATGCCACCTGCAGTTACAATCAGACCTTCACCTGAAATTACCTCAGTGCCGGCACCGATCTCAAAATCAACACCATTTTGCACATCACTGTTACCTGCTTTGCCAATAGCTGCAATACGACCGTACTTAATACCGATATCAGCTTTGTAAATACCAGTGTGATCAACAATAATGGCATTGGTGATAACAGTATCTACAGTGTCTTTATCGCACTTTTGACCTTGTCCCTGGCCATCACGGATAACCTTACCGCCACCGAATTTAACCTCATTGCCGTAGGTTGCATAATCCTTTTCAACTTCAAGGACTAATGAGGTATCAGCAAGTCTTACTCTGTCACCAACTGTAGGGCCAAACATATCAGCATAAGCTTTTTTAGAAATAGTACTCATCCTATACCTCTAATCTAATTTACCCATAATCTCTTGGCGGAATCCGAAGATTTTACGCTCACCTTGGTAAGGTACTAAGGTTACGGTTCTCTCAAGCCCCGGCTCAAATCTAATTGCAGTACCAGGTGCGACATCAAGGTGTTTACCTAAAGCTTTTTCTCTATCAAAGACTAAAGCAGGATTTACCTCATAAAAGTGATAGTGAGAGCCTACCTGAACCGGTCTGTCTCCTTCATTTTTCACAGTAATAGAGGTCTTTTCCAAACCTTTATTTAACTCGATTTTGCCATCATCAATAAAAAATTCACCAGGGATCATATAAAGCTCCTAAATGATTGGATTGTGCACAGTTACAAGTTTGGTACCATCAGGGAAAGTAGCTTCTACCTGAACTTCAGTTACCATCTCTGGTACACCTTCCATGACATCAGCTCTTGAGAGAATGGTTCTGCCATAATCCATAAGCTCAGCTACAGTCTTACCATCACGAGCACCTTCTAAAATGGCAGCTGAAATTAAAGCTACAGCTTCTGGGTAATTTAATTTCAAGCCTCGAGCTTTACGTCTTTCAGCAACTAATGATGCTGTAAAAATCAGTAATTTGTCCTGTTCGCGTGGAGTTAGATTCATATTTTTTCTCCTCTTGTAACTTGTATTTATAAAGCCTGTAAATATCTAGTCTGTAATTGACTAGTCCGTAATAAATAATTGCATTCCTTCTAGGTTGACCAGATCCTAGGAAGACATGGAGCAAGACCTATAGTCTCTTGGCGAGTTAATTTCCAAATCTCTACGATTGCTTTTTCAATAGCTTCATTTTTAGAGGAGAGAAAGCGCACCACGGTATAGTTATCAACTACACCTGCTGCAGCAAAAAAACGAGTTTGTTTTTTAGAGTCTGTCTCTGATAGTGTGCTGTCAACTTTCAAAGGATCAGAGCTTTTATCGTAACTAAGACAGGTATCTAACAGCGCTCTTATCTTTTCTAAAGTGTCTTCACAAACTTTATTGGTAATGTAGGTACCGGTATAGACACAACCATAGTTACCAGATAACGCCTCAAGATCATCCTGACCATCGATAAAGCTTGTCTCGATGAGTTTTTCTTTGCCGTTTTCTATAATGGTGACAGTATTAAATAAGGAACTGTTCTCAAAAGGTCTTTCCTCATCTTTCATGCCACACTTAGAAACATCACGAAAAGCAAAGCGAGAATTGTCCTTTAGATAAAAGGTTGTTTTTACTTTTGTATGAGTACCTTTATAAAAGATGTTTTGAGCTGGTAAATACTCTAAAGAAGCGTTCTCCTCTACATAAAAGTTCTGCTCAAACAAAGAACAGTTGTTCTCACCTTTATAGAATTTGGTAGCACCAGGTGTAGTGATTAAAACCTGACTGTGCTCATTTGCTTTAGCTTCTACGCTTAAGTGATCGCAGGAGGCTACTCCCCCAGGTGGGTGCAACAGATATACATGACAGGCGACCTCAGAATAAAAAGGCTTTTGAACCACTAATGGTCCATAATGCAGATTACGCACCATTATGGTTTTGTCTTTATCCTTTTTAAACTCAAGCTTAATTGAAGCCTGCCAGATACCGAAGCTCATGATTAAACCGTCAGATACCTCTTGATGAGATCTTCTCCTAGGGAAGACATCTGACCATCGGCTACATGAGTACCTCTGTCAATGATATAGAAACGATCACCCATTTTTCTGGCAAAAGGTAATTTCTGCTCAACTAAAAGTACGGTAAGACCGATTTCTTTATTCAGTCTGCGCATGATCTCAGCAATTTCTGAGACAATGTTTGGCTGAATACCTTCTGTAGGCTCATCAAAGATGATAAGTTTAGGATCGATAACTAAGGCTCTGCCAATAGCCAGCTGCTGTTGCTGACCACCTGATAAGTCTCCACCCTGACGATGTCTCATATCGTAGAGTACTGGAAACATGTCATAGATAGCCTTTGGCACGGCCTTAAGACCATCACGCCTTGCACCGATACCGATTTTTAAGTTCTCTTCAACGGTTAAAAGTGGAAAGATTTGTCTTCCCTGAGGCACATAGCCAATACCTAAAGAAGCTCTATCCTCAACCGAGAGTTTTGTAATATCCTCACCATCAAATTCAATACTGCCAGATTCAATTTTGTGCTGTCCCATGATGGTATCCATTAGAGTAGTTTTACCTACACCGTTTCTTCCCATCACACACAGACATTCACCTTTTTGAACTTCAAGTGAGATATCCCAAAGAGTATGGGATTGCCCGTAAAACTGATTTAATTTTGTAAGTTTCAGCATTATTCAGCTCCCAGATAAACTTCAATAACTTTAGGATCTGATTGCACCTGATCCATAGTGCCTTCTGATAGAACATGCCCCTGATGCAACACAGTTACTTTTCTTGCAATCTGACGGACAAAGTCCATGTCATGCTCAACTACAATTACAGAGTGACTGCCAGAGAGTGAGACTAAAAGCTCACCTGTTTTTTCCATTTCCTGACGGGTCATACCGGTTACTGGTTCATCAACTAGCAACAGCTTTGGTTTTTGCATCAAAAGCATGGCAATTTCTAGCCATTGCTTTTGACCATGAGATAAAACTCTGCCAGGACGATTTCTTAAGTCTATTAAGTTTGTAAGCTCCAAGACATGATCACGCATATCAGACTGCTCAGAGTTGATCTTGCCAAAAAGAGTGGTAAGTACAGTCTTAGGTGCTTTCATAGCAAGCTCTAAGTTCTCGTCTACACTTAAATTTTCAAAAACTGTAGGCTTTTGGAACTTTCTGCCAATACCAGCTTTAGCAATAGCAGGTTCATCCATTTCAAGTAAGTTACAGGACTGACCAAACCAGGCAGTACCACTGTCAGGGCGGGTCTTACCGGTGATAATGTCCATCATGGTGGATTTACCGGCACCGTTAGGACCGATGATGCAGCGCAATTCACCTTCTTCAATGTAGAGATTTAAATCGTTAATGGCTTTAAAGCCATCAAAGCTCTTATTAACTCCTTCTACATAGAGGATCATGCCGTGGCTGTCCACAGGAGCCTCCGTGCGATGCTTGCGTAATGGCAATTTAGGAGACAGATATTTATTCTTAAAATTTACAATGCTCTCTTTGTACATTTTTAAGCCTCCTTTGCTACCTTAGTATCAGCTGATGTGATACCTGATGAACTTTGACTGTCCCCATCAGAGTTATCGTTTTTCTTTGACTTTTTTAACTTTAAAAACTCAGCTACACCGATAACACCTTTTGGTAAGAATAAAGTTACTAAAACAAAGAGCAGACCTAAGGCATATAACCATTCATCTGGGAAGACACCTGTAAAGACTGTCTTTGCATAGTTAACTAAGATGGCACCGATAATTGCTCCGTATAAAGAAGCTCTACCGCCTACAGCTACCCAGATCACAAGCTCAATTGAGTTAATTGGGCTAAACTCACCTGGGTTGATGATGCCTACCTGTGGTACGTATAAGGCGCCAGCAATACCTGCTAGAATTGCACCGAACACAAAGATAAAGAGTTTGAAGTATTCAACTCTGTAGCCTATAAAACGCACACGTGACTCTGAATCACGGATAGCCACAATTACTCTGCCAAGTCGTGATGACACAATAAAGCGACAGAGGATGTAACCTATGGTTAAAGCTAGAGCTGAACAGAAGAGTAATGAATCACGAGTCAGATCTGAACTTATGGTACAGCCTAAAATATCTTTAAAGTCTGTTAAACCATTGTTACCACCAAAGCCGGTTTCATTTCTAAAGAAAGCTAAAGACAGAGCAAAGGTTAATGACTGAGTGATGATTGATAAGTACACACCACCTACTCTTGATTTAAAGGCTAAAAAACCAAAGACAAAAGCTAAGATCCCTGGCACTGCCATAATTAAAAGTAGTGCTATAGGAAAATGACCTACACCATACCAGTACCATGGAAGCTCATGCCAGTTTAAAAACACCATGAAATCTGGAAGCTCTGCATTTCCATACACGCCACGGGTACCGATTTGACGCATCAGATACATGCCCATGACATAGCCACCTAGTGCAAAGAAAGCTGCATGACCTAATGAGAGGATACCTAAATAACCCCAGATTAAATCTAAAGATACGGCAAGTAAGGCATAGCAAAGATACTTGCCAAATAAAGTGATGGTATTAGAGCCTACAAAGAGCGCGTCACCATCTTTAAAGAAGATGTTTCCAATTAAAAGCAGCAGTACAAAGAACCATACGGCGCCTATCACTGAAGCTCCCTTTCTGTCATTTTTTATAAGAGAAAACATTTTTATTCTCCGTTATTCTTTCTATTCACTAGTCTTCAACTGAACGACCATGTTGAGGGAAGAGACCTCTTGGACGTTTTTGAATGAACAGAATTACACCTACAAGGATGATGATCTTAGCTAGCATTGCGCCGTAAATAGGTTCAATAACCTTATTAGCAATACCTAAAGTCATACCGGCAACTAAAGTACCCCAGATGTTTCCGGCACCACCGAAGACTACAACTAAGAAAGAATCAACAATGTAGTTTTGTCCAAGATTTGGACCTACGTTGGTTAACTGAGATAAAGCAACACCAGCTAAACCTGCAATAGCAGAACCTAAACCAAAGGTTAGAGCGTTTACTCTGCCTGAGTGCACACCCATGTTTCTTGCCATGGCTCTGTTTTGAGACACAGCTCGAACCTGTACACCTAAAGTTGAGTGCTGCAGGAAGTACCTTAGAGAGAAGAACACAACCAAACAGAAGATAATGATGTAAAGACGGTTGTAGGTTAAGAATAAGAACTCGTTTACCTTTACAGAGCCTGACATAAAGTCAGGAATAACCACGTTCTTATTTAAGGCTGTAAAGATAGAACGCACAGCCTGCTGTAACAGTAAGCTAATACCAAAGGTTGCAAGCAGTGTTTCTAGTGGACGGCCATACAAGAAACGGATCACGCAACGCTCAATGGCAATACCTACTAATCCTGCCACGATAAAGGCAGCTGGAATTGATAAAATTAAAGCAATTCCAGGATATGAAGGTAATAACTGCTGAATTACGTATGTAGTGTAGGCACCAATCATCATGAGCTCACCATGAGCCATGTTGATAACTCCCATTACACCAAAGGTTACGGTAAGACCTATGGCTGCTAGTACTAATACAGAACCTAAAGATAAACCAAAGTAGACAGTCTCAATACCTGAGTTAAATCTCTGGGAGCTCTTTAATGAGGTAACTCTCTTTTGAGCATAATAACGGTTTGAAGGATCTGGATCTGATTGAGCTATCTTTTCAAAACGATCAATTAGAACAGGAGATGAAAAATCCTCTAAAATTCTCATCGCACCATTACGTACTTTAGCATCCTTTGAATCAAGATCAGCTGCTGCAATTACATAATCTAAAGCTTCTGCTAGATCCTCATTAACACCTACGGACTTATCACGTAAAACTACAAAAGGCTCTGTTTTATCAATAGTTACTTTGCCAATTAAGTTATAAGCTTCATCGACTCTGGCATCAGCTGACTGATTAGGATCAATAAGCTCTCTAATAGAGAGAATTAAAGCTAGATCTTCACGGATAGAGTTATTGATGGCAACTTTTTTTAGATATCGCTCTTTACCATGATATCTTTCATTGGTCTTTACAGAAATAAAACTGCCATTCTTAGTTGAGGTATAAAGACCACCTTCTTTTTTATCAAAATACAAGGTGCCGGTATCCATGGCTTTTAAAACTAAAGTAGCTAAACTAGACTCTGTACCGCCTAAGGTCTTTACAGCCATAGATTTGTCTTCAAAAGAACTGCTTCTGGTACTTAAAACGTCATAAGCCTCGTCTTCAGACATAGCATATGCGCTTGATGATATTGATAACGAGAAGACACTGATTAGAAGGCAGAAAATACGTACTAAAAGGAAACTTTTCATTATGATTTACCGTATTGAATCGTTACCGGATTAAAAAATTTCCCTTAAAAGCAACTGCCAGCTTTCAAGGGAATAAAAGAACAATTACTTACTTAGAACTGCCACCGCATTTACCGGTTTTTACGTTGAAGTTACCGCAGGATAAAGGCTTTCTCCAATCTGCGATAAGATCTTTAGAGCCTGGCAGATAATCAGACCACTCATCAGCTACTACAGTAGTTGGAGTCTCATCTACAACCTGGAACTGACCATCTTCCTGAATCTCACCAATTAAAACTGGCTTGGTGATGTGGTGGTTAGGCATCATAGTTGCGTATGAACCTGAAAGGTTTGGTACGGTAACACCAATTAGTGCATTCTGAACTGCATTTGACTCTGTAGTACCAGCTTTTTCTACAGCCTTTACCCACATGTTAAAGCCGATGTAGGTAGCTTCCATAGGATCGTTGGTTACTCTCTTTTCGTCACCTGTGTACTTATGCCACTCTTCGATAAAATCATCGTTAGCATCAGAATCAACAGACTCAAAGTAGTTCCATGCAGCTAAATGACCTACTAAAGGCTTAGTATCAATACCAGACAGCTCCTCTTCACCAACTGAGAAAGCTACAACAGGAATGTCTTTAGCTGAGATACCCTGATTTGATAACTCCTTGTAGAAAGGAACGTTAGCATCACCGTTGATGGTTGAAACTACAGCAGTCTTTTTGCCAGCTGCTCCGAATTTCTTAATGTCAGATACGATTGACTGCCAGTCAGAGTGACCGAATGGGGTATAGCTAATCATGATATCCTCATCCTTAAAGCCCTTTGACTTTAGGTATGCTTCTAGGATCTTATTAGCTGTACGAGGATAAACGTAGTCTGTACCTACTAAAGCCCAACGCTTTACGCCCTGCTTTAACAGGTAATCAACAGCAGGAATTGCCTGCTGATTAGGTGCTGCACCTGTATAGAATACGTTCTTTGATGATTCCTCACCTTCGTACTGAACTGGGTAGAATAAGATACCGTTTAACTCTTCAACGACAGGTAGAACGGACTTTCTTGAAACTGAAGTCCAGCAACCAAAGATTGCACTTACCTTATCTTTTGAGATTAACTCACGAGCCTTCTCAGCAAATAGTGGCCAGTTTGAAGCAGGATCAACGACTACAGCTTCAATCTTTTTACCTAAAACACCACCCTTTTTATTCTGTTCATCAACTAACATCTGAACAGTGTCTTTCAAGGTTGTTTCAGAGATGGCCATAGTGCCTGACAGTGAGTGCAGAACACCAATCTTAATGGTGTCTTCAGCATATGAAGAAACAGATGCACAAGCTAGAGATAGAGCAAGTGAAATCTTTGCTAATGACTTAAATTTCATAGAAATTCTCCTGTAAACGTTCGATGTGTACAGATTAGATTTCATGATTTTTTTCGTCAAACGAAGAAATTTTTAGAATTTTTACAGAATGTGTTTATTTCGAAAAAATTATTTCTTTTATTTCAAAATGTTACAAAAATCGTTTTTTCGAAATTTCATGAATTCTTAAAAATGAAAAACTTTGCGTCTTCATAGTAATGGTGCACAAGATTTGTCAAAAGTTTTATAAAAGTGCACTGTTTCCCAAAAATAATGCACTGCTTTTTTCAAAAATCGTTAGATTTTTAGCTAAAAAGGAGAAAAAGTTCGTACGTAAAAGGAAATTCCAAAATCTCTTGTTTTATAACATGATTCGACTCAACCAGATATGAATATGACTAATAAACTGTGCACAAAGAATAGGCAAAATACAAAAAGCTGTGTATAAGAGTTTTGTTTTGGCACAATACATTATCCATTCAATGGCTTTTAGAAATAAAAAAACAAAATTAACCTAGGAAAAAATATGAACAATTTCTTAAAAGCTACTCTTGTAGCTTCATCTGTGATCTTTGGATCATGTGTGCTCACCGCTTGTACTCAAACAACTAATTCCATGTTTGGTGATGACAGATCACAGCTACTTTTAGTTTCTGAAGAAACTTTAAATGATGAAGCTAAACAAGCTTATGATGAGGTTATCAATCAGGCTAAAGCTAACGGAACTTTAAATGCTGATGAGAACTTTTCAAAGCGTGTAGATATGATTTCAAAACGCTTAATTGACTATGCTCCAGAGTTAAGAGCAGACTGCAAGAATTGGAATTGGGAAGTTAATACCATTAAAGATCCGACCGTAAATGCCTGGTGTATGCCTGGTGGCAAGATCTGCGTTTATACAGGTCTTAACGATACACTAAATCTTACAGATGATGAATTAGCATCAATCATCGGTCATGAGATCAGCCATGCTTTAAAAGAGCACTCAAGAGAAAAGAGAAGTCAGGCATCTTTACAGAGTGGACTTACCACTGTTGCTAAGATCTTAGGTGTAAAAAAGGCTGTTACTGATACAGCTAATCTTGCATACAACACTGCTTTTGCAATGCCATTTAGCCGTGATCAGGAATCAGAAGCAGACAAGTATGGTCTTGAGCTTATGTACAAAGCGGGCTTTGATCCTAACGCAAGTGTAACTGTAATGGAAAAATTAAGTAAGTTTGAAAAAGAAGAATCAGAAAAATCAGGTAACACTCAAAACGCTACTGACAAATTACTCTCAAACATCACCAGCACCCATCCATCAAGTGAACAGCGCTTTACAGATTTAAGAAAGCTCATTGAAGAGTATCACTTATCTCAAAAGAACATCGATACTAAGTAGAAAACGATTTAAGATAAGTTTTACAAACTCAAATTCTAGGCTGTAAGAAAGAGAGTACCCCAAAAAAACAGTTAACTCTAAAGATTACAGCTTAACCTAAAGGCGGTTCATTGAACCGCCTTTATTTATCTTTAGCATAAAGACATAAATTAAAAATCTAAGTTTTACCAATACAGCATAAAACACAATATTTTTCGTTTGTTTTTATTTTTCTTTATTGCTATAGTTACAGAAGATATTGGTAAACAAGGCAAAATCTCATGAGAGAAACAAAAGATCTAGAATTTAAAGGATCTATCAGTAATACCTTTTTAAAAACTGTCTGCGCTTTTGCTAACTTTAATGGAGGCAAGATCTTATTTGGTATTGCTGATGATGGTACTGTAAAAGGCATCGATAATCCTCAAGAATGCTGTCTTGAGATCGAAAACAAGATAAAAGATAGCTTTAAACCGATACCTGAATACAGTCTTTCAATCGATGCTAAGACCAATGTCATCACCCTGTGTGTAAAAGAAGGTATAGACAAACCTTATCTTTATAAAGCAAAGTCCTATAAAAGGAATGACAGTGCCACTGTTGAACTTGATCCTCTTGAACTTAAAAGACTGATTATGGCTGGCATGAATTTAACCTTTGAAGAGTTACCTTCAGCAATACAGGAGCCTAAGTTTTCATACTTAGACGAAAAACTAAAAAATGAACTCGATTTGAGCTTAATCAATATAGATACCTTAAAGACTCTTGAGCTTTACCATAAAGATGAAGGCTACAACCAAGCTGCATTGTTACTCTCTGATAACAATACCTTTTGTGGTATTGATATAGCTAAATTTGGAGAAAGCATCAGTATTATCAAAGAGAGAAATACTATTGAGAAAGAAAGTATCTTAAAGCAATTTGATGATGCGATGGTTATGTTCAAAAGATACTATCAGTATGAAGAAATCAAAACAGCTTACAGAAAGACGGTTGAGCTCCTACCAGAAAATGCCTTTAGAGAAGCTCTGGTAAATGCAATTATTCACAGAGCATGGGATGTCAAAGCCTGTATTAACGTTGCGATGTTTGAAGACAGAATTGAAATTACCTCACCTGGAGGTCTTCCTCGAGGACTTGATGAAAGTGAATACCTAAAAGGTGGAGTTTCAATTTTAAGAAACAGAATTCTAGGTTCCGTTTTTTACAGACTCCACCTAATCGAACACTTTGGCTCAGGCGTAAAAAGGATCATGGATGAATACATTGGAAATATGACAAAGCCACAGTTTTTCTGCTCAGAAAACGCAGTAAAGGTTATTCTTCCTGTATTAAAACAGGACAACTTACTAACACCAGATGAAAACAGTGTGTATACCTTAGTAAAGAAAGGTTATGCTTCAAGCACTGATATCACCAAGAATTGCCCATTTGGTAAAAACAAGGTGGTTAACATTCTAAAAATCCTAGTAACTCAAGGTTACATCAGACAAACAGGTAATGGCAGAGGAACTCGATACAGTCTTTAATATTTGCCTTAAATTTCTTTATTTTGTCGAACTACTCACGCTAATGCGGTAAAATTGTGACACAGCTGTCAGAAAACATAACGACACCAAAATAGGTATTACCGTGAGTTTGTTTTATCCTCTTACATTAGCAATTTCTTTAAAATATGGCTTTAGAAGCAAGGCTCATAAATTTGCTTCATTTGTAGCCATTCTCTCTATCATTGGCATTGCCATAGGCGTTGCAGCTTTAATTGTTGATACCTCAATTATGCAGGGACTGCAAAACAGACTGAAAAAGGCTGTTTTAAAAGATACCCCTCATATCGTAGTTAACATTGATAACAATGCTAATACTGACACTATAGGCAGTATTGAAAACAAACTTCTAAATCTAAATCATGTGGTTGCTGTAGCTCCTTTTGTTCAGGGGCAGACCCTACTGCAAGGAAGCAGATCACTTGCACTTATCAATCTTGAAGGAATTGATACTGACAAGATAAAACTAAAGGACGGCTACCCTTTTGAGAATTTAGGTTTAGTTAATATTCCTGAAAAAGGTAGCTTCTCTTTAAACGCAGAAGCAGCTCTTTACCTTAAGAACAATTTACATTTAAATTCTAAAGTAAGACTTATAAGCACCATCAATGCTCGCTATACACCAATGGGTCTTACCCCTACTCAAAGAATTTTCTTATTAAATCAGTATTACCCTTCAACTAATTCAACCTCTTTAGATACAGCTGTAGGTAATTATGATGACGTAAGACGTCTGTTTAGAATGACAGATAGAACCGCTTCTTTAAGAGTCTGGTTAGATGATCCATTCTCTCTTGATGAGGTAAGGAAAAATCTTGATGAGGATGGCTTTAACTATTCAGACTGGACCAAAGTACAAGGCGAGTTTTTCAAAGCTGTAGCTATGGAAAAGCTGACCATGGGCATTATGCTGTGCTTAATCATTGTAGTAGCAGCCTTTAACATTCTTTCAGCACTCACCATGATGGTAAGTGCAAGACTTACTGAAATCTCTATTCTAAAAACCCTAGGTCTTACTAATAAAAAGATCTTATCTATCTTTATGATGATGGGTATATTTGCAGGTGTTATAGGAACTCTAATAGGTATTATCTTAGGTATTCCTCTTACCTATTACATTTCATCTGCAATGAGCAATCAAGGAAGCTTTGGAAATCTTCCTGTATCTGTAGAACCATTTAATCTGTGTCTGATTGGATTTGGCTCAATTCTCATGAGCTTTATCTTTACTCTGTACCCAGCTTACAGAGCATCAGCAACCGATCCTGTTGAAAACCTGTGCCGAGGCTAAAATGAGTGAAGTTATTCTTGAAGCAAAAAATATCACACGTTCTTACTTTGAAGGAAAAATACGCACAGATGTTTTAAAAGGTGTAAACCTTGCCATAAGACAGGATGAGCTTACCGCTATTATTGGTAAATCAGGCTCAGGTAAGAGTACCTTATTGCACATTCTGGGCACACTAGATACACCTACAAGTGGTGAAATTCTCTTTAAAGGTGATGATCTGTGCAGATTGTCTGGCAACAAAAAAGCTCAATTTCGTAATCGGAACTTAGGCTTTGTCTATCAGTTCCATCACCTGTTAGGTGACTTTACTGCTTTAGAAAACGTCATGATGCCACTACTGATTGGCAATATGGATATAAAAAAAGCGAAAGCTACTGCCAGCGAGTATTTAGAAAAAGTAGGCTTGAGCCACAGAATAGGTTACAGACCATCAGAGATGTCTGGCGGTGAAAGACAAAGAGTTGCCATTGCAAGAGCTCTAGCAGGTCACCCTGATATTGTTTTAGCAGATGAGCCAACTGGTAACCTTGATGCAAAGAATGCCCAAGCCGTGTTCTCTCTTTTCACAGAGCTTGCTAAAAACGAGCACCTAGCGGTGGTTATGGTAACCCATGACAATTCTCTAGCTAAAATGTGCGACAAAATCTATACCATGAAGGACGGTGTCATTGATGAAAACTAGTCTTTCATTTAAGCTTGCCTTTCGCTTTCTAAACTCAAAGCGTTATGGAGCTTTAGCAAAATTCATCTCCATGGCATCTACTACAGGTATCGGTGTTGGTGTCTGTGCTCTTATCATCGGTCTATCTGCCATGAATGGCTTTGAGTATGAGCTAAATAACAGAGTGCTCTCTTTAATCCCCGGAGCTGAGGTATCCTCATACGATAAGACTGGTTTTTATAATTTAGAAGGTGAAGTCAAAGCTCTTGAAAAAGCACCTAATATAAAAGCTGTATCCCCTGCTGTTAGCTTAAACGGAGCCTTTAGTTTCGGTGCTAACTTTGCTCCAGCCATGGTTATCGGTATTGATCCTGTAAATGAGAAAAAGGTTATCTCACTTGAAAGATTTATGGATTGCAAAACCGATATTCTCAACCATGCTGAAGCTGAACCTTTAGTTATCATCGGTCATGGTATTGCCAAGAAACTTAATATTAAAAAAGGTGATGAGCTAAATCTAAGCGCTATCGATGCTAAAACCAACAGTGATGGTTTAGGCTCAATGGTGGTTAAAACTTTTAAAGTAGCAGGTTTCTTTAAGACCGGTGGTCAGATCGATAACAACTTTGCCTTTATCAATATCAAAGAAGCTGTAGCTTTAAGTGCACTGCGTGCTCCTAATACTATTCACGTAAAAGTAAGCAATATGTTAGAAGCAAGGGAGATCATTAACACTGCGATTGCAACTCTACCTGAGCCTTGTGATGGTACTACCTGGATTGATTCACAGGGAAAACTCTACTCTGATATCAATATGATAAGACAGATCATGTATCTTGCGATGATCTTAGTTATCAGTGTAGCTTGCTTTAATATCGTTTCAAATCTTGTGATGGCTGTTAGCGAAAAGAGACATGAAATTGCTATATTAATGACTATGGGTGCGAAAAAAGCGCTTATTATCAAGTCATTTACCCTGATGGGTGTACTTTCAGCTATAAAAGGTTGTATCTACGGTGGTGTAGCAGGTTCACTACTCTCTTTGTGTATTCCTTACGTAACTTCTCACTTTAAAGACTGGTTTGGCATTGAACTTTTAAATGAAGATATCTACTTTATCAATTTTGTGCCTTCAAGTTTGATGATATCTGATGTGTTAATAGTGGTCGGTTGTGCCGTAGTGATGAGTTTTATTGCCTCAATTTATCCTGCTATTAAAGCCTCTAAGATCGATCCTGCGCAGGAGCTTAACTTATAAATCAAGTTTTCAAACACAAAATCAGAAAACAAGGTAATAAAACAATTCAAGTAAACTCACGTATGGGCTTTGAATTTCTTTGTCCATACACTTTTTCTAGCCTTTAGTGACTTCTATTTAATAATACGGATACTAGAAAGAGTTTTAATTTGAATAACAACACTAAAAAATTGAAATTAAAGCATCAGTTGTCGCTGATAGAACACAAATATATCTTTTAAGCTATAATCTAATAAGATAAATGGAGATGAATACATATGAAAGATATCAGCTCAACAGGCTCATTTATAAACTTTTATCTAAATAATTACATTTATGTAGATAAAACAAAGTATATTAGAGACCTTATAAAGCTTGAAAGAGTTTTTATCTCCCGTCCCCGTCGTTTTGGTAAATCTCTTACCTTAGATACCATAGCAACTTTATTTGAAACAG
>ERZ1034855.25-NODE-25-length-91706-cov-56.960371_pt1 | contig 91706 bp, 122 predicted proteins | sample MGYA00520699_ERZ1034855 | MGnify/ENA primary metagenome ERZ1034855 (study PRJEB33766, sample SAMN09781730) | gut metagenome | biome: gut microbiome | host: Homo sapiens | place: Madagascar | study: EMG produced TPA metagenomics assembly of the PRJNA485056 data set...
TGCTCCTCTAAGGTCTGCTTCTCTAAGGTCTGCTCTGCTAAGGTCTGCTCCTATAAGGTTTGCTCCTATAAGGTTTGCTTCTCTAAGGTCTGCTCCTATAAGGTCTGCTTCTCTAAGGTTTGCTCTGCTAAGGTCTGCTTCTCTAAGGTTTGCTCCTCTAAGGTCTGCTCCTATAAGGTCTGCTTCTTCTCCACTTCTCCCATTTGTTTTTAGCCACTCTTTATGTTTTTCAAGTATCAATTCAATGTTTTCTATTCCCATTTCCTATCTTCCTTTCAGTTTTTACCGCTTAATCTCACATGTTCCCAGATTCCATTAACTTCCTTGACCATCAATCCTATCAACTTGTCCATAGCTCCATTCTTGCCCATCATGCGACGATACCAGCCCGATTCTTCCAATGTGTCAGCATTAACAATCATCTGGGTTTTAGCCCTTACAATCATTCTTTTGCGTTTGTTCATCTATCCACCTGCTTTCAATGATACACAATTTCGATTTTGCTAATCGTCCAGATAAATGCTGCCATGATTAGAAGTAGCCATGCCATCAGGGGAAACCTAGCCTCAACCTGAATAGGTTGAAACAGGTATCTAAATATCTTGCGAATAGTGTTCATTTTCTTCATTCCTTTGCTTATTTGTATAACGATTCACTCCATAGTATTGTTTCTGTCTCGGATTATGGTTCACTCGCATTTGTTGTTACTTTCGTTCACCTTGGTTCGCTTTTCACTTTTGTTTCTGTCATGCATTTTGGCTCATTCTAAGTTTATGTTACTATCTACTATTTTTGACTCACTCCATCGATATGTTACTATCAAATATTACGGTTCGCTCATTTTAGATGTTTCTATCTACAAGGATGGCCCATTCTAACATATTGTTTCTGTCTAAAACCGTGATTCACTCCAGAAATATGTTACAGTCAATTATCATGGTTCGCTTGCAACAGATGTTTCTGTCTGGAAGTGTGGCTCATTCTAAACGAATGTTACTATCTACAACATTGATTCACTCTTGCACTATGATTCTGTCGGGCTTAATGGCTCGTTTCAAGAAGGTGTTACTGTCAGTTCCTATGACTCACTCTAACCATCTGTTTCTATCTAGCCATATGGTTCGCTCAATCAGGCTGTTGCTGTCAGCTATAATGGCTCGTTCTAGTATACTGTTTCTATCTAACGATATGATTCACTCGATAGTTGTGTTTCTATCTTCTTTAATTGGTTCGTTCCAAGGACATGTTACTATCTACTTATGATGACTCACTCGATGCTTATGTTTCTGTCTCCATTGCTGGGTTCGCTCGATGAATGTGTTTCTATCCTTTTTTATGGCTCACTCATAGTGGATGGTTCTGTCAACCATAATGGTTCGCTTTGCTTATGGCTTGTTTGGTACTTCGATCATATGTGCATGGCCTAACTGCGCTATGGCAAATGGCTTTGGCGGCTTCTCTCCTCTGTCCAGCTCATACCAAACTTCAAAGAGGTGGGAAAGGAAAATTTTCACTGTCCATCGCAATGCTCTGGCTCTGATATGCTGTGCAGGAAGTTTGCCGATGGAATAGGCTTTATATGCTTCTGTTGTCTTGCCAATTTTGAATTTCTCCAGCTTTTCCTTTGCCTGTTCTGCATAATCCCCTTTCTCATTCTTTTCAGTTTCATATTCCTTACGTTCAAGGTAAAGTCTGCTATAGAACGCATTGGGGTTGCTCTGAACTTTCAAGAAACTCTGTCCCAACTTCCAACAAAGAGTTTTAAAGCCAGCATTCCAGGGGCGTTTCTGTCCCTTTTTCCATTCTACTGTTGGGTCCAACCCTGCGAATTTCCATATAGCACCTGCGGTTTGACATTTCTTGATGTCGATGTTAGCTATCATGCCAGCAGCGATTACAGGTCCTATACCGGTAATAGATAACATCCATCTGCCAACATGCTGACTCTCAACATATTTCTTCAAGACTGATTTGATTTCATTTTCTACTTTCTCATATTGAACCCCAAAGAAAGCTATTGTTTCATGAGGTTCTTTTTCGTCAGTCTCATTCAATATTCTTTGCTGATTATTGGAAACAATTCTGTTGTGTTGCATTTGATAATACAAATCCACTAAATACCTTGCTTCCTGATGTGATAATGTGGCAGCTGCGTTCCTCACATCTCTGTTTAGCTTATCAATAATATTTTCCATCTTTTTTCTCCTTTGACTTCCTTTCAAAAAGCTAGTTTTAGTAAAACCATAACTGCTATCAATATCTACCGCGGGATAAGAACATGTGAGTTTATTGATAGCTTTATATATGCACCTCGTTTCTGATATTTGACACTCCCCATGCCTAAAGGCAGGGAACAAAGCGTAGATTTTGGATAAGAACAGAAGCAATAATGATAGTTATCTTCGTCCTGTCTCATATTTCCACTTCATTTTACGAATTAGTATTGACTTCCGAACTGTAGAGTTCTAAGATGCCTCGGAATGAAAGAAACGGCTTTGTGGTAGACCACCCCTACGAGGAGATAAAAAAGGTAGTCTGCCCACAGATGCCCCATCATTCAAGTTTCCGTGTTTTGCTTGTGACCTATATACATCTTTCTACTGTCGTCATCGAGCCTCTGACAGTTTAGCTTTCGCTTATCTGATGTACCCCCTCGGCATTAGTTAGTATCATGTCGACTCTAACGATGCCCCCGTCCCCTTTTACCATATTCTTTATCAGAACTTAGGCTTAACACAGGCTTGGAACACTTTACCTGCTGACGTTGTAGCTGACACAAGCATTAGGCAATCACACTACAGCGAATCCACTTTTCTGCATGGGCGGGATTAAACCCCGTTTTTAAAGTGGTGGCACCCCACTGTCACGAACAACCTAGAAAACTAACAATAATCCAAATTGTCGTCAAGCTAACACGAAATGTTACAATTCTTGTAGTTAGCGTGTAGCTGTTTTTGGCTACAAATTAGCAAAACTAATCCTTTATTGAATCCACAATGAAGTTGGATAAAGGTGCTTTTAGTTCGCCTCGTTCCAGAGAACGAGAAATTAAGTAAAAGCCGATTGAAACCAAAGTGCTGTAGTTTGTATTCAACACCTTACAAAGCTCTTTGGCGACCTCTTTATCCTCGGCAGGGATTTTTACATTGACCGAAGCAATTTCATCTGGGCTGATTTTTGCTTTTCGCAATCGCATTTTTTAGTCCTCCTTTATATATTTGTATTTTATTCATCTACAAATATATTTTAACAAAAAGCTACAAACGAAGTCAATGGAAAAATAAAAAAACAAGGGAAATTTTTTAAAAATCTCCCTTGTTCGAGTTAGTGAATATTCTTTAGTTCTTTTTCCGCTCCACATTTTAAAAGTTTAAGCCAGCCACAATTAGGTATAACTGCCATAGCTTCCTCATAGAGCTTTGCTGTAGCTGTCTCCCATGCTTTCCATTTAGAATTGATAACCTGCATATCTTTCATGCGCTCAGCTCGCTCTAACGGCTTTACGGATAATTCAGGCTCAAATATCTTAATAGGGGTTACATTGGCAGGAACAGGTTTTACAATCTCGCCATATTCCCAAATGATTTTTTCTAAGGTCTGATAATGATTCAGTGTTTCATTGATATACTGTTTGTAATGCCTACGAGCTTCATGACTGCAATCACCAAACATTTTGTATATCAGTGATACTTCTTGATGAAACATTATCCCTTGCAATTGATGTACAAGCACCTTTTGCCACATTGCCTTTATCTCTGGTGTCATGGTAATCACCTCACGCTATTTTGGTAACAATGAGATTTGCATTGTTCAAAATGCCCGCACTGCCTGTATAGCGTACATTAATGGTGGCTGTTTGCCCCTGGACAGTATTGCCTACAGCTACCAATGCGGCAAAGCCGATACTTTGCGGTGCTCCTGCTGCTGTGGTAGCTACAGATGAAGCTCTATTGACAGCATTGCCATTGGCATAGAGCTGTGCCCCAATAGTACCCTCAGCTGTGCTTGCACCATAGGCTGTAAAATCCACTCTATAGATACCTGCCCTGTTAAGACTTACAGTGGCATTATCGTTGCCTAAAACAGCCGTTACTCCTGTCTGCAAGTTCTTATTGGCAAATGTAATATTGGTGTTAGTTGTTACTGTTAGTGTCTGGGAATTTGCTTCCAACATGAGAATCACTCCTTATAATATTTTGTATTGTAAATCAGTTGTTGCATAATACGCATATACTGCATAACCATTTTGCTGATCTCGACAAAATGGTCATAAAAAAGTTGGTATACCATTTTCTTGATGTCACGAAAATGGTTGTAAAAAGGTGTTTTGCACCATTCCGTGCATACGCACGAAATGGTCATAGAAAAATAGAAAAAGCAGGAGCACCGCCCTTTAGCAATGTTCCTGCTTTTGTTGGTGCGGATATGCACTCTATTATGGGTTAGAGAATGGTTGTGCCACCATAGTTGGTTGCGTAAGGACTAGAAACAACATAAGCTGGCTGAGGATATGGCTTCAATGCACCAATCAATGCCTGAGTCTGTGCATTATTGCCAAGTGTCAGCTGTGCTGCCTGCAAGTCGGTACGGAGCTGTGCAATGGTGTTATCCTTTGCATTGCTCTCCATCTGGCAGAGTCTGTCAAGAATCTTCTGAGTGTTGGCGGTATTAGCCGTTACAACATCGCAGGTATTCTTTGCCATTTCATAACGAACAGAATCTATATTCCTATTCGTCTCACAGCAGCAGGACTTATTGTCAAAACCTAACTGCATGATAGCTTCGCCGATGCGCTGTCCCTGTCCAGTAAGGGTAGTTGTGGCGTTATTAATGAGCTGTGCATTTTCATAGCCGTTGGAACACAGTCCTCTTTCAATTCCCCGAACATCGTTCTGGAGGTTATTGAAGTTGAAACCATTGGTTACATCAGCCTGAGTAGCATAGTTCTGTGGAGGCATAGGTGGCTGCATCCCTCTGTTACCCCAACCGCCAAAGCCGTTACCGCCCCAGAAGAATATCATCAGCAGAATAATCCACCAGCCACCATTCTGAAAACCGTCGTTATCACGATTGATAAGACCGCCTAAAATGTTGCCAATCAGATTGTCGTCCATCGTTATCACCCTTTCGTTTTGAAATTATTTATTTCAGCTGCAACTGTATCAAAATTAATACCGAATTTGTTTGCTATCTGGTATGCCATAGGCATTAGAGCCTGAAAGCGTGTCCTCTGCTCCTGTGTCATATTGGCGATGGCTTTTAGAGCACTCTCTCTAGGATTTTTGGTATTTAGAATGTTCTTTAGAGAACCCTGCGGTGTTGGCTGGCTTCTCATTGCTTGACTGAATATTGGATTCATTTTGCTTACTCCTTTCTAATAACTCTGCAATCTTTGCCACATTCTGCTCCAAATTATCCATCCTATCTTCCAATGTAGCAGGTGGTGTCGGTCTATTTTCCTGTGTAAGAGCAGTAAATGTGTATGGCTGTAACATTTTCTGTCCATTTACTATGCTGACAACATAGAAAATAGGTTCATTAGCAAGCATAAATATTGTCTGACTTCCGTCCATGGGGACAGGAGCACTCTGTATCTCTGAAAATGAATTTACCATTATCCATCGTCCTGATGGTGGCTGTTGCAAACCCATAGGAGCACCATATCCAAACATCTCTATCACCTCTTGCTTATATTTTATCAGCAAACAAGGGTGTGAAAGTGTCATGTTTCTGCCTTAAAAATGTCAAAAAATATAATACCTAAAGTTTTGTGATATAATTATGTTAAAAGTATTGAAAGGTTGTGTTATTGTGGGATTGTTTTCATATTTTCAGAACAATAAGAAATGTGTTATTTGTGGTGGCAAGACAAGTGGTATGGCAAGTAAAAAAATAAAAAACGATGCGTGCGTTTGTTATAATTGCCGTCTAAAAATGAATGGTGTAGGAAGTTTTCTTACAAAAGAACATACCAAAGATGACTGCATAGGTTTTATGAATAATTGCACATCAGTATTGTATTTGTCTGGCATAATGGCTTTTTCTAATTCTGTGCAAAAAATATATATTATTCCAACAATCAAACTACTATCTAAACCTAAAACCATAGAATATGCCAATGTTGTTGGATATGAATTGTTGTCAGACAATGAAGTTATTACAAGTGGTGGTCTAGGCAGAGCTGCTGTAGGTGGAGCACTATTGGGCTGGGGCGGTGCTATTGTTGGAGGCATAACAGCTAAGAGAAAATCAAAAAATTTCTGTGAAAAGCTGGAAATAAAGATTACTGTCAAAGGTAAATTTGCACCTGCTATTTTTGTTGAATTTCTAGGTATAAAGACTGAAACTGATAGCCTTATATATAGAGATGCCTACAAAGAAGCACAGAATGCTTTATCTCAATTAGAGATTATATGTAATGAAAAAAGAAACATTGCTCAACCAATCAGTGGTCAACACTCTGTTGCTGATGAAATCTTGAAGTATAAGCACCTGCTGGATATGGGAGCAATAACACAGAGTGAATTTGACAAGAAAAAGAAGCAGTTGTTAGAGCAATAAAAAAATGCCACTCTCAACCCTTGTTAGACGATGGCAAAAATGCTTGACTTTTGTCGACTTTACTGTTATTATACATATTGTCGACAATAATAGGAGGTGCAATGGCTAATGTTGACAAAAAAAATAGGTCGTCCTGTTGTTGGACACCCAAAGCCAATTAAGCTGACTGTTCGTGTTGAGGAGCAGGCTCTAAAGGCATTAGATGATTATTGTAAAAAACATAATATCTCTCGTGCCGATGGTGTGCGTTTCGCACTCAACGACCTACAGCATAAATAAAAAGACAGCCCTTATCGTCCGCTAAAACATTAAGGGCTGCCCATAGTGTCACACCATTGACAGGTGTTAAATATATTATAACATCTATCAATGGCAGAAGAAAGAGATAGGTGTTTGATTTTGGATAATAATTTAGAAATTTTTTCAAGCAATGAATTTGGTCAGGTGCGTACTGTTTTGGTAAATAACACCCCATATTTTGTAGGCAAAGATGTGGCAACGGCATTAGGGTATAAAGAAACTGCTAAAGCTGTGAGAGAAAAGGTTGAGAATGAAGATAAAGGGGTGTCCGTTTTAGACACCCCTGGTGGTAAGCAGAATGTCACCATAATCAACGAATCAGGATTATACAGCCTAATCCTCTCCTCCAAGCTCCCACGAGCCAAGGAGTTCAAACACTGGGTAACTTCCGAGGTTCTGCCATCTATCCGCAGGACTGGTAGCTATACTGTAAAGCCACTAACTGAATATCAGTCAGAACGGCTTGCTATTCAAAAAGAAAATGCAAGAGGGCGTACAGCTTCCCTGTGGTTGAAAATTGCGAGCAATACAGGTATAACTACCTACAAGGAAATATGCAATGCCTATGCTGCTAACACTTTGGCAGGAAAAGAAGTCTTTGCTCTTCCCCAAGTAGACGAAAAAACCTATACTGCCACTGAGGTTGGTGAGCAGTTAGGAATCTCTGCTCATAAGGTCGGAACTATTGCTAAACAGAATAATCTGAAAACAGAGCAGTATGGCAAGTGGTTCTATGACAAGTCAAGATATTCTGGCAAGCAGGTTGAAACATTCAGGTACAACAAAGCTGGCATTGAAGCTATTAGAGCAAAACTGAATACTAGCGAGCATAGTGGAAAAATCATAGGATATGAAGACTGCATTGACGAAAATGGCAATATAGCTAAAATCGCATTAGTTCAGAAATAAAATAAGAGGGACATCCACCTAAATGGTAGATGTCCCTCTTTCTATCTGTTAAGTGCCTTATAAACTTTGTCGTAGCCATTGGCTATAATTCTATTAACTGTTTCAATCGAATATCCGTATTCAATGGCAATAGCATTTACACTCTTGCCATATATGAACTTGGCATCCAGAATCTTTCGATACGGTTCTGGTATTTTGGCTTCCTCTACTATTTGCCTAAAATCAGTTAATGTGGAGTCTGTGAGAAAAGCTCTCGCAATTTTTCTGCTGAATAACATTTTCTCACCCCTCTATTACCACCTTTTTCTTGGTAGTTTCAACGCTGTTAGCTTTACTTATCCTGCTTTCGACCGTAGTAGTCTGGCAAGAAGTTTTTATGCTAGGCTGTGTGTTTGATAGAACACGAATTAGACAAATCGATGTTGCACATGTCGCCACACACGAAATGATAAGTGCTATGGTAAGCCAGCGAATTGTCTTTTTCTGCATATTGACTGTTATAGCCAACACTGTTGCCATTTTAGCTATTTCTTTTTCCATATATCCCCCTAATTTATCCATTTTAGGCTTGTAGTACCCTGATACCCTTTTTCCCACACGAACCATGCATAAGCTACTGCATTGCTTTTACTTCCTGTTGCATCTGAAAAATCTCCATTTCTAGCACAGTGCAATCTTGATGAGCTGACATAGACTATTTTAGGAGGATTGTCTAAGAAGAATTGCTTTCTTCTTTTGCTTTCCAAAAACTGCAACCTTAGAAACATAGCCACTTTATGCCCATCATCAAGCACATCTATCGCCCTTTGACAAAACTCTAAAGCATATTTATAAGGCGGATTTGTGATTATATCGCATTTTCCCACCTTAAAATCGCTATTTAGAAAATCTGATATATCGCCGTAACCTCTATCTACAAGGTCAGTGCTTGTGACGATGTGCCCGTGCTTTTTGAGAACTTCTGACATGTGTCCCTCACCGCATGCTGGTTCCCAAATAACAGGACAGAACTTCTCTGCCTCTAGCAGCACCTCAACAGCCTTTGGCTCCGTGGCATAGTAATCCTCGCTGGCTCGTACTTTTTCCGAGTGATTCGTGGCACCTATGGTGTATATTGTCTTGCAATTACTCCAATCCTTTGCCATGATAACCTCCATCGTAATTGATACACTCCACTCCGTATCGCAAGCAAGCCAAATGCTCTAAGCGGCAGCCTCGGTAAGCCTCCCATCCCTCTGCAAAATAAGCAACATCGGCTTTTGCGAGAAATTCAAATGATTTACCAAGCCACCACAGGCCACTTGTCTTAACATCAGCTGGTTCTTCTTCATTCTGAAAAAACGAATCCAATACCTCTATTTCATCATCAGGAAACATCTCTCTGACTATTTCAATAGCCTTGTTGCGTTCCACCAAAATAGCTTCATCGGTCTTTCCACGCATGCCCTGTGATATAAATAATTTCATAAAAATATCCTCCTAATTCACCAAGAATAGGTCACTTTCGCCATTATTCGGCCATCGTCCGTATCATAATCAACGCCAACACCCATATATTTTCCGCTTTTGCTGATTTTCCACTGGTGAGTATAGCCCACAGTCTTTTCAGTAGGGTAATACTCTATGGTGTTGATGTGCTTCTTGTAAGCCTGAACATTGTACTGATTGAGATTGACAGTTGTGTTCTTATCCAGCTTGTCAAGCTCTACGGGCTCGTCTGGGCGGTCTTTATCAGTGACTATAGAGAAGTCTGCTTTCTCCTGCTTGCTGGCTTTTTCAGAAGCTTCCTGTGCTTTATCACCTGTAGTCTGAATGATATATACTGGCTCTTTTTCAGTTACCCTGATTTCCCTGATAGTTTCCGACACCTGCTTAGTCTGCCCGCTGTCCAGCTTGATGTGAGCATTGCTAGCAGCTTTTTCAACACCTGCCGGTGCTTCTGCTTGTTTCTGTGTCATAGGCGTTACGGGCTGAGTGAAAGGCCCGTGAAAAAACCGATATATGCAAAATGCTACAAACAACACGGTTGCTATAATAATAAAAGTACCTACAACTTCTTCTTTGTGTTCTTCATACCAATCTTTTATTTTCGTCCACATAACTTCCTCCATGTTGCATATATGGCGGCAGCCTAAGCCACCGCCACACCATTACATTACTCGTACTTTGTGTTCAGCTGCTTAATATACACATCTTCATACAGTTCCTGCTTATCACCATTGTATGTGTACTCTACATACACTCCGTCGCCATTAACAGTCGTAGATGCCAAGGCTTTGTAATTCTGCAACGTCTTACATGCCCATACGATAAATACATTATCTAAGTTAATGTGTCCATTAGAAAACATCTTGTTGTATGTTTTCACAAGACAATTCTTACAAACGCTCTGAAAATCTTCCATGCCTGTTATAATCATTCTTCTGCCTCCTAATTCTGCTTGTACCAATTGGCTTTGCCTCTCAGTACATCACCACCACGGCTTCCATCGGTAGACCACGGATTGTACGCTGGACTTTCAGAAGTACCGAGATATTCTAAATCGCCCCTAGTATCGCCGTCTTGGTAACTATCATTCCACCAAGCATACGGATTGTGAGTACCAATGCCTCCATCTTCGTTGTTTGCAGCTTCGCCATGTGTCATGACATGCTGCTTGTCGATAGTCAGCCACCATGCAGAGGCTACCGCATTGATTACTTGAGCCATTACTTCAATCTGTTTTGCTGTAGGAGGATAAGAACCTAGATCAGCAGAACCAGCTCCATAGGCACAGCACAAAGCAATGCCTAAAGAACCGCTGTTTCTCCGCCAAGTATGGCTCTTTGTTTCTGCAAAATCGGTAGTAGATACAAAAATCTCGCCTTTCCCTGTAATGTCGATATGATAGTCGGAAAACAGACTATCATATTTACCTGCCGTCCAATGCAAGTAAATTTTCGGTTCATATCCGTGAGCCTTGGCAATGCTCCACACTTTTTCTCTACTGTTTTCTGCAAGCTGCTTTACCTGCTCTAGTGTTACTTCCTGCATATCAATCACCCCTTGTTTTTGAAGTTCGTTACAAAAATAAAGTAGGCATCCTGCTGTGAGAATACCTACTCCTACAAAACTATTATTTTTTTTCGGGTTTTTCGCCCTCGGCAGAATTATATTTACTGTCGAGGAAATACTTTGCGTACTGGCTTCCTGCCAGTGTGGCCACGCCTGTCATACCTGCGACTACTGCTGTGATACCCTGCCAGCATGAGCCGAGGTCAAAATTCGTTCCATGTAGGCCATTGCTCCAAAAGCCAAACAGCCAACTAAACATGACCGTTGCCAGGAATATCATCATTATGGTGACGAGTACGCCTATCTGTTTTGTTTGCAATGCTTGAAATAAGTTCTTTAACTTCTCTGTCAAAATCATCACCTCACTCTTGATGTTCGATGCGCTTTTCCAAACTATCCAGTCTGTGGTGAGCAGAACGAACACTATTTTCGGTCTGTGCAAGTCGGACATCTAGTTTGTGCCGTTCGGAATTACTGCGTTTTAGCTCTGCTAGCATTTCATCAAATTTAGATTCAAATTTATCTAATGATGTATATATTGGTTTTAGAACAACATAACCAAACGCACTGAACAAGAAACCAAAAATTGCAACAATACCTGCTACTGTCTGTACAACTTCGTTAAAAGCCATGCTATCACCTCTTGATTGCTAGAATGGTTTACCAGTTATATAGGTAAATTCTTCTTCCGTGATAGTGCCTTTTTTTACCCGTAATCGTAAGACAGTATCATTGATTTTTCCTGCTTTGTACAGCCTTTCCAATGATTCTACTATTAATCGCATGCTAAATCACCCCCTCTTCAATAAGTTTTTCGGTGTATTCATCTATAATCTCTGCTTCTCGTCTAAATGACACATCTTGCAAAGATTTTAAAATGAAATACTCGTCGCACGAAATTACTCTTTCATCATATGTGTAGGATTTGTTACCATCTTCATCTGTACTTTCTACAATATTCTGATGAAGAAGATATTTATCATTACCTGCTTTTTGAAATATCTCTGGCTTTACATTGGTATGTGCTGTTACCCAGCTACCCATAGCTTATCACTTCCTTTTGTCTGCATAACTGATAGTCTTTTTGAAATTATCTAAAGGCAATTGCAAATCAGCTATAAAATCATGCATATCGTAAATTCTACAGCGTGATATATAGGCAAATACTCTTTTTGCATCATAAGAAGTTATTTTCTGATGATTGTTCATTTTCTTCCTTATGTGATTCAAACATCGCCTTGTCTTTACGAATGTTTTAGGCTTCATTGTAATCTTAGAATATGTTATCAAAGAACCAACATATGTTATTTTATTCTTTGATGTCATTTGAATTTGTGCTTTGTGTTTCAAAGAAAGCCCTATTAGTGTAAGGTGGTTTACAATCCCATCTACAACCTTTTTAAGTTTTCGCTTATTAGGTGAAAATATGAGTATATCGTCATTATACCTTACATAATACGGCACTATTTTCTTGCCAAATGACTTAATAAGATTGTCAAGCGGTGTCAATAATATGTTGGCAAACCATTGTGATGTATATAGCCCTATCGGACACCCTCGCTTTATAACACCTAGTTCTGGATGGATAATAACATTGCCACGCAGAATACGTGCGAAAAGGGCTAAAGTTTTCTTATCCCTGATAATTCTTCTAAGCACATGAAAGACTGTTGATGGCTTTATGGAATTGAAAAATTGCTTTATATCTAGTTTGACGAAATATTTCGTGTTTTTCTTGTCATTCATTGCGTGCCTAATATATTTTACCATATTTTCAAGACCTCCGTATTTGGGCACACTTGCATAAGAATGTTTGTAGAATCTATTGATAAAGTAAGGTTTACATACCTGCATTATGGCATGATGAACAACCTGGTCTTTAATAAAATCTGGGCAAACTATTTCACGTTTCTTTTTCTGCACACCATCGTTGATTATTTTTATGTTGTGTATTCGCTTTGGCCTCCATAAATTGTTTTTTAGTTCATAATGAAGCTGTGTCACAACTTCATCTTCGTTAAAAAGAGCACTTTTCACACTGCGTTTATCTCTTTTTCCCTTGGCTGCGTTGTGTAGAGCCATCCTCAAATTAGATTCACTTATTATTTCGTTGAATAGATTATTTATAGTTTTCATATATTAAAATCCTTTGAACAAAGGTCTACGGATATTATGATTTTACTCTTACTAATCCGCTTTCTGTATGCCTAATTTTCTCTCCGTATGGAGCGTGGATATATACCGACATTATTTATATTGTGTTCAAGTTACAAGGCGGCGCCATAGTTCACGTTCGAGTTCGACGGAGAGTTATTCGAGTTCCAATAGAACAGGCCGTAGTTCGAGGTACCACCGTAGCCGCCTCGTCTGTATATACCCATATATTTAATTTCTAAAATGTTACTATTCCCTGGGAAAGCGAGCGGGGAGGGGAATCCTCCCCTGCACCCCTCCCATCAGAAATTTTTAAAGGACAAGGCGGCGCCACAGGACACGTCCGAGAGCGACGGAGAGGAATTCGAGGACCAAGAGAACAGGCCGTAAGACGAGGTACCACCGTAGCCGTTTATAAACAAACCTGTGCTTCCTCTGTACATATAGTCGCTGAGATGTGTGGTATCTGAACCACCAATGCTCATAGGTGCAGTAATGCACTGTGAATTGCCCTGCATTTTTGTTATATACCCATTAGATGTTGGTATTTTCAATCCTGTGTTTATGTACCCTGTACCACTATCGTTATAGCCATTAATGGTAGAACCATCTACTACAGAATATGTATGTTTTATTAAAATCGTGGCATAATCAGAGTTCATAATGACACCTGCACAGTATCTGTAAATATCACCCCACGGATTTTCTATGCCAAAAAATTTGGTGGCGTATGTGTTCTGGTAGTCAAGTGCCCCCCAGAACATTCCTTTTTTGTTACCTGCTCCTGTTGGTACTACATGATAGCTAGTTCCACCAGCACCTATGGCCTTTTGTGAATTTAGTCTTTTAGTTACGAGGATTCCGAGACATCTAAGTAAATCCCAATCGCTCCACAGGTCGATGTTCCAACCCTCACCACATTGTCTTGCATAATTCATGCAGGTAGTTAGTCCACCGCTTATGTTGGTAGTCGCAACAGCTCCTGTAGACAATGAGCGGAACTTTCCGTTTATAAGACTTGCTTCGTAGATGGCCATATAGTAGTGGTCAGCATAAGTGCCATCTTCCTTTTTACATGACCAGCACTCATAATCATCGTCATATTTTTCCGAACAGAAGTAGATGTATAGTTTAGAAGTCTGTGCACTGGTATCTTCTTCCCTCTTAACCTTGATGAACACAGGAGAGAACTCCATCATTGCATTTCCCTCATACGATGTGTTAGAAACATTAGAAGGACTACCATCTTCTTTCAGAGTGTAATCGTCTGGATTAAGATAATAATCAACCTTTCCGTCAAATTTCAACATACATGGACGAGGCATAAATGGTGCGTTTTTCCAACTGCCCCAGTCACATTTGTTATTATCCATCTGGGCATTGACATTCATTATGACTCTAAGTGGCTTATAATCGGAATTATCGTACTCAGGTGGATATGTAACAGAATCTGCCTCAATAGGATTTTTTTCGTCTATGCAAACAGCATAATGCCAGTAATCGAATCTGTTAAGATTGCTGTTTGATACTGCACCACTGGTAGCAATAGGAAATGCTCTGTAATACCACTGTTCAGAGCTTTCCTGTTCATCAACATACGCTGTAGATTTAAACTTGTTACGAACGGCACATATTAACACCAAAGTACCGTCCTCTATGTTGGTAGGGTAAGAACCTTTCTTCTTGACGACAACTGTTTCTCCCCATGCATCATTAGGTGAATCGTCAGGATCCTCCCACATCAGGTGAACTTTTGAATTGTTATCAGAACGGGTTATTCGCCTATGTTTTACATGACCTAAATCCGTAGACAAAGTAGTATCAATGGTTATGTCTTTTATTACATCGGCATTTTTGCCCACATTAAGTGTGTAAGTAGAAGAACTGCCATTGCCTTTCGTAACGACAACGGTGTTGGTATTGTTAGGCTGAAACTCTATGTCCCTAACATAATTAGAGATTTCAGCAATAGCTTTTGTGAACTGTCCCTGTGAAACAAAGCCACTGGAATCCATACTCATAGGGCCACCAAACAGGTCATATTTGTAGCTTATGATTATTTCTCCAGTTTCAGTATTCGTTTCTTTTACTTCGATGATTCCAACATTTGTACCGGCCGCACAATCCTTGCCCTTGCCCTCCACAAAATAATCCGTGGTAGTAAACTTATCCTTAATGTTGTAGACATTACCTACTGTCATTTTAGATGGCATAGGCAGATCAGCAAATAAAATACTGCCATATGACTTCATAAGACTGTCGTAAACCTTTCTTAGACCGCCTACAGTTACAAGTTTGTTGCCATTTTTTAAGCCCATTCTATCAATCCTCCGTAATTACCGCAGTCATAGCTGCTAACACTTCGTCCTCTGTAGCAATATCCCCTGTGCCAACACCGCTTATCTGTACCCATTTAGGTGATTTATCTTCCAAGTCAGTTTTAAAATCGGCTGACGCTGTATGTAACTCCAAACATTCAAAAAGTGCATGATTATAAATGACGGAACTACCTTTTGCGTAAAGAGTACCAGCTGTCCAATGGTCAATGTCTGCAATAAGTGACTCCCACTGCGGATTTTTTGTCATATAATCGTAACTCATGCCTGTTCTATCGTCTACAGGAAGAGCACAACGATATAGTTTTCGGTTAAGCACAGCAACATCTTGTGACTCGTAAGTTTTACTAGAATCATAGTCTAAGATTCGTTCATCTTTGATTTGTGTCCAATAAGGGGATAATCCATGAACATCTATAAATGAAAAACTCCATCCGTCCTTACTACTATGTGAGCTTCCTGCATAATATACACCATACAACCGAATTTTCATATACGAGCAACATATAGCTGTAAATTTTGCAGTGATATTATCCATTAGGTAATGGAAAATGCTTACAAGGTTATATTTTTTTCCATCGATGCTAGTATAAATACTAATATCGGCACTATCAACTGCACCGCCTTTATGAAAATACCGACCGAAAGATACCTTTGTCACATCACTAACTTGCGGGAGTTTGATTACTAACTCACCATAGTATCTTTTTAAATCATTGTCATATTTATTCATCATAAACACTTGCTCAGTAGCTAGGTAGGTTATTCTGTATGATTCAATACTATGTGGTGTATTTGGAGGTATTGGCTCTCTTTTTGAGCATTTATAAACCCTTTTGTTTCCGCAATAAGCTGTTTCTCCATACAAATGATTACGAATGTACCCGCTCTGATAATCGTAATCAACCAAACTGGTGCATACTGGGTCATAGCGTGAACTATGCTCTGCTTCAGTGGAGGGAGCTTTATAGTATCCTCTTGAAAGTCGTAGTCCAGTATAGGAATCGTAAATCAATTCTTGGCCTAACGAGTATGTTGGTATACCTGTGGTGATAACACTTCGTCGGTCTAGCTTATACCAACAACTATTAACCAAATCATCTATGAATGTTCCGCTAGTATGTGCTTTATAACATCTATATACAGAAAAATCTTCATATACAATATCTCCGACATTGTATATGGTTTTTGTCTGCCAAGGTGGGATACTTTGTGATTTGCTGACTTCCTCCCAATATTTGGAAAGTTCGGTATCACTCATGGTACTAGAGCTTGTGTGTGCTGTTTTGCAACGATACATTTTGTATTTGTACACACACAAATCTGCCACGGCATATTTTTTCTCTGCTTCCCAATCGGTAATTTTGTCATGACCGATAAGTTCCCAATTGTCTTTATCATCAGCAAAACTTGTGCCAGCAGTATGGTCTAATTTAGCACGGTACAACTTGCTGTCTTTTACGACAATATCGTTAGCCTTATATACCTGTTTTGTTGCCCAGTCTGGTGCGTATGGATTGCCACCGCCTATGATGTCCCAATTCGCCATATCTGCCTTAATGGCGGTAGTAGATGTGTGGGCGGTATTACAACGATAAATCAACCTATTGACGGTAATTACAGCACCTACTTTGTAGTAAGTGCTTTTTTTCCATGTATCAATGCTGGAAAAGAGCAGTTCCCACTTGTCAGTATCTGCTGAAAATGTTGTGCTGGTATGTTTGGTATTGGCTCTGTATATAGAACCATCTTTTACGACAACTTTGCCAACCTCATAACTGGTCTTGGTTGCCCAATCAGTAAGAAGTGCTGCCTCTCCTATGAGTCTCCAATTAGCGGTTTTGTCGTCCTCCCATGAAGAAGTAGCAGTATGTTTCAGTGTGCAGGAATATATTTTGCCGTCCATAGTCACTGTCATACCAGGCTCGTAATTATAACCAGCTCCTACCCAGCCATTGATATGAGAACAGAAGAACTCCCAGTTGGCATAATCTGTGAAGAAATCATTGCCTGACACATGGGTAGATTTTGCATAGTAGGCATTATTCCATGCCGATACAAGCTGTCCTTTTTGATATAAAGTCTTTGCTGTCCACTTTGCCATTCCGCTAGAACTGCTGACAAACTCCCAATTAGCAACATCATCACTGAACTGCGTGCTTGATGATTTATGAGCTGACAATGCTCTGGCAATAGCACCATTAACAACAACTACTTCGTTCTGCTTGTAGTCATGTTTAATTTCCCAATCTGGAATATTGGGGTCATGCCCTACAAATTCCCAATTAGCAATATCATCACTAAGGCTGGTTGTTGAAGTATGTGTAGTTTTTACCCTGTACAGCTTGGAATCGTTTACCACAATCTCATTTTCTTTGTAAGCGTGCTTTGCTTCCCAGTTTGGAGCGTAAGGTGCACCACCTTTTATGCTGTCCCAATTGGCAATATCGGCACTTAATGAGGTAGTAGATGTGTGTGCTGTTGTGCATTTGTACAGAATTTTATCATTTTCTATAATCATACCTGCTGGGTAATAGGTGTTTGCCGTCCACGCATTGATATTGGCTGTAACAAGCTCCCAATTGGCAATATCGGCAGAAAATGTCGCACCTGCGGTATGGTTAGTTAGCGCCTTGTAGAGAAGCCCGTCGTTGGTAACAAGCTGACCAATCTGGTAACTTTCTTTGGTAGCCCATGCAGTAACTCTGCCTGTTCCACCTAATTTATCCCAATTTGCAGAATCATCTAAGAATGAAGCAGTAGCGGTGTGTGCCTGTTTAGCTCTGTAAATGGTCTTTTTATAAACGACAATATCATTTTTTAGATAATCGTGCTTAGCCTCCCAATCCTCAATATAAGGTGCTTTGATAAGCATTTCCCAATTGGCAATATCCTTGTCAATTGATGTCGTTGACTTATGGTTGGCAGTGGCACGATACATTTTGCCACCGCTTATCACAACATCATCTTTTTGGTAGTCATGAGATGCTTCCCAATCATTTATGTAAGGGAGTTTGGTAACTCTCGTCCATTTATCATTGTCAGCAGTGATAGAGGTGGTAGATACATGAGCAGTTTTGCACTTATAAAGCTGGTCGCCACTTTCTACAATGATACCTGCTGGATAATAGGTGCTTTTGGCCCAGTGATTAAGGTCAGCTGTAACAACCGACCAATTTGCTGCATCCTGTGAAAAGGAAGTGCCAGATGTGTGGCTTGCAGTTGCTCTATACAGAATACCGTCATTAGTAACCAGCTGTCCTACATCATAGCTTTCCTTTGTTGTCCACTGATATACGCCCCCAGCACCGCCTAATTTCTCCCATTTAGTAACATCGCTTGCAAATGCTGCAGAAGATGTATGCTTACTAAGTGCTCTGTAAATGGTCTTTTTATAAACAACAGTTTCGTCCTTTAGATAGCTATGGCTGGCTTCCCAATCAGGGATATATGAGTCGTGCCCTATATACTCCCAATTGGCAATATCAGTCTTTAAGTCAGTTGTAGAAGTATGGCTTGCCTTTGCTCTGTACAATTTTCTCTCGCTGACAACTATTTCATTTTTCAAATAATCGTGTTTAGTTTCCCAGTCTGGAATAAATGGATCTGTCCCACTGATTATTTCCCAGTTGGCAATATCCGTTTTCAGGTCGGTTGTAGATGTATGGTTGGCTGTGGCTCTGTAGAGCTTGCCATCGCTGACAACCACTTCATTCTTGGAATAGGTGTGTTTTGTTTCCCAATCAGGAGCATTGGCATCATAACCATCAATCTGCACCCACTTAGCCTTAGTAAATGATTTGTCGTTGTTGGCTGTTTTACAAACCCACAGCTTGTTGTTGAGTCTGACAACATCATTGGCATTATAAGAAGTGCCACCTGCCCATGCAGAAATAGTAGCAGCATCACCGGTAAAAGCAATTCTATCCCAATCTGACCAATCAGCACCGCTTCCACTCATATTACGATAATAAAGGCGAGCCTGTCCTTTGGTTCCACCATCGTAATACCCACACAGAAGCTCCGTAATGCCTCCGAATTTGCTGGCATAGATTCTTACAGAATTTCCTGATGTGATAGGGTATGTTGTTTTGCCACCCCCATGCAATTCGACTACGCTTGTTGACTTTGGCACATCCTTACGTGCTACCACGGCATCTGATGTAATCAAAGTATTATTGTAGAAATCAAGGGTATCTGTAGTATTAAGTCTACGGAGAATTAATTCACAAGTGCCATTGGTTACTTTATCACCCTCTCCGTATGCAACAGGATATTTTTGAACATCGGTATCGCTAGTTCCAGCCTGAATGACCTCAAAGAAGCCCCACGATGGAATACCTGGTGCTCTGAATATGTCATGCAATGCATATTGAGTATTTGCTTTCCAATAGTCCCAATGGGACTTGTTTAGAGCGTGGTTCACATGCAATGCATTTTTATCAATGACAGCCAAGGCATCATTGATAGACTCCTTTGCAACATGGTCTTGTGAATCTACTATAGGGATTGATAAATTTTTCGTTAATTTTGTGCCCATTTATTTTTTCACCTCGAAAATGTTGTTTGTTTTGTTCCAAGTATAATAGTCTGCCGTTCCCAATTGCACAGTCTTTATCCAAGTTTTCACTGTGTAAGAGTCTGCTGGAGAGTCCGTTGTATATGTCGTAGAGTCGCTAAACCGCAGTACCGTACCATTCGGCAACCAATATGTGCCATCGGCAGCCAACATTGCACCTGGAGTCGATGGATTTACCACAGGGAATCCCAACAATACAATGGGGCTATCATCATAATCAATGTATTGTGGATTATTGTATTGCCCAGCAGGAAGAACAATCTGACCATTATTCTCTAAATCATGAATCAGTCCAATTGCCCCTGTTTCATCGTAAGCAAATCCTACTACGGTAGGGACAATCCATAAGAATGTTCTCTCCTGTCGTTGCCAGCTTTCAAGCCCATTAAGAATGCAATACATCTGTATGGTTGTTTCCGCTCCAATGTCACCGCCATCTTTGCACCTGTCAGCCCACGAATAATAATATGCTTCGTTTGTCACTGTATCCTTACGGATACTCAGCCCACCAGCAAATACCTCAACAACATAATCAAGTCCATTCGGCTTTTCAAATGCTGTGCCAGAAACGGAATCAGCTACATCGTTTTGTGTAACTACAGTAAAAGTGGAATCCTTATCACGAGGTGCCCATGTAAGGCTTAAATCACCTGCCACCTTATCAGCATAATATTGGTCGCTCAACATATGTGCGGTCATACGAATCCTGCCTTGCACAGTTGGCCGAGAAGAACGCTGTTTTGTTTCAAAATGGATATTCAATGCTGGATTTAACTGTCCCTGCTGGTCAACGCTATCTGTAGTAATGGAGTAATATTCATCTGTTGTCTGTCCTTTACTGCATACCCAGCCACCGCGTTTTACATTAATATAATGTCCGCTTTGGAGAAAAATAACTGGCTCGGTAGCAGAATGTTTTTGTGGAACAGTGTCGTATATGCCACGGATAACACCTAGTATTTTCCAATTTCCGTTAGGCTGTTGAACCATACCGCTATACGCAATCCATTCCTCGCCTACGATAGCAATCCTATTGGCTTTCCTAGCAACATCAATGTCAGCAGAAGTCGGTATAAGCATTTCTTCAACCATATTGGTAATGCCGTTGACTTCTCTTACAGTAAATCCCTGCAAATCTTCGGCAAGTCCATCTTCTGGGTAGTCATAAACCATCTTGCCAACCGCTGTCCATGCTGTTGTATCGTTTGAACGAACGAAGTTGGAATCTGTTGCTGTCTTTCGCCACACATGCCATATCGTATTAGCAATAGATGGCTGACAAGCATACATTTTTACGAATGTTTCTGTCATTCGTGTCATCTCAAATGGTTCTTCCCAAACGCCCCATATTTGAATCTCACTAGGCTGTACGGGGTCACGTTCCCATTCTGTACTGCCACTGTAGGTAAAGTTGTTCTTGGCAAGGGAGAATACATCCTCAACGGCATCTATCTTGACAGTGCCATCAACAAAATCACTCAAATCAACATTTGTTGCCCTAAAAATCATGCTGGCTATGCCATATGGAGCAAATTTTACAACAAACCTATCGCCTAAACGTAGTGTTGACATAGTCCTGTCACACTCCAATGAGATGTTTGCCAGCGGATACCCCTGCTCTGTACCTACTCTTTTCGCGGCGTATAGTGCATTAGCTGCGGTAGTAAAGTAAGGAAAATCATAGGACTTTGTTGTCTTTACTCCGTTGAGAATTTCTATGTTGGCGGGGTCATCAGCTGTCAATGTGCCTGTTTCGTACCTGGCACTTCTGTCTGTATATGAAACAGAAATTTCACTTATGGTATTCAACCAATCCTGTCGCACGAAAGTTATCTTACTACAGTTAGAAGTATTAACCAGCAGCATATCTTCTTGGTCATCTCTGATTAGCCGATGAACCATAAGACCAGTAGAAGAATCAGCATATCTAATGGCATTGATGTGACTGCATATATTTTCAACAATACTCTCTGCCGTTTCCTTAGATGTCATTTGAATTGACAGCCCCAGCTGTTCTTTAGCAATGCGTTCGCCCATGCTGTCAAGTGCTTTTATATCAAGGCAATCAGCAGATTCTGCTAATCCCCAATCATTGTTGCTGACTATTTCCTTTATAATCTCTGCGGGGTTGGCATCATCGCCAATTTTTGCGTAATCTTTGCCGTTAGCCTTGGCAAGGGAATCTGGAATTATCTCTATCTCATACCACATAGTAGGGATAGTTGCTGATTTTCCGACATAAGCGGTAGGAACAACCACGGTAATGAATGGTCTATAGGCAGAGGTAAGACCTCTCAAATCAGCCTGTATACTGTCAGCATTCATTTCTTTAGACATCCAAGGGTCTGCACCTTGGTTATCTCCGCCAAAATATACTCGTATATCACCTACAAAACCGCCATTTTCATCGGGACCACCAAATAAGTTTTCATTATCTACATGAATGGTAAACGGAGAGCCATCCAAATGATTGCTTGCTGGTTCATCACCTGACCACACTTCTTTTTCGTTCATGTAGATCCGTCTTAGTCTAGCATTAGGGCTACCCCAGCATAATATCTGCTGATAGCCAAGGTAATACTTAAAACCTTTCTGAATGGTAGTTCTGCCACCGTGGTTAGTGAATAGGGCTGTTAATAATGCCAGCAAGAGTGATATGATGGCCATTACAATCATTCTCATTTTATTGCCGTTTGCTGTATCAGTTGCCGTGCCAGCACCACCACTTGTGGTAACAAAATGCTGCGCTGGCGTAACTAAGATTGCAATTAAGGGGATAAGCCCACTTATAATAATGTTTGTCCAATCTACATCAGTCCACATACCGTAATCTTCGGTATATGCCCTGCTCGAAAAATCACCCCAATAGCTGGTAAGGGGGGATTTTATAAGGCATTGCCCCATCACAACAGGAATAACAGTACCTATGCGTGTAGAGGTTATGCTAAGTGTAGCAGGTTCTTGATTGAAACTGCTATTTCTGGTCGAGCTTCGTCTATTAAAAAATAAAAGTGCCAAGGTGGTTAGCCCCCAGCCAACCCATGCACCTAAGCCTGAATCATTTTTTCGTCTTGCCATAATTCACCGCCTTAATGGATATAGCCATTTGTATCACGGAAAACAATATTGCCATTTACCCAATATGTGCCTACACCTGTAGGATTCTTTTCAGCATCTGTTGGTGGGCAGTATGGAAAACCTGTAAAATTAAGAGCATTGCCAAACCGCTTCACACAGGTGTTGAATGTTTTATCACAGCCTGGTAACACAACTACATTATTACGAGGTCTTAGGGAAAATGGATATTTTAGCGTACACACTTCTCCTTTATGAGAAGCAATCATTCGTACTTGCCCATTGAAATACATTTTCCCGTTTTCATAATATCCATCTGGATGCTTGGCAAAATCCTTAGAATAAATATTCAATCCCTCGTCCTTGTCAAGAAATACTATTTCCTGATACTGGGACGGGTCTACCTTGCAATTATGGTTGTACAAAACATTGTTACAGGTGTACTGATAAAGTCCATTGGGAAGCTCTTTCTTTAGCCAGCTTTCCATAACAAATGTAAGCTGACACTTTGAATCCTCGAAAGAAGCCTGTGTTGCCCTGCCATAGAAGATAGTATCTACTTTGCTCATATCCGCCATGTGAAGTCGCATTATCTTTAGATTAATAGGCGTTTCTGGTGGTACCTGCTGGTACAGCTTTGCCACTGGATTCTCTTTGGAAACAGTGATTGTCATTTCAACCAAGCTGTTACTGCTTCCAGGCTTTAACTCCTGTCGCTCAATGTATTCGCCATAATAGATTTCATCATTGATGGTCAAGTCTTTTCTGCGTGAGGTGTACAGATAATCAGTGCCATTACAAGTAAATTTATAAAATTCTACTGGCTCGCCATCCTGTATGGAATTTTCATATTTTGACAGATTACTGCTTGTAGGCATTAATTATCCACCTCCATTAATTCAAAAGAAATGTTTGCACTTTCTCTAGTTTCGTATTCCGTAACCATAGAATCACTTGCATGACGGACTTTTAAGAGGAAAGAAATCATACGAACATCTTTCATATAAATAGGTTCAGTCAATGGCGATTCCAATGTTATCTTGCTATGTTTTCCACTGCTGTCCAGCTCCCAGCCAACAATTTTCAGTATCTTCACAGTTCCGTTGTTAAAGAAGATAATAATAGTTTTTCTTCGCTGGTTGCCATTATAGTACCGGTAATAATAAGGAAATTTTGCGATAAGTTCCTGCTTGGTGGTTATTCCATCTTTGACCAGCTCTATATCGCTCGTCCATGTAGGCACATAGAACGACTTCCACTGCCCTTTGCATCGGTAAAAAAATCTTTGCAGGAATTGAATCTCGTCTTTACTTTTTGCATGGTAATCGAAAACCATATGAGTAGTTGTTGCCTTTGACTTTAGGTCATACCTAAAATAACCAGTTTGGTTGTCCAGCTTATTAGCATTGCGGGAATAGCTCATATTCATATCCTGATACCATGATGGAGGCATCATAAATAACTCACAGTCATCAATGTACTTATAATTATTTAGGGCATTAGTTGACTCCTCGAAAGTAAGAAAAGGATAGTTGTACTCATCACACTCTGCTGGCAGATTCACAGCTGTTAGCGATGGCATAAACTCAACATTTATACACATATCTGCAAGGCTTGCCGTAACATTTGTATAACTATCCTCTTGATTTAATATCCCCCAAAATACAGGGGTGACTAGTGTTGCTCCCTCGTAATAATCGTCTTTGAATGTGGTTTTCATCTGTAGATAGCCACTGGAATATAGCTGTTTCAAGAAATACCTGGTAGAGTTTCCTCTTGCTCCCTGGAACTCCTTTGTGAGTAAAACAGCGTGGCAGTCCCGATAATCCCACACATCCTGTGCTGTAAGTTGAATACCTGTTTCTTTTTTACGCCTTGTTTTCGGCAGCGTTCGTGTCGCAGACCACAGCGGAAATTCCAGCTGTTGTGTCTGCAAGCCATTAGTCAAAGAACGCAGGTACTCACTCATAGCAGTGTCTACACCTGTATAACGATAAGATATGCTTCGTCTGGGATAGTTGCGCAGAGCCATTCTTTGCTCTGTATTATCCCACGAGGTGTGTATCTGCGTAAGAAATTCAATTGTTTCTGTAATTCTTTGTTCCGCCATTTACTCACCCCAGTTCGGCATAATGTCAAATATCGTATCAACAGCTTCTGGTATATTTATCTGCCCAAGCCACTTCCATATCTCCCACAGCATCCAAGGTTCAATTACAGGATTTCCTCTGTGATAGTACAAATTGGCACCAACTAAAGCCAGCAACAATGTCATGTGTTGCTGAATAGTAAGAACAGCACTGCGTTCTTTGTATTGTTGCCCCTCTTTTGCCTTATCGTGAGCAATAACCATCTGCGGGGTAAAATCTCCCCGAATATCTCTAACAGGAATGCTGGAGCGTATAATGGTAGGTACTTCCTGAATAAACTGAATATCCTGCTCCAATTTATTATCCAAAGTCCACATGATATATTCTGGTGTTGAAGCCAATCTTTTATCGGTGTGGTGCAAATCCTTTGTGTAATACTGGTCTGCATAGGTGGCGCGTATAGGGCCAAATTTTATCTTCCAATACTCTGGATTATCAGGGTCAGGATTATCAGGGTCAGGATTATCAGGGTCAGGATTATCAGGGTCAACAGGTGGTTTGTGCTTTGGCTTTTTTGTGCCAATGAGAAACCATATATTACTTGCACTGTCTGTGTACTCTATCCAAAACTGATGAGATGTAAGAATCTCCCATGTAATACCAAAATCGCTGATTTTATTGGTGTTGATGGCGTAAACCACTTTGCCCGTGTCATTGGTAACAGTGAATCGTTCCTCAACACAATTGTAAACATATGTCCACCCTGCTTCCAGTGTATCGAATAGTATGGTCGTAGACTGCCCCCACTTCAAATCAGCTTTGGCGAGCTGTTCCCATGTCAGCGTATCGCCATAATAACGAGAATAACCAGCATTACCAGCTGCGATATATGCCAGCCTTATATATGTCGGCTTTGTCCCCACTACTGGTGTTTCTGTAGGATTAAAACTTGGAGTTATAAAATCAATGGCAAGTCCATCTCTTAATTTTTCATCAGCCATAAGTTTTCACCTCATTAGGTGTTTTCCTGCAATATGGAGATGCCATCATAGCCTCGTTTTCCGTACTTTATTATGTGTGGAAATACCTGATGCAGGTTGCCAGACTTAGGGTAATTTATTTCATACATCTTTTCTGGAGCTAGGCACCTCATACTGATTGCATATGCATTAGGTATATATCCGATGAACGAAAAATTCATCAACAGATTAGGGTCGCGCTGTACAAACAACGCTATAGGCAGATTAACACTGATGCAGTTCAATGTATTAACATTTCTGCCATAGTCTGTAGGATTCTGACTTTGTATGTACCCATAATGTGGAACTTTAGGTACAGAGGTCAAATACTCATGGTTGGTCAATGTAGAAGCAAGTATCTTGCCTGTGCTCATTTCTCCCTTTTCAGGCCCCGCACTCCACCATAATATAGGCTTTTCCAGCAATGGTGCACTATCTACCTCTCCCTGCACTAAAAAACTTGGATTGGCAGACATTGCAAACATCTCATTGGAATCAGTATCTATATTATCTGGAACAGTAGTCTGCTGTACAAACATTTTATAACTGCTTCTACTGCCAGAAATAAACATACCGCCTGTCCAATTACCAGCTTTTTGTAATAGCCCAAAAGCTAAGTGCTGGTAAACAGCAACATCTTTTTTATCTGTGTACTGATTATTAATTACTTCTTTGATAGTAAAAATGGCACTGATTGCGGGCTGAGTGGTAAAGTTGCAGAACAATTCATATGTGCCACTAACTCCTTGGCAGGAAACAACACCTACGCCGATTACCTCTCTGCTTGTCGTATTGAGAGGCGGGTTGGTTTGGTCGTACCAATAGCCCGATGGTGGATTTGCTGTATAAGCAGTACAGCCGGTCAAGCCTATGCCGTATGCACCTGCCGCTGCCGCAGTTGTATTATGATTTGTCTGATTAGGGAATATTGCAAAACCCATAGCAGAGCGCATAACAGCTATACAGTCGTCCATTTTCACTGCTAGAATTTCACCGCCATCAGGTGCTCCTGTAGCATTGGGAGCAGTATCTGGTGTACAGTTATTCAGTATAGTCCAGCCGTTATCTGTCAAAAAATCTCGTATTTTCTCTAATACATCATTCATGTTTCCTGTAATGGTGTATTTTGCATTTGCCATTTATATCACCTCGCTCTAGTCAAATTCTTTTGTCTTAGCAACATAATCTTCAATCTGTTCAAAAGAAGTGTTCGTGCCGATATGCATTGCTACATTCATATTCTTACCCCAATCTCGGTATTTGTTGTATTCTTCCTGTTGCTCGTCCTCTGTTTTGTTTTTATTAGTATAAAGATAAACTGCATCCTGCTGGTAGTGCCAAGGTCGACCTTCCCAGCAATTTGGCATGATTAAAAACAAATCATCCTTATCTGTTGGATTTCTGTACAAGCCATATCTTGTGACAGGCCTTGATACAGCATACATTGCTGGAACAGCACAAATCATGTTTTGCTCATTGTTATCTTCAATATTTGTCCCAAGATAAAATGGCAACAGAGAATACGATTGTTTATTCTGGCGAGCTATTTCTAGTTCTAAAGATGTCATATCGAATGGATAACCATTTGTTTCTATGCCATAAGGGATTACGTTGAAATTTTCCTCTACATTAGGTGTCATGGTATTGGTTATAAAATACTTACTTTGAACCCTTTTAGGTTCTTTGAAGCCATGAGCATACTTGCCATAAACATAATTGTAATAGCAGTCACTCTTTATAGCGTAATTAAAGAACGATTCCCACTTGCCACTAGGTAGCATAGCTTGTGTTTGTGAGCAAGCGTGCTTATCAAGAAACTCTTGTGTGCCATCCCACCAAGTAGCACTATATCCTATCATGGAATGTCCCCACGATCTATTGCCTTGTGTATAATCAAAAAGCATATTGTCATATGGATATGGCGTACCACCATAACTTACTAGATGATTGCAAGGTCGTACTCCTATATTAGAAGACATTGCCAAAGCTGGAAACTGATACTCGTAATCACTGGCAAAAGGCTCAAAGAAGCCTATCTGTGCCATATCCCACCATTCACGATAATTTACAGCCAAATTAGCGTTGTGTTTAGTCTTGCTCATATATAGATATACATATTCTGGTAAAATACTATTGCCACTGGGAGCTGGGTCAGGTTTAGTGCTAGGTTCAGGATTGGGATTAGGTTCAGGATTAGGTTCAGGATTAGGTTCAGAGTCAATACCAGAAGACTCTACAGCACGAAAGACTGTACCCTTACCATCTATTGATAAGTACATGATTGAACAATCAAGGGCTGTTTCAATGTCTTGGTTTATAGGAGTACCTAATACCAATGTATTATCTACATGGAAATAATAGTATTTATCGCGTTTCTTTGAATAATAAAGTCCTTTGGGAATAATTGCACTATTTTTTAAAGATAATGCATTAACATCTTTCGCATTTTTTAACTCCAATCGAATTGCATAGGCATTATCAACAGCCTCGTCTATTGTTTTACTTTCCCTATCATCAGCATAAGACCAAGCTGCTGTCGCATAATAATATACATATGTACTGCCTAGCTGTTCATAATATATTCCGCCTTTACAAAAAAAACCAGTCCATAGGTGTGCCCCACAAACGAGGTCACGTTCACCATGCTTTAAAGTACATATTTCAGAGCAAGCAGCTATATAAGAAAAAAACCCCTCATTGACGTCTGTCATGTATTTATTTATTCTAGAATAATAGAAAAAGTGTGCATTATATAATATGCCGTCCCTTTCAACAATTGTCGTATGGTCGTCTTTAAACTTAGAAAGATTATCAAATACATCTTCCCATTCAACTACGGTAACTTTTTTTACATAGTTGTTTGCAAGTGCTTCTGCAAAAGTAATTTCGCGTGGTCGTGGATAATCCTGCGTTGTCATGTATAAATTTGACATTGAATAATCCTGCCCATCGCCAAAGACAAGTGAATAATATCCATACATCACACCAACAGGCAAATCACTATATCTTGGAATAGAACTTGCTTTTAGCGAATATTCTTGGCTACTGCCACTAGATGATGTTTTGGACTCAGTTGCCGAAAATGATAATGCTGGACAACCCTCGCCTGGGTAAATAGGTGCTTCTGTTTCCCAGGCTGGATAAGCCCAAGAATACCAGCTGTACCCCAACCTCTTGGCACACGGATTTTTGCGTGTGTTCTCCATCAGTTCATTCCAGTCAAAACTTGGCTCATACTGCTTGAACATACTGAACCATATAACATCGGCATCTGTATAGAAATGTTCAGCTTCTCGTATTTGGTAATAGCCGTTTGTTGCAATATGCCGTTCAGTCAGAACCGTAATATATTGTTTGTCTTTGGATGGAAGATTGACTGTGGTATCTTTAGGGCAGTCAGCATTCAATGCTGGAGAAAATTCTATATCTATACAATTTTTTGTTACCGGTACTAGAATAGGATTGCCATTATTGTCAGTAACTATATTGCCCTCGGCATCTGTTTTAGGCTTTGTGTAGGTTTTGGTATAGCTGTAGGTATCATTGGTGACAACTACTTCTTTGTTTCCAATGGTGATATATGTTCCCTTTTTGACAGTTCCAGTCAGTGTCAAGGTACTCATAATAACTGTAGCGGAAGCATCGCCAGCTGATACATCACTTTCTAAAACGCCATTGCCATAGGAAAAGTTATATCGTTTTTGAGAACTGCTTTGCTCATTTGTTTTCCATTCTTGTATCTTGCCGTTATTAAAACGCCAATCTTCTTTTTCGTAGCCTCTTTCATAGGATGGAAAAATAGTGCTGTATGCCAATTTCTGTAGGTTCTTGCTCTCGGTTATCCACTGTCCATAGCTGGTTTTCTTATTGACAGTATAGCTGTGTTTCTTGCCTTTACCCTTAATTTGTCCATACATTATGCCAGCATAGCCGTATTCACCATCTTTCCAGTTAGGCACTTTTAGCACAGCACCATATGGCCACGGCTTATTACGCACAACTTCCCACCCATCTTCTCCCTCTTGAAGAAAATCAAGGAATATATCATACATCATCTTGGTGCTAAAGGTCTTGGGATTGATTTTTACTATTTTATTGTGCCTTTCTTCTGACATAAGAATCCCCCTCTTTAGAACCACTCTATACAAAAATATTGGTCGTTCTCTCGCCTGTCGATGTTGTTGAATACCATATATGGCTTGCCGTTGTATAGCAGAGTATCTTTACTTGACAAATCTTCTCTGTTGCCAACAAAATACACCCCTGCCAGCTGACCGATAATACCTATAGGGTCCGGGCCAATAGATTTTGTATTTGGTCCCGCACCACACTCATATAAAAGCTCTGGAAACATAACTATCTGCTCAACCGCTACTGAATCGTCAAGACAGGTAAGTACATTAACAGGAGAAGTATTTTGTGGCCATACCGCTAACTGTGATGTAGTCTGATTAGTTTTAGTATTAAGGGCACTCTCCCATGTACCATCAGACCGCCTTAACCTAAATGTTGTTTCCCTGGCTGATGTTCCACCAGGGTGAACAAAATTAGAGTGACTGTCTGCACTGCTGTTCCACTTTTCTCCGTCCACAGCACTAGCTGAAATAACCAGCGGATAAGGGGACTGTCTTTCGACTGCAATAGGAGTCATAAAGCCACAGTATGCTGCTTCGTACTGTGTGGATTCCTGCACAACAAGGATAAACCTGCGAGCATTAGCTGTAACCCAGCAGAAGTATTTAGCCTGTGGTGCTAGTGGGATAATAGGCAATGTTTCATGGTAGATGCAACCAGGCTGTTCCTCCCATGTTAGCCCATCGTCAAAACCAGCAAATCCATTAAAACGAATATCAAACTGTGTTGGGTCTGCTGTTCCTACTCGATGGGTTTTTAATTCAATGCCTATGTAAATCTCGTCAGAGCCATCACCCTGCCCCATAATAATGCATTTATCTTCAAATGATGGAATAGTAGCAGGGCTTTTCAATATCCATTCGTTGCCCTCTCCCATCTTGGTTTTGTCAGTAAGAAATTCAAGTGTCTTGGTGATAATTTCTATTGGTTTCGTTGTCGAAAAATCCATACAAGGCACAAAAATCACTCCTTTCTTTGTAAAAGAAAAAGCACCCCTGTTTAGGAGTGCTCCAGTCCGAATATTCTTTTATTTCTCATTATATTATACTACATTTGTTTTCGACTGTAAATGTAAACTGCATTTCAATGTACCGCAACAAAAATAGCCTCTCCGACAACGAAGAGGGCTATTCCCGCACCAAGCTCCCGTAGAAGACATCGGCACTCTCAATTTTGATTATATCAAAGTAACTCGTCATTGACAAGTTGGCAACGAGTTAAACACTATTGTAAAAATCAACTTGTGCAAAAAACCAACAAGTTGACGAAGTAATATATTGTTTTACTGAGCGATTATAAAAATCAACTATTTCCTTTTTGGAAAAAGTTGACGAAGTTATTGCTTTGCTGGGCGGTGGTAAAAAACACTTGACTTTTTGAGGTCAGATAAATATAATATGTGTTGTTGGTACTCATAAAAGGAGGTGTTTGATTAATGAGTCCTAAAATGGGTAGACCAAAAGCTGAAAATCCCAAAGATGTAGACTTGAAAGTAAGAGTCGATAGACACACAAGCGAATTACTCTGTCAGTATGCCCAAAAGCATAATTTAACAAAGGCAGGTGCTATAAGACAAGGAATAATGCTTTTGCTACAACAAAAATAGTGGTTCATCGCCCCCGCCAAGAGATGATGAACCACCTGCACCAAAACCAAAAGGTCTTGCTAAATCTATTATAGCAAACCTTTTGGCAGAATGAAAGAGGGAAAATCGCATAGTTGTATACAGTAGAGGCGAAGTGACCACGCCTATAAGAATAAGGATTGCCTAAGATTCATCTTAAGTGGAAGCTTAATTACTAAACTTCTTATCAATGATGGAAGATGTTGTAAGTGCTAAAGAAGTGCTAGGAGGAGAATAAATGAGATATATAAGCAAGTTGACTAATGAAGAACTAAAATCATTGCTCTTCACTCTTACGCAAGTACCTGAAGAGGACTTTGTATCCATAGAAACAAAGAGACGTACTAATGAGATTGAGTTATATGGTGTGGTGGATTGGAAACTACAAGATGGAAATAGTATATGGCATACTACAACAGGCATTACTTACTATCTAACTGATTTTCATTTAGACGAGCTGTTTGGTATAGATATTCCTGAAGATAAGTTCCTTGCCTTTATGCGAAAGCGTTTTGGGTTTGGGTATACACTTAATCGTTTTTGGTATACACTTAATTGTATTGTACATAATATTGGGAGGCTTTTATTATGGCAAACAGGAAAAAAAGAAGTTTACAAACCAAAACCAATAACAGAGGGAAAGAGAAATATCATTTATTGTAGGCGAAAACGAAAGCAGTAAATAACGGCGAGGTAAAGAAAGTCGCATTAGTTCAGAAATAAAATAAGAGGGACATCTACCAATAAGGCAGGTGTCCCTCTTTCTATTAGAATAAACCTAAAGTTTTGGAATAAAGTTTTGCATTTTGTACAATCGCCTTGGTAACTTCACTGCGTACAACTTCTTTGCCGTAGGAATCAAATACACGCTTTCCGTCAACATAGTTGTTTACATGAAGCTGTGGAGATACGGAAGCCCCAAAGGAAGTAGCAAAGTTGTTGGTTGCTTTCGCACCAGTAGAGCCTACATAGCCACCTGTGGCAAATTTAGGCACACTCACCCTCAATCGCTCATAAGAGCCACTGTTAATCCTGTCTAGCATGGTGCGACCATACTGTCTTACGGCAGAAGCCTTTACCACATATTCGCCATTAGACAACATTGCAGGTATACTGTCTGATGTGGCTGTACCAGCCCCAGAAATGTAACCGCCTGTTGCAAATCCACTTGAAGCTGAAAACGATAATGCGGTAACAGCCTGATGGATTAACTGCAACTGCAAGTAAATCATAGAGAGCAGTCTTTCCTTAGTATCACCACTAATAAGGTTTTTCAAGGAGAATAGACTACCTGCAAGCTGTCCCAGCGAACTTCCAAAGATATTCGTGATAAAGTTGGAAGTTGACGGAGCACCTGCCTGTGTAGCTGTTCCTCCACCAGTCTGCTGTACTGCCCCACCACTTGCCGTTGCGGAATTTGCTGTAGAAGCAGCACTGCTAGCAGTACCAGCAGTGGTTGTGGCTGTTCCCTCTGCCCCTTGTGCAGGAGCATTATTCATAGCTGTGGTAAGGTTCTCTGTAGCACTGGTATTGGCTTCCAATGCCGTTGTAGACTGTTCAGTTGCCATACTTGCCTGTTCGGTAGCAGCAGTGGTAGTTTCCAGTACAGTAGCCAATGTGGCTGTTTCAGCACCACTGGCATAATCCGTTTCCTTATTACTAAAGCCCTCTTCTGGGAACCATGCATCCATCAGACCACTTACAACCTTTTTAGCAAAGAACTGATTCATGGTCTTTAGAAAGCTGACTGCAAGATTCCTAAGCGCATCGCCTAAGCTCTCTGCCTGTTGTATACCATCGGTAAGAAATTCCACAAGACCATCTTCCAATGCCTGTTTGGCAGTCTGCCTTGTTTCTTCAAGCAGAGTCTTGACATGGCCAAGTGCAGAAGCAAGCTCATAAGCACGCTGATTGGCAACCTGCAACTGTGAAAGTTCATTTATTTTGCCCTGGATATGAGCCTTTTCCTGCTCCAAGGCATACTTGGCTTTATCGTCAGTTGTCTTTTCAAGTTCAGCAATAACATCATTGAGCTTTTCTTGCCATTCTTTTAGCTCTATAGCGGTCTGCTTAATCTGCTCAGCGTAAGCATCGGCCTTAACACGCTGTTTGGCTTGTTCTATAGCCTGTTTTTCACGCTCTTTCTGCCCACTGGTCATCGTCCAGTCGGCATCCACCATGTTGCTCTCAAAGGAGAATCTTTCATCTATCTTTGAAAGCCACGAGCTAATCATATTGGTTAGTGACTTCTTGGTGTTTTCAATTTCGTCACGCACTTTCCAATACATTTCAAGGTTTCCTTGACTCTCGTATTCTCGCATGAGTGTTTCGAGTTCGTCAAGGTATTTTTTTACAGAGGAATTATCGCCTGTGAAATGGTCATAGTATTTATCTATGCCATCTTTTAGGCTGACAGCACCATTAACGATTTTATCCCCCATCAACTCACTGCTGGCTTCAAGGTCTTTCAGGGTGTATTTTAATTGCTTTTCTGCACCCTCAAAGCGAATACCTCGTTTTTCATTATCCCAGAGCACTTTTAACTGTGCCACTCGTTTTTCGCCAATCTCATTAGGGAATTGGGTATAGATCTCTGCGATTTGCTTTAGGTATTTTTCATCTAAGGCAGCTATTTTTTCCTCAGTTGCACTTCCATACAGTTCGGCAATTTTTATCCTATCCTGCATGGAATCTTCACGTACTTTTTCAATCTTTTTGTAATATTCGTATTGAATACCTGATGTTGCGGTGTAATCCTGCAATGTTGGAACATTATGCAGGTTTCCTGTTTGACGGCTGTTGACTGGGGGACCACCTATTCCGCCACCGCCAAAGGACAAATCCCAATGATTGCCCTCGTTACCCGCTGCAATGCCAGCGGAATCAAGAAGTTTTGCCAACAGTTCACGATCCCTTTCGGGTACGGAAATATCTAGTTTCCACCCCCTGCCGTGACTATATTCGCCACCTGCATGACCATCTTCACTGCCACCTGTAATGACGAGTCGTTCTCCAGTTTTATCAAAGTAATCCTTAGCAACTTGGTTAAAAGTGCTGTAAACAATATCTCTAATTCCGTCAAGTTTTGTTACGCCACCAACAGAATGAGATTCATCTATATAACGCCTGTCAAATTTGCTTCCCTTTAGCATATTATCGCCTGTGGCATAAAAACCATAAGTAGAAGAAGCTGATGGTTTAGGAAGATACCTTGTATCAGGAATATATGACATTGAATCATAATATCCGTGAAAATTTTTTACATACGCTTGTGTTTCAGGGAATGGTGGAATACCCCCATATTGCTGTACTGCACCTAGTCCTGCATTGTACGAAGCAATAGCACGGTCGAGTATGTCTGCAAAGTCTTTATTAGCTCGCATCATCTTAGCAAGATATGCTGCACCACCGTTTATATTTTCTCGCCAATCATAAGGATTAACCCCAACTTCGGCTGCGGTTTTGGGCATTAATTGTGTTAATCCTATAGCTCCTGCTGGACTCTTGGCATTTCTCTTGCCACCACTCTCTTGCTGGATAAGAGCAACTACCGCTCTTGCATCTAAGCCCTCTCGTATAGATGCATCCATAACCTGCTTTATAGTTTCGCCTGGGTTATCCCAGCCATGTTCTTCGGCAAATTTAACCAATTCTGGCTCTATTGCAGATAGAGTTTTTGCCCTAACTACATCGGATTCAGATTGCTGTGGGTTATTCCTGGCAAAATCTTGTCGGACTATCTCTTTTAGGTCTTTCAACCCTGTGATACTCTCTGCGGCCAGCTCTAAAGCACGTGTCTGTTTAGCCATTTCAGCGTTTATCTGTTCCAGCTTGGTATCACGTTCTTCCAGCTTATCCTCTGGCCACTCAATGCTGAGTATAGCATCCTTTTTTTGCTGTAAAGCATTAAGATTTTTCTCTGCAATTACTTTGTCATTATTGGCTTTTTCAGCATAATAGGCATCGACAGACATCTTACTTTGCTTATTAAGGAGCTCTACCTTTTCCATATGCTCTTTTTGTTGCTGGAGCTGGTCTTTCAATGCATTGTCGATACGCTTCAATATTTGGTTTAAGGACTTTTGTAAAGCCTGCAACCGCTGTTTCTCTGCCTTATCATCCGTTTTGTTGGTTTGGCGAGCACGAGCGTCCCTTAAAGCCTGTGGGTCTGTATGCTTGTCCTGCCCATAGTTTTCTTTTCTTCGTTTGTCCAGTTCTTCAAGCTGTTGCCTATAAGAGTCGTCTGCCCCTGAACCGTCAGAGCCAATGAGTCCATCAATTTTACTGCTGATAGAATTGAATACTCCGTCCAATGCTCCACTCATTACAGCGATACCACCTGCCGTTAAGGCAGCGATTCCAGCAATACCTGCTTTCATAATGGTAGTAAGAGCAACTTCCATCATTTGAAGTTTTACAATGCCTTTTTCCATTAATAGCTGTGCTTTTTTTGCAAGATTAATGGCAAGCATTACGGATTTTACCAATCCTGTGATGATATAGACACTCTTGACTAATGCTTGATAGAGCACATAGACTTCTACAATATCATGCACTAAGTCTAGTATATCCTGATTCTTACCAGCTATTTTACCTGTGTAATCAAACACGCTCACAATGCCATCAAGAATATCAGTAATAACAGATAATCCATCAGTAAGTCCGTCTACAGCAGAAGAAATAACGGGAGTCCAATCCACCAAGGCATCACTTATATCCAACACAAGGTCACGAAAATCCGCAGCCAAGGAGCATATATTGTCCCATGAATCTAGGGCTTCTTCTGACGGATACCACTTGCCTGTATCTTCATCGAAACCACCCCATATATCCATTACTTCCAACAGGTCAAGTTTCAATTCCTTGATAGTGTCGGTTATTTCTGGATTAATGGTGAATGTTCCTGCCTTAGTATCTATGTCCGCAAAAAGTGAGGATATTCCGTCCAAGGCTGATTTAATCTCCACCTCAAAGGTAGATGTAAATTCCGCACTAGCTCTAACAAAAGCCTGTTTGAGAAGTTCCATCTTACCTGTGATGGTTTCGGTGTACATACCGGCGCCCTCGGAAAAGCCCTCCATTTTCTCCATCAAGGATTTAAAGAGTCCATCAGCGGAGCTTTTCATTGCCTTAATGTCAGAATCACGCAGTCCTAATGCTGTAGCAATGGTACTTGAAGCTGGCTGAATACCACCTTGCACAAGGTCACGCAATTCCTGTATGAACTGTGTTGGTGGCAACATCATAGCCTTGGCAGCATTAACACCTGTGGTGGTGAATTTTATGAGCTCGTCAGTGGTCATACCTGCACCCAGTCCAGGGCCAGCCAAACCTTGGAATGTGGTAAGCAAATCTTTAGGAGTTGCTGCGGTAACTGCTGCTACCTGCTGGAGCTTGTCAACAACCTCATTAGCGATACCTAGCCCCTGTTCAAAGGTAGTTTTCGTGCCGTTTATCTGTGTCATAGAGGCATAGATACTGGCAATACCAATACGAGCGTTTTCAATCTGTTTTTGATATTCAAGGCCACTGCCAATGATGGCATCAAATGAACCCTGAATAGCGTTCATAACACCTTTTATGCCATAGAAAGCAGCACTAACTAATGCAAGCTGATGAATAAGGTTGTTTACTCCCGATGCTCTCACGCTCACAGTATGTGCCTTATCAACATACTGTATCACTCGCTCTAGCTTGCTTAACTGCGTTTGTGCCTGTCCAGTGTTAGCCTTTACCTTTATATTAGGTGTATTAGCCCTTAATGCTTTTATCTGCTCGCTGACAGCAGTAATCTTTTGCCTTGCTTCGGCTGTATCTACTTTCAGCTGGGCGGATTTCTTTTGATTAGTGGCACGCACAAGATCATTAGTAGCCTTTTCCTCTGCCTTGACTGCACTCTCAACAGCTTTCTGCGCTGCTTTCATTCTAGCCTCGGCATTAGATACAGCCTGTTTAGCCCCTTGCAATTCATCTTTACTAGCCGTTCCCTGCACACTGCCAGTGTTGGACACATTGGCTTGTGCCTTTACTAAGGCTTCTTGTGCAGATTTCCTGCGTTCCTGTGCTTTCTGGAGCTTTTCCTCGGCAAGCTGTCTGCGTTTTACAGCTGATTCCGAGCCTAATAATGCCTTTTGATACTCCTGCTCTGCCTTGGTAAGAGCTTCTCTTTGTGCCATTGTGTCGTTCTGTGGAGTCGCATTGTAATAATCAGAACGTGCTGCTTTACGAGCCTCTCTCTTTATTTCTAAATCAGCGAGAGCTTCGCTTTCGTTTCTGCGTGCTACTTTCACAGCCTGTTGGGCAAGATTTTTCTTGTACTGTTCGGAATCTGCTTTACGACTAGCAACATTGCCAGCTTTTTCAAGTTCCTTTTCTGCTTGAAGCCTCTGCTTTTGTGCCTGTGCTAATCTGCGTTCAGCCTTTTCCCTACGATTAAGTGCTGCTTCTACTGCGTTTTGAGCTTTTTCGTAGGCAATTTCGGCACTTGCAGCTTTCTCTGGGGTGGTTGCTGTATCAAGGTCGTTTTTCCTTGCTTTTAACCGCTGTTTAGCTGATTTTTCGTCTAGTTTTGCATTTTTTAATCCCAAGCTGGCTAGATTTTCTTGGTTTTTAGCATTGGCAACATTAGATTTTGCCTGTTCTTCTGCTTTTTTTACAGCTTTTAGTGCTTTTGTTCTGCGTTCACTGGCATTAGCAAGGTTTCGCTCAGCTTCCTCCCTAGCCATAGTAGCATTTTTAGCCTTTTGTTGGGCTTTTGTATACTCTTTTTCAGTTTGAATTTTGGCACTATCATCTTTGGTCGGAGTATTAGCCATTGCTTTATCAAGGTTTTCCTTAGCCTTGACAAGCTCCATTTGCTTTTTTCTAGCTCTCTCCTCGGCCTGGGATTCAGCTAGCTTTGCTTTCATCACAGCATTGATAGCCATCTGCTCTTTATAGGCTTCGGTTTGATTCTTTTTGCGTGCAGCAGCTTCATTTTCCAATGCCCATGCTGAATTTGCTTTTTGCTGAGTGCTTTCCAGCTTTTTCTTGGCTTCCGCTAGCTCTTTCTCGGCCTGAACCAACAAATCCTTTTGCTCTTTGACATTCTGCTTGGCATTGATAAGCACATCACTGGCTTTTTTAGCACTGGCTTCTGCCTGTTTCAGTGCCTTATCAGCCACGGCTGTAGAATTATTGGCGGTATTTACCCGTAAGTCAGCTAATTCCTTTTTAAGCCCTGCTAATTTCTTTTGTAAATCTGATGTATCGCCTGTGATGGCAACACTAATATCAGTATCTTGACTCATTCGTGTGTCACGCCCTCTCTAAGAAGTGCAAGCGAACTCTGCAATTGCTTATACCCACCAAAAGCACCGCCAATACCTGCAACAATTCCGTCAATAAAATCTGCTTGTTCACGCATTTCATCAGAAACCACCTTTTCGTAGAAAAGACGGACTTCTGAAACGCTATAATCATAGAGTATTTGTTCTTTAGTATGTCCGTGCGAGATTAGTTTTTGTATAACCTCGTAGGGACTTACTTCTCTTTCTTCTTTGGTGCTGGAAACAGTTTTGCTATCTTTCCCAGCTTCTGGGAGAAAAAACTTTTGTTTACCTTGAACACAGCCATACCGACTGTAATAACCTCGTCAATATCAAGTTCCTTAACATATGGAGTATCTTTGCCAATAGAACCTGCAATAAGCTCTGCCAGTGCATTAGAGAACTCCTCTCCATCGTCAACGCTGGCTATAAAGTCGAGGATAGCGTAAACCTGCTGAATTTCACTCATGTTGGTAAAGCTGGTCAAGGTGCTTACCTTTTCGGCATTGTCGATAACAGTCTGCATAACAATCTTGAACGGCTTGGCCATCTTAAAGGTCTGAACCCAATTGTAAGGCTTTACCTTTAAAACCTCGCCACAGACAGTTACTTCTTCACCTGCAAGCAATACTTCTACTTCTTTTTCATTTGACATAAAAAATCCCCCTTAATTTGCCCAATATAAATTTCACTGCTATAATGTATTTACATCATATTTCATCATTTTTTTGCTCCTTTGATAGAGGTCAAAAGCCACAAAAAGCACTGCTAAAACACACGATTGTGTAATAGCAGTGCTTTTTGTTTTATCCTAAAATATCTGCCAGGGGGCAAGCAGTTAGTTAGCCTTAACCTTTGCCATAGTGTACAGTGGCTCTGTTGGGTGATTTGCTCTGTCGGAGAGCAGGGTGCACTCCAACTGGAAAGAAGCAAAGTCCGTACCAATAAGGCCGACATCACCATTAGGCTTAATAGCTGCCTTCCAAATTTCCATATTGTAGCATGGGCCAATGTTAGGGTCACCGATGAACAGCAAACCACGCTCAATCTTGCCAATAGTACCACCCATAATCTTAGGTGCTTTCATAGCAGGAACATTGAAAGCCACCAAAACCTCGGTATCATCGTCGATTTTTGCAGTGGCAGGAATATTGATAATACCACCACGAATATCAACTTCGTTTACGACATAATCAACACCCTCTACCAGCTTACCGCCAGCAGCCTTAACATCAATACTGTAGATTTCACCAACAACAAAGCTATCAGTAGAGCCAAGAGTCAATGCTACAGTAACACCATCGTCCAAAGTCTGCGCAGTACCGGTTGCTGTAAGTTTCTGCGCTGCAGCAAAAGCAATTGCAGAGCTACTGCCCTTGCCCCACGCAAACTCACAGTCTGTAACAGTACCTGCAACGGTATTAGCCTTATCAATGCGAATGTAGTAGGTAGTGTCCTTGATGCCGGTATATGTACCACCACTGGTCACAGTACCAGTAGAACCATTCGCAGAAGTCATCTGAGCTGCTTCCACCTTTGCCTGTTTAGCAGAAACCCGATTAATAACAATGTCAGAAACATTCATGTATGGATTTCCGTCATCATCCATGAGGCGGATATTCATATTAGGAGAGATTTTGTACTGCTTGGTCTTATTACCAGCAACCTGCTCCACAACGCCATCCTTGCCGTACAGACCGATTGCAAGATTGACAGGGTCAAACTCATAAAGTTCCAAAGTGAGCTTCTGGGTGGTTTCCGTATTAATAGAGGCCATAACCTCGCGAGCCTGATCCATAGAGGATTTGTGCTCGATAGAAGTAATATCGGTGCTCAGGGTAGCAGAACCAACATCACCAATCATAGTAAGGTCGTCACGCTGTGGAATACCATCAACCCATGGATAGGTATACCACTTACCAGCACCAACATACAAGTCGTTAGAATTAGAACCTGACTTATTTGCCATTATATGCTTTCCTCCATTCAATAAATAATACTATTCGTGAAATCGACACAGGTCTATAAATATCTCCATCTGATACGATTTCCTCAATAGTAACATTTGGAGCTATTCCTGTGTCCTCTCTAGCCACAGGTGGCCATTTAGGCAGACAATCAAAGATTTTGCTTTGCAGTTCGTCCTGCATAACATATGCCTGTTCTGGCTCGTCATCGTCTGCTTCCACACACACATCTACCCATAGGCTGACTTCGCCTACAGTCGGTAAAGAATTGGAAACATTAGACTCTGACTCCCATGTGACTTCTATGCAGGGATAATCCCTGCCTTTTCCTTTAGTGCCAACATAAACATCTACACCATCAAACAGCGGTATGGGATTGCCCATGCCGTCTTTTTTATCACTAAGTTGATTGTTTAGATAATTGGCTAGGCTTTTAGCCAAAGGATACCAATAAGATAATCTGCCCATGATTTACCCCCTTAGAATAGGCACAGCAAAGGGTGCAGTCATCTTAATGCTTGACTGACCGTTGCTAAAGGTGTCTGCGCTCAACTGTGCTTCAATTTGTTTTAACTCCTCGGCAAATACCCTCCGCTTTAGCTCATAGGCATCTGCACCATCCTGACTTCCGTCAGAAGCCATTCGAGAGTTTTCTAAGGCGGTCATCATAAGGGCATAAACCATTGCAAGCCGTGCAATTTTGAACGGCACAGGGTCTGCGATTTCTTCCTTTTGAACACCAAAGTTTAAAGCCATATCTTCGATGTATAGGGATGACTTGATAAGTATACGGTCAGTGATTTTCTTAGCAAGCAGTGCATCAACCACATCATCAGGATTAAAATAAATTCGCTCTCCCTCAATTTCAATCATAAAATTCACCGTCCTCTCCGACTTGCAATGCGTTTTGCGCGTGCTATCTGTCTGTTTCTTGCGCTTCGACTTCCTCGTACAAGCATATTTAGATGCTTACGGAAAATATCGTCAATATTGGGCTGGACAGCTTCTGCTGCCTCTCGCAGGAATGGGTCTGCTTTCTGCCCTGGGTGATAAACGGAGTCTAATAGAACCCGCCTACCTATTCTCTCCCAAAAGAAATACAAAGCCCTTGCTCTTCGTGGGAAAATAAAATGTGGTTTAGCACCCTCATGGACGATATTAGAATAACGAGCAATACGCCTGTCCAGCCGAACGGTAGCTTTTCCTGTATCGCTATTCATTCTTACCGAACTGATTACAGATTTTTCAAGTTTACCACTTCTTGATTTAAAGCGGTGGTGCTTTTTTGCATAGTCACGCACCATATCAGCTGACTCTTGCAAGGCAAGGCGCATTGCAGCATTACTCCTAGGCCCCAAGTTAGCTAATCGTTCCTCTAGTGCCTCTGAACGGATTCTAACCTTAATACTCCTTGCCATGCATTAATCACTCCTTTGTGGTGCTAGTGTCAACCTTTGCAGCCTTGGTAGCAGTTTTCTTCTTCTGAGTAAAGCCCTTTGCTTTGTAATCAGCAACATCTGCCTCATTTACGAGGTATGCTTCGCTGTCAGGGCTGTACATGGTAACAGTTTTCAAAACCATCTGTCATGCCCCCTCTTAGCCCAGCAATACGCAAGCCAGCTCAGGGGTAAGAGTCTTGAAACCGAACAAGCCATCAATGGAGATAATATCCTGCTTCTTGTCGATGTTGTAGCCGTAGGTTACACGCAGTCCCAAGCCGTTGTAGCTGGTAGTTGCACTGTTATTAGAACCCATAGGCTTATCCAGTGGTACAGAAACCAGGGAGAAAGCGTTCTTATGGAAAGCAATATTGGCAGCATGGTTGCCGATAACAGTTACTGCCGCATCCTGCTTAATACCATCAGCAACAGCAGGGTAAATCTTCAATACGGCATTATTGCCAGCCGCAGTGGCATCCTCGGTAACAACAAAAGTCTGGGTAGTGCCCGCAATCTTCAGCAAAGTACCTTTCTTTACAGTACCGGTAAGAGTTGTGTCGGTAATAGTCATGGTTTCCGCACCCTTATCTACAGCCTGTGCAACCTTTGGCGCAGCACCAACAAAATTGTCATTTGCTACAGATACAATATTCTGATCCATGTAGCAATCAAAGCCGAACTTTTTACCGAGAATAGCATTAACAAGTGCATCAGAAGTACCAGAAGCATCAACACGATTGAAAGTGTCAAGCTCCAACAGCTTGGCATCTGCTGCGGTGTCCAAAACCAGATTACGACCAGCCATAGGAACCTTATTATCATTCATAATCTTACGAACAGAAGTAATGCTTGCCACGGAATCAGGAGCAGTACCAGCAGTACCAGTAAAGTAAGGAACATCAAGTGCCAGCTGTGCCAGTCGGGAATCAATATCCTGTGCAAATGCGGACATAGCAGGAATAACATAACGCTCGGAGAATCGCTCAATAGACAAAGTCAAATCCTTGGAATCAATAGGGAAAGAAACATCAAGCAGCTTGTCCATCTTTACAGATACACCGCTCTCATTAATGTTCTGCAGGTTGATTTCGTCCTTGAACTCATCAACACGGAAAGTCACAGGCTTGCGAACAGTGATGGTGTCGCCTACCTTAGCCTTGAACTCGGTAGAGTAGCTTCTGTTCACCAGATTACCCATTACAAGGTTATTTTCCAACTGCATGAGTGCTTCCTGTGCAATAATCGCAGGAGTTAAAAAAGAATTAGCCATGAAATAATCATTCCTTTCGTTTTACAATATAATCAGCCGAAATCGGCATATTAACGGATTTTGCCCTCTTTGCGGAGCTTGCGGTACTCCTCTGGGGACATCTTCTCAAAATCAATCTTATCAACGGTCTGACCGCCATAGGAACCACCAGCACCAGGAATCTGATGATTTACTCTGTACTCTGGGTACTTTTCAAGGAAAGACTTAACTCCCTCGTCAACAGTAACCTCGGAGCCATCATCAGCCATAAAGGACAGGGTATCATCATCATTTACCTTTACTCTGTCACGGAGAAGTCCAGAAGTGATAGCTGGATTTACTGCCTTGTTGGCCTCCAATGCATTGCGAATGTGCATATCCCTAATCATGGACTGCCGTTTGGCTTTTTCAGCCTTTGCCAGTGCAGAAGTTTCCTTGCCCTTATCCTCAGAGGCTTTGAGAGCACGTGTAAGCTCGTTAATCTTACTCTGTAGGGTAATCTTATCAGCATTAGCTTCCTTGCCCTTGTTAGCCTTGATAGCTTCAAGTGCTGCATCAAGGTCGGTGACATCAGTGCTCAGGCCGATAAAGTCAGCCAGCTTGTTGTAATTTTCGCCAATAGTGGTGCTATTGGTTTTCAGCTCACCGATTTCCTTGGTAAGCTCCTCCAGCTTGTGAGCATTATCATTGGAATCCTTTAGAATGGCATTAAGACCGCTTACGAACTCTTTGCCATCTTCCAATGTGCCAAGTGCTGCAATAATCTCTTCTTTTGTCTTTGGCATACTATTTCCTCCTAATTAAAATCTTCAAATTCAAATCTTGTCTTTGGCTTGCTGAAACCATTCCAACCTCGCAGATACTTCTGCCAATCACCGCCTAATGAAACATCAACAGCCCCCGCAATACCAAACAGGTCTTGCATGTGGCGTTCAGACAGTCCGCTGAAATATTTCCTAGCCATATTTATGTCAACCCTGTGTTTTCCTTTTATAGAAATTCTGTAAACAGGGTTAATAGTACACATACAGTGTGGATGCCTTGGGATGGACGGCATAAGATTTTTGGGATAAATACCCCTGCCGTAACCAATGTTGATATTGGCACACACATCGCACTGGTCAAATATGTTGTGTCTTGGCGATAAGCTCCATTGGTAGGCTACTACATCAGGATTGCTTTGGTGTTGGGCAATAAAGGATTCAAAGTACAGCTTGCTTGCTTCTGTACGAGCTATTCTCTCTGCCCTGTATGCTGCTTTGCCCTTAAAGGCAATTTGCAATGTGTTAGGCAGTGCATATTCCCATACTTGGCTTGCTGTGTATTTTAGGTTCTTCATTGCCAGTGTTCGTGCTCTGACACTATCTCCATTGAGTGCTCTAATCAGCCTTTCAGTTTGCTGATACAAATCCTTAGAAACATTCCTATTGCCATGGGTAGCTAATCCCGCTACAGTACGCAGTACCCTGCACTGGTCTTTCACCTTGCGAATGTCCACATCGGTCTGTAATACCAGCTTCTCAATATTCTTGATTTTCATATCAATTTGATTGAGATTACCTACCATAGCCATAGTAGAACGCCTTATTTCATAAATGGTATCGTTGGACAGACGTCTGATACGCTTTTTTAAGCTAACGCCATCATCTGTCCACGACTCATTCATAGCCCTGCTAACGATTCGCTGCATTTTGCCTTTGGACAATGTTTTGCCATTTACAGCCTCAACAACTGTTGTCAAAACATCTTCTATCAGCTCTTTCAATCTGTCATTAACAAAACCTTTTCGAGAAGTAACAATTTCTACCGCCTGTGGAATATCATACCCCTGCTTCATGGTGTTAAAAACATCATCAATAGCGTTCTGCATATAGTTTTTGTATTGCTCTGTAAAATCATTAACGGCACTGCGAATCTTAGCTCTATACCAATCTTCTTTCGCCAGTTTTTGCTTCTTTACTGTCATTTCAACCTATCTTTCTTTGCCTGTAATTTGAGTTGCTCCTGCCCCTCCAAATACTTTGCTATTTTATCTCGCACAGAATAGCCCTTATCGGCAGTTTTGGGGGTAGCTGGGTTGTAAGTACCCTCCCTTGCTAATCCCTCAATCTGTGCGTAAAGTTCATCGTCAGAAGAAGTGCGTATCTGCTCGACAACCTTGTCATACTCCTTATCTGGAATGTTAGACAAAAATGCCTCTGTAGCCTTAATCTTGACCTGCTTATCAAATTCAGAACCAACATTAAGGGAAAGAGCTGCTGCAACCTTATCAAGTTCTCCCGACACATCTACAATGCCAAAATCTCTAGGATAAATAACTTTGTACTCCAAGTCTGTGTCCTCCCCCATATAGGCAAGGAAGCACTTAACAATCTCTCGCTCGGCAATTTCACAGTTCTCCGCCATATCTGCCAAAGCCTGATTGGTCTGCTCAAAGTCCCACTGTCTTGCCACACCTGATGTTCTCTGTTGAACGGAAGCCACGCCTGTGAGGTTCGCCTGTCGGTATATATCCTCTACAAGACGGTTTATTTCAGCTTGCAATAGATTTGCCTGGTCAGCTGATGGTGAGATAAAGAATGGGGCTTTGCTCGAATTGCCATCGTACACAAGCATATTATCACTACCAAGCCTGATACCCTGTTTCAAGGTATCAATGCTGACTTCATCTGTAATTGGAAAACACAGAATAGAAAATGCTTGATTTCGCAAAAGCTCTCTAAGCTCGGAACAGATATTGTAAATAGCAAGGTTGGTTCTTGCTATAGACATCATTGGAGACAACGGCATAAAATCGCCTGTGTCGGCATCAGTACCATAAAGAGTAACCATAGGGATAAAGCCCAGCTGGTTGGCAGATTCCTCTACTTTCCCATCATGATAGGTGACTTTCCATTTGTCACGCCACCATTCCCATACGTTTTCATCTGTATTGAGGTTTGCCCCACCCATAATCTTGGTACAGGTTTCATGTGTTCTGTACTTGATATATAATAGCTTGCCATGCTCGTCACTCTTATACTCCATAACCTGCTCTGGTTTTACGAAATATAAGTAAGGATATCTCCTTTCATCAAGTGCCGACAAGGCATTAGATGACACCTCACGGCTGTTATCTACCATGATAAAGACAGAGCCGTAAAGTCTAGCATATCTAGCAGCGTTCTTCATAAAACGATTCATGGTAGAACCCAGCCTGTCCACATCATGCATGAATGGTGGCAAGAACTGTGCTTTGCCCTTTGACCAATCCCTAGCAATCATTTTGCGAAAAATAGGATTAGTTAAGGAGTCAACCACAGGCTTTACAAAATTGCTGTAGTAGCTAAGTTCCTGTCGATAAGCAATCTTGGCATCGTCCTCACGTGGATGCCTCAAAAGGTAGGTGCCATCAAGAAAGCCACCACCGCCTGTATAGGCATCGTCCAGAAAGGTATAACCTCTCATAGAATATTGTATTGGCACTAAATATCACCACCTTTAGAACAATGTATGTTTAGCAGAATGAATATCAATAGGCTCACGCATCAAGGATTCCGTGGCATAGCGTATACTATCTATAGAATGGTTGTTCTTGTCGGGATAACTGCTGATGAACTGACCATTTTTGTTCTTATCGTATTCATAGCTTACTAATTCTCTGTATGTGTTAGGACACCTATTCTTGTCGACCACTATCTTTTGTAGATTCTGTAGCCAGCGGATTCCGTGGTCAATGGAATCTGGGCCTTTTCGTGCTGCCACAACACGCAGTCCCAAATCACGCATTTCTGCAATGGTTCGTGGCTCTGCGCTATCCGCTACTACTCGTCTGTTTTCACAGATTTTCTTCATAGCCTCAACAGCTCGTTTGTTTTTCATTCCTACCTCATATATTTCAGCAAAAATATAGAGGATTTCACGCTTCTTGTCATAGTAAGAAGCAGTAAAAGCAAGAGGATCAATGGCAAAACCGAAATCCAACCCATACAGAAGTTTGTCGAATGTACGAATCTGTTCATCTGTGATTTCCTCGCCTACTACATTTTCAAATACTGCACCACCTGTGCCTGTAACCTCTCCCAAGTATTCATGTCGGTACAGCATTTCATTTCTCTGCTTTAGGCGTTCTGCAGCATTGAAGAACTCCTCGCCGAGCCACGATTTAGGGACATTTAAATAGGTGGTGCTGTGGACTAATTTATCGGGTTCTTCGATTAATCTTTCCGTATTTACCCAATTATCCATTGTTTTAGGAGGATTGTAGGTCAAAAACTCCCAAAATTTATCGCCACCACGCAGTAACGACTGGTTAAGACTTCGTATTTCCTCTGCACTGCTGAAAGAATCCAGCTCCTCCATCCACACTATTCCAACATATCCAAAGGGCAGTTTTAGAGATTTTATCTTCTGTGGGTCATCAACACCCAAAAAAAGTATCTTCTGGCCTGTCTTTTTAAATGTTATCTCTGGCGGTGCAGTCAAATATCTAAATTTGTCAGTAAGTCCCAGCTTATCTATAGCCCATTGCATTTGTCCATATACCGAACCTTTTAGTGTGTTGGCATATTTTCTAAGCACAACAGCATGGCAATCTGGATTACGGAGCAATATCTGCGGTATCTCCAAACTTACAAACGAAGATTTTGTACTTCCTCTACCGCCTGGTAGCCAAAAATAGGTGTAATCATGCCTTTTTATAGCATTATGCACACCCCAAAAATGTTTTGCTATCAGCTTAGATAGCTTTGGTCGTGCCATATTATCCCCCTCTCTACTTCAAGAGTGGAGTATCATCGACTATATCCTCATTTTCAAGCGGTATATCATCGACAATCTCAACAGTATCACCATTGTTAGCATTGGTAAGGTTGTCAATCTCCGCCTGTAACTTCTGATTACGGAGTCTGCCCTCAATAACTTCGCCTCGTGAAATGCGTTCTGTCTTAACTCCCAGGTCAAGCAGTTTTATCACATCGTTTATGGTAAGCATTTCATCAGGGGTGTTAAGGAGCTTCTTCATCGCCTTTACTATAAGGCTGTTGCCTACCTTGGCATGAGTAGCGTACATCTTGTCCAATTCTTCCTCATACCTAGTCCTGCGGCTCTTTTCAAGAAAAAGGTCGTATGCCCTAACTCTGTCATACCAATCGTATTTATTGGCATATACGCTCAAAGTGCTAGGTTTTACTCCAGCCTGTTCGGCAGTCTTTCTCAACGAACGCCTTTCGCCCGTCAGGCTCGAACTATCCCTGTATATACAGAAATACTTATATGCGGAATCTGTTTCTTTTAAATCGAATCTTCTATCCCACTCTTGGCAATCATCTAGGAATTTATCCATGAAATCATCAGGCTTCTTCCTTTTCTTGCCAGCCATCATTCCACCCCCTTTCCTATTTTGACCAATCAGAGGACTCGAACCTCTATCTTTCATCACTGAACGTTCTTCATTGAACTATTTCGGTATATTAAAAAGGGACCGCCATATGCACAGCAGTCCCTAAAGGGAAATAAAATAGGAGAAATATTATGATGTTTTATGTCACAAAGAGTCCAAAACTATTGAGCTATAGCTTGCATGGACTGCTTTGCTTTGACACTCCCAATGCCTAAAGGCAGGGGATTCTTGGTTCCATGAGCACTGCATATAGACCGTAGCCTATATGTCTTACACGCTCTCCCCAAGCGTAGATTTCCGTGTGCCCCACGGTATTTTATTCTTTAGCTTATCTAAAAAAGCCTTATATCCCCATGTCTAAATACAGGGGTTTTACGGCGTTCTTTGATAAATTATTTGTTTGCACAGAAAACCCCAGCGGTATTACGCTTGAATCAGAGGCTCGCTAGGGGATTGTCTTTTCAATCTATCATTACATCTGGGTGTTCCTGCTGGTACATTGCCTGTATCTCGGAATAGGAATACTCCTGACCATCTCTTTCACAGGTAATAGTTCCAGTAGGAGCAATTTCAGCGTATCGCTTTACAATGGCATCGCAATATTTGGGGTCAAGCTCTGTAGAGCGACATTTCCTACCTGTCATCTCACAGGCAATAAGTGTGCTACCACTGCCACCAAAGAAGTCAAGTACAACATCACCAGCCTCAGAGCTGTTCAAAATAGCCTTGGCAGGTATTTCCACTGGCTTTTGCGTAGGGTGGATTGGGTGCGATTCCTTAGCAAACTCCCAAACAGTACCATTAGCAGGTTCATTATAGAGGAATACGCTTTTGTTTTCATCAAGGCGAATGTACCTCATTTTTTTGCCTTTGACAGTCTTGTCGGAGATAGCTATCTTGTGCCCCTCTCCGTCAGTCAGCACTACACCGCCTTTTACTGTGGTGGCCATATCCTTACCGGTACGGACTGTCGCTGTCCATGCCGTAACATTGGAGCGGTCACCAAAGAATTTTGCGTGTTGCCCCGCTTTCTCTGAATAAAGACATGGTTCGTGAATCCAATGATAATCGTTATGGGCAAGCACAAAGTTATTCTTTACCCAAATTATCTGCTGCTTAGGGATAAGTCCTACAGCCGTCATAGAATCTTCAAACTCTCTCCTGGAAGCAAAGGCATACCAAACGTAGAAAGCAGCATCCGACTTGGTGTACCGCATATAATTCTTAAATGCTGGCACTAAAAGCCCCATCAAGGCATCATCTGTCTTATCGTCATTCTTTATCATGCCGAATTTATTCTCGCCACGACCGCTTCCGACAAAACTAACACCATATGGCGGGTCGGTATGTACAAGTTGTGCCATATCGCCATTCATCAGCCTATCTATATCCTCTGTGCTTGTTGCAGAGCCACACAAAAGTCTATGATCACCCAAATGCCATAAATCATTAGGCTTGGTAAATGGTGGAATCTCTTCATCGGTGTCAGATTCGGAATCCGCACCATCATCTTCAACCTCATCATCACTATTCTCAATTTCATTAAGAATATCAGCTAAATCCTCTGTGGTAAAACCTGTGAGTTCTACAGGCATTTCGCCAAAGTCAGTATCTTTAATCATATCCATGAGCTTGTCATTATCAATATCTGAAAGCTCGGCTATGCGATTATCTGCCAGCAAGTCGGCATTTTCCTCTGCCGCAGTAGCATAATCCTGATACTCTACAGGCACTTCCTTTAGACCTGCGGATATTGCTGCCTGTCTGCGACCATGCCCTTTTACTATATATCCACTTCTTTTGCTGACAGTAATAGGTGCCCGCCAGCCGTTTGATTTGATGATTGTTGCCAGTAGCCCTATCTGCTTGGCATTGTGCTGATTAGGATTTTTAGGATTAGGCTTCAAATCCTTAATCTTTAAAATCTCATCATGCCCACAGAATACTGGTACACCATCAGCTGTAACCACTCTTGGTTTAGCCTCTGTCTTGTACATCTCATAGCCCCCAATAAAAAAGACCGCTTGCCCCTTAGCAAACAGTCTGAGAATATCTATATACTTTATTATCCATCATACCACATTATAGCGGATATATGTGCGTTTTGTCAACTACAAAAACCCTTGCAAATCATTTCAGATAGGCTTTGTATTGTTCGCTGAACTCTTGGATATTTTTATGGTACTCCCCCAACAGCCTACTAAAATTTAGAAAAAAATGCACGATTTGGTCATTTAGAATCTTGAAGAAAATGCATTTTGTAGTTACTACTTTTAAAAAAATACAAATAAAACTACATTTTTATTGTCTTGCTGGTCAAATTGGTATATAATATGATACAAATAAAAAGCACCGCCCCAGTGGTTTGAAGTTTGGTAGCAGCGCTTTTTCCATCGTTAGGTCCTTAACACGTAATACAACGCTTTTAAGTTCCGTCTGTAGCTTTATTATAACAAAAATGTTTCCGATATGCAAATGTTTTGTAGGTCTATGGAGAATATAGTCAGTTGTCAACAAATCTTTGACAACTGACTAGCATTTGGAAGTATTGAAGTTAATTTGAAGTGTTAGTGAAGTTCTTCAATGTGGAAAAACTAAAGGAGCAAAGTATTATGTCAAAAGAATTGGATATTTTCACCAGTGCGGAATTTGGAACCCTTAGAACCATAGAGGAAAATGGCAAGATTATGTTTGTCGCTTCCGATGTGGCGAAAATGCTTGGATATTCAAATCCACGTGACGCGATTTCGAGGCACTGCAAGGGGGTAGCAAAACACGACACCCTTACGAACGGCGGTAAACAAAGCGTAAGTATTATTACAGAGGGCGATGTATACAGGCTTATCACTCATTCAAAACTGCCAGCAGCAGAGAAGTTTGAGAGCTGGGTGTTTGATGAAGTATTACCTAGCATTCGTAAGAACGGTGCCTATATTACGCCACAGGTTGTAGACCAGCTATTAGCCGACCCTGATACCATGATTAAGCTATTGACCAACCTGAAACAAGAACGAGCTGATAGATTGAAAGCCGAACAAGCTCTTATCGAGAACAAGCCTAAAATTATCTTCGCTGAGGCTGTGGAAACTGCCAAAACATCTATTCTGATTGGCGAACTTGCTAAAATAATTAAGCAGAATGGTATAGACACAGGTGAAAAAAGATTGTTTAAGTGGCTGAGAGAACACGGCTATCTAATCAGCAGAAAAGGAACTGACTACAATATGCCCACTCAAAAGAGCATGAAGCTTGGGCTATTTGAAATAAAAGAACGAACCATCGTTACCCCTAATGAAAGCACTAAGATTACTAAAACCACCAAGGTAACAGGTAAAGGTCAGACCTACTTTATTAACAAATTCCTTAACGAAACCGCCTAAACACACAAAGACCACCCAAAAGGTACTCTGGGTGGTCTTATGCTTGGTATTTCCGCTAAGTGCGCTGAAACGGAATTTATGATGTTATTATACATCATTCGAGGAAGTTGGGCAAATTGCGGGTTATTTTTCTGTTTCATCTACTTCAAATACCTCTAGTGCATTGATTATTTTCACTAATTCGCTTTCACATAACGGCTGCGAACCCCATAACTTTAGACTACATACCTTTTCCAATGGAACTGTTATGCGCGAATCAAGTTTAACAAACGATGGCTTGTTTAGTGGTGGATCGTAATTTACTATAGCCATATTTGATTTCATGGCCAGTTTCCATTCCTTGCCGTCTGTAGATGATATATTTAGCAAATCCACTGTATCGCAATCTATTTTCACAATCAGATAAGGTCTGCTATACAATGGCATTTTGCCATCTCGAAAAGGAAGTTTGCCTTTGACTATGTGACCTGCTTTCAATTCCATCAGTAAATCACCAGCTCTCCATCATCAAGGCAGACCGTATAAGAACTATCCTCTGCCTCACCAGACAGTGCAAACTCTGCAAGCTCATGGACAATGCTGTCGGTCAGCTCAAAACCATCATAGTAAAAAGTAATGCCGTTTATTAGCTCACTCTTATTACTATCTTTATGATTTTGTCTGTATATATCAATCATACCTTTTATCACGGATATATCTTGGGGATAATCCTCCATATTAACAACTGATTTTTCTTTGTCATGATAGCTATCATTGACCATGCCTCTATGATATGGTTCATTCCAAAAACTGAACTCGTGATTGACATTGGATAATGTCACGGCACTTTCCTTGCCGAATATTCCTACAGTCAAATTCAGTACATCGTATTCCTGCTCTGTAAAATCTGGCTGAAATACATCGCTATCTCGTTTTAAACCCTTATAATCATTCCTATATCTCAGTCTGACCTTTTCTACAACACAGCCATTAGTAAAAGCTAATATTTTATCATTGAACAGGGGGCTGTCGTATTCTGCAAGGCTTATAGCATTTGCGAATGTCAACATTTTTTGAAGTTTCATGTTTCCATCGTATGTGTTTGGATTGGAATCATAGCCGTTCTTTATGAAATATTTAGCAAAATCATAAGCATCTCTCATTTTTATCCCCTCCTTTAATCACATTATCATGCATTGTTTGGCATATGTCAATCACATTTTTATATTTGATTAGGCTGGTTTTATCACATTTTTATATTTAGTTCCTCATTTGAAACAAAACTATTTGCTCTATGGTATAAAAAGGTGTGTCTGCAACTATTATGGTATTATCCATTCCAGGGGTTTCAGACATATATATGTTCTTGCCAACAGCATTTGAGTATACATGCCTCCGAAAGATATAGTCGCCTAGCCCTGAGTCAATAGTATCTGTTGCTTCTATCTCATGGTCTGCTACCCCCATAAGGTTAAGTAATCTATGCCTAACTCTATAGGTTGATGGTTGTATACCATTGTGACATTCAATAATGACCGATGATACATAACCTGACTTAGTCATATTTATAGTAAATGCATTTGCAATATGGTCGTTACGGTCTATTGCCATACCTGTGTACTTCCCCGTTATGTACGATGAATCAGAACTAAAGAAATAATATATAGATTCATATGTGCTTTCGTCTAGCACCGATACAATCTCTTTTGCAGTTTTATCACTAATGCGTGTGTCATCATCAGCAAGCTGTGCTGCGTAACATTGGCTCGTTACCAATACGACTAGAATTGTGACCAAGGTGGCTATTCTCTTAATCATGGTTGCTCCTCCTCTTTAGCTTTTGGTATTTTTCGCACAAATAGCATATAAACTCCAGCGTGATTTCAAAGAGCTTTATGGATAACTCTATCATTTCTAATAATGTGCGGAATATATGCCCTATAATTCCTGTCATAGCCCATATGGCGGTAAAAGGCAACACTATCATTCCTGCTATGCAACCTGCCATATCGCTTTACACTCCCTCTGGTTCATCGTGCTGTGACTTTGCGTAGTTATCTATCAGTGTGTCTATCAAGGCTGGCATAGTCCTATCTAATTCCGATAAAACCGTCTTGAATGTTGTTTTTTCCTGCAATGTCAGCTGTATGTAAATCTTTTCATTATTCTCTGCAGCTCCTCTTGTCCTTTTAGCAATCTCTATATCCCCTAGCTCTAAACCATTGGTTTTAGCTTCCAGCCAATCCATCATAAGTTTCTTTATAAATAGATTTGGAGTCGTGTTAAGTTTGGCAGCAAGCTCTGTGATTCTTCCTTTGTTTTCTGCATTTGTTTTGTATATGCAGTTGCACCATTCCTTTTTGCCTGGGGTATACTCCTTACGCTTTATCACCACCCCATTAAAACTTGCTACCTCGCTGCCATCATATTCGGCGATGGCAGCCATGTATAAATCCCTTAAATAACCCGATAAGGTTTTCCCATTTGCATTTGCTATCATTTTTAGCTTTTCTTTTTCTACTTTAGTGATTCGTATTTGCAGGTTTGTTTCTTCTGGTGCTCTCATAAAAAATTCCTCCTAACTTATCGTATCTATACAATACAATATTTTCGCTTTTTTGTCAATGTTTTTTACGATATATAAACGCAGTTGATTAACTATGCACAAATGGATTTCAAATTTGGGAAAAATTTTAGAGCTAGACCATGCAACCCCCTGTGATCTACGCTGGGGCAGTGCCGAGCAAACACCCGCTTGACCTCTGGCAAAATACAAAACGCCACATAAAAAATACACACAGCTGCCAAAAAATATCGCAAAAAACCTTGACATTATAGCCATAATATCGTATAATATAATTGTCAAGGGGAACAGGAACAAAGTTGAAAACCTCCTCCCCCTGCCCGCCAGCCGTGTGGGGCGTGTACCGCACAGGCGGAGTCGCTACCGCCAAACAAAGGCGAACAAACAGATGTATTAAAGTCGTCCTGAAATAGGAGGCAGGACAGGGAGTAGTCTACCCACAGGTGTAAGCCACCTGCAAGGAACGGTTGTACCTTGAAAACTTCACACAGCTCAAAGTCGTGCTACAGGTGTAGTACGCCCACCCGCTATGATGATGTAGCGGACACGCTGACAGAAACGGTATGCCATAGCTAGCTTGCTACAGCTGGCGGTGTGATATGTGGCATACTATCAGCAAAGTACACTGCCATAATGCTATGGCGGAGCGGTGTATTCCCTGCCGACCTTGTAGCCTTTACCTGCTCATTACCCGTATAGGTAGCGGGCAGACTAATGGCTATTAGTCAGAATAATAACAAGCAATACAAAGGAGTGTTTTATTATGGAAATGTATGCATATAGTGAATATTGGGATTTTGAGGCAAAGTTGGTTGAGGCCGTAAAAGCCAGCCAAGTTGCCGTTGAAATGGTAATTGAGCGGGAGTGTGATGTACACATTTGTCATACATGGTCAAACGCTATTAACTACTATCCAGCACACCAGCTTGCTGGTGTGCTGACCTTGTCTGCTGAAAAAAGCATAATCAGCAGTAACTCTAATTACTATATTTTATGGAGAGATCATATCGAATGTGCTGACGACCTCATGGATATGTACGGCGATAACTTTGACCAAACCATATACGATATGTGGGGCAATGGCGAGCACGCCCTCCTAAATCACCTTTATGATATTTGTTGCGGTAAGGGCTGGTATATATGCTATATCAATAATACACCGTCTGAGTTAGATGTAAAAATTATCAATGCCCTAGTAGCCAACAAAGAGCACGACCTGCTTGAGGAACTGGCAAGAGAAAGAGCTTGGGCAATCTATTGGGATTGATGATAAATAAAACCTCTTAAATGCTCACCGCCTTGCTGGGCGGTGGGTATCATAAGCGGTTTTATTCCGTGAATGAAAATTTGTAAATCCTGGAAAGGTGGTTTTTGAAATGTGTAAACTAGATTGTTGTATTGGTACGCATAATACTGAGGATGTCAACGGCGATAACATCACCCGCGTACATGTCAATTTATACCTAGTCAACAATAGATACTACGAGGTTGATTATGAGTGTATGTCAACCAGCGGAGGCGTTCTCTCTACCTGCTGGAATGCTGACCGCTATACTATGCGTTTTAATAGCATGGCCGAGGTGGACGACTACTATGGCAAGGGATATTTCACGCCAGTTGTCAGCCGTCTGCCTACTATGTCCCATGATTGAAAACTTCTTAAATGCCTATTACCTGCAAAAATGTAATAGGCATCATAAGTGGTTTTTTGCCATGATTGTTAACCTTTCACAAAATCTGGAATGGTTAGCTATGAAATTTTGTAAACCTTGCACATAATCATTTGGAAAGGAGTGTTTTTATGGGAAAGTATGCTTTCAATCTAGCCTTTTACCTGCTAGTAATTTGGTTGTGGGTGGACTTCTTTACCCGCCTAACGGATTAACTATAACAATTTTGTTATAGGTTTTTCAAGGCGAAAAGTCTAAAGGCGGGATTTTTGTTATCCTTTATGAACATTGAGTGTTCGATATTCACCTTTTACCGGTTTTAGCTGCCCAGCTATGCACTTTTTGTTATAGATAGATAACATTTTTAGGGTGTTTTTCCCTGCTGATTGCTTTATCAGTCGTTCCTGGCAGGGCAACATCTGAAAATTGGCCTATTTTCCACCACTGGTGGACAGTTTTAGAAAAATTTTGTCTTAAGGCGGTGTTTTGACCTGCCTTTGTCTTTTAGGAGTGAACATTATGGAATTTGATACTGAAACAATGTATGAGTTAGCAGTTGCGAAAATCCTAAAACAGGCTACTGCCGAACAGCTTGACGAGCTTGTTACCGCTATGAATTGCAACAGGACACAGGCTGTTTGTGACCTTGCTGAATACTTATCTAACCATGTTTTCAGCTATGTAGATGACAATTATACCATCCATATCAAGCCTAACGACTGGTTTTACCCTCAATACAAAACAGTCGACATTTCCATGTTGCTTTTCATCGCCAAAAACTAGAACGCAAAAAATCAGCCGTTGTGGCTGATTCTGGAAAGGTGGTTTTCAAAAATGTTATTTCAAATTGTGGAAGAATTAGATAATTACAAATCTAATACATTCCTTGTGGATTGCAAGAGTCTAGCTAGTGCCAAACGCTTTGCAAGTCGCTTGTGTGCTGGTCGGCTAACCCCCTTGTACATCTACAAAGGTGACGATATTGTAGCTTATAGGGAATGGTTTTCTAATAAGTGGAAAACCTGCTGATATGCTGATAACTTTTATCGTGCTACCCTCTTTTGTGAGTGTGGCACTCTAAAGGCTATTAGCCTAATGTTGATTATGTATCTCAAAAAGGAGTGTATTATTATGAAAAACAATACTATTGCTATCCGTGGTTATATCGCTTGTCTGGGATTATGGAACGAGGGCATTGATAAAGGCCGTTGGATTGACTTCCCTATTGATTCCGATGAGTTCAATGAGATTTTGTCTGACATTGGATGCGATGACGAACACGAGGAGTACTTTTTCCCTGATTGGGAAAGCCCAGTTAATTTTGGTGAGTACGCCTCTTATGACCATGTGAATGATGTCGCAGAACGGCTGGAAGACATTGACGAGGACGACGATATTATTGAGGCCGTTCTTTATGAGTATTCCTGCAATATTGAGGAGGGTTTGACCATCCTAGAAGACGGCACCTACACCTTTCATGGCAATTGCGACGACATGGGAGACGTAGCCCGTCAAGTAATTGCGGATCTTAACTGCCCTGGTTGTGACCGTTCCAAAAATATAGACCTTTTACTTCGGTACTTTGATTATGAGGCCTATGGTCGCGACCTTGAAATCTTGGGCAATTATATCCCTGCTGCTGGTGGTTACATTGAGTTGTACTGATACCACCCTAAAAGTTTTAACCTGCCTATCAGCTTTGTCTGGTGGGCAGTGTAAAGCCTTTAGGCTGAATATTAATCTTTTACCTACAAGGAGTGTATTTACCATGAAAAGAATTGCAAGCTACAAACTCCAGCTTGTCCGTGAGGGCAGTCATCTTTACGAGACTAAAACCATCACAGGTGCTGATGATGCCACCGCCATTCTGGCCAGCTGGTTTAAAGATGAACCATACGAGCATTGCACTGTTATGTGCTTGAACATCAAGGGCGGTGTTATCGCTATTCAGGACATTTCCGTGGGTAGCTCCTCAGCCTCCGTTGTTGAGCCGAGGTCGGTGTTTGCACCTGCCATCCTGCATAATGCGGCCAGCATCATCGTAGCTCATAACCACCCCAGTGGCGTATCTACTCCATCAAAAGAGGATATTGATACCACTAGACGACTGGTAGAGGCAGGAAAAATCCTGAATATTCCCGTACTAGACCACATCATCATCGGCATAGATACGGAGCTAAAGTCGTCAACTTCTATCCGTTCCTTGCCTGAATATAAGCTCATTTGGAAAGGTATAATTTGACTCTATTATCATAACATAAAATTCGGATGTTCACAAGTGTATTTTTTATAGTTAGCTTTTTAGGAGGTTTTTATTATGGCTAAAGGCATGACAAAAGAAGAAATTTTATTGCAGGCACGTATCTCTCAGTATGAAAAGACCCTTGCCCTGATCGATGGTGTAAAAGCTATTGCCCAGCAGTTTGATGGCAAGTGTTATAACAAGCGTTTTGACAATGCCTTAGAGTCAGCTGGCTGTACCCTTATACACGCTAGCTATGATAAAAACAGCATTAAGATAAAACGCATGGACGGAGATTGTGATGATTATGCACGTAATCTGGTTGTATGTGACTTAGATGATTTTCTGGACGGCAAGCGTATCAATGTGGAAAAGCTCAATGTATTGATAGACAAACGAGCCGAATATATCAAAAAGGTAATATCAGACCTAACAGCACAAGCTGAACACGTCGAGGACACCATTGCCCTGCTGAATGAAAAAATATCAGACCACAACGCCCTAATCAATGATATTCATATCGAAATTTCAAAAATATATGAAGATGAAATTTTACGTGTCACTTCTAGATTACCGCGATAAAAAGGAGGCTTTATTATGACAGTTCTGGATTGTGAATATAACGACGAGTTTGGTGGTATTCTTGCAAAACTTCTCATTGACGGCAACATTTTTTGGTTAGGGCAACAGCTGGACGCTACTGATGAAAAAAACATCTTCAAGATTGGCCCTGATTGCTGGGAGCTTTTCAACGGCAAAATGGCCAGCACTGTAGGAAAGTCAATTTCTCAGGAATTGTTCGACAAGGCCATCCGCTTGGCTGCTGATGAGCTTAATATATCCATACTTTAAAAAATGAAAATAGGAGTGTTTAAAAATGAGTAATACATATTCGTATATGTTGTTCAATTGTGATGAATACGCGAGTTCAGCTTCTATGAATCCGATATGCAACTGTATTGTATATCGGAAAAAAGCTGGTAAAAGAGCACTATGGAGAGAAATAAAACAACAAATTGCAGAAGAACAAATAGAGATTGAAAAAAGAGATTTGCAAAAGATACGAAACGCAATTCTTTTTGGCAATCCATGTGAAGCTAATGACTTTATGACATATGGGCATATTATTAGAGTTATGGAAGCCATATAAAAAATATTAGGAGTGTTTAAAAGTTTTAACCTGCCTATCAGCTTTGTCTGGTGGGCAGTGTAAAGCCTTTAGAGCTGATTATTATCAAGGTATTTTTAAGGAGTGTATTTATCATGAACGAAAACATGGAAAAACGCACTTTTGGTGTAGAGCTGGAATTTTGCGGAGTATCAAGGCCAGCGGCTATTGCCATTGTTGCGACTACAATTTCCAAAAACATTTTCGCTAAAACAGACTTTTATGGTGGTGTTTATGACAAATATGTGTATCAGGACAGCAAAGGCCGTAATTGGTATATTGCCCGTGACTCTAGCATAAGGACATGTTCTCCAACACATGAGGGTGATGATGTTGCCACATCTCAATGCGAATTAATCACGCCGATACTGTCTGGCAGTCAAGACATCGAGATTCTACAGGAGGTTGTCCGTAATCTGAAAAGATACGGAGCCAAAGTAAACCGTTCTTGTGGATTACATGTACACATAGGAGCCGAAGACTTTACACCAAAACATCTGCGAGTCTTGGCTAACATCTGGCACAAGAATGAAGCCATGTTCCTGAACGCTTTTCAAGTTGATAATGAGCACCGCGACACAGGTTACTGTTTACCTATGAGGAATTCATTTTCTAGGGCAATAAATACCTTGACGGGTGATTTTACCCTACAGGAATTTCTTGCTAGTTATTATTTGTGTTTGCCTGATGAGGTGCATCATCAGCAACAGGTTCATTATAACGACCACCGCTATCATGCCTTGAATTTTCATTCATTGGGAATGCATGGCACAATTGAGTTTAGGCTTTTCAATTCCACCCTCCACGCTGGCAAAGTCAAGACCGCAATTCAGTTTGCACTTGCTATCATGGAATTAGCAAAGTCAAAAAAGCGTGCCGACCCTACTCCAGCACAAACCGACAATCAGGCGTATCTCATGCACTGCTTCATCAACCAGCTGAAGCTAAAGGGAAAAGAATTTGAAACATGCCGTAAATTCCTGTTAGAAAATCTGTCTGGCAATGTGGCTTGGCGTACCTCCTCCCCCTCAGCCTTAGTGGCTGAATCTGCTGTATGTTAGTTTGGTTTGTCCTATAGGGCACTAGTACACAGTATTAATGCCCTATGAGATGTACCATACATCAATATTCTTTACTGTAAAAGGAGTGTACCATTATGAAAAACGAAAAACTTATTGTATTACATTTAAAGGCTGATAGCTTTACTCCTGAAGTCATTGCCATTGACCACACCATTAAAGCTATGCAGAATCTTGTAGGCAGTCACTATTTCGACATTGTACCTGCTGCTAGCTACCTGCCCGATATTCTTCAAAAATCCCCACTGGCAAAATATGACATCTTTATTGACGACGAGGGTTTGCTGACGTCTAATCCTCAGCCTAACATCTGCCTAAACCCTTTAAAATTGGCTGCTGGTGAATTTGATTATGCGGGCATTTTATTTGGGGATATTTTTCTTGCCGGTAGAGATGGCGAAAAAACTATTTCTATTGACACCGCTGATGTCTGCGAGTTGACACAGATTCTTATTGGCCTCATGCTAAAGAATCAGGCACGCTTGGAGGTGATGTAATTGGGATTTGATAGCGACTCTAAGGAAACGTTCAAGATTATAGATGCCTCTTTGGGCGGTGTTATGGGACTTGTTCTATTCCCCATTACATTCTTCATCATATTGTTCTATCTGCCCATACTTCTTATGAATATCCTTAACACATTTCTTGATGGGATTGTGTGGGTTTTAGGGCTTATAGATGTATTACTATCCGATAACGATTAACTTTTCACATAATGCAATTTTTAGGAGGCTAAAATCATGTCTAAAACAAAGAATTTTTCCATTTATCTTGCCTATGGTTCTAATTTGGATTTACAACAAATGAGCCATCGTTGCCCTGATGCCACACCCATTGGAATCGCTTATATTTCAGGCTATCAGCTCATGTTCAAGGGTAGCAAGTCTGGCAATTATGCCACCATTGAAAAGAATGTTTTGTGCAAGGTGCCAGTGTTGGTTTGGGCAATTTCTAAGGCTGATGAGAACCGTCTGGACATCTATGAGGGACACCCAACATTCTATTATAAGAAAACTTTACCCATCGAAAATTTCAAATCCTTACACCCTGAAAAATGGACAAATCCACCGACCGATGGCATGGCCTATATCATGCACGAAGACCACCGCCTTGGCTTGCCCAGCCCGCATTATTTAGACATTTTATATCGGGGCTACAAAGATTTAAATCTACCTATGCACATTTTAGCTGAGGCTTTAGATGATACCGCTGCTAGCATTGGGGAAGTCAAAGTAGTTACAACACCACGGAGCGGCCACAATTGCTAATGCTATAATTGTTGGCAGGTGTGTTGTTTTAGCAACATTCCTGCTAGCATTATTGCATATTTTAACACTGTTTTGTTCTTGGAGGTGCTTATTTATGTATTTTAGAGTCTATTGTGCACACATTACACCCATTATGTTTAACAATTTATCAACCTATAATCTGGATGAGTTGGTGAAGCCGTTGCCATTCCTGATTGAAAGTAGCGACGAGGATGAGGCTTGCTATTCTGCTATGGAAAAGTTGGTAGACGATTGTAGCGACGACATTTACTCAGCTGGGATTGATAATGACCTGGTAATATTCAAGGACAAAGAAGACAACTTTCTGCATGGTTACGGAGCTTTCGTCGCAGTGCCAGCAGATAGATAATAATGATGGTATTATAGCTTATGGTATGATATACTTTTTTGTATCATACCATAAATGAATGGGAGGAAATTATTATGAGAATATCAAAAGAGAAAATGGAATCTAAATTAGATACTTGGTTAAAACACGTTGAGGCTGGTGACTCAAAATTCTTCTTTGAGTGCAATGCCTATACAGGATTAAGCAAAGAAGTTTTTGTAGAAGAACTAAAATGGCTCTTCGAGGATCCGCAGGACGCTGTAACCGACGAACATAACCCTTATAGGCGGGAGGTGTTTTTTACCCTGACGGGACTGCACATCGCTTCATCAGAGTGTACGATTGCGGTGTAAGGCGCGTAGCTCTGGAAGACTTCAACAGCGGAAGCATGAGAGTTTCAAATCCTTGCTCCCTGCTGGGACACAATGTGGGACTCTCTATTTGGGACCATGTGGATGTTTTAGAAGACCATGAGCGAGCTGTAATTATTCAAAAAGCTACGGCTTGGCGTGAAAATGCTAAAAAATGGGGCGTTTTGAAAAGCTAGTATCTCATCCCAAACAATCAAAAAGCCCTGCCATAATGGTGGGGCTTTTCTTTTACCTGAAATTACTAGCAAATATCAGAATGATACCGGCACAGCCTGTTACCCAAATTGGTAAACTTGATAGCATCATCTACAAAACTGTTAGGATAGTTTTTCAGCTCCGCTACCTTGGATAAGGCTATTAGTGCAGTATAGGACATTGCCATACTCCCTGCCAGCTTTTCTCCCAGCCCTGCAATCAGCTCCTCGTTCTCCTCTGGCTCGGTGTTATCCTTGATGGCGGTGTACGCTGCTTGGACATCCTTTAGTCCCTGATTCATTGTGTCAATGAACTTCTCCAGCTGGTCGATGGTCACGCCCTCTGGAATAGTCAAGTATGACGGCACAATCTTAATGGCCATAAAATCACCTCTCTTTATTAATTTTCCTACTGATATTTTACCATTTTTCACAGTTTTTTTCAATTTGTGCAAGCCGTAAAAAGCCTTTATCTGACTGGGTTCATAGTAAAAAGGACACCCACCAAAAGTGGATGCCCCTGCCCTGAATTTCCTGATTTACTTTTGCACTAAGGCCACCAGCTTACCGCTTCCACCACAAGGCTCATAGCCTATGATTTTACCATGATTATCGTTCAGTTTTGCCCTGATAGCCTCTACCCCAGCTTGGTTGTACCTGAATGATTCTACCTGCTTGCCCGAATACTTGGACTTATCATAGAACCACTTGCCGTACTCCTCTGTTTTCAGATTGTTACCCTTAGCCAGCTTACCTACCTTGTTAGCTGATATGCCTAACATCTCGCCCACCTCAGTGGCGGTGTAGGTCTTTTCCGTTACCTGCGGTAGTGCAAAGACTTCTTTATCTGCCAGGGTGTTAGCAGCATACGACTGGCTAATCTGCTTGTACTCTGGAATATCTGTCAGGCTTGAAAGTTTCAGCCAGCTCTCATAGAGAAATTTCTTTTCCTCTAGAGCTAGTTTCTTTTCTTCCAGCTGAATCTCTCTGTCTGATATACGCTGTACAACATTCACATGATTGAGCCTGTTATGTTCCAGCTGGTGCTCCATCTCATGGAATTTATTCACATATGTAGCAGTGAACAATACGCCTTTCTCACCAGTCATTTTGTTGGCTACCATATCGCAGCCTTTCTTAGTCAGCAAATAGCATTTCCGTGTTTCGCCCTTTTTGTCTACATAGCCTGATTCTATGAAGAAATCCAACGGACGCAATTCTGCGTTGGTTGAAACTATGTCCACATATTTGGCAATATCTCTGCACAAATCAGCATGACGCTTGTCAATCATCTCTGCAACTTCTCTGCTATCAGCATAAAACACACCATCTTTGCACACCAATTCAAAATTCATATTAACTTTTCCTTTCGCTTTCCCGAAAGGTCTGATATAATAGATTTAACAAGACCTTTCGGTTTTGTTCTAAGGAGAACAGCATGTCCGCCAAGACTGTGAGCTGTTCTCTATTTTTTTACCTTTTTATAGACCGTTTTTATCCCCTGAATGATAACCTCAGTTTTAGTAACCCCCAATATGCTGGCACATTCTACTAGCATATTAGCTTCATCTTTGGTCATTCTAATTCTGGTGCTTACCACTTTGGGATTAACAGTTGGTCTACCCATTTTTGTAACCATACATTCCACCTCTCTTTAGGTTACAAATAATATACTAACTTATGTATCACCAAAAGTCAAGAGTTTTTTATGCCACAGTCAGATTTATGCTCATTTCATCATCTACATTCAGATTGTCCAGCATTTTCCTGATACTGGTGAACTTGATGTACTCGCTGCCTTGATGGCACTTCTCCATCTCCTCCAGCTTTGCCATAAAGTCTTTTTTGTTCTGCCACATATACTGCTTTAGGTAATTTGCACAGTCGGTCAGTCTTTTTGCTCCAAACCCGAATGTTGTCCATAGTGTATGCAGCCATATCGCCTTTAAATCATCTGTGATTACCCCAGCCATATCTCCTGCTATCCACTTGGCATATTCTTCCGCACTGGCTGTCTTAGGTGGATTCTTCTTTTGGTATCGCTCAAACTTGTACCTGCACTCAATTTCCAAATCCTCTACCATTTCAGGAGCTGTAATATAGTGGTGTGGCACATTAGAGTCCCCATCCTGAATGAAGATGTTTTTTGCCCTCATTTTGTCAGCAGTGTTTGATTCTGCCACAAGGTTTATCATTCTCACCAGCTCGTCACTCAATCTGGCTAGCCTGGTAAAACCAAAGCCGTAATGTTTGTGCATAACATAGCCAAACATTGGGATAAAGTATGCCCTGCAGAACTCTCCGATTCTCTCCACATTAGATTCTGCCAACAGCTTGCCAGCACGATAATATTTCAAGTGTGGCTTTAATTCCTTAGTAGTTTTCTTGGCCAGTGCCTTTTCCGCTGACCGCTTTAATTTCCTTTTTGCGCCCATGTTTTGCTCTCCTACTTTACGCCCCGATTTGTTTTTCAATCAGTGGAATCACTCCATGTTTTTTCAACATCTCATACAGGAACAATCGGCCTTTCTGTGTCCACTTGGTGTTCATTACCACCTTAGTAGTGCCATCATCTAAAGGAATATCCACTGTTTCCGAGAAAGTGTACCCTTTTGCTTGGTGCTGGCTGTACAAAAGCCACTGCCTATTGCAGTTATAGATAATATGCAGGTCGTGAAGTGCTTTGTTCATAGCCTTACCACTCATGCCGTAATCTTTAGCAATCTGAGTGATAGTCACCAAGGAGTCACTTTTTAAAATCCTATCAACATAGTCAGCTTTTGGCTTTAGCTCTCCTATCATTTGTTGCTGCTGGGAACAGGTTTCTGTAAGCTCTTTGACTTGCTGACTCTTAAACTCCAACTGCTTATTGGCTGCAATCAATGCCCTTGCCATCAACTTCTCTGGACTATTCCATTCTTTTTCTATCTGAATGAAGTATTGACGTGCTTCCTTACCCTTATCTGTGCGTTGGAGCATACACAACTCTTTCGGCATATCTAAAGTCAATTCATGGTTCGTCTGAGGCTTGCCAGCCTTGCCATCTGACCTATTCGTCAAATTTGACGAATAGTCAACTCCCTCTATGAATCCAAATGGTTCAAAATAACGCTCAACCCATTTCATATATTCGGTTTTTACTTGCAAAAACATATGTAGGTGTCTACCCGATACTTTCATATCTGCACCATCAAAATTTGAAATCATAAGCTCATTCATTAGTACCCCTCACTTTCAAAACGTATCATTAATCAACCAGCCACTGTGTTGTCCTAACTCAATCCCAAAACAGGGCTGAGTTTTTCTTTTGCTTCTTATGCATTACTTTTCACCGACACAAATCTCTCCTATAGGCTGCCGCAGAGGTTTGAGTCCTAAAGCAGTTGTTTCTTTCGTTCCTCTGGCGGTCAGCTTCAGTATTTCTCCATATACCGGCAAACACTGTAGGTCTATCTTTTACGCCCACATTCAAGGTTTCAAGAAAGAAATAAACCTCTCCGTATCTCGGCTGCCAGTGCTCGCTGTTATCCTTGGTTTCTTCCTTGCTTATCAAATCAAGAACACTCTTCAAGGCATCTAAATATCCCTCGTGATAACCTCTATCCCATGGAAAACGCTCCGTACCAATACGGCAATTCCGAAAATCATATTTACGCTGGATTTCCTTTTTTATACTGCTAACTCTCACTAAAAGTACCTCTCTTTCAAAATTCTTTTTGTTACCTTTATATTATACTATTTGTAGCCGTTTTTAGCAACATGATTATGCGTAAATGTGCATTATATATGCGTTTGAGCTTGACAATAGCACATGGTAAACATATAATAAAGTTAATATTATCGAAAGTGAGGGCTACAAAAATGGCAAATTTCTTATCCAGTACAGAAAAGGTTCGTTGCAACATCTGTCTTACTCCCCAGCTGAAAGAAGCACTTGTAGAGCTAGGCAGGGCTGATAATCGTTCATTAAACAACATGATATTCAAAATATTGAGCGAATACGCTTCAAAGAGAAGGCGTATCACAAAGTAAAAAGGAGCACCATTCCGCAAGGTTTGGTGCTCCTTTCTTTATTTCACAAAACAGAATCTGTTGTGCTCTGGCATTGCTGCAACACTTCCAAACAGCATTAATGCCATCTTTTTCAATGCCTCGTTCCCCTTTTCCGTCACCCAATGACGACTCATACCCAGCGACTCTCCTACCTGATACCATTTGAATCTTTCAATGAAGTGGAGACGCACCATTTCTCCCTCTAGGGTCGGCATAAAGGTTAGTGCTCGGTCTATCTTGCGGATAATAGTTTCCAATTCCTCAATGTCCCTATCTATCGCCTTTAGCCTTACACGCACACGCTCTCTTTTCTCCGATGTTCTTTCCACAACACTGCCAGCAGAGCTTCCTGTAGCTGGTATAGTAGCAGCCAATCCGTATTTGCTGACACCTGCCGATACATCTTCATATTCCTGGAGTCTTTTGTACATATCCCTCTTGTCATTTTTGAGGTTTTCCAAAGTGCTTCTAAATTGATTGTACGACCTCAGATATTCCTTGGCCAGCGTACAATAATCATTATAAGTCAGGATTGAAACCCTCTCGTCTTTTATCTCTGTTTGCATTATGCCTTGCTTTCCTCCTATCCTCTGCACTTCGTAAACTGCGGTCTACATTTTCCTTACGCTTCTCCCATTCCTCTAACTGCTGTTTCAGTTCCTTTATGCGTGCTTCCTTGCCAGCATCCCATTCTTCCTGAGCGAGCCGTTCTAATTTCTTTTTTATTCTGTTGTACTTGCGGATAACAGGGGCAAGATACTTTTTCTCGGCCTTATCTCTGGCCTTGGCAGCTTCATCAAGTGTTCTGTAATATCCTAGATGGTGGTTCTCTCCGTTTACAAAGATTCGAGCTTCCCACATTTGATTACCCTTATGCCAGTTTACCCCTCGGACAGCACTCAGCCCCTCACCTCTGGTGCTCTTAGTCGAATTGATAATCATACCGTCAAAGTTCCGCATTAGTGCTGCCTTGCGTAAATTCTGCCTGAGCTTGTACTTCATAGCCCTATCGTTTTTTTGCTGGTCCCAATTCATGCACCCACACGACTTAACCCTGCCCGACTTCAAATATGAGGTGCGAACAAAAATCTTATTTCCACATTCGCACACACACAACCATTCAATAATGCCATTCCTTTTCTCTGGGTGCAGGGCAGTCAAATACCCAAACTTTTGTCCAATTAAGTTTTCTATAGGTCTAGCCAATTAAATCAACCCCAATACAGCTAATATAGGCAGTAGCCCTAAAGCTACCACAGCTCCGTTAAGCAGTGCAATAACAGCGACTATGGTAAAGAATATCAATGTTCCCAGTACAGCCTTGATGGCAACATTTTTCTCTAACACTTCACGTATCGCTTCCCTAGCTTCATTATTCTCCCGTGCCTGATTTGTGTTGTTAGTTTCGTTATTCATGTTTTCATCCTTTCCTTAGTCTTTTTTATCTACGGTAATATATTTATACCTATTGTCGTATATCATGCGTATAAACTGCTCTGACGGCTTTATACAGCCATCTGCTGCTAAATAGTCATCTACCACTATAGGAATATCTTTGTTATAGAACAGCCGTAATGCTTCTGCCATCTCTAACTTAGCATTTTGAACTTCGCTCCTGCTAGCAATTGCAAATGGGACAAACTCACCATTCACGCACACAGTTGGCGAACATTTTTCTATCATTGTGCCATTGGCCAGCATTTCATAAAAAACAAATCGCAATGTAGGGAATATTTCTGCCATTCTTTCATTAAGCAGCCTTGCCTTGCAAAGAGCATACAGTCTGCACATATCAATTAGGTATGTTAAGTTCTCATACTCTGCATGACATTCAAGATAATGTTCCACCTCTTGATTTAGGATTCCTAGTAATCGTTCGCCTTGCATTAAGACTCCTTTTCTCTGTTTTGCATCCTCTATAGCCTTGTGGTTCATTTCAACAAGTTGGTTTATCCTCTGTTCTTCTGCTTCTATAGCAATCGCCTTTCGTGCTTCATAAACATCTATACGCCCTTTTAAAACAGCAAATTCCTCCGTAAGGCTGTAATCTGGCACAATCTCGCAAGACATTTTCAAGGCTTCTATATCATTGTGGCAGTTCTTTTGATTTCTTACAGCTTCCCTTAATTCCAACAATTTATCATTTAGTGCATTTTTCACACACTCATTTGATTTGTCATCATTGTATTGCCTTTTTAAGTTCTTAATGCTTGCTCTTAGTCTATGCACAACAGCGATATGCTCTCCCTCACGGAGTAGCAATTCTCGTATGATGTTTTCCTTTGGCTTATTACTCTCTATAGCATGAAAGCAATACACTTTCTCGGCTTTACCTATCTTTATCTTTAGGGAATGAATTTTCTTCAAACATTCTTTTACATCATAACTCTCATCAATGTGTTGGCGTTGCTGCTCCAGCAATGAAATATTTTCCTCATATTCCTTTATTTCTTTTTCTACATCTTCCACAGATTCCTGCTTAAAGTCTGGCAATTCGTCTACCATGTCCCGTAAGTGCTTAGGCAGGTTTGTAATTTCATCTTTTAGTGCCATTCTGCGTGCCCTGGCAAGATTGCTATACGCAACCACATCCATGTCATTCTCTTTGAGAATAGTGACAAGCATTTCTAATCGCCCATCTCTCCCCAGTATTTCCTTGTCAGTAACACTGGGGACAAATTCCAGCACTTGGTTTCTTCTTTTTGCATAATCCATATTCCATATATATTCGTTTACAAAAAGCAATGGTAATTCGTCCCTGGTACAGCCTGTTATTTCCAGCAGCAGTTCTTCAAATGATGCCTTGGATGTCTTTTCTCCGTTGATAAAATAGTAGCACCCACAGGCATTGTCCACGACATCATAATAGACATTGTAGGCAAAAGCCGATTCGTAATACGCTTTACCTAGTGAAACTTCAACCCCGCTAGGCAGGATAAATGTAACATCTACCTTACCCCATTGGTAATTTGTCTGTTTGCCTAGGGTAATGGGATAAAACTCACTACATTCGTCATACGAGCACCCACACACAAGCCAAGGCAAGGCATTAGCTAAAGCGGTTTTTCCAGCTCCGCTTGCTGCCATAATATCTGCTGATTTTCCGTTTAGATTTACGGTTAGGCTTTGTACTCCACAAAAATTTTCTAATGCTATTTTGCTTATCCGCATTATCAATCACATCTTCATCATAACACCCTGAACAGGCTTGTTGTTTGTATCAAATTCTTTGGAAAGTGCTCTCAACTCCTCAAAGGCCTTATCCATAGAAATAGTTCCATTGCGATACTTTTCGAGAATTATGCCTCTTCGTCTGCTGTAAACCTGCATACGATGTTCGTTATCAATCGGAATATTTGCCATTGTCGTACCCCCTTGCATGGTCTTTGTAATATACCTGATTTGCCACAGACTGCACCAAGTCCTTGCACGGACAGGACTGCATTTCCTGCATTACATACAAAGCACTAACACATCTGGTGGCAAGGTCATATAGTTCTTCTGCCGTATGTGCAAAATGCTTGTTGTATTCATCGTCCTCATTGCTCTCCACGGCTTTATCCCATGCTTCGCCTACTTCCTTAGCTTCTACCATAAGGTCAGCAACCAAAGCCTCAAAGCCGTATTTGTCATACCTACGTCTAGCCACCCCCAGCATAGGTTTTATTCTCAATTCCTTTATTTCCTCAATTTTCATCGCATAATCCTCTCTAAATACGGACACTTAAAATACATAAACCTGCAAAACTCTCTCCATTCTGATAGCTTATGGTTTTCCCTAGCTTTGAGCATATTTGCGAGCACGGCATAATTCAGTGTCAGTGTTCTTCGCTGATTGTAACAACACGGCAATATCATAATAATTGACCGCCATATAATCCACTTTCGGCACATATTTTCGGCTTTGTGATATTCCTCCATTTTCCCATTGATATAGGCAATTGTGTTCTTTAGATATTCATAAAAATCCAAATCGTCTACATCATACGAAAAGTCATTTAGCTCTAATGGTCTAGCCATCAGCTTGTGCATGGTACTACAGCTATTCGCTACGGTTCCAACCTTGTAAGTATCAGCCTCTTTCCACCAGTAAAAAGGTGCTGTAATATCCACAGTCACAAAAATCTGCCTCATAAACTTGCTGTGGTCAGAACCAGCCTTGAATAGTTTATTAGCAAGATTCAGGTCGTTTTCTCCTAAAACATCATTTTCAATGTCACTGTCTGACTTTCCCCAGCTGTTCATCGGATTTCTAGCCGAATAAATAGCTCTGCCAAGGTTATATACCTCTAGGTTTTCCAATCTTATCATGCTGTCACCTCTATTTCTGCCATCTTTAACCCCATACGGAACTATCCTTGCTGACACTAATTGTGCGGTTTTTTCTCCGTATTCTTTTGAGTTCAAAGTAATCAATCCAACCTGTAGTGCTGTATTTTTTACTTTGTGTCACCCAAATGAGAGGGATTCCTCCCTCTCGCTCATATTGGTATTGATACATTTTCCGTTTCAATTCGCCCTGTTGCGTGCTCATACCTTTAACATCAATATACTCTTCCAAGCCAGTACTGTATTTCACCTTAAAGTCTGGAGTGTACATTATGGGTCGCACCATTTTCCCTGCCAGTCTAAATTGTGGCTGTAAGTTAATCTTCGGCTGTAAGGAAAACTCCAGCACCTTTCCTTTTCGCTGTTCCTCCAGCAGGTAAAGGTAATAGTCGGCCTCCATCTTGCTGTCAAAGGTATGCCCCATCACCGTACATTTATTATTTCCGTATTTAGCTTTTACCATTCACATCACCAAATCCTATGATATTCACGCATTATTTGCTTGAAAGCAGGAATAGCTTCGTTTCTACCACACCACCGATGACCTGCCTTGTCCGCTGTTTTATCGAGGTGCCTTTGTGCTCTTTCTAGGTCGTAAAACCGAATATCAGGCCTTTTTACTTGATATACCGCCAAATCTTCAACATCTGGCAGAGCTAATATTGCATAAAAGAAATTATCTTCATTCGTGCTATCATCAAATATCTTGCAAACCTGTCTTACTCCTCGTTTCGATTCGTATTTGTCAAGGTTTACGACCTCTGGACTAAATATTGTACTCATGTAATTTTCCTATCCTTACTAAGTCAAAAACTTGAATGTATATTTGCCTAAACTGCTGTTATTTTTCACACACTGCTTGATTTTCTTTCTCATAGTTTCCCTGCCAAAGCCAAAATGCGACTGTATGTCCCTTATACAAGCATCTTGACTTTTGTAGGTTTTTACATATTTCCCATCTGCAAACAATTCAATCCCCTTAACTCTTCTCACAAGTTTTGAAACCTCTGGAGTATGTTGCAAATGCCTTACTCTTGCCTCAATCTCATCTTTATAGCAATCTGGCAGAGTGCATTTTTCACAGTTAGGAAAGGGGCATTGATACCCCTCTTTCGCCAACCTCTCCACCATGTCCCACTTATTTTCCAATTTAAACCACCTTATCTGTTTTTTTGCTTTCTCAGATACCTTAGATGTCGTGATTCCCTTGAAACAGAGTAATCCTGTGCACTCTCAGTTCTCAATGCCTTTACGATTTCGCCTCTTATGGCTAGCCATTCTTTGTAAGCATCGCAGCTGTCATGACATCCCATTTTTCTTTTTGTACAACCCTTGCATGGAGCAATATCCATTAGAATCACCCCTGTGCTGCCAGCCATTGAGGGCTGGATTTAATACCCGTAAAGTAAAATGTTTTGTGTTTCTGATTAAATGCTATCTGCTGTAATCTACTTACCTCGCCCTCCCAATCATAGCCTTTAGAGTCTGCCAGATCATCTAGTGTTTCCTGTGCTTTTTGCAACGAACAATAATACTTCTTGGACACATAGGTAATAATTCCTCTGCCTAAATGAACACATATATGGCAATAAACGCACTTGCCTTTTGGAAGTTTAATATATGCTAACTTCAGCAGACTATTCTTGCCAGCTCTGTATTTGCTTAACATCTCACTCACTTCTCTTTCAGCACCACACGGCAAATCCTACAAACAAGCCAACTAAAAATCCTATTGCAAAAACCTTAGCCAACGTACTTATGCATGGGATATACTCAATTTGCATTTTATTCACCAGCTTTATTTTATTCACATATTTGATTAATTTATTAAAATAGAACTTTTATTTTCAGAACGGTATGTCGCTATCAGCAGCACTGAATCCTGGGGCACCAAAATATCCGCTACCTGATTCATGAGGCTGTTGTGACTGCTGTCCGTTGCTACCACCATCACTGCGACTACCACAGAACTCGAAGTTGTCAACGATAACCTCGGTTGCATACCGCTTACCACCATCTCTGCCCTCATAGCTCCGTATCTGTATCTTACCCTCAACAAGAACCTCTCTGCCCTTGCTCAGATACTTGGCAAAGGTTTCGGCTCTATCGCCCCACACAACGAGAGGAATAAAATCAGCCCCAGCATCTTTACCATGCCTGTTTACTGCTATGTTGGTCGTCGCAACATTCTTACCGGTTGTGGTTGTTCTCAAATCAATATCCTTGGACAAACGGCCTTTCAAAATTACTTTGTTCATAAAAATTACCTCTTTTCATTTCTGTAAATACCTTTAATTTTCGTTCAGAGCAATTCTAAGGTATCATTGGCGTGTTTTGCGATACATTCATGTAATACAGCCTTAAATCGCTCCACACGAGCTTTTTATATCTCCTCAATGTTCCTAATTCTAAAATTTCGTTTTTTGTCTTTTTTTACACCTACGCAGTATTCACCGCCTAACTCGAATATTCTGCCTCCTAAGGCCTCGTCAAAATCTATGATTTCTCTCACAGTCCACTCGCTGGATATGAGAGTTATCAATTTTGCATTGTAGCGATAGTTGATAATTTCCAAAGCCAAGGATAAATCAGCGCAAGTAGGCTTGCTTTCTTCCTGTCCGATAGGAACTTTTAGAAAATCATCGAGGTATAAAACATCTATGTGTTTTAATTTTTCCATAAGCTGGGAGTACTGTGCCTCCTCCTTGATTAATCCCTTTAATCTCACTGATGTGTCACGCCACGTAACATATCTAAGGCTCATGCCTGAATATAGCAATTTCCTTGCAATAGCGGTGCATAACATTGTTTTTCCACACCCGCTTTGACCGCCTATGTAAAACATGAGGCTAGGATTTTCAGAGAATCTAACAGCTTTTTCTTTTATTGTCTGCTGCCATTGCTCTGTTACCTGAAAATTTTCAAATCTGTATTTTTTTAAAAGATTTTCCAACCCTGACCGCTTCATACGCATGATTCCATCACGAATTTTCTTGCATTTGCAGAATCGTATCTCCCTAGTCCACCTTTGGCTATTTCCAACCAGAACCGCCACAACCCCTCGATTCTTACAGGCGTTGCATTCATAGCCATCTTGCTCGTTAAGGTTGCCTGGAATGTCGTTGAAGATTTCTACTCGTTGTTTTTCATATTCGTGCTGGTCATAATTAAATTGCTGGCAATTATCGCCTTGGTTATCAGCCTTGATTATATCTGCCAAACTGGTAAGTTCGCTCATACCCATGTCCCCAATCTTTCCCACTGGTAATCGTCCTCTGAATGTCTTACTTCGGTTTCATATTCATCCTCCCAGCATTTCTGATTAAACCATGTAGAGGCTTGTTTTATGTACTTGGTTTCAGTTTTTCGGAACTCTATCTGCTTTTTGTAAGCTAACAATCCAGCTTTGATGGTTTCAAATGACACTCCGTCTTTGATTGCCTTAAAGAAAGATTTTCTAGCAGGTTCTTTTCCCTGCTTACGACCTGCTGGGTACAGTTTCCATACCTCGTTGAACTGAGCTTCTATCTGTTTTTCACTGGGACTCGCAGATGCTTCCGTTTTATTGCTTGCAGTTGTCCCATCATTACCGTTAGGTGATGTATTTATATTGTTTTTTATATCATGGTTTTTTAATATAGTTTTATTTATATAGTTTTCCGTTCCCTTTTGGCACTTACTGTTGTGCCCTTTTGTCACCGAGTGTTGTTCCCTTTTGTCACCTAGTGTTGTGCCCAAAGGTAACTTCTTGTTATCCCCATCACCACTGTTTTTCTTGAACAATTCTCGTAATCGTTCTTCGTTGTAAAGTATCTTGAAATATCGTTTAGCTGGCAGACCTTTCCTTTTGCAATCTATCAATCCATGTTCAATTAGATTTTTTATAACCCTGATTTGCTGCTTCTTTGATAAACTTGTGCTTTCTTCTAAATCCTCAACGGTTGAATAAAAAAAGCCCTCATCATCAAGCAGATCATTGTTACTGTAGTATATGAATTTTGCGACCAAACTGGCATACGCGACAGCCTCACTCAGCCCTATAGCACGAGCCAGCAGTCTGTTATATGTGCCAATGTTCTCTGGATTTAGAGCCTGCAATAATGGTGTAATCTCTGCCTGCATATATCAGTATCAATCCTTTCATTTATCAAACTGTTCTTTTTATTTTATTTTGCTTTAAGTTTGTGCTTTTTAGCTATTGCCTCGTCTATTTTCACACCTACAAGGTGGTTATCATGCATAAACTTGTACTCGCTCATGTTATGGACTATGGTATGGTGCTCCCTGCATAAGCAGATTGCTTCCCTGCCTATATGTGGTACTTCTGTCCTGTCACTTCCCATTCCTACCCTGCTGCCCTCTAAGTGGTGTAGTTCTCCATGCTTACCACATACACAACAGCGTTTATTCATCAGGCAAGCATATACATACTTGCCTACATCATCACAAAGCTCTATCAGCGGTATGCGTGACGGAATATCGTGCTCCAGCATGAAATCTATCAGGAATGTAATGAAGTCCGAGGCTGTGTTCATATCCACATCTGAAAGACTGAACATTCTCTTACGCATCTTATCCATTCGATTGAGGACAAACTCCCATTTCATCTGCTCCTTGACAGATTCCTTTTCATCGCCTATCCAATCTGCAATCTCCCCAAATATGGCATATATCTTCCGCCTTTGTTCTGGGGATAAGGTTCTGCCATCGCAGAAACCTACTTCAACTTTTTTATACTGCCTAAGCAGTGCTCTGTCGAGGTTAGGCAGGGTGGCTGTTATAACCACCTCGCCATCATCTTTGAATTCCTTTATCTCTCCTAATACTACTTCCTGTGCCATTACTCAACCGCCTATTCCTGTACCACCGCCAGCATTTTCTCGGCTGCCGCGACAGCTTCTTCTTTAGTTTTAAAGACAAGACCATGCTTAAGTCTTCTAATATCATCATTATTATTTACCCAAATGCCACACCCCCATAAATCTCTATTTGAAGGACTTGGATAATAATATTCGTCATGCATAGCGGGCTTCCATGACAATTTGATAATCCTAACTTCATCTAGCAAGAGACATTTCAATACCACTGCCTTGCCCATTTTCCATTCAACGCCATCTTTTGACATTTCGATACCAGTGCTCTCGGTAAATCGATAGTATCTCGGATGCTTGCCAAAAGCATCATCGGCAATCTTAAAGGCCTCTCCTATCTCTACACCCAACATTTGGGACACTTCTGCCATATGTTTAGCCATTATTCTCCTCCTGTTTGGTACCGCCAGCAAACCTTTTCCTCGCTACATCCAGCATCTCTTCCGCTAACTCAACGGCCTCTTTTTCAGTCCTGAAAATCAACCCCTGCTGATAAGAATCTTCATCACTCTTGGAGTCTATCCAAAAAAGCTTTATGCATTTATTAATACTTGTAGTGGACGGCATGTAATAAGCATCACCACAAGAGGGCTTCCAAGGAAGCTTAGTAATTTTAAGCGCTCCAGTTATAAGACCTTTCCACACCCAAGCTGCCGCACTGTGCCAAGAGGTTCTATTAACTGATTCTTTCAGCCCATTTTCCGTAAATTTAAGATATGTCTTTGAGCAATAGGTGTAACAACCCGAACACCCCTTAAAGAAGAAAACCTCGTCAAGTTCTACTCCTAACAGCTTGGCTACCTCTGCCATTTTATTATCCATTCTCTTTCGCCTCCTGTGCCAGTGTTTTCTCTGCTAGTTCCAGCATCTTCTTTGCCAGTGCTGCAGCTTCATCTGGGGTACTGAAAACTAGCCCGTGTCCGAGTCTATACAAATCAAGCTCGCTATCTCGCCAAACCCAAATGCCAAACATTGCTGTGGGGTCAACATGTGGCACATAGTATTGCTCCCCATCATCAGGCTTCCACGGAAATTTGACAACTGTTACCTTGCCATTCAAGAGTTCTCTAAAAATTGAATGCTCAGCAAATGTCCATGATGATGAGCTGTCAAGCAGCCTTTGTAGCCCATCTTCTGTGATCCTAAAAAGTCCTTGACATTTCTCTATTCGGAACTCTTCTCTCAGCTCCAGGCCTAACAGCTTTGCTACACCTTTCATATAGTTACTCATCATTCGCCTCCTGCAATGTTGCCAGCATCTTTTTTGCAACACCTTTTGCCTCACTGGCTGATTTACACACCAAACCCTGGTTATGCCTGTAAACATCACTCTCGCCACCTTGCCATCTAGCTACAGCGAATCTAGCTGTAGTATCTGGACGCGGTATATAGTAAGCTTCGTCTATTTTAGGTTCCCAGGGAGACTGCTCTACATTGATGCACCCAGATAAGAGCATTGTCAGTGTAAGTGAAGCATCATGCCACCAGTCCCCCATTTTGGCATGAGATTGTAAGCCACTTTTAGTTAGCTTATATCTTATGGACGATTCTGTAGTGTAAAACTCCTCGTCAATCTCTACCCCCAGTAATTTAGCTACTTCCGTCATCTTGCTAGCCATTGTCCCTTACCTCCTTTGCCACTGCCAACATTTTCTTTGTCATAGCAGTAGCTTCTTCTCTAGTCTTACATACCAGCCCCATACGATAACGTTTCATATCGATGTCCTCGTTCAGCCAGTAATGTTCGTCATACATATTTATAGGCTTGGTAGCAATAAATGGAACATAATATTTCTCATCTTCCTGCGGCCTCCATGGCAGCTTAATAATCTCATTTTCACCAAGTAGCAATCCGTTTAGTGCATTGATAGGAGCAACAAACCAATTTTTGTTTTCTGAACACATCGACATTCCTAAGCCTGTATCTGTAAGCCTAAAATAATGCTCATCACCATCAATACGAAACACTTCTTCCAGCTCTAAACCGAGAGCCTTAGCAACTTCCGCCATACAATTCTTTCTCATTTCAATTCCCCCAGTTCGACTCACGCGCTCATGCGCTTGATAGCTTCTTCCTGAACCTCTGCGATGTAGCCGTCAAAGTTATTCACAAATGTAGTGTAATCGTCCAGCGTAAATTCTTTAGCTCGCTTTTTGAACTTAACTTCCATGCAGATAGCTACAAACTTCTTGTCCATTTGAGCATCCTCACACTTCTTAGCAAGCCTGTTCTTCATATTAGTGAGCCACTCATTATTCTGTGCTCCTCTGCTGACACCCTGTGGTAGATTATTCATATTTTGGGCGTTTCTGCCGTAAGACTCTGGCTTGTTATCCCTGCAAGAGCCATAATTGCCGTCATCGTCCTCGTCGGCGCTAATACCCAGCAATGCGGACAGTGAGTACCGCTTCGCATAAGTGATACAACTACCATATCCCTGCGCATTCTGCTGCTGCGTAGGAATCAGGAACGGATCGGATTCAATGAACTGGCCTGAGCAGTGCATGATGATGGTTATGACACCAACCTTGCCGTCCTGTACCTGCGGTATCTGTGTAAAGCTCAGTCCCTGCTCTGCCATAAGCGGTCTTACTGCCTTTAAAATAGCATCTAGGTCAGCATAGTGAAATTCAGTCTTGCCATACTGTACCTTTTTATCTTTCTTTGGCTCAACAATGTTCTTTTGAAAATTTGCCAAAGCCTCAAACAATTCTTTATTCTGTTCACTGATTTTCATAATGTACCCCCTTTTTTAATATTTCAGATTTTTCTTGTAAGCCAGCTGGCAACCATATACTTCAGTCCCCTCTTCAAGAGCTTTCTTTATGGCAGTTTTGTCAGCTTTCCAGCTGTAAGAGCAAACCCTAAAGCATTCAGGTAGCTTCAAAACATCCTCTTTTTTGGTAGGAGCAATGGTTTCCACCGATGGCCTTACTGTCAGTGTGTACTGCGGTGTCTCCAACTTCTTATTTTCTCCCATAGACAGCACAACGTACTGTTCCAAGTTACTGCGTTTCTTTTCGGCTTTCTCTAGTCGTTCCTTGAGCTTCTTTATCTCATCCTTAATACCACTTTCAAGGAGCTTAAGGTTCTTTAGGTAAAGAATGGTATTACTTACCTTTTCCTCCTTATTGAGGTTTAAATCCTCAATAGCCTCCTGGATAGGTCTAATTTCGCCAGTTTCTTTATCGACAACCTCCTCAACTCCGTTGTCGTAAAGAGCCATCAAGGATTCAAACTCATTATTTATTTCATACAATGTCATTATGCAACCCCCCATACATTCACAAACAGTCTGCGAGTAAACTCGTCTTCTGGAATATCATTTTCATCGCTCTGTAGAAGCTCTTCCATATCGTCCCTGTCATTACATTCTAATAACTCCCATGTTTCCCCATCTACAGCCTCCTCAATGTACTGGTCGTACTGCACTTTAACCTCTCCATAAGTTGCACTGCCGTTGTCGTATTCCAAATCCTCGCGCAGACAGTGTTTTAATTCGTCCTCCAATTGTCCTAGCTTATTAAGGATACTAGCTCTAATTCCCTTATGCTGATTCGCAACATAGGTACGAATTAGACCAATCTTAGCTGCGAGCTTTTCACCTCTAGTCACTGTCCTCAATCCTTTCTTATCTTGTACTCGATTTTGATTTGTTGCCCTGGGTAGATGGTGCGGTCGGCTTTAAGTTCTGGATTGCCCTCAATGATTTCATGCTCAAATTCCAAAATATACACCCTGCTGGCAGTGTTTAAAGGTAAAAACTTTTCTGATATACCCCTAAGCGTATCACCGCTTTTTACGGTATATACAGCTGATACAGTTTCTATGTTTGGATATTGAGGAATTATAAACGATGTTGTCGCAAGACCTGCAACTGCAAGCACAAGTTTTTTCCATTTCAAAGCCTCTCCACTTCCTTTTTTTACAAAGCAATCAATATCAGTAAGCAACCAATAGTACACACTATCCCGACTCCGTGGTAGTTCAACATCTCAAATCTTCCTTTCTTTCTCATAGTTCGATGTAACATACAAGATTCTAGCAGGTAGACTCGCATTACCTTATCCTGTGCTCGGAGCGTACTGTACTTTTTAAGAACACAGTGCAGTTTCAAACTAGAACCCTATATGTTGCACCGAACTACTTTATTTTGTAGCTGTTTCTGACTACAAATAGAGTAAAAAAATTTTATCTCTATCCTCAACTGTCAAAGAAAGAATTTTTGAAATAATTCTTATCTCTTTGGTTGTAAAGTGGCTTTTCCCGTTTAACTTGCGGTAAAAGCCAGGTGGAGACAGTTCTAGACCAGCAATAAGCTGTGCCATAGTTACATCTGCTCTTATCATTGCAATCCGCAGTTCTTTTTGGTCTACTTCTCTGTTTTGTTTTTTCTCCAAAATGTCACCCTCTTCTACATTGTTTTGTAGCTGTTTTTGGCTACAAGAATAATGTAACATATTTGTAGCCATATGTAAAGTATTTTTTCAAAAAGTTTGCTTTTATGGCTACAATGCTGTATTATAGTAGTGTACAATATTTAACAAATGTTTATTATTTTTTAGTTGAGAGGTGGTTTTTATGGGCGCATATCAAACTGATTCCTTACCTCCTATTGGTGGGATGGATGAAATCGACTATAAAGCTATAGGCAAGCGCATAAAGTATCTTAGGAAAATGGCTGGCATGACACAGGAAGAGCTGGCATTAAAGATAGGTTACATGTCCCGCAGCTCGGTTAATCAAATGGAACTGGGGAAGAAATCTATCCCTGTAGATAAGTTCAAAGCCCTTGCTAAAGCGTTCGACTTATCTACAGAAGAATTGGCTGAGGAATGTGGCTTGGATTCACGTGTTGTTGCTGTACGTTTTGTAGCACATACCCCAACTTTAGTAAAGGAAGTTTCCAAAGGTATCTTAGAAAATATTTTTCAAGATGACCCTAAAACTTTAGCTGTATTAAAGAAATGTGATTCTGTCATGTTATCAAAAAGGCTTGCCCTTATGCCACGTGAGAATAAAGAACTGATAAAAATGGCTTTATTCACTGGTTTGAAAGAGGCTAAAGTAATAAAATAACTTCGATTTGACATTACCTTGCTTCAATATCCATAAGGATATGAAAATATATAGCGAGGGGAGGCTCTCTTATGAAAATCGAGGTTTTACTTGATAATGGAGAGATTGTCGTCATTGTTATAACAAACCGTTGATAGGAAGCGATTATTATGAGGGAATATAAGCAGCTATGTGTAGGGCTGCTGTTATCGGTTTTTCTGTCGTTGAATCTGGCGCTATTCTTCACAACAGTACAGATTCAAGATTCTAGTGAAAATGAAATATATTCTGCGTGTGACCATGTAGATTCGCATAAACACTATCCTATGCTGGCAAAAGTCAAACATAACATTGGCAATGTGCTGGCAAGCGATATTGTTCGTTTTTTGCCTATCCTAACTGTTATCTGCGTAGTATATGTGATGAATAGAGTATGCCCTCATAAGCAAATACGTTCTTATCTGCATACGAGGGCTCCGCCAATAGAATATTTAAATTAGCAAACTAGCTTTGATTGTGGTGTATACCTACTTGATAAGCTAGTTTTTATATTTCAAAAAAATCCCTACTATCCAAAAAGGGTAAGTAGGGATATAAGAAAGGAGGTTTGAAAATGAGCAGTTCTCGTGAAAACTGGAAATAGACATGTGAAGCTGCCTATATATATTATATCATCGTATTTTAATTTGGCAAAATGAGGAGAGAAGAAAAATGTCTGTCTACTATGATAAAGAACAAAAATCATGGTACTGCAAATTCCGTTATCGCGACTGGTGCGGGCATTCGCGGTCTACCACAAAGCGAGGATTTGAAAGGAAAAAGGATGCCCTGGAATATGAAAGAAATTTTCGTGCTCAATCTCAAAGCAAACCTACAATTACTCTTAGTGCAATGGCTGATGAATACTTGGCTGACTATAAATTACACTACAAGGCAAATTCTTACAGAAGTGTTCGCAAGAACATTAATATGTATATATTGCCCAAAATAGGCGAATTACCTATCAGCAGCATTACTCCGTTCACTGTACGAAAATGGCAGAATTATGTTATGGAACTTCCACTGTCCCCCGCCTCTATGAAACTAATTCTCGTTTCTTTTAAGGCATTTATAGGTTTTGGTGTAAAATATTACAACCTTTCAAGCGAGCTTACCAGTATAGAGCCACTATTACCTGCAGCAGACAAAGACAATAACAACTTTTTAGAGCAAGATGAATGGGAACGGGTTGTCAGCAAAATAGCTAACGATTACGACAAAGTAGTGTTCTATACTTTGTATTGGTCTGGTATGCGCATAGGAGAATTTCTGGGGCTTACTATCAATGATTTAAATTTTCAAAAAAATACTATCACTATTAACAAACAATATGATACAATAGGACATAAGATTAGTACGACTAAATCAAGTTATAGCGTTCGTACCATAACAATGCCATCTTCTTGTATGAAGATAATCGAGGAATACGTTGAGAACTTGTCTAAGCCTACTGAATACCTATTTCAAGAGTTAGATGTCAGAACCATACGTACCCGCTTAAAAAGGCTGTGTGAGCGTGCTGGCGTTCATGTGATAACCATTCATGGATTAAGGCACTCTCACGCATCGTTCTTAATCAAAATGGGTGTCCCTGTGAATGTTATCGCTAGCAGACTTGGACATTCTAACCCTACCATTACGCTGAATACATATGGGCATGTGTATAAACAGCACGACAAAGAGGTCGCCGCAATGTTAAACGATTTTTTACCTCAAAGCTAACAAAAAACGCTCTGAATCACTCAGGGCGTTTTTTTGTTAGTCAAATGTTGGTCAAAGATGTTTATATACCTTGTCATGCTTAGTAAACTCTGGGTTTATGAATAATCTCTCCCATTCCTATAATTTATCGGATGTAATTGTGGATTTGTATACTAAAGTTTACCAAGCCTTTATTCATCTACATTTTGTGTTTATACGATTTTACTTTTTTATATTATAATAAACATCTTTGTTGGTCATGCTGTTGGTCAGCAATCTTTCGATGTGAATATTCTATTTTAGTTACTTTAATTGTAGGTATATATTACGATTTATTTTCTGCTTTTACAATCTGTGCTAACACAAAACTTGCACAAGGGTGAGCCATGCTGTTGCCAATAGCTTTGTACCGCTTACTGTCTGGTGCAGGCTTGCCTTTGAACTCTATATCTGTGAACCCATCAGGGAGTCCCTGCAATCTTTCGCACTCTAATGGTGTCAATCTCCTTACAATATATTCCACATCATCATCTCCTTTCGGCAGACAATACAACCCCGTTTTAGCACCCATACCGCCACCTTGGGCAGATAAAGTAGTGCTCTTGGTGGCTTCCATCTGGATTCTGTCTGCCGTCCTGCCAAAATCTACAGTATATTGCATTTTTATTCCCCTCTGCCATCAATTATATAGAAATCTCCGCTGAAAGCCTCTTGGTTGCCTGTAAACAACTTTGTCCCACAGTTGGCTAACAGTGTCCCAGTCGTGGTTTTTCCGTTTGCTAACTTACATGTATTCTTATCATCAGCTGGCTTTGAACCTATCAAAACAGCTTGTTGGTCATGCATACAGTTTAATGCCCCCATTTTATCCTGCAAACTTAACTGATTGCATTGCCCGTTGCCGATACAAGCTACCACAGGTGGTTGTTTGTAATCACTAGCTGTTAAGGGGTCTGCTATATTAGGAACAAAGCCCGCACTTCTTTCATCATGTCCCATAGAAACAACAGCCATTCCGCCTTGGTTACAGGCAGGGTTGCCACAATTAATATCAAGCGTTCGTGAAGTTTCGGCTTTGTAAATTCCAGAGTTTGGATTTTGCGACTTCATAGCATTGGACTCATAACTGCCAATACCGTACACAACAGCCGTTCGGTTGTCGCCCATATTGGCACGCAGTGTGGGTGTTTTATCCTGTGTCAGCTTGCGTCCATCTCTACTGGTGATTCCTGGCTCGAAAGCCCAGCTTGTCGTGTCAGTGCTTTGTGCAGTATCTCTGGTAGCACTTTTCCTTTTGTCTTGGCTCTTCTCAGTATTCCTAGACAGGCTTTCTGGCTCAAATAATACTTCTGGTCGGCTGTCGGCTCCAAGACCTGCAACAAGAAAGATTCTCGCTCTACGCTGGGGGCGGCCCCAGTATTGACAATCGAGCACCCTCCATGCCACATTGCATTTTGGGCTTCTAACCAGCCCACCTTTGCTCCATCGTCCAGAATCAGGCATTGGAATGTCGGTTTCTGTGATTTCTTCCAGCACAGCTCTAAAGTCATGCCCTTTATTTGAGCTAAATGCTCCTGGGACATTTTCCCACACGAACCACTTTGGGTACTCTCCGTTTGTGTTTCGTTGCATATCTCGAACAATGTCAATTGCTTTTCTGAATAATCCGCTTCGTTCACCTGCTAACCCCTCTCTCTTACCGGCGATAGACAAATCTTGGCAAGGTGATCCTGCACAAATAATGTCTACTGGTGGCAATTTAGCCCCGTCCAGCTTCGTAATATCACCTAACTGCTGTACCTCTGGAAAATGATATTTCGATACAGCCATTGGAAAATCATCTATTTCACTGCTCCATATTGACCTTATGCCGTTCTCTTTGGCTGCTAAAAGCCATCCGCCTACACTCCGTCAAAAAGGGAACCAAGTGTTAATTCTCGTTCCTTATTCAACCAAACCACCCTCTTTCTTAATCACTTTGTTTTATTGATTCTCCTAAATCCCAAAAATTTTGTATTGCCATTCTGACAGCTTCTGCCTTACTAATATGGTGTGTTTTGGCATATTGCTGTAACCAAGTATTCATTTTTTTATCAACTTTTAATGTCAAGCTGTAATCTTTTGGGTTTTCTAGTCTTGGCTGCCTCGCCCCTATTATCACCATATCTTTTATTCCTCCTAAAACTGCTTTGAAGTATCTTCCGATTGTAGCCATTTCCTTATGCCCCTTGTACAATCAGCCTCATCGTCTGCATCGTCATCAAGGCACATTTTACAAGCCTTTAATCCCATCACTTCTATGATTATCTCCGCTAGTCTAGTATCATCTACCCGCTCTAACTTCATTAAAATTTTCTTAATTGCATATTCTCTGTTAGTCATAATCAATACCCCCCGTATACTCCTGCTTTAGCCATGTTGCTATTCCATTATCACACTTTAACTTCTCATCGTACATGCAATAGCAATCATGAGCACAGATATTGCAAATACCACCATTAAGGCTTCTTTTATCATCGATGAAAAAATCTGCCAACTCTTCATCAGTCAAAGACCTTAGCCACTCTCTATTAGTCATTATCCTTATGCTCCTGCTGTAGCCATTCAGTTGTCCCTTTGCAGCATGTCCTTTCAATACTACCCCCGCAATAAGTGTCTTCGTATACGCATGTAGCGCAACTTTTAGCTATTATCTTTGCCATCTCCGAATCTGGTAGGCTTTCTAGCCATTCTCTGTTAGTCATTATCTTTTTGCCTCCCTTATTAGATATGAAGTCCGCCACTCATATACCATTTACACATTGCACAAACAATTCCATATGGATTATATCCTTTGATGTCTAAATGTAAGTCTGGAGCTGCTGCCTCTAAGCGCCGTAAAACGTTCACTCGACAAGAATAGCACCTAATTCTAATATCAAGCCTCATTGCTCTAATTCCCATTATTCTTCGATATTGATAACGACTTCTTCTTTTTCTGGGAACTTGCTGAAGAATCAATTTATCTCTTCTATAGTAAAAGCGTTTTAGTATAGACTCTTTTCTCTTGAACTTAAGCATTTCTATACCTCCATAAATTGTAATTTGCTGAAAGATTCAACTCTTGTAACTGGGCTACAAAATAACCACTCCAGCTCCTGCCGTTTCCAAGCTGCCATATATTGTAGTTTATATTCCCTTGGATAACATTTATAGTAGCCATAGAGTCTTTCGATTAGCGCACTCTTGCCGTAAGTTGCAATCCAACGGCAATTTTGTAGTTGCTTACAAGATAAATCAATCATTTCCTGACACTTGTCAGCTTCCATGGACAGCCTGTAAAGTTTATGCCCTACTCCGTCATAAGGCGGATCAAAGAAGATAAACAGTTTATCTCTTGGCTGTTTGCAAGCAACCTCTCTAATGAAATCCGTAACATCCATGTTGTACAACTGTATATTTGCTCTGTGTTTGGCAATGTCACGAATACGCTTGATTAAAGTATCTTTATTGAACCTACAATCCAGCTTGTACTTCCCCGCTTGCTTCATTCCACCAACGGGGCCACCGCTTATAATGCCAGAGCGGTTTGTTCTGTTGAGAAAAAAAGTGGCAAATGCTAAATCAAAAGAATATGCATTAGAATCTTTCAACTTCGTGTAAATTCTTCTTTGCTGCTTCCATGTATCAATGTTCACATCAACCCGCTGAATGGTTTCTATTAACCTGTCAGTATCATATATGATGGCGTACCACGCTGAATAGATAGCTATATCTAGGTCATTCAATATGATTGACTTGACTCTACCATCTAACAGCAGCGACATGGCTACGCCAGCACCACCAGCAAACGGCTCACAATAAACAGTATCTTTCATGCCGTTTATCTGTATTGTGTGATAAACAAAATTTGTAAGTTGTGATTTACCACCAGGGTAACGTAATGGTGTTTTTGTACTTGGCATTTTATCCATCCTATCTGTTCCTATAGTGCCAAAGAGTAGGCCATCTTAAACAGCCTAACCTGGCGAAGTTTAACTTCTGGTACACTGTAAGAGGCTTGGCCTTTCTTAGTTTTGGCTTTTTAGCAATTCCATCAAGATAATAAGAGTCCCATTTTGGAAGTTTCTTTTCAGCGATAAGTATAATGCCAGCCCCGACCTTTTCACATGACTCGTCTATCTCTTCTTTGTGCTTTTCGTACAGCTCTGTAGGAAAAGCGTAGTACAAAGCATTAACTTCTGGGCAGTCGTGATAGTGCTTTTTCTTGAAGTCGGCTCTAAAATCGCTGATAGAGATTTTAATCTCTATCTCTATCAGATAATCAGACTTTGTTATCGTTATGAAATCGGCTTCGTAGGAGGCAAGCAGTACATTTGGTACTACAATCTGACCTTTGTCTACCCCGTAGTGACAACCGAGTTCGGCCTGTATATCACATTCTGTCATTTTATCGCCTCTCTAAAATTTTCTTATTGACCAGCTCATTGATAATCTGCTCAATTTGTTCGTACTCTTTCTTCCCGCAGGGGTGAGGCTGACCAAAACACTCATCAAAGACCATAACCTCACTAATTTTTAGTGTTTTCTTTGCAATATTCATAACGAAAGACACTGGGTACTTATCCTTTAGCTTAATTCGCCAGCTCTTGTGCAGTATCGGCCACGAATAGTTTGTGAACCCAGCTTTCAGCAAGCTCTCAACTGTAGCAGACTCATGTACCTGCAAGCTCTCACACAGCTTCAAGAACTTGCTTTCACAATTACCACCATGCACATATACTGCTGTTTCTTCCTCTGGCCTTCCGTGCTCCTGGTCGCCCCAGACAACAAACCAAGTAAAGCAGTTTTTATCGCATAAGTCTCTCATTGCGCAGCAATCACAAATATCACGATGGCTGCTATGCGATACTATATTGAACAAATCCTCAATTGTTGCCTTGTCGATGAACTCTTTTAGCTCCTGCCTAAGTACCTCTAAATTAGTCATTACTGTGTTTACATCTCCTCTCATAGATAAAAATGACCTTTGCTTTTCTCTCGACCTCTCCAAGCTCTACTCCTAGTAATTTGGCTACTCCTGCCATGTAGTTCTTGCTCATTTCTGTTCCTCCTCATTCACTAAATCCGACAACATTTGTGTCAGCTTATTGCTTCTATGGGCTGCTATCTTTACCTTTTCCAGCAATTCACCGCGCTCCGGCGAATTGCAATTCTGTAGTATTTCGACAATTAGGCTGTAAGGCATTCTAATGACAATGCTTTCAGAATTACAGTCTGTAAATGCTGTTATTTGCTGCACGGGTGCACCTCCTCAAACAGATTAAGCTGTTCATCATGCGGCCTGTAGTCAACTCCGACATAGTCGAGAAGCTCCCCCAAACCTAGTTTATATATGCAATAATCATAAATTTTAGGGTGCGTTTTTGCCATTCGTTGAAATTTATTCGGGTACTTTTCAAGATGGACTCCGATAGGGCAGAACATACAACCTGTCCTTTTTTCTCCTGTAGTTATCAACTTACCACCAACTTTGACAATATCGCCGTACACTGTCGGAATATGGAGTTCCTCATCAAGAATATACTGTAGTATATCTTGCTCTGCCCAAAACGATATGGGCATGCCTTTGGCAAGTTGAAATGCATTGCACCCTGTTCTGAGCCACGCTTGTTTGCGTAGACTAGATTCACATGTCATTGTCCCCACAAGCATACCGCCACCATGCTGCTTTATATAATCATGAAACGGATCTTTTTTCATGATATCACAACACTTGTTGCTAATCTTAAACGGTGAATCAACTAGAAATTTCCAGCGTTTATATCGTGCTTTGAACTTAGACGGTGTACCATCCTTTTCTTTACCAGCCATATGACATTGCGCCCACGGTCTTCCTTTTTTTGCATAATATATTTTTTCGGCTGTTTCTTTTGAGGGGTAAACCCAGCCATATTGCTCAATTACTTGCAGAAAGCTAAGTTGCGGATGGATAATGTCAATGTTTTCCATACTCTTTACATGGTCTTTCACTTCGGGAAATTCTAACCCTGTATCGCAGAAAACACCTTTTACATTAGGAAAAAGACTTCTAACTAGATGCAAAAGTACCGTGCTGTCCTTACCGCCAGAGAAGCTAACAACAACATTGCCATCATAGTGCTCATAGAACTCAACAATACGTAATTTGCTCATAGTTATCTTGTCTGCTAGTGACATTTGCAAAAGCTTTTCTAGTTCCTCGTTTGTATGCATTATTATCCTCCCTTATATCTCGACATATCTCGACTGATAAATTCACGCAAAGCATTGAAATCTTCTGCCATTGTGAGATAATCAATAGCCATTTTTATTGTTTTCGCCATATCGAAATGACAAGCACAGTAATAAGCTCTAGCACTAATGCCATTGCGTTTTGCAATAACTATATCCTTTAGTTATATGATTTTTATTTTTGCCATTCTGTTTATCATGGTTAATCCTCATATCCCAGCCGTTCAGCCCACCTATTCCACTTGAAATAGTTTTCCATATCTTTCTCTGGTAATATAGAATTGGCTTTTGTGATTCTAAGAATTTTCCTATCCTTTTCTAGCAGCATACTATAGACCATAAGTAAATCCATATATTCTAAAGCAAGTGATAACATAGCCTCCTGCTCTCTAACGGGAGTATTATTATTGTTTAGTCCTTTAGCCCGAATTAGCTTCAATGCTGCCTGGGATAATTCGCTGGCTTCTTCTGCGAGCTGTTCCAACAGGGTGCGCTCGTCCAACTTATCAAGAATATAGTCCTTATAGTTCGCATAATCACTCATTTTCTGTACCTCTCTCAATGTTTCTCTGCCATTCTCCAGCCAATTTAGCCAGCTTCTCATACACGCTATCGACGTGGTCTACAATCTCACGGAGTTCATCAGGATGGTAGTTTCTCACCTTGGCTCTGGTCTGCTTTGTCATGTACGCCAGCAATGCCATCTGCAATGTGGGATAATAGTATTTGTTCACCCACACTTCTTCTGCCCCGCCATCAGATTGTTTTCTGATGTTCTTCTTCTGTAAGATGAACTGTACTTCATCTGCTGTTAATCTCCAATTTTCTGATAACTGAATCATTTATTGTGTTCCTCCTCAATATGCTAAACATAATATGTTATGTGACGGATAAGGTCATAGTATACTGTTTTGATAGATTCCTGGTACATGGACTTCTTATCTGGCACTACCACGCCATAATAAAGATTAATAATTGCCCAGAATAGATTATCCTCGCGCCACAGGCCCCACGCCTCGCATACATCTTCTACATCATATTTTGTGTTTTTTTGTGGCGGAATAGGTGGAATAGTTCCAGCTTTAACACCCTCTGCATGATGTTTGATGTACCATGCAGCCTTTTCCAAGTCTGTTTTCACATCATCAGACTTCTTGCCAGCTCTGGCAATGTACTTAATCGCATTTCCCAAGCAGAAATCCAGCTTCCAATCCTCGATAACATCAATGGCCTCTATACCGCCAGCTTTGTAATACTCTGGGTGGTCAATATTGCTCATTTTTATCTCCTTTCAAGTCCCTAACAGCTTCAAAAAATGCTATAGCTGCTCTGTACTCTTGATAATACAAAGGATTAGGTTCTTTACCTTCTTCTCCATATATGCTTTCAATACGCTTTTTGAATGACTCTAATGTATTGCCGTTTCCGTCGTTCCAACAGCCACATACAACCATATCATTGACTGAAAAGTATGTAGTACACCGATTTGTAGAGCCAGAGCCAACAACCTGATATACTCCATTAGGCAAGTATGCTCCTCTAAAGTCTGCTCCTCTAAAGTATGCTCCTCTAAGGTCTGCTTCTCTAAGGTCTGCTCTGCTAAGGTCTGCTCCTATAAGGTTTGCTCCTATAAGGTTTGCTTCTCTAAGGTCTGCTCCTATAAGGTCTGCTTCTCTAAGGTTTGCTCTGCTAAGGTCTGCTTCTCTAAGGTTTGCTCTGCTAAGGTCTGCTTCTCTAAGGTTTGCTCCTCTAAGGTCTGCTTCTCTAAGGTCTGCTCTGCTAAGGTCTGCTCCTATAAGGTTTGCTCCTATAAGGTTTGCTTCTCTAAGGTCTGCTCCTATAAGGTCTGCTTCTCTAAGGTTTGCTCTGCTAAGGTCTGCTTCTCTAAGGTTTGCTCTGCTAAGGTCTGCTTCTCTAAGGTTTGCTCCTCTAAGGTCTGCT
>ERZ1034855.27-NODE-27-length-85403-cov-9.818672_pt1 | contig 85403 bp, 51 predicted proteins | sample MGYA00520699_ERZ1034855 | MGnify/ENA primary metagenome ERZ1034855 (study PRJEB33766, sample SAMN09781730) | gut metagenome | biome: gut microbiome | host: Homo sapiens | place: Madagascar | study: EMG produced TPA metagenomics assembly of the PRJNA485056 data set...
TTTTATTTCACAATAAAAAAAAGAAGCTGCCACCCATTCTTCACGAACAGGTGGCAGCTTTCCTAATAACATAAACTTAATATCAACTATTCTCTAAAAACCAATATAACTCTTTTTGCACTTTTTATGCCATACCTATAGAGGGGGATTACTTAGTATATTCCTCAGGGATAACCGGCATCGCACCGTTCTGGGTGCAAACGTAGGCACTCACCTTAACGGCAAGCTCATGAGCCTCCTGGATGGTCTTGCCCTTCAGGATGCTGGCACAGAAAGTACCGGTGAAGCTATCACCTGCACCTACGGTATCAGCCACCTCAACCTTTGGAGTCTCCTGGAATGACTTCACACCTGGAGCGAAGACATAGCTGCCGTTTACACCGCAGGTCAACACGAGCATATCGAGATTGTACTTGCCGAGAATCAACCAGCACTTGTTCTCGATGTCCAAACCTGGATAACCGAAGAGGCGACCGATGGTAATCAACTCCTCATCGTTAATCTTCAAAACATTGCAGCGCTTCAAGCTCTCGGTAATCACATCTGGAGTATAGAAGTTCTGACGGAGATTGATATCGAAGATCTTCAAGCAATCTTCTGGAGTATGATCAAGGAATGTATAGATGGTCTTGCGGCTAACCTCACTGCGCTGAGCCAGAGAGCCCCAGCAAACAGCACCAGCATTGGCAGCAATTTCCTTGATATCATCGGTGAATGGGATGTTATCCCAAGCCACATTCTGCTTGATATCATAAGTAGGAACACCCTCCTTATCGAGCTGCACCTGAACAGTGCCTGTAGGGAATTCTACCTCAGGCATCACATACTTGAGCTTCTTCTCATCGAGCAGGCGGAGAGCTGTTTCGCCCAGAACATCCTTGCCCACAGCACTGACGGCTACAGAATGCAAACCATGCTGACCAGCGTGGTAAGCGAAGTTGGCAGGAGCACCGCCGAGTTGAGAACCAGTAGGGAGAACGTCAAAGAGAATCTCACCCAAACCTACACAATATTTTGTATCTAAATTCTTTGTTTCCATAATTACACCTTATTATATATACGTTATAAACGATAGTGAACGTTTTTTATTATGCTTGCAATGATAACCTGCGGATTATAACTTGCGGATATAAGTGAAGAGATAAACTACACCTACTGCCATGACTGCCACGGCACCTACCTGACCGAATGTATCGCTGGCGAATCCCATGAACAATGGGAAGATGGTACCACCAAAGAGTCCCATGATCATCAATCCACTCACCTCATTCTTCTTATCAGGCAAAGCAAGCAGCGCCTGAGAGAAAATCATGGAGAAGACGTTAGAGTTGCCGTATCCCACGAGGGCGATAGCGATATAGAGCATCGTCTTGCTCTCTCCTATCCACATGCCAATCATACTCAGAGCCATCATCACTACGCTGATAACGAAGAATGTGCGGGTCTTCATCATGCGGAGGAAGGCTGTACCGGTGAAACATCCGATGGTACGGAAAATAAAGTAGAGCGATGTAGCGAAGGCTGCCTCGTTCAGCGTCCATCCCAAGCGCTCCATCAGAATCTTAGGAGCAGTGGTGTTGGTACCTACATCGATGCCCACATGGCACATGATACCGATGAAGGAAAGCAGCACGATAGGTTTGCCGAGCAACTTGAAGCACTCACCGAAACCGGAAGCCTTACCCTCGTTCTTCTCTTCTTCGATAGGCGTACCAGCCAGGAAGAAGGTGGCTGCGATTCCGATAATCATATAGATTGGGAAGAGAACTCTCCAGCCCAAACCGAAGGTTGGAATGCTTGCCATGGCGCCCCACATGGCAATGTATGGTGCCAGGAAGGAAGCTATCGCCTTGACAAACTGACCGAAGGTCAATGTGGATGCCAGGTTCTGACCCGACGTAACCACTGAAACCAGCGGGTTCAGGGAGGTCTGCATCAAGGCGTTTCCGATGCCGAGCAAAGAGAATGACACGAGCATCATTTCGAAGTTTTCGCCGAAAATGGGCAAAAGGAGAGAGATAACGGTAACAAGCAATGACAGGAGTACTGTCTTCTTTCTACCTATCTTATTCATCAGGATTCCCGTAGGAACCGAGAAGATGAGAAACCAGAAGAATACCAGGGATGGAAACAGATTGGCTGTTGCATCATTGAGGTTGAGATCTTCCTTTACGTAGTTGGAGGCGATACCTACCAAATCTACAAATCCCATGGCGAAGAAACAGAGCATCACCGGGATAATTGATAATTTTGATGATTTATTCATATTTGTTAGCGTTATTGTTTCTATTTTTGCTGGCGCAAAGGTAGCGATAAACGATACAATATATCATAAAATATCGTTCATCGGCTACCATTTATGTTGCATTGTTACATCAGTAACACTCTTAGAAACAATTATCTTATAGATTCAGTTCTTAACAGATGAGGTTACTTGATGTCGTAAATCTGATACTTACCCTTTCCCTTTACAGTAACCTTGTTGTAAGGCTTGCTTGGGAACACGAGATTGGTCATGGACATCTTGCCGTCGGCATCAAGTGCCTCGATACTGCTCTTGTCGATGAAGATGCGCAGCTGGCTGATATTGCCATAGGTTGGAGCCTTGGTGACTGCAGCAAAGTCCTTGCTGAAATCCATCTTACCGCTCTTGGTTCTATCCATTGAGAAAGTCTCTGCCTTGGCATCGTAGTTCATCACTACCTTCTCGCCCTTGTCGTTGCTCAAAGTGATAGTAGCATTTCCCTTCAGATTCACTACCATCTCGCAAGATGCTGTAAGTTTCTTGCCTGCCTTCTTGCTTCTTGCTGCAGTCATCTCTGGAGAAGGAACCACGCTGCAATAAGTTTCACCCTTATATTCAAAGAGACCTAAGTCGCGAGGAATAGAGTTGCCTGAACGGTACTGCTGGGTAGGAACCTGGTTGGCATACTGCCAGTTGCTCAGCCAGGCGATAGCCACACGGCGACCGTTTGGAGCATTATCAAAGGAAACTGTGGCATAGTGGTCCTTACCGTAATCCATCCACTTGGTAACCTCAGGCTTACTGTCGCAAGTAAACTTATGACCGTCGAAATCACCGATGAAATACTGGGTAGCAGAACCTCCGGAAGGTCCACCAGGATTGATGTTGCAGATGAGCATCCACTTCTCCTTACCGGTGCCACGAACCTTCATCTTCATCAGGTCTGGGCATTCCCAAACACCGCCATGGTTGCCATACTTCTCACCGAAAGAGCTTTCGTATTTCCAGTCCTTCAAGTTATCTGAAGAATAGATTTCCATGTGCTGACCAACCGCCATGATCATATTCCATTTCTTGATGTCCTCGTTCCAGAACATGTGAGGGTCACGGAAATCAGGCACATTGCTGGTGATGATCGGATTTCCCTCATATTTGGTAAAGGTCTTGCCATTATCTGTGCTGTAAGCCATGCTCTGTGTCTGGTTCTCACCAGCCGAAGTGTAGAGAGCCACAACAGCACCCTTGCCCAAACCAGCGGTATTATTCTTATCCACAACGGCAGAACCGCTGAAGATAGTACCTACAGCATCAGGCTGTATAGGAGTACCCTGGAACTTCCAATGTACCAAGTCGGTAGATGTAGAATGGCCCCAGGTCATATTCTCCCACTGTGATCCGTAAGGATTATACTGGAAGTAGAGATTCCATACGCCATCCTTATAGAACATACCATTTGGGTCGTTCATCCATCCGTAAGCAGGAGTGTGATGGAAAACTGGGCGATACTGTTCACGATTCTTCATATCGAAAGAATCAGAGAACTTCATGTTCTCCCAGCAAGTGAGGGCGTTCAAACCCTCCTTGCTATAATCGCCGTTTACATGGATATCGAGAGCCAGGCCCTTCAAACCGGCAAACTCATTCATATAGAGAGGCACGTAATAATCTACGTGGTCTTTAGCCAACTTCACATTGAAGGCTTTCACCTGCTTGTTGTCGGCAATCACCTTGATGTTGGCCATCTCCGCACTCTCCTGCACAGGGAGCAAGAGACACTTCTGGTTCTGACTCTCCTGGCTGATGCGATAGAGACAGTGGTTATTGCTCAAGAAGGAAGCCTCCTGGGCATAACTGGCGGTGAAACCGCAAAGAGCGACAAGCGCTGAAACAAATATCTTTTTCATTGTCTAATTATCTAATTATCTAAAAATACCGATGGTAATTACTCGTATCCCTTATTCTGCTTATAAAGACCAGGAATGTAATACAGCTGGTTATATGGAACCGGATAGAACTCGTTCTTGCCCGGTGTGAACTTGGCATCCTTCAAGTATTGTGCGTATGTTTGCTCTCCATACTGATCTTTCTGCTCAGATTCGAAATACTTGTTCAGTGTCTCAGAAGCAATGCCCCAGCGGCGCAAGTCGAAGAAGCGGCCGTTCTCCATGGCCATTTCCAAACGACGCTCCCAGCGAAGGCACTTTCTTGCCGTCTCCTTATCCTGGAAATAAGACTCCGGATAGAGGGCTATATCACATTGATCCTTGGCATATTCAATATGCTTATCCACAGAATTCTTGGCTCTCTGACGGATATCGTTGATGATGGTACGAGCCTCAGCCAGACGGCCCAACTCTATCAAAGCCTCAGCACGCATCAACATGATGTCGCTATAACGGAGCACGTAGTCGTTCATCGCAAACGCCTGCCAAGAGCCATTGAAAGTTTCACCCTTAGAACGCTGTGGCACTTCCTTCAGAGAGGTATAGTAACCGTAAACGTTTGGTGTACGAGAGTTGGCCTTAGTCATCGTGTATTCTGACTCATATTTATATGGGAAGGTAGGCATTCCTACTGTATGGAACAAACGTGGATCCCATTTCTGACTATTAGGCTCACCGTTTACAGGATAATCACAAGTCTTGTTGTAATCATCAAACTCAGGAAGTCCGTTCTTGGTCTTGAAGGCATTCACCAGGTTCTGTGAAGGCTTGTGGAAATCCCATCCGCAAGACCAAATACCCCAACAGCCATTCAGCATATTAGACCAGTTGGCACGTCCGAAGGTGGTATGGTCCTCGCTATAGTCGGAAGTCTGGACAGCAAAAACTGACTCCTTGCTGTTCTTATAGTCAGGCAGGAAGATGTCGCCGAAGTCTGCCATGTAACCATAGTCTGAATTCTTCACCACATCAGTATAGTCGATAACCTTCTGCATATACTCCTTATTAATATGGTCAACACCATCGGTTGCCTCATAGCCATCACCCCAGGCAATGGTAAGATAACACTTAGTCAGATAACCTGCGGCTGCAATCTTGTTGACACGACCGCCATCCTTCTGCTTAGCAGGAAGTACATCGTATGCTGCCTGGAAGTCGGCTATCACCTTCTGCCACAATTCCTCGTAAGTAAACTGAGTGTTTGATGTGCTCTCTGTGGTTTTATCCTCATAAACCTTCTCGTCTATCCAAGGTATCTGACGATACATGGTAAGTAACTTGAAATAGAAATGAGCACGGAGAAAGCGAACCTCAGCCTCACGCTGCTTGGTTACCTCAGCACCCAGTGTGCTCTCGCCATTCTGCTGCAAAGAAACCAAGGCACGGTTGCAACGGGAAACGGCACAATAGAGACGATACCATAACTCGTCGAGTTCGCCCTTAGTAGAGGTTAAGGTACTCCAAATCTCCACATCGTGATAACCGGTATCACCGGTGCCACCGCCACCCTTCAAGCAATCGTCTGAAGAAAGGTCACCGTATGGCCAAAGGTTGAATGGGTAAGAATACCAACAGTCGCCCAACATCGCATAGGCACTGTTTACCATCTTGTCTGGCTCGCTGAAAGCCTTGTCTTCATCAACCACAGCTGTTGGCTTGTAATCCAGGAAATCATCACAACTGGTGAATGTTCCTACCAGTGCTGCTGCAAGCACCATTGTATATAACTTTTTCATTTTGAAATTCTCTTTAAAATATGAAACATTTTAGAAACCTACCTGAAGTCCGAATGATACGGATGTTGAAAGTGGATAGTTCCAGTTTGGATTCTCTGGGTCTGAACAGGTCAGGCTATTGCTCTTGATGGTCAAAAGATTCTGACCTGAGAGATAGACACGGGCACTGGTCATCTTCAACTTAGAGAGGATGCTGCTTGGGATGGTGTAACCCACCTGCAAGGTGCGCAACTTCAAGTAAGATCCATTCTCAACGAAGTAAGTAGAAGCACGACCTTCATCAGCTGTATTCATGGTGCTCAAGCGTGGGATGGAAGAACCAGTGTTGTTGGTATTCCAAGCATCGAGCAAACGGGTTCCCTTGTTAGAACCACCATCAGTAATAGCCCAGAAGTCGGTCTGGAACTTTTGGTTGTTATACACATCCTGGTCATAGACACCCTGCCAGAACATACTGAAATCAAAGCCCTTGTAGTTGAGAGCAATATTCAAACCATAGGAGAAGGCTGGCACAGGGTCGAAAATCCAAGTCTGGTCATCTGAAGTAATACCATTTTTACCATCTAAGTCCTTGTATTTTAATCCACCGACACGTGCGTTTGGCTGTCCAGACTTATCTACTTCTTCCTGATTCTGGAAAATTCCATCGGCTACATAACCTACGATAGAACCATATGACTTGCCACTCTGCACCAGGTTTTCCGTAGATGTGTGAGCGTAAGCACCTGTTGTTGTTGCTGGCAAATAAGTAACCTTGTTGCGGAAAAAATCCAGATTGCCGTTCACGTCGATGCCAAGTCCATTAGCCAAAGTCTTGCGATAGCCCACGGTGAACTCCATACCCCAGTTGCGGAGCGAAGGACCATTCTGCCATGAATTTCCACCTTCACCAGTTGCACCCAGATAAGCAGGATTAATCAACATATCCTTCACATTCTTAATATAGGCATCCACAGTACCATAGAGGGTGTTGCCCAACAGGGTGTAATCCAAACCTACGTTGTACTGGGTAGCAGCCTCCCATTTCAAGTTAGGGTTAGCCAACTGTGTGGCACGATAACCAGAAGGGAAGGTACCAGAACCTTGCAGGAAGAGATCGTAAGCAGTAGAGGTTACACGGTCTAATCCGTAATCCACTACATAAAGACCAAACTGTGCATTGTTGTCGATAGCCTGGTTACCTGTCTGACCCCAAGAGAGTCGCAACTTGGCATCATCCAACCAATCCTTCTTCAGGAGATTAGAGAATCTGAAGCCGAGTGATGCAGCAGGGAAAGTACCCCAGCGATGAGCCTTACCGAAACGTGAAGAACCATCATGACGGATAGTAAAGGAAGCCAGGAGGAGATCATCCCAGTTGTAGTTCACCTTTCCGAAGAAAGAAGCCAGGCGATAGCCTACCTTTGCACCCGAGTTACGCATCGTTCCCGTGGCAGCATTTGGCCACATATAATCTTTATCTTCCAGCGCATAGCCTTCTGAATAGGCAGAGAAATCGACAACCGACTGCTTGGAAAATTCCATACCACCGAGTACATCGATGTTGTGCTTGCCAATCTGGGTAACGTACTGGGCTGTGTTAGACCATGTCCAGTTAGTCTCATTGTTATTCGAGAGCGTTGTCTTGGCGATGTCATTGTTGACAATATCGGAATGATAAGTATTCGTCATCGAATTGATAAACGATGTCTTGAAATCCAAACCGAAGTTAGAGCGCAGGGTCAATCCCTTAACAGGCTTCAATTCTACGAAAGCATTACCGAAGATGCGCCAGTAGTCGAGGTGGTTGTTGCGGTTCTGATACTGCTCACGACAAGGGTTTTGACGGTCGGCCATACTACCAACAGGACCAGCAAAGGTTTTGCCGTCTTCTTCGTAAACCGGAACGATGGAAGGCATCTTCAAGGCATTCTCCATCGGATGGCAATCTACCTGAGAGGTATAAGTCAAAGTCAAATTCTCACCTACGGTTACGATCTTATTTAAATTCCAAGAGGTATTCAAACGAGCTGAGATATTCTCGAAGTCGGTATATTTCAAGACACCCTCATTATTCTTGTATCCCAAGGAGAACATAGCGCTATGCTTGTCATTGGCATGAGATACAGAGAGGTCGTAGTTCTGCGAGAAACCTGTGCGAGAGATTTCATCGAGCCAGTCGGTATCTGAGAATCGCATGGTCTTCTTTTTATTGATGTAGCCATCATATCGACCATTGATCGTATAGTTCTGATACTGGTTGGTAGCAGGATTCCAAACGGTGATTGGAGTACCAGAGGCCGCATTCAAGTCGATGCCGTAGTTGGCTGCATAAGCCACAGGATCGAGTCCATCGTTCAGGGCTGCCTGAGCCATCGCAGTAGCATACTGGCTGGAGTTCATCAGCTTCATCTTCGACTGGTTGGAATAGAACTGTGCAGTCAGGTTGGCAGAGAAGTCAACAGCCACCTTGCTACCCTTCTTACCTTTCTTGGTGGTGATGATGATGACACCATTCGATGCACGTGAACCATAGATAGAAGCCGAAGCGGCATCCTTCAAAACCTGCATACTCTCAATATCATTTGTATTGAGGGTATTCAATGCCATAGTGGTAGGCACACCATCTATGATATAAAGAGGGTCCTGAGAAGAGTTGAAAGAACCGATACCACGAATACGCACGGTTCCTGAACCAATAGGAGAACCATCGGTAGTAACAGTCATACCAGGAACACGACCCTGCAAAGCACGCATCGGGTCTGTCTCTGAACTTGTCTTCAGGTTCTTGGTTGAAACCACAGCCACGGAACCGGTCAAGTCTGCCTTCTTCTGAGTGGTATAACCTGTTACAACTACTTCCTGCAAGTCGTTGGCATCTTCCTGAAGTGTTACCTCCATATTATCTGAAGCCTTTACTTCTTGCGTCTTATATCCAATATAAGATATAACAAGTGTGGAACCAGGAGCACATTCTACATGGAAGTTACCATCAAAGTCGGTAACAGTACCAGTCTTTGTGCCTTTCACCATAACAGATGCACCAATGACTGTCTCACCGGTAGCATCCTTTACGATGCCATTTACATTTACCTGTTGTGCACTAGCTACGGTGCAAACAGCACAGAGCGCAGAGCTCATTAGTAATTTTGAAAGATTGTTCATACTATATTTAACATTTTAAGTTTCAAAAATTGTTATTGCTTTGATTTCTGCCGCAAAATTAGGCAAAGATTGGATATGAGAATAAAAAAAATCGTTCCTGCAACAATAATTATGTTACATGAAACGATTTTCTTATTTTTTGCTAAGATTTTAAAATACTTATTTTAAAGGAGTTAGAAAACTATTTTTTTTAGATAACTGTTTATTTCTGAAATCGGTAGGAAGAACGCCAAACTGCTTCCTAAAGCATGAAGAGAAATAGCCCGGTAACGCAAAGCCTACTTCTGCCGAGACTTCAGCTACAGTCTTATCAGTCTGCATCAGGAGCGTATAGGCTCTCTGCAGGCGCATCTCTTTCAGGAGCTCGGCAGGCGTTTTTCCTGTCATAGCCTTCACCTTGCGATAGAGCTGTACTTTACTCAACTGCATCTCGGCTCCCAAATCATCCATTTTCATATCAGCATTGCCCATATTCTCAAGAATCTTCTTCTTGAAACGATCCATGAAATAACGATCACTCTCATCCAGGTGATTCAGTTCAGCAGCCCAGCCCTCCTTGTTCTCTATGAATCCACGAGCCACGGCTTTCTGTTTCTGCAGCTTCTTTCTATATACCTTATATATATAGTAGATGATAAAGAGCAGAATCAGAACTACAATAAAAGCGACCACAAGCATCCATTTCTGGATACGGGAAACCTCTGAATAAGAATCAAGACTGACAGAAATCTGATCCAGATTCTTCATCTTGGCTTCCAAATCCTGATATTGTAGGGCAATGGCATCGCAATTCTCCGGGGTAGCAAGGAATGATTTCATCACATTATCCTTCTTATAGGGTTTACCCTGAAGGATATTCATCGCCAATTCCATAATCTTTTCGCCCTGGGTGGGATAGACATAAGAAGCAGCAAACTGTCCTCTCTTCACTCTATCCACTCCTTCCCATTCTCCAGGCAATCCATCAATGCCCACTATCAGCATCTGCTTATCAATGCCTCGTCTCTCTGCTTCCAGAAAGGCACCTATGGCTCCCAGATCGCTATGTCCGAACACGCCATCCGCATGTCCACCCTTATCCAGATATTGCTTCATCAACTCCTGGGCTCGCTCCATCTTCCAGTTACTGTCCAGGGTAACCACCTTGATTCCCGGATAATTCTTCATCACCTCGTGGAAACCACGATGGCGCTCAATGACAGGGGAAGCATCCTTCAAGCCCGTAATCTCAACAACGGTACCTTTTCCATCCAGTTTACTGGCCAGAAATCGGGCAACTTCCCTACCCGCTTCCACATTATCGCCACCGATGGAAGCTGTATAATGGGGTGTCGTTACCTTTCTGTCGAAGAGAATAACCGGGATATGCGCACGATAAGCTCGCTCGATAGCAGGTGTTACATCATTCACGTTATCAGGAGCAACAACGACCAAATCTACCTTCCTAGCTATCATACTGTCTATCTGGCGAGCCTGGCGCTTCCCGTCATTCTCTGCCGTGGCAAACAGCAAATCGACATTCTTATACTGATACTGTGCCAAGCGCATCTCATTATTCACCTTCTCGCGCCAAACTCCGCTGCAACATTGCGACACACCAATCACCATCTTCTTCTGGGTGCATGAATCCAGAAGAAGAAGCATACTACTAAGTAATACTATTAATATAATATAGAGTCTTTTCATTAATTTCATACTTCTTCCATCCGTTTAAGTTCCCACCCCTCAAACTGCATGATGATGAGATGGAGTTTTGTGCCTTGGCGCAAAGCCTCAACCCTTGGAGCCTCAGCATATCGATGAATCTGATCTACTGCCTCACGCCACTGTTTCTCCGCCTTGGTCATAGGCTTGCCATCTTCCGTGACCTCACCTTCAACTATCGCAGAGAAATCTTTCTTAGAAAGAACCTTCAACTCCAGGATGTAGCTATGCTGACTGGCATAATGGGTAAGGTCTGGCAAAAGGAAGAAATCACAATAGCCATGATTCAACTCCAACTCTGGAGCCGTGATATAATAATCATTCAGATTCAGATAAGCCATGAAGAATCCCTGCAGGTTTCGCTCAGCCTCAATGCCATCACGCACCGATGAAACCTTGGCATAGGCATCTGCCATGAAGCGCAATCCTTCTTCCCACTTACCATCGTATGCCAAATCATAATAGTAATCGGTGAGCTGGTTGACATCCACATAAGCCTTTGCCTGATACTCCTCTTCCAGATAACCATAATACTGCTTGCGGACATTATTGTTCGGAATGCCCAGAATGAGCTTGGAGCCACGAGTTCCCTTGATGGTCAACATGCCATAATAGAACAGAAGACTTGGGAATATCTCTGCCTTTGGAATCTGATACGCAGAAAACGACTCATAAAGCTGGGTAACAATCTGCTCCTCTTCTGCTATCTTGCGGATGATGCCCTTACGCTCTCCATCCAGCTTGTCAAACTGCAACAGTTTCTTCATCTTGCCGTAATCGGTACGGGTATTCGGGTCTATCATCTGACGAGGAGAACATCCGTAATCCATGTAATTGCGAAGGTAATAAAGAACCATATCACAATTAAACATACGAGTTTTCTTCTTCAATGCTTCTTCTGCAAAGCAATAATTGTCATACCATGGCTTCATATCATTGACGATGGCATCAATATCACTATCGGCAGGAATACTACCATGTTCTTTATAATAGGTAAACATCTTCACCACATCAGTGGTAGAGAAGCCCAGCATCTCATCAAACTCTGGCTTGATAGAAATGTTCCAACCTATATTGAATCCACTCGTCACATCATCCAGGGTTACAGGGCTTACACCCATCATGAAGATACGCTCAAAATTACCCTTGAACTTCTTGAAGACATCACGATAAAATCCATCGGCATGGGTTATTGCATGATATACTTTCTCACCACGTTCGTTGAGTATGACATTCGTGAAGTTGTCATACTCATCGATGATGAGATACAGATGATACTGGTGCGCCTTGGCAGCCTTGAATATCAGTTCCATCTTTTCCTCGAAATCTTCCTGCGCCAGGATTTCTTCCATCTCTGCCTGATAATATTCTGAGTATTGACGGACAAAAGCATCGAGGTTGATGCTGAGATAAGAATTAAACTTCGTCTCAAGTTTGTCGATATTTCCTGTAATCTGGGAGAAATCGAGGAACAGCACCTGATACTTTCCCTGCAAAGGAGTAGGATGCTGGCCTATCCACAGATTTCCAAAAAGACTCTGGAACTTATGGCTCTGCGTACAGTCATAGTAAGAATAGAGCATACTCAAGAATATGCTCTTACCAAAACGACGAGGGCGGATGAAGAAGAGATTGCGAGGCTGCTTCTCCAGTTCCGGGATAAACATCGTCTTATCCACATAATATAGATTCTGCTCTATTACCGTAGCAAAATCTGCCACCCCATAAGGTACTTGTTTAACTTGCTGTTCCATCATGATCTATCTTAAAAAACACTATCTGTGTGCAAAGATAGCATAAAAAAACGAAAAAGCCACAGTTTGCGTTTACAAACTGCGGCTTTTATTATATTTTATCCGAAACACTCGATTTTACGTGATTACAAACCGAGCTTGTGAACCTTCATGTTCTTGAACTCAGCCTTGCCACCCTGGGTGTAAAGCTTCACATTCTCGTATGGAGCTACTGGGAACACGAGGTTGGTCATGGCGATGCGACCGCCATCTACGAAGAGCTCTACAGATGACTTATCTACGAAGATATCAACATGATAAGTCTTCTTGCCATTCTCGCAAAGACTCAACGGAGCCCAGGTAGCCAGGGCGAAATCGTTCTTGTAGTTGATGGAATTGGCAATGCGGGCAGGCTCCTTGCCTTCTGCAGCACGCTGCTTGTCCCAAGCCAACTCGATATCGTGAGGAACTGCCTGCTTGCCGAAATCGGTCAAACCGCTCTCTGTTCTATCCATTACCACCTTGCCCTGCTTCATATCGAAGTAAATCAGGGTGCGCTCACGCTTATTGTTTGAAATCTCAATACCGGCAATGCCGTTGGCATCTGGAGTAACATCAGCCTCAATCTCGAATGCACCTTCCATATTGGCTGCAACACCCTTCAAATCCTTGGCATCGGCAACAGAAGCATCAGCCAAATCCTTGGTTTCCTTTCTCAAAGCATATACTTCAGGAGCTACATTCTCAGAAACATAATACTTGCCATTCTTCTCGTAGAGTTTCAACTCTCTTGGCAAACCATTGGCACCACGATTCTGCTTGAACGGAGTGAAGTTGGCATACTGCCAGTTGCTCATCCAGGTGATACCCAGAACACGGTCGCCTGTGTTTGAGAAGGTAACGGTAGCATAGTGATCCTTACCCCAATCGAGCCACTTTACTTCGTTGGCATCAGGACAGGTAAACTTCTTGCCATCGAAATCGCCTACGAAATACTCGGTAGCGCTGCCACCAAACCAGCAGCCAGGGTTGATATTCATCGTCATCACCCACTTCATCTTCTTCTTATCACCATTTACAGGCAACTGGAAGAAGTCTGGGCACTCATACTGACATGGCTGCTGACCCAAGCCCTTACCAAAGGCACTCACGTAAGTCCATTTCTTGAGATTCTTTGACTTGTAGAAGCGGGTCTCTCTATCAGCAGAAACAATCATATACCAGCATTTTCCCTTCTCATACCAGAACACCTTAGGGTCACGGAAGTCCTTCAAGCCATCGAATGGAGTCAACACTGGGTTGCCCTCGTACTTGGTAAAGGTACGACCATTGTCATTGCTATAAGCGATGCACTGCACCTCATCATGGTTTACACTACTGTTGTTGGTATAGATGGCGATGATGGCATTCTTGCCGAAACCTGCCATATTCTTCTTATCCACAACCGAACTACCAGAGAAGATATGACCTACAGGGTCGCGGGCGATGGCAGGATCGAGATGCTCCCAATGAACCAGGTCCTTGCTTACGGCATGTCCCCAGTGCATATTGCCCCACTTGCTTCCGTATGGGTTATACTGGAAATAGAGATGATACTCACCATCCTTATACACCATTCCGTTAGGGTCATTCATCCAACCATAGAGCGGAGTGAAGTGATAAGATGGGCGATAGTAATCGGTGTTGGTAGTATCGAATGTATCGCTGAGTTTTAGTAAGTTCAGTGCCAAAGCATCTTTCTTCAGACCTAGAATCTTGACGGTAGCAGTCTTACCCTTGCCCAAAGCAAAAGGCACATAGTAATCAGAACCATTCTGAGCCAGGCGAACGTCCATCCAGGTATCATCCTTAGAACCTGTATCGAGTAAAACCTGAGCCTCATCCTTCTCTTCCTGGATAGGGAGAAGAAGATACTTGGTAGGATTCTCCACCTTGATGATAGTAGTATCACCCTTGTGTTCGATGTTCATCTTCTGTGCAAAGGCAGAAGTTGTAGCTGATGCCATCAACATGAGGCAGGCAGCCTTCAACATTTTGTTTGTTTTCATTGTAAAACTATTGTTAATTGTTATTGTTTATATCTATTAATATGTAGTATTGTTTTCGTTATTATCGACAGCCCTATACCTTATTATATATAGGAGCTGTCGATTATATGTATTGGAATTAAAACGCTTAGAATTTAAGCGAAGCTGTGAATTCAACCGTGAATGGACGGAGATAGCTACCCGTCATAATCTGATTCTTGATTCCCTTTGCCTCATCCTTGGTAATCAGCTCGGCACCTGCGATACTACCCTTGGCACCAGTCTGATTGAGGAAGTTGACTACGGTGCAGCCGAGAGCCAAGCGCTTGGTTGCCTGCCAGTTCAAACCTCCGAAAGTCTCCCAGTGACCGTTGAAGTAATATGCCTCGTTGATGTTGGCGTAGGTCTTGCTGAAGTAACGGAAGCTGGTCCAGAGCTTGATATCCTTGGTAATCATGTAGCTTGGATCCAACTCGATGAGAATCTGAGGAATCTCTGCTACGATATTGCCAGTAGCATTGATGTTGCCAACATAGCCATCGTTGAAGGTGATGCTGGTTTCATACTTCTTGTAAGTTGGCTTCTGATAAGTGAAGAGGAAGTGGAAATCGAATCCCTTGAAAGGATGAGCCACAGCATCGGTTGTCCAACCCCATGTCTGGATATCGTAAGTCATTGGCGCAGCCTTGATCTCCCTGCCATGCTGCAGGTTCAGAGTTGAGTTGTTGTTGGTCTTTGAGATGTAAGAGAACAACGATGTCAAACTCAGCCAAGAGTTGTTGTAGTAGATACCTGCACGACCGAGTGGCACAGAAATCTTACTTGTATTTGGCAATGTAGCTGGAGCAAAAGCCTCGAACTTAGGATGCTGCACAATGTAAGTGAAATCGCCCGTGAAGCCGAAGTTATCGGTCAACTTATAGGTTGCTGCTACAGAGAAATCGTAGTTCAGCCAGTTGTAACTCAAGTCTGCTGGTGCAATCTTGGTTCCATCTGCTGCCGTAGCACCGAGATAATAATCGGCAAAACGACCTACGAAATCACCGTTTGCATTCTTCACGGCTGCATTTTCACCCTTCAGCTTCTGCCACTCCAAACGTGCACCATAGTAGAGGTTCAACTTATTGGTCACGTCCCAATCGTGGGTGAAGTAGAGAGCCAGTTTGTTTTCGCTTCCCTTGTAATACTCAGAGGCGTTCTTGTTGAAATCGTAGAAATAACTGTTGCGCTGGTTAGCATCCCAGACACGCAACGCATAACTGCCATCAGCAGGCACGCTCTGATCATACATGGTTGTATTTGAGCAATAATCAATATGGTAGAACCACTCGTTCACGCCAAGACGGAAGGTGGAAGTACTGAATTTCTTGCTGAGCTCGGTGGTGAAAAGAGCCTCATCAATCTTACCGGCATTGAGACAGGACATACGGGTCTGCACATACTGACCATCGTAAGCCTTAGTCTGTCCGTCGATGTCGCGATACATATAATTATATACGCCCTTGTTGGCATCGCTCTTCAAATCGATGATAGACATTGGTGACTGGTAAACCATCGCACCACGTGAGTGATCGTACTTCAAGGTAGCCTTCCAGTTCAAACCGTTGTCAAAACGGTAGTTGTTCATCAGGGTTACCTCGCTTGTCTTGTTCAGACAGGCATCATAGAGAGAAGTCTGCTTCAACTCACCAGTACGCATATCACGATAGGTCATATCATTATCTACAGGAAGATAAGAGGTGGTACCGAGCTTGAAGTCGCCATACTCCTTCACGCTTCCATCACCTACATAAATGAATGGAGCACTCTGGGTGGCATAGTTATATACATTATGACTGTTGGCATACTTATACATAGCGGTAAATTCACCACGGTTGCCGTTATACTTCTTGGTGAGGAGCGCCTTGTAAATCTGAGTACGATCCTGATAAGGAGTTGACTTAATCTTGAAGGTTCCTGGGTCGAAATCCTGATACATGTTAAAGCTGTAGTACCAGTCGCTTCCCAAATCGCCATTCATATTCAAAGAGAATTCCTGCAATCCGAAGTGATTGCTCTTATAGTTCAGAGTACCATTGAAACCTTTCTGTCCCTTCTGGGTGAAAGAGTTCACGGCATAACCGATGTTACCAGTAGTGATGGCAGTTTCAGCTATCTTGAGCAAGCCCTGATGGCTCAAACTTGCATCGCCACGCCAGATGGTATTCACAGAGTGAGGATTGGTTGCATAAGTAACAGGCAGACCATTCTCCAATACATTGACATCGGCAGATGGAAGACCTATCTGAATCTCACGGGGACCATTCGCACTGGCTGCATTGAGCATCACATTACGATTACCCTCTTCCTTCGCACTAGAATTATCATCCTGTGCTAAAGCTGCTGTAACATTAACTAATGAAAGTGCAAGCATCATGGCTGCGCTCTTTCCATTGAAAAAGTTGTTCATACCCTTATTCGTTTAATTTTGTTAGCATTATTGTTTTGATTTCTGGTGCAAAAGTACATAAAGGTCTGAACAGCGGCTTAAAAAATCATTTCATAAGATACAAAAATTCGTTCAATGAAACATAATTGATACAGCATGAACGGATTTTATTAGGAGCAACAAGCACTATCAAAGAGAAAAGAAAGCTGTAGAATCATACGTTCCCCACATCTCCAGGTAACATACCAAACTCATCTTTAAAACACTTGGTGAAATAAGACGGAGCAGAGAAACCTACATCATAGGCAACCTCAGAGACACTCATGCTGCGGCTTTCAAGCAGTCGCTTTGCCTTAGCCAAACGAGCCTTACGGAGCAAATCTACCACCGAAGATCCCGTCATCGCCTTCACCTTGCGATAAAGCTGAACGCGGCTCAAACCAATCTGCTTACCAATATCCTCTACACCAAACTCGCTGTCGGAGAGATTCTTCTGGATGATGGAATGCAACTGCTTGAGGAACTGCTTGTCACGATCTTCCAGATGCGACTCTGCTATTTCCTGCTCAGCCTCCTTGGAATCCTGGAAAAGACGCTTCAGAAGCTTGCGCTGTTTCAGGAGATTCTCGATACGAGCCAGGAGCACCTTGCTATGGAATGGCTTGGTAATATAGGAGTCGGCTCCATGTTCATAACCTTCTGCACGATGCTCCTCCAGATTCTTGGCGGTAAGCATAATGACAGGGATATGAGAGGTTGCCTTGTTCGTCTTCAACTGTTCGGTGAACTCCAAACCATCCATCACCGGCATCATCACATCGCAGATGACCAAATCCGGAACTTCCTTCTTGGCTATCTCCAATCCTTCCTTGCCATCCACAGCCTCCATTACTATATAATCATCCTGCAAAAGCGTATGCTCATACTGACGGATATCATTGTTGTCATCGATGACCAGAACGGTTGGCTTATTGGTATTCTCGCTAACCAACTGCTGTACTTTTCCACATTTCCTCACGCCATCATCGATATATTGCAGTACAGACTCGTTTACCACATTCTTATTATCTGAATTAGAATTACTTACAGAGTTATCCACATCCTCATCTTCCATGTGGATAACCAGTGATTTATCCACCTGTTCACGTGGGATTTCCACTATAAAGTCAGACCCCTTTCCCAATTCACTCTCAACCCAGAATTCACCATGATGCAATTCCACAAACGACTTGACCAAAGCCAAGCCGATGCCGGTACCGCTGGCAGCCCCCTTAGCCTGGAAGAAGCGCTCGAAGATCTTATCAGTCTCTTCCTTCTCGATTCCCTTGCCCGTATCTCGTACATGCAGACGCAGCTTTTCACCTTCATCTTCCAGAGAGACAAAGATATCGCCACCAGCAGGAGTATATTTCAAGGCATTGCTCAAAAGATTGAAGATTACTCGGGCTATCTTCTCCTTATCGGCTACCACTTCATGACTGCCCTTGAAAGCCGCTATATCCAGATGGAGTTTGATTTGCTTGCGTTCGGCAGTAAGCTGGAAATCACCCACCCATACCGTCAAAGTTTTCACGATGTCGAAGCGATAAAGCTTCAAGTCCATCTTTCCGTTCTGAATCTTGCGGAAATCGAGGATGCTACTCACCAGCTGCTGCAGGGCGATGGCATTACGCTGCACCATCTTGAGCAGTTCCCGACTTTTGCCCTTGATGCCGCTATCTTCCAGTAGCATCTCCACAGGGTCGGCAATCAACGTTAACGGAGTTCGAAGTTCATGACTGATATTCGTAAAGAATACCAGGCGAGAATGGGTCAGTTCCATAACCTCCTCATTCAGACGCTTCAATTCTTCGTTCTTTACTTCTAGCTCCCCATTCACTCGTTTCAGTTCATCATTGGTTTTAGCCAGTTTCTCGTTGAGTTTCGCCTTTATCACATAGCCACGGAAAACCATGGTAGAGGCAACCAGACATACCAAGAGAAACAGGCACAATCCTACCAGCATGATTTTCTGAGAGTTATAATCAGCCAGATATCGATCAACCTGTTTATGCAAGGTTTTCAGATTGCGGGCTTGTCGCTCTGCATCCCTAGCCTCCATCAAGGTGAGTTCAGCATTTGCCTTGGTAATGATAGAGGTACTCATATAGTTATCGCGCTTATAAGGTTGATGCTTCAGAATCTTCATTGCCAGGGCAATCACCTCATCGCCCTTGGTAGGATAGAGATAGGAAGCCTCGAAGATGCCGTCACGCACCAGTTCCAGGCCACCACCCTCGGTAGCCATTCCATCAACGCCGGTATATTTATAATTGCGCTTCACACCCATCTGCTGAACTGCCACATAGGCACCCCATGCCAGCCGGTCGTTGTGGGCAAAGACATAATCAAAATCTTGCGTCTTCTTCAAGATTCTTTTCATTGCCCTTATACCACCTTCTTCCTTCCAGTTTCCACTCTCAGAAGCAACCATCTGAATACCAGGATAAGATTTGATGGCATCCATAAAGCCACGATGACGCTCCATGGCAGGCGATGAACCTTCCAAGCCACCTATTTCGACAACACGTCCATGCCCCTGCAACTGCTGGGCAACAAACTTACCCATCGAATTGCCTATGGTATAGTTATCGCAACCGATGAATGCCGTATATTTGCCAGAATTGGTCTTGCGATCATAAAGTATCACAGGAATACCTTTGTCGTGAGCACGATCCACAGCCTTTGAGATGGCACTCAACTGATTAGGAGAGATGATGAGCAGATCGACCCCCTCGTCTATAAACTGGTTAACCTGCTTGTTCTGCAATACATTATCATCATTCGACGAAGCAAGTTTCACTATGATGGAATCATTGAGATACTCACTCGTCTTCAACTCATCATTGAGCTTATCACGCCAGACATCCTCTGAGCATTGAGAAACACCAATGACAAACTTCTTGGGTTGCTTGCTACAGCTGCCTAGCAACACGAGAAATGCCATATATATAATAAGGTGCAAATAACGTTTCATATCGCTTATACGTTTGTTATATTAAAAGATTGTTCACTTAGAGAAAGCCTTAAAGAACGACTTTTCGGTGCAAATTTACAACTTTTTTTTGGTTTTCTATCATTTGGTTCGTTTTTTACAAATATCATGCAAAGATTTTTAAAGAAGATTATCAAAAAATGCATTAATTTTGCACCCAGAAAGATATATAACGAGAAAAAAAAGCAATCGACAATAAATAGTATAAACAACAAAAACTGAAAATATTATGGCTGAAGAGAAAAAATTTAGAGTAGAGTCAGACCTTTTAGGTGAACTCAAGGTTCCTGCTGAAGCACTTTATGGTGTACAGACACAGCGCGGTATCAACAACTACCACATCTCCCGCAAGACAATGTGCAGCTATCCAGACTTCATCATCGCTATTGCATACGTGAAGCTGGCTGCTATTGAGACCAATCATACCCTCGGCGTTATCAACGACGAGATTTCAGGTGCCATCTCTCAGGCTTGCCGCGAAATCATCGACGGCAAATGGCATGAGAACTTCCCTATCGACATGGTACAGGGTGGTGCAGGTACATCTGTCAACATGAACGCCAACGAGGTAATCGCCAACCGTGCACTCGAAATCATGGGTCGCGAAAAGGCTGACTACCAGTACTGTTCTCCTAACGACCACTGCAACTGCGGTCAGAGTACCAACGATGTATATCCTACTTCTATCCGCCTGGCCCTCATCCGAATGAACACCCATCTGATAGGTGCCCTTACAGGTTTGATCAGCGCATTCCGCTATAAGGCAGATGAGTATGCCGACGTTATCAAGATGGGTCGCACCCAGTTGCAGGATGCTGTTCCTATGTCTTTCGGACAGGAATTCAACGCATACGCCAACAACCTGGAAGAGGAAATCCTCAACCTGGAGCGCAACGTGAAGCTCCTGCACGAAATCAACATGGGTGGTACAGCCATCGGTACAGGCTTGAATGCCGTTCCTGGCTTCGCCAAGCTCTGCGCTGCTAACCTCAGCAAGCTGACAGGTGAGAACTTCGAGACAGCTACCGACCTGGTAGAGGCAACACCTGATACAGGTGCTTACGTAAGCTACTCTTCTGCTTTGAAGCGCTTGGCTATCAAGTTGTCTAAGATCTGTAACGACCTCCGTCTGATGGCATCAGGTCCTCGTTGCGGCTTGAACGAAATCAACCTTCCTCCTAAGGCACCAGGTTCTTCTATCATGCCGGGCAAGGTGAACCCTGTGATCCCAGAGGTAACCAACCAGGTTTGCTTCAAGGTAATCGGTAACGATGCTACCGTGAGCTTCGCTGCAGAGGCAGGACAGTTGGAGTTGAACGTAATGGAGCCTATCATCACAGAGAGTCTCTTCGAGAGCTTGACATGGATGAAGAATGCCATCGAGACTCTGACATCAGAGTGTATTCTCGGCATCACCGTGAACAAGGAGCGTTGCTACGAGATGGTAAAGAACAGTATCGGTATCGTAACCGCACTTAATCCTATCATCGGATATAAGAAGAGTTCCAAGGTGGCCAAGGAAGCTCATGCTACAGGACGCTCTGTATATGACATTGTCATTGAGCAGGGAATCATGAGCAAGGAAGAACTCGACAAGACACTCGACCCTAAGGAGATGCTGCAGTCGCACAAGTTTACGCTGAAATAATTTTTTCCATAACCAGTCAGCTTATTAGCTGAAATTACAAGAAACCTGTAAGCGTATTCCTGATTTGGGAATACTGCTTACAGGTTCTTTTTATATCATTTCAAAAAATCATTCCTGGTTGCGATAAGCCAGCGGCGACATTCCCGAGCGGAGCTTAAAGAAATTACTCATAGCACTCTGGTCACTAAAATGCAGATAATCAGCTATCTCTCCCATCGTCATATCCGACTGCTTCAAAAGATTGCATATCTCCTTATACAATAAGGATGTGATGTGGTCATTCACCGTGGTTCCGGAAATCTCCTTGATCATTCTCGAAAGATAAGGAGAAGATACATTCAGCTTATCGGCATAGAATCGAATCTGCCGCTCGGTGCGGAAATGGCGATACAGGAGATGGAGGAATATCTCATATACCTCTTTCTTATGCCGCAAATCGCGAGTAACGGATACATTCTCGTAGGGAAGCTCTGATACCAGGAGCTTCAATACATTCACCATCGACTGTATCATCTCCACCTTATAGATATGCTGATGGCGTACGATGTCGCGAATCATGTGGAAGATATCAAGAGCCGCCTTCTGCTTGTCGGCAGACAACTGATACACCACATCGGCAGAGATTTCCTCATCCACCAGGATAGCTTCCGCCTCGAAATCTGCCGACATGCCAGAAAAGGCAATGACATGCTTGGGCGAGATAACCAGCAATTCGCTAGGTATCAACATTCTCTCTGGTACATCGGTTTCAGCTCCCTGCTGCAGAACCTGCATTTTGATGTTTCCCTTAGTCACCAACACCAGTTTGGTAAACAGAGTGCGCTCTAGAGCCATCTCTTTCAATTCATTCTCGCATAAATCGTCTATATAGATATGTGCGGCATAAGCCCCAAAAATGCTTTCAAAATGGTGTAGGGCGGCAAACTCCTTTAAATTATAAACTTGCTGCTTCATAAAGACTCATAATTTTTAGTTGGGGACAAATTTACAATTTTATTTTGGAAAATGCAAGAAACGTATGGATAAAAAATGTGAAGAACTTAAACAGCCAAATGTTATCAACGATGTTTTTCCAACAATACAACCACTGAAAATCAAGCTATTAAGATAGTTTTCCACAGTTATCAACAATAACTTGGATAACTTTATGAAACCCGAAGTGGAAAAGTGTGGAAAAGTTTGGCGCACAAAAAAGACACTAACTTAAAAGTTAGTGTCTTTAAAGTAGCGGGAGGGGGCCACGATCCCTCGACCTCCGGATTATGAATCCGACGCTCTAACCAGCTGAGCTATCCCGCCATCCTTACAAGTCATTTCTGAATTGCGGGTGCAAAGGTACAACAATTATTTGATTCCACCAAATTTTTTCGGAGAAATTTTCAAAAAAACTTTTATTTTTTTGTTTTTGGCCCTTTTTCACCCCATTTACACCTATTATATATATAAAAAAAGCGAAAAAGAAAGGTTTTCTGATTTTTTTGTGTTAACTTTGCACGCTGAAACTGTCAAGCCCCAGAATAAGTAGGATGGGAAGACAGTAAACTTGATAAAAAGAAATGTTTAGAATTAAGAAATTAGACATATTTATAGCCAAGCAATTTGGACTCCTTTTCATGGGAACCTTCTTCATCTGCCAGTTTGTGCTGATGATGCAGTTCCTGTGGCGATATATCGATGACCTCATCGGTAAGGGAATCTCTATGGACGTAATGGCGCAGTTCTTCTGGTACATGGGCTTGATGCTCGTGCCGCAAGCCCTGCCGCTCGCCATCCTGCTTTCCTCACTGATGACGTTCGGTAACCTGGGTGAAAGTTCAGAGCTCACAGCCATCAAGGCTGCCGGCATCTCGCTGATGCAGGCTTTCCGTTCGCTCATCATCATCACCGTCATCATCATGTGCGGCTCGTTCTACTTCCAAAACAACGTAGGCCCGAGTGCCAACCAGAAACTGGGACAGCTCCTGCTTTCCATGAAGCAGAAGAGTCCGGAACTGGAAATTCCAGAAGGAATCTTCTATGACGGTATTCCTAACTGCAACCTCTACGTGCAGAAGAAAGACCTGAAGACGGGTAAGCTCTACGGCATCATGATCTATCGCATGACCGACAGTTATGAAGATGCAGCCATCATCCTCGCCGACTCGGGCATGCTGCAGAGTACCGCCGAGAAAAAGCACCTCGTTTTGACGCTCAACAGCGGCGAATGGTTCGAAAACATGCAGAGCAGCGAATTCGGCAACAGCGCAGCCGTACCATACAGAAGAGAGACCTTCATCACCAAGAAGATTGTGCTCGACTTTGACGGAGGCTTCAATCTTGCAGACGCAGCCTCGCTATCCAACAATGCCAAGGCAAAGAGCCTCTCCAAGATCTTCCACGACATCGATTCCATCAACGGACAGTATGATTCCGTGGGCAGGAACTATCTCAGCGAAGCCAACGTCCGCTTCTACAGACTTGCCACGGTGGACCAGAAAGACTCGGCAAGACTTGCTAAAAAAGGACAGACGGAGAATTTCGACACCTTATATAATAGGCTTTCCAACGACAAGAAGCTGATGGCACTCAACGATGCCAAGATGACGGTGCAGCAGGAGACGAGCGACCTCGACTTCAAGGCGATGATGACCCACGACGCCGACTATATCGTAAGACTTCACGAGATAGAAGCTATCCAGAAGTTCACGCTGGCACTGGCATGCCTGATCTTCTTCTTCATCGGTGCGCCTTTGGGAGCCATCATCCGAAAGGGAGGTCTGGGATTCCCAGTAGTCATATCCGTTCTGGTGTTCATCATCTTCTACATCCTCGACAATACGGGCTACCGAATGTCACGACAGGGTTCGTGGGCCATCTGGTTCGGTAAGGGACTGGCACCAGCCGTGCTTACTCCCGTAGCCGTCTTCGTGACCTACAAGGCAACCAACGACTCTACCGTATTCAACATGGAGCTATACAAGAACTTCTTCATGAAGCTGCTGGGTCTGCGAATCAAGCGCCACATCTTCGGCAAAGAGGTAATCATCGAAGACCCGAAATACAGGGAAGATGCCGGATCGCTGGAGAAGCTGAACGGCGACATCGCTATATATAATAAGGTACACGAGCTGAAGAAGCTTCCTAACTTCATCAATGTGTTCTTCAAGTATCAGCCTGACCACGAGATAGAACGCATCAGCGAAGAACTGGAGAAAGTGATAGAGGACCTGAGCAACACCAAGAACAGGGTGATTCTGCACAATCTCAACCTCTACCCTATTCTCGCGACCAAGGCCCACACCCGACCATTCGAGCAGAAGTGGCTCAACATCGTTGCAGCCATCATCGTTCCGGTGGGCATCGTGCTGTACCTCAGAATGTGGCGTTTCAGACTCCGCCTCTATCGTGACCTGAATGTCATCAGACAGAGTAACGCCAACATCATCAGTCAGATAAACAAAATGTAACTAACAAAATAAAGTATCACAAATGGCAGACATCAAACTAAATAGCATCGAAGATGCAGTAAAGGATTTCCAGGAAGGAAAGTTTGTTATCGTAGTAGACGACGAAGACCGCGAGAACGAAGGCGACCTCATCATCGCCGCAGAGAAGATTGACGCAGAGAAGGTAAACTTCATGCTGAAGAACGCAAGAGGCGTGCTCTGCGCACCGATTACACTGAGCCGTTGCGACGAACTCGACTTGCCTCACCAGGTTTCAGACAACACCTCCATGCTCGGCACACCATTCACCGTAACCGTAGACAAGCTGGAAGGCTGTTCTACAGGTGTATCGGCACACGACCGTGCTGAGACCATCAAGGCACTTGCTGACCCTAACTCAACCCCACAGACATTCGGTCGACCTGGCCACATCAACCCACTCTACGCACAGGACAACGGCGTACTGAGAAGAAGCGGCCACACCGAGGCTGCCATCGACCTCTGCAAGATGGCAGGACTCTATCCAGCCGGTGCACTCATGGAAATCATGAACGAAGACGGCACCATGGCACGCCTGCCAGAGCTGATGAAAATGGCGAAGGAGTGGAACCTGAAGGTAATCTCCATCAAAGACATGATAGAATACCGCCTCAAGAAGGAATCACTCATCGAAGTGGGCGAAGAGGTGGATATGCCAACCGACTACGGACACTTCCGACTCATCCCATTCCGCCAGTCAAGCAACGGATTGGAGCACATGGCACTCATCAAGGGCGAATGGAAGGAAGACGAGCCAATCCTGGTTCGTGTACACTCATCATGCGCCACAGGCGACATCCTGGGCAGCAAGCGCTGCGACTGCGGACAGCAGTTGCACAAGTCAATGGAAGAGATTGAGAAAGCAGGCAAGGGAGTCATCATCTACATGCAGCAGGAAGGCAGAGGCATCGGACTGATGAACAAGATTGCCGCCTACAAGCTGCAGGAAGAAGGATACGACACCGTAGACGCCAATGTTCACCTCGGCTTCAAGCCAGATGAGCGCGACTACGGCTGCGGCGCACAGATGCTCCGCCACCTCGGCGTACATAAGATGCGCCTGCTCACCAACAACCCGGTGAAGCGTGTAGGACTGGAAGCATACGGACTCGAAATCGTAGAGAATGTAGCCATTGAAGTTGAACCTAACAAGTACAACGAGCGCTACCTCAAGACCAAAAGAGACCGCATGGGGCATACTTTGCACCTCGGATAATGTAATTTTTGTTATTATTTCGGGTCAAAACCCGAAATAATGAGCAAATTTCTTCCGAAAAAGAAATAATTTGTTTAATTTTGCACACGAATATTTAATATAAACAAAGAATTATGGCACAATTATCTGATCGTCTTAACAGATTGGCACCATCAGCAACGCTGGCGATGTCACAGAAGAGTAGTGAAATGAAAGCTCAGGGTATCGATGTAATTAACATGAGTGTAGGTGAACCAGACTTCAACACGCCTGACAATATCAAGGAGGCTGCGAAGAAGGCTATTGATGAGAACTTCTCACGTTACTCACCAGTTCCTGGTTACCCAGACTTGCGAAAGGCAATTGTAGCCAAACTGAAAAAGGAGAACGGCCTCGACTACACTATGAACGAGGTAATCGTCGGCACAGGTGGCAAGCAGTGTGTATGCAATGCAGTATTGGCACTCGTGAACCCAGGCGACGAAGTTATCATCCCAGCTCCATATTGGGTAAGCTACCCACAGATGGTGAAGTTGGCAGGTGGTACACCAGTCATCGTGAACGCAGGTTTCGACCAGGACTTCAAGATGACAGCCGAGCAGCTTGAGAACGCCATCACAGAGAAGACCAAGATGCTCATCCTCTGTTCTCCTAGCAACCCAACAGGTAGCGTATATTCAAAGGAGGAATTGGCTGCATTGGCAGACGTCCTCAAGAAGCATCCAGAAGTATTCGTGTTGGCAGACGAAATCTACGAGCACATCAACTATATCGGCAAGCACCACAGCATTGCCCAGGAGCCAGGAATGAAGGAGCAGGTAATCATCGCCAATGGTGTGTCTAAGGCATACGCCATGACAGGATGGAGAATCGGTTTCCTCGCAGGTCCGGAGTGGATCATCAAGGGCTGCAACAAACTGCAGGGTCAGTACACCAGCGGTACATGTTCAGTAAGCCAGAAGGCAGCCGAGGCAGCCTACACACTCGACCAGGGTGCCGTGGAGGAGATGCGCGTAGCCTTCGAGCGTCGCCGCAACCTGATTGTGAAGCTGGCTAAGGAAGTACCAGGACTTGAGGTCAACATGCCACAGGGCGCCTTCTATCTCTTCCCTAAGTGCAACAGCTACTTCGGCAAGAGCAACGGCGAGAAGACTATCAACAACTCAACCGACTTCGCAATGTATCTGCTGGAGGAAGCTCACGTAGCAACAGTAGGCGGTGATGCCTTCGGCGATCCAGACTGTTTCCGCATGAGCTACGCCACCAGCGACGAGAACATCGTAGAGGCCATCCGCCGCATCAAGGAAGCATTGAGCAAATTGAAATAAAAACGAGCAAACAAGTACGTTTTACCATCAATTTTGTAAAGAAATAACGAGATCTTGACTTATTTTGAGTTAATATCTCGTTAAAACTTCTTAATTAGGGTAATAGTTTCTCATTATTTATTATCTTTGCCAATGGATTTTGAGGAACCTTCTCGTACAGGTCAGCAATGGCCCCAAAGAAGCCCGAGAAATAACTAGAAAAAACGAGAAAATATTAATAATTTATTAACTAATAATTTAAAAAAAAGTAAAATTATGGCAACTACAAAACAAGCAGCCCCAGCTAAGAAGTCTGAGGGCTTTCAGGGAGTAAGAGGCGCATTCTGGATCATCGTGGTATGTGCTATCATCGCATTCACATTGTTCTTCACATGGTTCGGCAATGACATGCACTTCCAGGATCCAGGCATCCAGGATCACCCAGCAGACATTTGGGGTACTATCTACAAAGGTGGTGTTATCGTACCAGTTATCCACACATTGTTGCTCACAGTGTTGGCTATGACTATCGAGCGTTGGTTGGCTCTTAAGACAGCTACAGGTACAGGTGCACTTCCTAAGTTCGTTGCAAACATCAAGGCAGCTTTGAACGCAAACGACTTCGCAAAGGCTGAGCAGCTCTGCAACAAGCAGCGCGGTACAGTAGCTAACGTTGTTTTGGCTTCTTTGAACGCTTACAAGTCTATGGAGTCAGGTGCTAACGCATCTTTGAAGAAGGCTCAGAAGGTAGCTAAGATTCAGCAGGCTCACGAGGAGGCAACTCAGTTGGAGATGCCAACTTTGACAATGAACTTGCCTATCATCGCTACAATCGTAACTCTCGGTACATTGACAGGTCTTCTCGGTACTGTAACCGGTATGATCAAGTCATTCCAGGCCATGGGTGAAGGTGGTGGCGCTGACTCAGCAGCACTTTCTGTAGGTATTTCTGAGGCGTTGATCAACACCGCATTCGGTATTTTGACATCTTGGTGTGCTGTAGTATCTTACAACACATTTACAAACAAGGTAGATAAGTTGACATACGCACTCGACGAGGTAGGTTACTCAATTGCTCAGACATACGAAGCTAACCACGCAGAAGAGGCTTAATTTTTGCTAACCCTTTAAAATTTTATCGCTATGGGTAAAGTAAAAATTAAGAAGAGTGACGTCTGGATCGATATGACTCCTATGTCAGACGTTATGACCCTGTTGCTTACCTTCTTCATGCTCACTTCTACATTCGTAAAGAATGAGCCTGTTAAGGTTAACACACCAGGATCTGTGTCTGAGATTAAGGTGCCAGAGAACGGCGTCTTGACTATCTTGGTAAGTCCTGAAAAGGACAAGGCTGGTAAACCAACCGGCGAAGGCCAAGTATTTATGAGTATTGATAATACCGATCAGTTGGGAGCAACACTGAGCACAATGACAGGCAATTTCGGTGTGTCATTGAATCCTAAGCAGATTGAGACATTCAAGAGCGAGGGTTTGTTTGGTGTTCCAATGAGTGACATGAGCACTTATCTGACTATGAACGCAGCAAAGCGTCCACAGTATCTCCAGACTAAGGGTATTCCTCTCGACAGTATCAAGGGTGGTATGAGCGAATTCCAGCAGTGGGTAGACGCTGCTCGTAATGCTAACGAGGACATCAAGATAGCCCTCAAGGCAGATGCTTCTACACCTTATAAAACAGTGAAGAGAGTGATGAACGAACTCCAGGACATGGATGAGAGTCATTACTATATGATTACACAGTTAAAACAACAGGGGGACGAATAAATGGCAAAGAAAGAAAGCAAACAAAAGAAAATGAATGTCCGCGTAGACTTTACGCCTATGGTGGATATGCTCATGCTTCTTATCACGTTCTTCATGCTGTGTACATCTTTGAGCAAACCTCAGACAATGGAGCTGACTATGCCAAGTAATGATGACAACCAACCAGAGGACAAGAAGAACGAGGCGAAAGCTTCTGAGACTGTTACCCTCTATGTAACAGCTGATAACAAGATTTACTACGGTGCTGGTATCCCTCAATACAATGATCCTACATGGATCAAGGAAACTACATGGGGCAGCCAGGGAATCCGTAAGGTCTTGAGAGAGCACACGACAGAGAACGGTACACGTCCAGTAGAAAGAATTGCGCTCGCTGTTAAGGAGTTGAACATGGATCGTCAGAAGAATCCTAAGCAGTATCCTGATAGCATCTATCAGAAGAAACTTAGTGATTTGAAGGCAGGTAATTTGAAGGATGGCAAGATTCCGACTCTTACTATCGTCATCAAGCCTACCGACAACGCTTCTTACAAGAATATGGTTGACGCTCTCGACGAAATGCAGATTTCAAACATTGGTACTTACGTCATCGATAAGATTAACGCAGACGACGAGAAACTTCTCAAGTCTAGAAACGTTAAGATGTAAGATGAGTAACAAACAATTTTAAACAAGAAAGAAATGGCAAAAATAGATCTTTACGATCCTAAATGGGTCGATATGGTTTTCGCCGGAAAGAACAAGGAGTATGGTGCATACCAGCTCCGTAAGGGTACTTCTGGTCGAAACATCAAGTCTCTTCTGATCTTGGTCATTGCTGCAGCTCTCGTGGGTGGATTCTTGGCTTGGAAAGTTATCGAACAGAAACAGGCCGAAGAACAGCAGGCATATATGGAAGCTATGGAGTTGGCTAAACTCCAGCAGCAGGCTAAGAAGGAAGAAAAGAAGAAGGAGCCAGTGAAGCCAAAGATTGAACCTAAGAAGGAGATACCAGTGGCTCGCGAGACTCAGAAGTTTACTGCACCTGTCATCAAGAAGGATGAACTCGTAAAAGAGGAAAACCAGGTTAAGCAGATGGATAAACTGGACGATAAGGTAGCTGTAGGTGCTGAAGACAAGGAAGGTGTGAAGGACCGTACAGTGGAAGCTGTAAGAAGTGAGATTGCAGTAGCAGCCCCACCTCCACCACCAGCTCCAAAACCTGAGGTTGCTACTAAGGTCTTCGACGTCGTTGAGGAGATGCCTTCATTCCCTGGTGGACAAGGCGCCTTGATGCAGTACCTGGCTAGCAACATCAAGTACCCTGTTGTAGCACAGGAGAATGGTGTTCAGGGTCGTGTTATCGTTTCATTCGTGGTAGAGCGTGATGGTTCTATCTCTGATGTAAAGGTAGCTCGTTCCGTTGACCCTTCACTTGACCGTGAGGCACAGCGCGTCGTTAAGAGCATGCCTAAGTGGAAACCAGGTAAGCAAAACGGTTCTGCTGTACGTGTTAAGTATACTGTACCAGTTGTATTTAGATTGCAGTAATAGAATGAAAAGAACATCTTATATTTTTATAGGTATAGGATTAACAGTACTATCAATGGCTTTCTTCTCGTCTTGCGGCGAGAAGAAAGCCAAAGATGGTAGAACTGATACTCCTACTTCAGGCACAATTGAATTTGTGGCTGACGAGAGTTTGAGTCCTATCATTGACGAAGAAAGAAGTCAGTTTGAGTTCGAGTTCCCTAAAGCCAAGCTCAAACCAAAATACACAGATGAAGTCACAGGACTTCAGATGATTAAGGATTTCAAGACAGCACTTCTCTTCACTACCAGAAACCTGAAAGATAGTGAGATTGCATACTTGAAGTCGAAGAGCAATATAATTCCTGCCGTTTTCCCTATCGGCTACGATGGATTGGCGTTCATCACCAACAAGAACAACACAGATACTTGCATCACGGTGAACGACATCAAGCGTATCCTGACAGGTAAAGCTACCAAATGGAGTGATATTGTTCCTGGATCCAAGAGAGGTGACATCGAGGTTATCTTCGACAATACCCGCTCGGCTACCACCAACTTCGTTGTAGACTCCATTCTGCACGGCGAAAAGATGGGTGCGAAGATCATGGCTGCCAAGACCAGCAAGCAGGTGATTGACTTTGTAGACCAGAATCCAGGCTCTATTGGTGTTATCGGATCAAATTGGTTGAACGACCGAAGAGATTCCACAAACACAACCTTTAAGAAGAATATTCATGTGATGCGAGTATCCGTCAAGGATAAGGCTACACCTTCTAACAGTTGGCAGCCATATCAGGCATACTTGCTGGATGGAAGATATCCATTCGTAAGAACTATATACGCTATCGTGGTAGATCCTCACAAGGCTTTGCCTTGGAGTTTTGCCAACTACATCTCCAACCCTAAAGGTCAGCTCATCCTGTTCAAGACAGGATTGCTTCCATATCGTGGAGACATCACAATCAGAACAGTAAATGTGAAACGCTAAGAGGCGGAAACGCCAAAGAGCTGATACACTGAAAGTTGAAACGTAATTAAAGTAGAATTATGAAAGCAGTTAAATATTTAGTAGCAGGTTTGCTCGTCATGGGTTTGGCAGCTCCTGCAATGGCTCAGGACGTTAACTACAAGGACGCTCTTAAGCCAATAGAGACAACTTTGAAGGCCGGCAATGTAGATGCCAAGGCATTTGCCAAGACCCTCAAAGAGTACCAGAAGGAGTATAAGAAAGATCCTAAGGCGCTCGTTGCTTTGGGTAATGCACTTGTTATCAACAAAGACTACACCAATGCTTTGGCTGTAGCAGATGCTGTCATCGCTAAGTTCAAGAATTATGGTGATGCCTACATCCTGAAGGGTGACATCTACGCTATGCAGGACAATGGTGGTGAGGCAGCTACATGGTATGGTCAGTGTATGACTATGGACCCTAAGAATCCTCAGGGTTACATCAGCTACGCTAACGTATACCGCAAGATTGACCCACAGGCTTCTGCAGAGGCACTGAACAAGTTGAGAGAGGTAGATCCTAACTACCCTATCGAGGCTGAGACTGGTCACAACTACTACTCTATCGGTAACTACGAGAAGGCCTACGAGAACTTCACAAAGGCCAATCTCAATACCATGGAAGAGTACATCTACTACGAGTATTGCTTCACAGCATACGTATTGGACAAGAAGGAAGATGCTCTCAAGTTGTGCAAGCAGGGTATCCAGAAGTATCCTAAGGATACAGCATTCCAGATTCTGGCTATGCGTGCTGCAGTAGATACTCAGCAGTTTGAGGACGCTCTCAACTATGCCAACGCTGTGATGAACAACGCTGACATCAAGAAGAACTCTAGTATCTATGCATACTATGGTTTGGCTCTGGCTGGCAACAAGCAGTATGAACAGGCTTTAGCACAGTATAACAAGGCATTGGAGATTAACAAGGAAGACTTCAAGCCATACCAGTATATCTCTGAAACCTACAAGCAGATGGGCGAAGAGGATAAGGCTATTGAGTACGCTCAGCTTTACATGGACAAGAACCCTAATGTTGCTCCATCAGACTACGTGAAGATGGCAGAGATTTACAATGCAAAGGCACAGAAGGGTGGCGACGCTAAGGCTGCTAACGTAGACAAGGCAATCGCTGTATATAACTCATTCGCAGCTAAGTATCCACAGTTAAAGGCATACGCTGATTTGCAGGCTGCAAACATCGCATTCCAGAATGAGTTGGACGACAAGGCTCTTGAGAACTACCAGAAGGTTATCACCGAGGTAGAGAACAAGCAGTATGATGAGGATGAGAAGGGCTATCTGATGCAGGCATACAAGAACGCCGGTTACATCTACTGGAGTTCTAAGAACGACTTGGAGACAGCTAAGCCATACTTCGAGAAGTTGATTCGTCTCGATCCTAACAATGCTCTTGCCAAGAAGGCTTTGGGCTTGGAGGAAGAGACAGCTAAGTAATGAGGTTGCTTTTTCGAAAGCGACATCAATATAATGAAATCAAGTAATAAGCAAATTTGGGCGGTGAAGATTCATTTCTTCACCGCTTTTTTATGGTCATAACTTGTCTATTTTTTGCAAGCTTAAACAAGCCCAAATTTTGCAGGCACAAACATACCTAGTTTTCTATAGGCTTAAACATGCCTATATTTTCCCTTAAGGGAAAATATTTGTTCCCTTAAGTGAAACTGTATGTTCCCTTAAGGAAACATATTCCTACTGTTTTCCACAAAAAGAAAAGAGCGACTCCCCGGAAGGAACCGCTCTCAATGTTTTATGTAACTAAAAGTATCTATCCTTATAATTAAGGAAGACTGATTGCCTCGTTAGGGCAAACATCTGCGCAAGTACCACACTCTGTGCAGAGGTCTGGGTTGATAGAATACTTCTCGCCCTCAGAAATAGCGCCTGATGGGCACTCATCGATACATGTACCGCATGCGATACAATCGTCACCAATTACGTATGCCATAATTCTTAATGTTTTTATAATGTTAATAATATTGTTTCTACCTACTTTTGATGGTGCAAAGATAATAATTATTTTTGGAATACCTACATTTAGGTATGCTTTTTTTTAGTTTTTTGCTCAATTTATACATTATCGAAATAAAATACTAAACAATAAGATGCAAATACTCACGTTTATATTATATGAATAAGAAACTTATAGCAATATGGATAGGCATCATCATCGCTATACAGGCGATGGCTCAGGAAAGGACGGTGGAGAACCGCCCTTATACCGACCTGCGTCCATTCCACTTCGGCGTGGTGGTGGGTACCCACTTTCAGGATATTGAATTTCAGAATATAGGTCCAATTACCTATACCGATAACGACGGTGTAGAGCAGCATTCTACGGTCACTGTAGACCAGGATAAGTACGACCTGGGCTTCACTGTCGGCGTATTGGGAGAATTCCGCCTCAACAAGAGCTTCCAGTTCCGTGTAGCCCCAGCCATGTACTTCGGAACCCGCCATCTCACCTTCCATAATCTCACAGAGAAAGATGGACAGGAGAAGCCTACAGAACAGCGCCAGGAGATGAAGACAGCCTATATAGCCAGTGCCTTCGACCTTATCTTTGCCGCAGAACGCTTCAACAACCATCGTCCTTACGTGATGGCAGGTATCACCCCGATGATGAATCTGAGCGGAAATACTTCCGGTTTCATCAAACTGAAGAAATCAGAAGTGTTTCTCGAACTGGGTCTAGGATGTGATTTCTATCTGCCCTACTTCAAACTGCGCCCTGAGCTCAAGTTTATGTATGGCATCACAGATACCTTCGACAGCAACCAGGTAAAAAACGTCCGAGACGACAGCAAGAAGCCTTATGCCCTTGCCGCCAAAGCTGCACACAGCAAAATCATTGCCCTGACCTTCTATTTCGAATAAGAATAGGAATAGATTTTAAACAAGAAGATAAAACAAAAGAGCTTGACTCCTGCAACGGAGAGTCAAGCTCTTATGTTTTATCATAACCAAATCATCTTATTCCACAATCTCCCAAGCAAAGACACAGCCATTCTTCATTCCGGCATCAGCACCCTGGAAATCAGCAGAATATGGACTTCCATCCTTAGGATGCTTGCCCACATATCGCTGAGTCTTCAAGGAAAGCAGCATACAATGGTTATAAAGCATATCCTGCCATACAAACTCTTCAGCCTTGCCTGCATCTGCGGTCAGTCGGACATCTCCCGACAGTCCGGCTCCTGCAATATAGACATATCGTCCGTCAGCCGTCTTCAATGCCACCTTACCCTGACCTCTAGCTTCCACAACAAACTTCACCTGATTGCTCATATCCTTTTTGTTCCATGAGTTGTGCATCACTCCGTGTCGGGTAGCATTCATCAAATTGCCATCGGCAAGATTAAAGAAACGGACAGTCTTTCCGATAGGCAAATTGGCAGTTCTGTCTGCCATTGGCTCATCCACCTTGAAATCATCAAAATCAGCAACACCGCCATTCACATCCTTCTTGTTGAAGGCATAAAGTGCCACACGAACACCCTGGAAGGTCTTCAACTGATAAGGCGAAATCATCTGCCCGCCGATATTTTCCCAGTTCTTGCCATCCAGAGAATAGGAATATTGCAACTGGCTCTTATCGTAATCACCCCAAAGGCGAAGCCAAACCACCCTTTTATCCAATGGTTTAACCACCTCCTTGTTGGTATTCTGATCATAGCATCTCAATGCCAAGCCCTTATCCGTCTTCACCACGCCCAGGGAAGCGTATGGCATGTTGATGGCACCGAGACCAGCCTCATCACCAGCTTTCAGCTTAGAAGCATCCAGTTTCACCGATGTATAAGACACAGGACCTATCGCACGCTGGGTAAGTGAGTTCTTTGCCCAAAGCAACTGCTTGGCAGGCATGGAATGAAGGCGAAGCCAGCCTTTGCGCTCCCTGTTGAGCGACCACATCTTATCATTCGGGTTATGGTTCCACTGCCATATAGGCTTAAAGGTCTTGCCTGAGAAATCATCACAGCGGTCGTATGTTGCCACAGGAGTCTTTATCACATCATTTGGCTTGAACCATGTACGAGGTGAGCGACCCAGGTTCTTCTCCAAGCCGAAGTAAGGCCAGCCATCCACCCATGTGACAGGCGAAAGGCATACCGTTCTACCCACGGCATTGAAATCCTGCATCGATACGCCCCACCATTTACCATCGGGAGCCTGCACGATGCCACCTTGATGGATGGTTGAACAAATCAAGGTTTCATCAGAAGGTTTATTGTTTTTAAACTTAAATCCATCCTCTGGCACAGGGCGACCTAAGCCGACATTATTGACCGTCCAAGCAGCCGAATAGCCAAACGACTCTCGCTCGCTGATGACACAAGTCTCGTAAGGTCCCCAGATACTCTTGCTTCGAGCACATTGCATTCGTCCCATCGGTGAATAATCGGCAGAGAGAATATAATACATGCCATTGATTTTGTAGATATGGTGCCCCTCTCCCATTGCATTACCCTCTGGGATAACCACCTTGCTGGAGCCTTCCACAGGTCCACTCAAGTCTGGTTTCAACTCGGTTACAGTAACGTTGCCATACTTATGGATAGCATATATCTTGCCATCGTCATCGAAGAGCACTGAGAGGTCGTAGATGTCGCCCTTGATCTGATGATGTTTCCAAGGTCCCTTGGCACTATCCGAGATATACACCTGCAAACCATGTCCATTGATATTGGAGAAGATATAGAACTTGCCATTATGATAACGGATGGCAGGAGCCCAGATACCCTGACCGTATGCCTCCTTGCCATTGCGGAGATTGAAATCATCGGAATCATCAAAGCGGTCGAAACAATAAGAGGAGAATTCCCAGTTAACCAAATCCTTGGAATGAAGTACCACCAAGCCTGGTACACTATGCATCGTGGTACCCGCCAGATAATAATCCTCACCCACTCTGATAATATCTGGGTCAGAGAACTCATCATAGAAGAGAGGATTAGTATAAGTTCCATTTCCATTGTCTGCCGACCAAGTCATTCTACCTGGTTGCTGTTGAGTCACCAGCTTCTTCTGGGCAGATACCTGACCATTCTGAGCAGAAGCCGAGATAGAGCCAGCGCATAGGGCTAGGCTAAAAGTTGCAATTAATAGTTTGTTCATTCTTTATGAAGTTTATGATTATATAAAAGTTGCCACAAAATTACGAAAGAAACTAAACACAAAGGTGGATTTATCGTAATATTATGGCAACTATTTGAGATTTTACTTAATTTGATAAGATTTTCCTGCTTCTGTATCCAAATCATACTCGAAAACTTGTGGGATATGAGCCTTCACGCCTTCATCCACACGATGCTGTTCCATCGGTTGCTTGATGACAGCGGCTTGGAGCAAAGGGTTCGTACAAGTGCCCTCAGCCTTTCTCAATCCCTTCCCTTTCAGAGGAACATAAGAACGGATACGTAGGGTTCCGCCTATGGAGGAATGGATCTTAGCCGAAACCAGTTGCTTGTCCTGCCACTTCATGTCAACCACAAATCCACCACGAGCACAAAGCCCCTTTACCTCGCCATCTGCCCATACATCAGGCAAGGCTGGCAAGAGATGCACGGCTCCATCATGACTTTGCAAGAGCATCTCTGCGATACCGGCAGTAACACCAAAGTTGCCGTCTATCTGGAATGGTGGATGGGCATCGAAGAGATTCGGATAGGTTCTGCCATCAGGATACTCCTTTGCCTGCGCATCAGATGGCAACAGACGAAGCATATTACTGATGATTCTGAAAGCATGATTGCCATCGAGCATGCGTGCCCAGAAGTTCGTCTTCCAACCCAGACTCCAGCCCGTAGCCTGGTCGCCACGATGCTTCAGAGTGGTGGCTGCGGCATGGAACAGTTCCGGATGAGAGAAAGGAGAAATCTGGTTAGATGGATACAAACCATAGAGATGGGAGATGTGGCGATGTTCATTCTTAGGGTCATCGGCATCTATCAACCATTCTTGCAGTTGTCCATACTTGCCTATCTGCATCGGAGGAATCTGCGAGAGCAATGTCTTCATCTGTCCACGCTCAGCCTCATCCAATCCCAATACCTCAGAAGCATGGATTGCATTGCTCAGTGCATCAAAAGCTATCTGGTTATCCATGGTGCAACCAGCGGTCACGGATGTCTTCTTTCCCGCTGGTCCTTGTTCCGGACTCACGGAAGGCACAGTTACCTTCCACTGTGTGCCAGGCAACGGCTGCATATAGTCGAGATAGAATTCCGCTGCTCCCTTGAGCACAGGATACCACTGGCGCAAGAATGCCTTGTCGCCCGTATAGAGATAATGCTGCCACAGATGGGTGGAGAGCCATGCGCCGCCATTCGGGAACATACCCCAGAAAGCTCCATCCACCGGACCGGCGATGCGCCAGATGTCCGTGTTGTGGTGAGCCATCCATCCACGGCAACCATACATCTCACTTGCCGTCTTGGCACCCGTCTCGCTCAAATCCTTGACCAGGGAAAACAGAGGCTCGGCATTCTGGCTCAGATTGGTTACCTCAGCTGGCCAATAATTCATCTCGGTATTGATGTTGATGGTATACTTGCTGTCCCAAGGTGCATTCTTGTTGTCGTTCCATACACCTTGCAGATTGGCAGCCTGTCCTCCTGGCTGTGAGGAAGAGATGAGCAGATAACGTCCATAATTGAACATCAATGCCACCATCGCCATATCCTTGCTGCCCGTAAACTGATCCAGTCGTTGATCGGTAGGCAACTGGGCATTGGCATCAGCAGGGAGACTCAACTTCACGGTGTTAAACTGCTTCTGATAAGCCTCCACATGACGTTTCTCCAACTGAGCAAAGCCCATGGCACTTACCTTATTGATATAAGAAGCATTGCGCTGTGCGGCATTGCCCGACACATCATGATAGTTGACAAAGTTGGTAGCGGCACTCACGATGATGGTAGCCTCGGTGCCATCCGTCTTCACATCAGCAACGCATTCGGCAGCAAGAGCCGCCTTGATACCCTCCTGGTCTTGTCCTTTAACTCTCAGCACAATACCATGAGGCGTCTTCTGAACCTGATGTTTAAAAGGCGAGTCTAGGGTTACATCAAACTTTAAGGCACCTTTCTTGCTTGCCTTAATATGGCAAACAATGACTCCATCTGCCAATGAAGCAAAAGTTGTGCGAGTATATCTCACATCATCAAGGACAAAAGAGGTGGTGGTAATCGCCCTCTTCAAGTCTAACTCGCGCACAAAATGCTCCGCCTTTCCCTGATTCTGCATCTTGACATGCAGATTTGCCATCGGCAGGAAGCGCATACCGTGAGGCCCCACCACGAAATCCTTGTTGATGATGTCGGAAGCCTCATTTTCCCTACCATTGAATATCAATTCCCTGACTTTAGGGAGGGAAGCCAACGACTTCTGGCTATTGTTGTCATGAGGGCCGCCACTCCAGAAGGTTTCCTCCGTAAGCTGGATGTTCTCATCCTGGATGCCTCCATACACCATGCCGCCTAAGTGGGAATTACCTATTGGCAATGCCTCCAGCCAGTGTTTGGCTGGGGCATTGTACCAAAGGCGGCAAGCATTATCGGTCACGGTCTTCTTGGCCATCATCTGCATAGGAAGAGCCATGGCCAAGACCATAGAACCTAATATGATTTGTTTTCTGTTCATACGTTTATCGTTTGATTTTTTATTGCCAGTTGTTTAATAACCTATGCAAAGGTACAACTATTTTTTGGAATATCCAAAACAATCAATATCTACATAGCCCCCAGCACTCTTGGTGGCATAGTTGTAGATGGCGAAACGAGTACCCATAAACAGACGGCGATAGTCAAAATTCATTCTGAAATTCCTGATTGCCTCCGTCCAGTTCTTTCCATCCAAGCTATAAGAGAGGGTGGCAAGATCTTTATGATCACGGAAGTCGCAACTGATCTTCAGATAGATGGTCTTGGATTTCAAAGCCTGGCGATATACTTCCTCATGCTTCACATCTGTAACCATTTTCTGCTCATCGCTCAACACAGAATTGTCCTTGCTTCCAAGCACAAACCATTTCTTGCCCTCCCTGGCAACTGAGAGCAAGGCAGCATCACCCTGGAATGCAGCAAAGCCTGCCACATCGCCATCCTTCATCTGGCTCACGTCCATTTTTACCACCGCCTCGCAGGTAGGTCCTTCCATGCGGGTAGTCAAGGTGTTTGGAGCCATGAAGAGATTCTGCGCCGTGCGTGATGTCTTCAGGCGGAGATAGCCCTTGCGTTCGGTGAGCGACCAAGCCTCATCCACAGGATTATGGTTCCACTGCCACTGCAAGTCAAGCTTGTCCTTGGCAAAATCATCACTATGCACGATGGTCTTGTCGTTGTATCCCATTACAGGCTTGCTCATCTTGAGAGGCACATTGCCCTTCTCATCTCCCAAGATAGGCCATCCGTCCTTCCAGGTACAAGGCTCCAAGGTAGGCACTCTGCCCACACCGCCACGGTCTTGGAAGATAAAGCCATACCATTTGCCGTCAGGTGCATCCACGATGGTGCCCTGTCCTACTCCACCGAAGCCGGCAAACTCGGTCTCCAGGATAACCTTCTTCTCGTATGGTCCATAGATATGGTCTGCACGATAGCAAACCTCACGACGCGGATGTCCCTTGATAAAACCCGAAATCATCAGGAGATAATACTTGCCGTCATGCTTGATCATGCGAGAGCCCTCCAACAAACCCGTCTCCTCGGCATCACGCTCAAAGAGCTTGCGCTGGCTGCCTGGCACCACATCAGTAAGGTCAGCATTCAGCTGCACGATGTCGCCTGTTCCAAACACCACGTATGCCTTGTCATCATCATCGAAGAAGAGAGAGGCATCATGGAAATGGCGCAGACGGCTGTGGATGGTCCACTTGCCCTCAGCACTATCCGCCGTGCAGATATAAGTTTCTCCCCCAGGGTTGTCATTGGGAGCAAAGAGCGCATAAAACTTTCCTCTGTGATATTTCAGCGAGGTAGCCCATTGTCCTCTGCCATACACAGTTCCCTCCTTCATATCATATTTAGGAGAATCCGTCAATTTAGGGAAGATATAGTTCACCGTCTCCCAGTTCACCAGATCCTTGGATCGCATGATAGGGGCACCTGGCATCAGATGCATCGTGGTGCTGACCATATAGAAGTTGTCGCCCACACGAATCACGTCTGGATCGGGCACATCTGCCCACAACACAGGGTTCTGGAAGTTCTTCTCAAACTTCCACCAGTCGAAATTGAAGAGTTTGCTTCCCTTCAATCCCTTGAACACGAAGTATATATCATGCTTTCCTGTCACTTTCTTTAGCATTTGTGCCGAGAAAGTCTTCCACTTTTCCCAGCCACCAGTCTTGCTGACATCTATCTTTGCCACCAGTTCACCATCCTTTTTATCAAGATGAACCTCCAATGAACCTCCAAGCGAAGAGCACGCAGCAGAGATGGCAAATGCATCCGGACTCTCATTTCCGAAATCCACCTCGCGCACCTTGATATAATCACCTGTATGGATTTCTGAGATATAAACACCCGTCTCGTCGGTCTGCTCCGACTTCACTCCCTTAGAGAAAGCGATGGTTTCAGCCTCCTGACGCTTGTAAGGATTGAGGGTTGCGATAGGAGCCACTCCTTCCTGAGTATGGTGGATAATTGGGAATGTGCCGTCGGCATTATATTTGAATTCTTCCACAGCCACACTGCGTCCGAATCCGCCACCCAGTTTACCCGTATGATAGAAGAAATAAGACTTGCCCTTGAAGTCGGTAACACCGCAATGGTTAGTAAAGGAACCCGTATCTTCCAATGGCATGATTTCGCCCATATACTTCCATGGTCCGAAAGGCTTCTTGCTCATGGAATAAGCGATATGCTCAGGCACTCCACCTGCAGCATAAAGCATATAATAGTTCTTGCCACGCTTCATGAACCAAGGTCCCTCTGTGTAGCAATCTTTATATTTTCGGGTAGAATCACGCTTCTCCACGTCAGGCGAACCGAATCCCTCCTCAGTCATCACGATTCTGCCCACTTCACGCTTTTTATCAACAGCTGCCTTAGCATCTATACCACCCTTAAAGCTGATCATATCTTCATTCAGTTTGGCATAGTAAAGATGCGGATTACCCCAATAGAGATAAGCCTGACCATCCTCATCCATCCAGACGGTAGGGTCGATATTGTCCCAACTTCCATTATCGAAAAGCGGTTTGCCCAGCGCATCCTTGAACGGACCGGTAGGAGAATCAGCCACAGCTACGCCGATAGCCATTCCGCCCGTCAGTTTAGAGTGCGCACAGATATACCAGTAATACTTACCATTACGTTCGATAGTCTGTGCTGCCCAGGCACGGTCGTCAGCCCAGGAAAAAGAACTGAGGTCGAGCGGAGAACCATGGTCTGTCCAGTTCACCATATCCTTGGTGGAATACACACGCCATTCGTTCATCCAGAAGAAGTCAGCCTTATCTTCATCATGACCGGTATATACATAGAGACGGTCTCCGACAACCAGAGGTGCCGGGTCGGTAGTTAACTGTGTTTGCACGATAGGATTCTGCGCATTCATCGTTGCGCTCATACTCATACACAAAGCCGAAGCTAGCAAAAACTTATTGTTCATTGTTTATCTAAAATTATTAGTTTCTATTTTTGAGTGCAAAGATAGCAATAAAACAGACATTTTACTTTGCTATACGTTTCAAATACTTTGGCAAATCAACCATAGTGTAAGAAAAAAAACGGTGCATCTCAAAAAGAAACACACCGTTTTACATCTTTACCTACAAGTTTTGCCCGAAATAGCTGTATCTGTTGTAGTCTGGATTAACATTCACTTTACCTGCATATTACCAAATTAATCATACATCAAAAAATCTAAATTTATAAATTTTCGGATTTTAGGATATAAAATCATCGACCACTTGTGCATAAAAAGAGGTTGAGCATCAAAATACTCAAGCAACATATTAATTTCCGGATTATTCTGCTTATAACATATTGACACCGAATCTCCCTCCTCTGGTTCCCTACCATACTTGTGTTCCCATGCCCCATAACGAGACACACCTTTATATTCCTTCCCCTTAATGCTAAAAGAATAATTTATATAATGATTACCTTTACCCGTATGAACGTCATAGACAACTCCTTGAACCAAGGAGCATTCCTTTTTAAGTTCCTCTCGAGCATATTCATCACGATAGAACGAAGGCGAATCATATAAAAACAGTATAACCACATCAATCAAAAGAAGTAACAACGCACGCCACAAAACAGACAACCAATAACAAAACCTTTTATACAACTTTACAACAATTTTTCTCATAATAACATTTCGCTTGTACTAGATTGACTACTTTTGTTCATTTAATAAATAGATTCTTCTTACCAACATATTTATACTAAACTTTGGTTCATAATATAAAAGATCAAGCGGCATATGAATATCAGGATTATTTTTTTTGTAACATACCAATACAGAGTCTCCATCGTCAGGAAACCCTCCATGCTTACTTACCCAACCATAATAGGAAGATTCACCTTTATACTCTTTTCCTGCAATTACAAAAGAATAATAAAAAGTTCTATACTTATTGTTAACACCATAGATATATCCCCTTATTATTAAATGTTCCTTTTTAAGTTCATCTCTATTAATCTCAGCTTGATACATAGCAGGAAAATCCATTACAAACCGAATTACCCAAATAAGTACAACAGTCAATAGCAAACGCCAAAGCATTGACAAAACAAGATGTTTTGTATTAAGGATTTTTTCAAAATTTTCATTCATAACATTATTCTTTATTTTTTCACATCAGTATATACATCGTAAGCAACTTCTAAACAGCTGTATGTTAGCTATTTGCGGTATATTTGCGAAGAGTGAAGAGTGTTTTTAAAATATATATCAAAACGAGGGTACTCCTTGCCGAAGCACCCTCGTTAACAGGATTTTGTATGAATTCTTATTTTTTACTTTTGAATCTTCTTCTTACCGTTGCTTACCACAACGCCCTTGTAGTTCTTGCCTACTCGCTTGCCAGCAACATCATAGGTTGCCTGAGCTGAAGAAGACTGGGCGTTCTGAATCTCATTGATGCCAGTTGTGCCACCGAAATCGAGGTCGATAGAACGAGATGCAGCAGTAGAAAGAGCCGTAGATGGAACAGAGATGTATGCTCGGAAGGCATCAATGCTAGCTTTGTCGCTTGCATGTACAAACTTGCCCTCGCTTGCACTGAATCCATAAACCTCCATACCATCTTTCTTGACTGACGTCTCTGCCTGAAGCGTACCAACGAAAGAATAGCCTCCAGATACAGATGTCTTAGCCTCAGCAGGAGCATCAGCGATGTCCTTGGTTGCAGCAATTTCCTCCAAGAGCTTGCCATCAGCGGATGGTATCAAGAGGTATGGCTTGTAAGCCTCGATTGCAGCAACTGGGGTAAAGGTTGCCTTAGAACCACTAACTGCAGACAAGGTATAAGCCTTACCTACGTTTGCCAGTTCCTCTGCCGTCAAAGCAAAAGGCAAGCAAACGGTACATGGCTGATTCATGGTGAAATTACGGTCGTAAGAGACATTAGAGCCCTTGGATGCTGCGATAGCGAAAGGAGACTCTGTGTTGACAGCCTGATACTCACCGATGAAGTCGATGGAGGTGACATTCTGAACGCCCAAACCTTCCCAAGAATTCTTCAGCGATGTGCATCTATCTAGACTAAATGGCATCAAAGTTTCGTCTCCCGTCATGGTTATCGTTACCGTTTTGTCGTTATCAGCCAAAGCACGGAATTGTTTATTCTTGTTGCTATCAAAATTATTTATATTTACTCGGAGAACGCTATAACCATTCAGATTAATATAGCCATTAATCTCTTTGTTATCAGTAGAATATCCAAACAAAACACCACTACTCCATTCAGATTTGCCAAAGTTGTTAGAAATTCCATTGGTTATTGCCTCTGCACCACTATCTGTAGTTTTATACCACTGGAATGGAGTATTAACATCAGAGTTTTCATCCAAGGTTGTGGTAACGGTCAGAGTCTCAATGTCATCAGTCTCAAGGGTGACGTCAGAAGGCAAAATGGTAAGAGAACCGCTTTCTCCCTGACCTGCAATCGAAATACGAGCAATATCATCAAGAGTTTTACCTTCCAAATCCAATGTTGAAAGATCTATATCCACATTAGTATCAGTGGCCTCCATGGTCAGTATTTTGCTTTTATTAGCTGCCAAATCTGTATAAAAAATCAATCGATATTTACCAGAAGGAGCGTCTATCTTTAATTTAAGATGCTTGTACTTGCTTGCCTTACCTTGCAAGTTGTCAAACATCGTTACCAGGTTACCATATTGAGCTTTCCACTCAAACAGACCTGTAGCTGCATCATAAACAACATTATTAGTAGATACACTAGCCATGCTGCTCTTCATTGTAGAAATCTTAGCAGATGCCCCCCCACAGAAAAGCATAAGGGCAGCACATACAGAAAGTATTATTTTTTTCATAATCTATTCTATTCTTTATTAATAATCTCAATAAACAAATAACCTATTATCTACTTACCTGACATAAGCCTATCCTAGCGCACCATCATAATAAGTATCATCCTCTGGAAAATACTCCTGATCCTCATTAGGATTGGAGACTGCCAACAATGAACACTGAAGTTGCATTTCATGCACTTCAATTTCTGGTTTAAAATACTTTTTCTTCATAATCTTAAGTTTTTAAAATTAAAATTGTTTATATGTTATATTTTATACGTCTATATTGCTAGACTTCAAATTCTGCTTAAACATTCGTTTCTGTTTCGGCTGCAAATTTACTGCAAAAAGAGAAACAAGGCTTTGGTATATGTTCCCAAAACCTTGTTTCATGTTCCAATACTCTTTCAAAGTCCTCAGAAAAGCATGTTTAAGACATTTCACCTACAAGTTTTGCCCGAAATAGCTGTATCTGTTGTTGTCTGGATTGATAACCACTTGCTCCAAGACAATCTCAGGGTCTATCATCACGACACGAATCGTGTGCTTGCCAGCCTTGACGGCGGACGAAGAAGTGGCAACTAGCCAGCGCTGGTTATCAAACACCTCGTCTCTTCGCAACTGCTTCTTCCCTTTCCACCAACCATTCAAAACCAGTTTAGGCTGCTCAGGCAATGGTTTCAACACCTTGGACACAGCGAGGTTCTGAGGAGTGTACTCGGCAAAGGTATCCACAAATCCTGCGCGAGCATCCACAATCTGCAAGGGCTGGTCGTCTATCTGAACGCCGATGCGGAGACCACGAGCTGGATAGACATCCTGGGTTGGCAGAATGCCGAGGGCGATGGAAAGCTGCTGCATATCGGAAGAAAGCTCGAAATCGTATTCCAGTGATGCACCCTTGCCATCCGGCTCACTTGCTGCCATCACAGGGTCGATGCCCATGCATCCCTTACCTCTGCCCAAGTCTGGCAAGAATATCCACTTGGCATTCTTTCCTTCCTTGATTCGGCTGTACTGATAGGCTGGAATGCCAATCTCCGTGGTGGAAACAGGTACATTTAATGGATGCTCTATCTTCATGCCCAAGGTCATCGGGTTGCGATTCTTGTCAGGGATAGACCATTGGGTATAGCCGATGTGATTATCCATCATCATGCCTTTCCACTTGCCTCCTGCCAACACATTATTATAATAGTCGCTCAACTGCTGGTCTTTCTTCATCAAGACCTCCACACCGAGGCTGTCGCCCATGGTGGCATGATTGTATATTTCTGCCACACCAGCACTAGCCACCACTGGATAATAAACCAACTGGTAGAAAGCATCCTGCTTCTCCTTAGGCATCTGCTTGCGCAACAGCTCAGCTCTTTCCACCAGCGACTGCCAACGCTGTGACATCACCAGCATCTCATGCTCATTAAACAAGCCTGGCACCTGAGCCTCAGGCTTTCTCAAGAGATTATACTTGCTGTATTTGGCTATCAAGTCGGCTGTTTCCTTGGCATATTCCTCGCCGAAGATGCTTGCCGAGAAGCGTTCCAGCCAAGGTAGTTCGTCACCAGGTTTCACCGCATCTGGGTTCCATGCATAATCCATGATGAAGTCGATAGGCACCTCCTTTGGCTTCAAGTCACCCACGTTGATGATCCAGATGCGGTCGATGCCGCTGGCGTATGCCTCATGCAGCTGCTCACGGAGCTTCGGGATGGTTGTGGTGTTCACCCAGCGATCGTTCCAAGGACCACCATTCATGTCGATGTGATAATACAAGCCCAGTCCACCCTTGCGCTTGCGCTCTGCAGCAGTACCCTTGCGGCGGATATAGCCCCAGTTGTTGTCGCAGAAGAGCAGGGTTACGTCATCAGGAACGGTGAATCCCGCATCATAGTATCGCTGCACCTCGGTAAAAATAGCCCAGAGCTGCGGCACAGAGCTTGCCGGCTTGCCATAGCAATCCTTGATGATGCGACGCTGAGCCTCAATCACCTTTCCTAATGTCTTGATGTTGTCCTCGTCCTTGCCGTTGCCCATCGCCACATCGCCATCACCTCGCATACCGATGGTAATGATGTTCTCATACTTGCTGTTGCGCTTCAAGCCATCAGAGAAGAACTTCTCGATGCGCTCAGGGTTCTGTGCATAATCCCATGGACCCACCTCAGCCTTGCGATGCACATACTCCTTATGTGCCCTCATCATCGGCTCATGGTGGGAGGTACCCATCACGATGCCCATGTCATCCGCCAACTGTGGCGACTTGGGGTCATCCTCGTTAAAGCGTGAGCCCCACATCGCCGGCCAGAAGTAATTGGCTTTCAGGCGGAGCAACAGTTCGAAGATATGGCTGTAAGCCTTGGAGTTGATGCCGCCAAACTGGTTGCCGCACCATCCGCCAAAAGATGGCCACTCGTCATTGATAAAGATGCCACGGTATTTCACCTTGGGTTCTCCATCTGTATAAGTACCAGGCAAGACATAAAGCTGGTCATGATGCTGGATAGGCGCATCAGCCATCCAATACCAAGGCGACACACCTATCTGGCGAGACAACTCATAGATACCATAGATGGTACCACGCTTGTCGGAACCGAGAATCACCAGTTGTCCCTTGTCTGTGAAAATGAGATATTGCTCCCATTTGCCCTTCAACTGCTTGGATTGCTTGGGATATTTCTTGGCGATTTCGCTTTTTCCTACTGTAGCCACCACGACGGGAGCATACTCACTGCCCGTCACGCTACGCAAGTCATGGCGCAAGTTAGCGACAGCCATCTTCACTCCCTTCCAGTCGGAAGGACTATAACGGATGGTATCCTTCGTGCCCGTCAAGAGAATGGCATTTTCAGCTGAAGCCTTGTCAAACTTTACAAACTGTGGAGCTGCATCCACGGCGGAGATTACTCCCAGCAGCATACCTGCCAACAAGATATATTTCTTCATAAAATCAATTGTTTATTCTTTGTTATTGTCTATTTTATTGTTTTGCGCTGCAAAAGTAGCAAAAAAAAGGGTAGAAGAGCGCCCTCACCTCACGTAAGGACTCTCTAGCATTCCTAGATGAGTAGGTTTATACCCGCCAAGATTGATGAGTATTTTCTCAAATACAATACCAGGCTGCATAGGACGAAGCCTCAAGGTATGTTCTGCCTTCCCCGTGTTTTCTACAGCCATCCTCACCTTCTTCTCGATGATGCGCGATGCGGCTGTAGGATACATCAAGTCGTACTTATGCTCCCAGTTCAGATTCTGATTCAGCCCTACAATCTCTTCCTTGCCACCATCCAGCGACACTGCCACATAATGACCGCCCAGCACAAAGGGCATCACTGCATCGGTAACAAGATGTACATCCACCGAATCCATATCTGTCTTAAATCTCATCTTATAGGTAAGATACGCTCCTGCTGTTGGCTGGGTATATGGGAAGAGAGCTATACCCGACTTCGTTCGTCCTAAACCAGGGATGAGTCTCCACTGCGACTTGTCAGATTCAGCAGGTTTCAGTGAGAAGAGATGCTCTGCCTCCATCACCACCATGCCGCCATCTTGCTCGAACACGTAGCCTGTACCAGGCTGCGTAACGGCAAAAGGGGTACTCTGCTGAATGCGATATACCATAGGCATAACTTGATGCTGCGGGGCATGCCAGTTTTGATAGCCGATATGCACTTGATCCATCATGTGATTCCACTTGCCATTGGCGATATGGTGATTATAATTGTCGCAGAGCAAGGAGTCTCTCTTGTAACATTCCTCCACCCTATCTGCCCATGTATTAGCCTCAATACGTCCCTCACGATAGAGTTGCTTGTTCGTCGCCAAAGAGTAATACATATCATAAAGATTTGCCATGCCCTGTATAGGGAAGAGAACCAACTCTTGATAGGCATCTTTCGCAGTCTCATCCAGGGTGATATACTGACGCAGGGCTCGTGCCTCCAAGGCCAGGAATTCATCCCGTACGCCCTTAAACTCTCCCGTCTGCAAATTGTATGTCTTGTCATCCAGCAATTCGGCTTGCACCCTAGACGCATATCTTCCATAGCTCATCAAGAGACGAGCAGCCTCTTTCGCCTCTTTATCACCAAACTGCTGGGCACAGAATCCCTGTGCATATTGCTCCAGGTTGCTGGCATCGAAGGCATCGGGATTCCATGCCATGTTCATAAAAAAGTCGATGGCAAACTCATGGGGCTTGATATCACCGACATTGAGCATCCAGAGTTTATCCACACCATGTTGATAAGTGGCTTGCAACTGCTCCCACATCTCGGCAATATGCGACATGGTGAGCCACTTGCTGGCTCTCGGCGCACCATAATAGCCCACGTGATAATACATACCATAGCCGCCCTTGTGGAAATTTTTCTTTCTATCAGGAAGTCGGCGCACATGACCGAAATTGTCATCGCAAAGCATCACGATGACATCATCGGGCACCTTGAGTCCCTGGTCATAATAATCGAGCACCTCACTGTAGAGTGTCCAGACCTGTGGGGTCTCGGCGGCTAGTTTCCTGGTGACATCAGCAATGATTTTTCGCTGTTCCGAAATGATTTGTTCCATCAGCCGGAAGTTAGCCTCTCTACTACCTGCATCGGTCATCGGACGGTCTTCGTCACCTCTCATACCGATGGTCACGAGCTTGTCGTAACCCTTGCTATTCTCGATTCCCTCTCGGAAGAAACGCTTGATGGCATTCTTATTGGTCAACCAGTTCCATTCACCATTGCCATAGTTCTTCTTATGTCGAATCCACTCTTGCTGCGAGCGTTGCATCGGCTCATGATGCGAGGTACCCATCACGATGCCATATTCATCAGCCAGTCGGGCATTCTCCGGATCATCCTCATTGAAGCAGTTGCCCTCATACAGTCCGTTCTCATCCTTCAGGATAGGTACCAAAGGCTTGTATTCCTTGAACGAGCCCCACATGGCAGGCCAGAGGCAGTTTGCCTTGAGGCGAAGAAGGAGTTCGAAGACATGGGCATACATCTGGCTGTTCATGCCCCCAAACTTATTTCTAGCCCAGGTGGTCATACAAGGGAACTCATCATTGATGAAGAAACCACGATATTTCACCTTCGGCTCTCCACTCTCCACAGAGCATGGCTTGGCAAAGACCTCCTCATGCTTGGCTATCGGCGCATCCGCCCACCAATACCAAGGCGACACCCCCATCTGTCGGGAAATCTCGTAAATGCCATAGATGGTGCCACGCATATCGCTACCAGCCACCACCAAGGCACGCTCCATGCCCTTGGCAGGATGATCAATGGTCTTGATGACAAAGCTCTCCCACTTGCCCTTGAGCGAACGCTCTGGCAAGATGCCTTTCGTGGCAAGGCGAGTAATAGCTTCACTTACTCCGTATGTACCAATGAGGATGGGATAACGCACCACATCCTCGCCCTGGCAGCACACTCTGGGTGAACGACCCGACACGGTATAGATATCCTTACGCAGGTCTTCCGCTGCTCTTTTCACACCTTGTTTTTCGTGAGCATCCATACAGATACCAGACATCTGAGAGGCGGTGGAAATAGGGAATGCTCCCCCTTGCTGTCGGAAGCTGATAAAGGAATCAGCCATTGCAGTGAGGGCAAACATCACAAAACAACAGGCTAAGAGAGGCCTTGACCATGGAAAGTTGATCTTCATTTGAAATTTCATACTGTAATATTATTAAAATAGAGAAATTATGAAAAATAGAGAAGAAGGGGATTGCCCCACCTATTCCCTTTTTTATGCAAAGGTACAACTTTGCTTCAAGAACAACTTTTCTCCATGTTCCAAACACTTTGGCGTACATTCCCACATCAACAAAAATATGATAAATACTGCCCAATTAAGTCAACATCTAAGACTAAAGCGCTAACATGAAGACCTGCCATCTTACCATTAACATAGATCACCTTTCTATATGTTGCAAAAACATCGCAAATTAAAACTTGTAACAAAACTATATATTTAAGGAACATACGAAACATCAATTATATCATTATTTTTATAACTTTGCAAGCACAAACACATTATAATATATAGCAATATGATAAAAATCAAAAATCAGTGCATGGGATTCATGCTCACAGCCATCCCATTGCTTTCGCTCAGCACTCCTTGCATGGCACAAAATCCATATCTCCCACTTTGGGAGCATGTGCCAGACGGAGAACCTAGAGTATTCGAAGACCCTGACAACCCAGGGAAGTACAGAGCTTACATCATAGGCTCTCACGACACATCCTTCAAGTCTTACTGCGGATCAGACATACGCATGTGGTCTGCCCCAACAGAAGACCTCACCCAGTGGAGAGACGAAGGTGCCATTTTTTCCTATCACATCAACAATCAATGGGACACCATGTTTGCTCCCGATCTGGTAGAGATAAAACGAAAAGATGGAACAAAAGATTACTATCTCTATCCTCACTCCCGAGGACACAAGCGTGTGAGAATGGTCTGCAAAGGCAAGCGACCTGATGGTCCTTTCACTCCCATCAACCTCAATGCAGATGGAACGGAAGAGCTGCCAGGCAGCATCCTCGACTTCGACCCTTCCGTATACATCGAGAATATCACTGACCCAAAGGATCCAGATTACGACACAGGATTCAGAGCATACGGCTACTGGGGATTCCAACATTCATCAGCAGCGCAACTCGACCCTAGCACCATGTACTCGCTCAGACCAGGTACTGAGCTCATCAAGTACTCGCTGCCAGCTTGCGACGCACAAGGCAACGTAAGAGACCCTAAGGGAACAACCTACCCTATCATCAAGGGACAGAAGCCTACAGATTTCAACTTCTTCGAGGCATCATCCATCCGAAAAGTAGGCAACAAGTATGTGATGATTTACTCCGGCTATTCCGGAAAGGAATACGGATTAGGCAACACCAACTCCACCTTGCGATATGCCTATGGAGACACCCCATTAGGTCCATGGAAGAATGGTGGTGTATTGGTTGACTCACGTGGAGTGGTTCCTAACGAAGACGGCACCAAGTTAATCACCAGCAATGCCGCCCATAACACCCATGGAAGCCTACAAGAAATCAACGGTCAATGGTATGTGTTCTATCATCGCCCACCACGTGGATTTGGGTTTGCCCGTCAGTCTGTCGTTGCTCCCGTTACCATCCAATGGGATAAGAAATCTGTGGAAGAAGGCGGAAAAGTGGTTATCAGGGCATACGATCCATACAACAAGAAAGGCATCTGGACCGCCAAAGCATCCGACAACACAGAATACACGGGAGCAGAAGTCACTTCGGAAGGATTCCAGATATACGGCTTGAATCCATACCACTACTATTCTGCAGGTATCGCCAGCTATCTGAGCAACAACCAAGCCATGCAGGATGCCTGGGACGTATGGAACAACCACATGCCTGTAAACATGAACGCTGGTGACATCGTTGGATTCAAGTATTTCGGATTCGGCGGTCTCAGCAAAGCACAGAAAGGATTGCAACCTTTTGAGGGAACAAAAAAAGGAAACGGCACCCAACTTAATATCTTTGTGAAGGCAAAAACACAAAAGAGCTTCAAGATCAAAGTAATGATGGATGGTCCATGGGCAAACAAGACATGGAAAGGCAAATTGCTTGGTGAGCTAACGGTTCCTGCCCAGACTTCAGCACAGGGAATCCAAAAGTTGACACTGGACGTAGCAGACAAAGTAGATGGTATCGGCAAGAAACATGCCATCTATCTCATCACAGAAGGTGAAGGCAAACAACTTTGCGAACTGGAGGGCCTCGGATTCACCAAGAAGGGCGAGAACATAGAATGCCCAGTATCGCCTACCATCGAAATCAAGATGAACGGCAGAAAACTGGATGTTCCTACCATTCCAACGAGAATGACCAATGAGAATGGCAACTTCGGTTACAATGAGTATGATGTCATCGCCTCTTTGCAAACAGGCGAGAAGAGCGCACCACGCATCACTGCATCATCCGACAACAAGGAGGTGGAGATAGAGATTCTTCAGCCTAAGACCTTGCAAGACAAGGCTTATGTGAAATGCACCTACAAGGGCATCAGCAAGAATTACACCATCCACATCAAATAATACATTCAATACATTCTAAAAAAACGCTTCGCACCAAACAAAGTGCGAAGCGTTTTTTGGATTTGATAACCATCACAAAGCCACCACGAGGCTGTACTGTGATATAATCTTTCATACCCCTAACCTTACGGAATGAAATTTTCCAAGGATTTTTTGCCGTTCCGCTATCCTCGAACAAAACAACACGTGAGTTTTGCTTTGTCAGAGAAGATAAATTCAGGGCCAGTTTCTGGGATTCATCCTTGCCATTAATGCCAGCCACATACCAGGTGCTTCCCTTTCTGCGAGCCATCACGACACTTTCGCCCGGATAACCACTGAGCAATCGCGTCTCATCCCATGCAGTCGGCATGTTCGAGATAAAATCCTGCACTTCCTTTGGCTGGGCAAGATAACTCTCCGGCTTATCAGCCCAATGCATTAAAGCCGACTCGAACAAGATTGGCAAAGCCAACTCATGAGCATGGGTAGTGATATGCGGATGCTGAGAATCAGAAAAGGTGCAAGGCGTATAATCCATCGAGCCCACTATGCCGCGGGTAAATGGCAAGGTAGCATTATGGCAAGCAGCCTTTTTGGTCAGCACAGATTCATTATTATACCATTCCGCTCCATACACACCCTCGGTAGAGAGCAGGTTGGGATAAGTGCGCTGCCAGCCTCGGGGAACAGTAGCACCATGAAAATTAACCGTAAGATGATGGCGTGCCGCACACTCCAAGAGGTCGATGCAATACTCCATCGTTTCCTGTTTATCGCCAGCAAAGAAGTCAATCTTCACTCCAGCTACGCCCATTTTCTCTAACCAGGCAAACTCCTTCTCCCTGTTTTCCGGAGCATTCAGTCTATTGTGAGGACCTGGTGCACCCCAAGCCTTAATCCATGCAGTAGAAGAATTATACCAGAGCAAAGGCTTCACACCCCTATCCTTAGCATATTTCAAAGCCTCCTCGATGGTGGCTCCATTCTTCATCTCATCCCATTCTGCATCAATCAATACGTATGGCAGATGCAAGGTCTTCGCCATATCTACATATTTTTTAATGATATTCAAGTCGTTAGAGCCATGGTTGTAAGCCCAATAAATCCAGCTTACACTTCCCGGTTTAATCCATGAAGTATCTTTCAGACGACAAGGGGCACTGACATCAGTTACCAGGGTCGAAGCTATCAGATCCTGCTTCTTTCCAATGACAACCACCCGCCAGGGAGATTTCCAATTACCCGAATAATGCTGTGTGTTTTCATCCAGGAACACATGATAGTCCTCCGGATTCTGCCCGTTCTTCAAGGAAGAGGCACTGTTGATTCGTTCTATACCAGCTTCAGTAATAAGAGAGAACACACCATTCTGCTCAAGCAGACAAGGATAGCCCCAATGTTGTTTCCCGCCTTTACCTGTGGTAGATAAAGGGAAGAAATTCTCATAAGACTCTGTCCATTCCTGAAACCATCGGCGTGTGCCTTCACTGATATGATAAGTAGTCAAATCCTGCCTGATTGCCGTATGCTGCAAGCCCTCCAACTCATAACGAAAGGCTACACCATCATTATAAAGGCGAACCACCATGCGCAACGGGCGCTTCAGATCATCCTCAAAGGTATAAACAATTTCATTCGCCTCGTTCTTGCATTCACTCTTCTTTCCCATGAGCATCTGATAATGCTCCGAAATATACTTGGGTTTGGAAATGTTTTTCAAGATCAGATTTCTTCCTCCACCATCGCTGGTATTCAAGCCATAACCAGAAATATGAAGCACCTGGCTTTCCTTATTTCCTTTACAGGCATCGCGATAAGCTACCTCAAAAACCTTCACCTTATTTTCCTCACCCTCAGCCTTCCATTCAATCTTTCCATTGGGAGAAAAGAAAGTTTCCCGCAGATTCTGGGCAAAAGCTGCGCCCTGCATGGCAAGCAGCCATACAATCATCAGTAACGGCTTTCTGAAAGCCAAGATTTTCGTTGTATTCATCATTATGATTGTTTATTCGTTTAACGCTACAAAATTACGAATAAACAATCATAATGACTTTTTTTAATGTTTCAAATACTTTACTCAGTATATTTTGCCGCATATTCCGTAGGCGACATTCCGAAATATTTCTTAAATGCAGTGGAGAAATGACTGTTATTGGCAAATCCCACCATATACGAAACCTGCGTAATGTTGATTTTATGCTCCCTTATCAATCGGGCAGCCTCATTGAGACGGATGTTTCGCAGGAACTCGCTAGTAGGAACACCGGTCATCTCCTTCAACTTTCTATGCAGCTGGGTGCGGCTTACGCCCACCTCATCACACATCTTCTCTACATTGAAGTCAGAATCGCTCAAGTTCTCGTTCACAACCTTCATGATACGCTCCATCAGCTCCTCATCGTAGCCTTTCACCTCTACCTTCTCCACCTTGTCATCCTGCTTCAGAGCTCCACTGAACTTACCCTTCAGGCGACGTACATTGTCGATGAGATTGTCTATCGTGAGATGAAGTTCCTCCAGGCTGAACGGTTTTGCCAGATAAGCATCAGCTCCTAGCTTAATACCCTCTAGCCTATCGCTGATTTCCGATTTGGAAGTAAGCATGATGACTGGCACGTGGCTGATATTGGCATTGCCCTTGATATTTCTAAGCAGCGTGATACCATCCATCTCCGGCATCACCACATCGCTTACCACCAAGTCGAAATCACCAGAAAGCAGCTGCTTCAGCGCCTCCTTGCCATTGTTGCAGATTACAAAGCGATACCAGTCGCTCAGTTCCGACTTGAGATAACGGCAGATTTCGATATCATCATCCACTAGCAGGATTTTACTGTTTCTGCTAGCCGCACCTCTCTGCTGTTTCTTTCCATTCACCACGTAGTCTGAATTAATCTGGCTATCCTTGAGATGCTCTTTACCCAAAGGCAATTCTATGATGAAACAGGCACCGCTCGTTCCGTCCTCTCGGTTGCGTGCTGTCACATCGCCACCATGAAGCCTTACAATGGATCGGCATAGATTCAAGCCGATGCCCGAACCTCCCAGGTGCATATCAGCCGAATTCTTTCCCTGATAGAAGCGTTCAAACAGGGTTTTGGCATCATCGTTCTTTCCCAATCCCTTGCCGCTATCAATCACATACAGGAGCACCTTCTTATCCTGCTTCTCAATGCGGAAGATGATTTCGCCGCCATTAGGCGTATATTTAAAGGCATTAGACAGCAGATTGGCTATCGCCTTATCCAGCTTGTTGCGGTCTATCCATGCATTCACAGGCGTCTCTGGCATCTCCAGCCTGATATTAATACCACGCAGGTTGGCATTATAGGTGAAGAGCGAAACCAAACCCTGCGAAAACTCCACCAGGTTGGTTTCCCTGCACGAGAGGTTCATCTGATGCTTGTCCAGGCGTCTCTTGTCGAGAATCTGATTCACCAGGGTGAGCAGACGCTGTGCGTTTCGGTCGATGGTATCAATATCCGCCTGATATTCCTCAGCATTTCCCAATCGCTCCTTCAGTTTCTTCAGAGGCTCCATAATCAGCGTCAGCGGCGAACGGATATCGTGGGTGGCATTGATGAGGAACTGCATCTTAGCCTCTTCCATATCTCTTTTCTTCTTGCGCAGAAAAACAATGATAGCGGCAGCCGTGAGGCCGAGAATCAGGAAGAGATAGAGGAGCTTCGCCCAAACGGTAAGGAACCAAGGTGCCAGCACATCCAGGTTGATCACCTTTTTATATGTGGAGTACTTGCCGTTGCAATAGGTACGCACTTCTATACGATAATGTCCATACGACAAACCTGTGAAGTTGAAGCTATTGTCTCCAGCCGCATTGCTGATCCATTTGCCCCCGTTGATGCGATACTGGAACACGATGTTACCCACGCTCTGATAATCAAGCTGGGAGAAGCTGAGCACTATCGACTTGAAATCAGACGGAACACTCAGATTATCTCCAATAAACGGAGCCATCTTTCCATCAAGCAACACACCCGACAGATAAATGGCGGACGTTTTCTCATTATAATCCTTTACCTCAGAAGGCTGGAAATAAGTCAAACCTTCGGAGTTTCCATAACAGATAACCCCATCCGATGTAGAACCTACTACTCCAGCCAGATATTCCTTGGTCAAGAGTCCGTTTCCCTTTTCAAAAGAGAAAAACGACTTAGCTTTACTATCATAACACCAGATACCCTGCGCTGTGCTCATCCATAGGTTTCCCTTGACATCCTTCTTCAGCGAATAAATTCTCAATCCGCTAATACTCTCGGAATGAGGCCAAGGGGTAGTCTGCTGTTTTTTCCTGTCATAGAGATAAAGCCCCATCTCTGTGGCAATAGCAATCTTACCATCCGACAGTTCTAATGTAGAATAGCACGATTTACCCTCTAACAAAGGCCGAGAAAGAATGATGTCAAAATATCCGGTTTTGGTATCCATGCACGACACACCATTGGCTGTTGCACACCAGAGCCATCCCCGGGAATCTAACCTGATCTCCGATATCCAGTTATTGCAAATGGTTTTGTGTGGACGCTTATCATCCATCAGATATTGCGTCATCTTGCCACTCTTCCTATTCCATACATAAAGTCCGTTGCCCTGGCTCGTAAAATAAATATTACCAGCAGCATCTACCCGCATATCATCTAGAGAAAGTCCATTGGAAGGCAACAACAACCGGTAAGTCTGATGCATCCAATCATACTCATAAATGCCATCACGGCCATATACATAAACTTTCTTCCGAAAATCCGAGTACACTTTGATTGGTCCTGCAGGACTTTGTAGTAGCTTGGTATTGCCCGTCTTCTCATCCAAGAGATACAACCCATGATTTTTGACCACAAAAAGCATCAATCCGTCAGCAACTCCCACTACAGACGAAATGGTTTCCATACCAGCCCCCAATTCATCCAAAGAAACCGGATGGAACACATTCTTATCATTATTCGACAAGAAAAGTCCTTTCATATAGCATCCATACCACTGATTACCATCTCTATCTATCAGCAAATCGCTGATATGCGCATTATCAAAGATAAACGATTGGTTATTCAACTCCACCCGATAAGCCTTTCTGCTTCCATGCGGTATCTTGAAAGTTCCATCTCCCGAAGTACCCAACCATAAATTGCCATACTTATCCAAGGTAACAGCACTGATATATCCTGCCCCCTGATGAGATGAAAAATCGAAATCGTAGCGTGAGAAGCTATGCGAGGCATAATCATAGCGCATAATGCCGCCCGCATGCGCCACAAAGAACCCCTTCTTGTCTGTGGCATATAATTTACTGATGCCAAACAGACCTTTAGGTTCATATACACTTACCAGTTTGATAGACTTGCCATTGTATTTATATTTTCTCAACACCTTTGTATGATTAGCCTGCCACAGATATCCCTCAGCATCGAAGAACAGCATAGCAAAGAAATCATCCACTGAATTTGCAGATTTCCTTGAAAGGCGAGTAACTTTACCTGTAGTCATATCCAACCTATAGGCACCATACCCGGATGTACCTATCAGGAGATTATGCTTTCCATCCTCAATAAGAGAACTTACTCTTATCTTCTCATCTTTCTTTTCCAATACGATATGCTGGAAACTATTGGTAAGATAGGAATATTTATAGAGTCCACGATTTGTTGCCACAAAGAGGAACTCTTTGCTGTAAGGATAGAGTTTTACGATATCATTGTCCTGAATGGTTGTCGTATCGGCTGGATTGCAAAGATAGGTACTGAATTTATAGCCGTCAAAACGATTCAGTCCATAATTGGTACCCACCCAAATGAAACCATACTTATCCTGTATGATACATCGAATCAAGCTACTCGACAGGTCGTTGGATGTATAAAGTCGTCCAGAGTTGGCATAAGAAAAGCATGTCAGCATCTGTACGAAGCAAAAGATTGAAAAGAGTATAAAACGTTTCATTGGCTTATGATTGTATATATAATTGTTATTTACATGAATTATTCATCCTGCAAAATTATATTTTTTCTTTCAGAAAAAAGAAAAAAAAGCAAGAATTTGCATTCTTTACCCGTGTTTTTGCTCAAAAGTTACAAGAGAAAAGGTTTATGATACAAAAAAAACGCAAAAAGATGACCTTGCAAAACGCAAGGTCATCTTATTTATAACTGGGATTTTACATCCTTAATCTTCGTCATTACCCCAAATATTGAAGCCAGGATTATTCTCTTTTGCACAGCCATTTTCAAATGCATTATCTGATTCTGGACTATCATAATCAAGGGAAGCCGATTGGGCTCCAAACATGATTTCCTCTCCCAACTTCACTTCAACAATTTCCGGTTTGATATATTTCTTCATCTTAATCTGATTTTAAATGTTATTAATATGTTCTATTATCACTATAGTCTTTACTTCTGGATAAACTTCTTGCCATTCACGATGTAAAGACCCTTGGCAAGCTTAGCGGTATTATCAGCAACCTTTACGCCAGAGATGGTATAAACACCCTGAGCCTTCACTGCCTTCTCACCTTCAATTGCCTGGATGCCTGTGGTCTCACCACCAAATGAAAGGCTATAAGCTGTCTGTGTAGTTTCTGGGAGGACGAAGAAAGCGCGCATACCCTTCAGCTTGTTATTATCACCCTCGGTAGAAGCAGGAACCTTCAAATTACCATCCTTGCCCAGGAAGAGGTTCTTCTCGTCCAGAACCTTCACATTGAAGGTTCCCTTAAAGGTAACACCATCCACTGTTACAGCCTTTGGCTCTTCTACAAGAATATCAACCTTTCCGACATTACCCATTTCGTAAGCCTGAGCCACGGTAAGAAGGTAAGGAACACCAGCCTTAATAGAAGTAGCTTCCTCAAAGCGCAACTTATTATCCTCTACACCTATAAACTGATAAGCCTTAGCATCAGCATCACCGAATACTGAACCGAAATCAGAAGCTTCCACATTGAATGGAAGACAGATTGTGTTCAATCCGGCAACAAGATTACGAGTTACATTTGGCTGAAGGGTAGCCTTGCTGATTGGGTTCCAATAGCTTGTCTCGCTAAACACAGGACTATCACCGTAAACCAAAGCGATGGCCTTTACGGTAACATTACGTTTATTCCAAGGTAATTTGATAGCATTTATATGAACATTCTCATAAGCAGATATATCCAATGTTGCAACCCCCTCAGCATCTGCCGTAATGATTTTTTCAGTAATAGGAGCACTACCACCACCATCAACTGTTCTATTCATCAGAATGCGGAACTGATCGCCTTCACTAGCATAGATACGCAATGCCTTGTAGCCGCTTAAGTCAGCAAAAGTTTTTCCCAAAACACTACCATTACCATAAAGAAGCCCACCATCAGACAACTCTACACCAATCTCATTTGCACAACCTGTAGCACCATTATCGATAAGGTTATCCCAATGAGTCCAGTCGCGGAACATGGAAGTAGTCAAATTCACCTCATTAGCTGCCAGCTTAAATTCTTCCGGTTTCTTGATCAAGGTGATGGAAGAAATTGTATAAGTTCCTGTAGCAACTTTCGCAAACCATCTCATTTTATTAAGATGAGAAGTTTTGCCATCACGGTCACTTCCAGCAAAGGTAAATCCGAATTTACGTCCCCAAAAACCAGTTTTACCAGTCAAATCATCTACATTTGAACCAATTTCAAGATGATCAATAATATCATCACCAGAACCGGTAACTTGAAAGCTCTTGCTTACATCAATACCCTCAGCAGGAAGTTCAATCTCGAAATAGCCATTACCTTTTCCGTCATTCTTTACAATGATAGAACCATCGGTACCTTTTTCAAGGGTAATACTACCATCTGCTTTCAAGCATTCGAATGGCACTGTTGCCTCACCATTCGCATTGTACTCTGGTGTAAACACTGTTGCGAAAGCCGAAGCTACGCTCGCAGCGAATACCACCATCATAGTGAAAATCTTTTTCATAAAAAACGTTTTAAATTAATAATTAAATGTTATTCTGTTTAAACAGGATTTATAGATAAATATATTGAAGTTTCGCATGTGGTTCAAGAACGGGCTAGGGGCTTCTGCCCTTTCAGGGCGTGTGGAGCTTACATGCGAAACTTGAGTAAATATATATTTATAGATAAAATTCTGTTTATTATTTCTTGATAACCTTTCTGGAAACCTTTCTGCCATTGGCAAGCTGTGTCTGCTCGATAACCATACCCTTGGTCTGAGCGCTGATGCGATGACCCGCTAAATTGTAGGTCATGCTATGGCCATTTCCAAAAGCATTGATTGCGTTCTCAGTAATACCAGTACTGGTATCCGCCTTTTTAATCTTCACATTGCCAAGAATAACCGCAGCCCAACCAGAAGACATGGTGAAATAAAGTTCATAGTCACCTTCTTTTTCTACAGTAAAGTTCAAGAAGTGAGCCAGAGAACCTTTCACCACCTGATTGGCATTCTCCTTCAAGTTACCTTCCGAATCCAAGTTCTGTTCCAACAAGACAGACTTATTGTCGCTTATGCCAGCAATGCCAGCATCAAAGGTCACTGCCCCATTCTCGGAACCATCATTCCAATAAGAAGAGTTGAAAGAAAGCTGGTATTTGCCAGGAATCAAGTGCAGACGATGCCCATCATACAAGCCATAAGAGAGCTTGCATTGGTCAAAGTCACGAGCACTGAGATAGAATCCTGTATTGAAATCACCACCAGCCACGAAATCCTTGATACGAGCACCACCCGTATTGGCAGCTCCGTTCGCTTTCTCATCGCTGCGGCTCCCATCATTCATGCTATTGATGCGCTTCCACCCAGCAGGCACGCCTTCACCTACGTTGATAACCTCGTCTTCCCAATTGTCAGAGAACAATACCTCACCCTTAGCCTCGCTAGAATCTTCATTATCAGGAAGATCGAGCTTATACTGCTTGAAGAAGTTCCAAAGCTCGCGGGTAGAATAGACTGCATTAGGATCATCCGAATGCCAATGTCCCTTACCATCAATGGCGATGAGAGTAACCTCCGTACCATCCACCTTATTAATATAGCGAGTACGAGTGGCGGCAGCATAACTCATGGATGCAGGATAAGGGCGAATCACCTCTGGATTATCCACATCACAACCTTCATAAGCAGCCCACTTCTTGACATAATCGTCAATCCTACCATAGCCACCAGCGGCATGGTTTGGATCGCCGCCCCATTTCACGACATCATCTCCCGTGCCATGGATGTGCATAATAGGCACATGGCGTGGAGCCACAGGCTCACGATAATCGACAGGGATACCACTCACAGGACCAAAGGCTGCAACTACAGTTCCCAATTTGGTCATACAATGATAAGTCATCATTCCGCCCATGGAGAAGCCAGAGATATAGATGCGATTCTTGTCTACCTTATATTTCTTCTGCATCGTCTTCATGATGGTTTCGATAAACTTGACATCGCCAGAGCCTGAGATATCCCAGGAATTATTTTTTCCCTGAGGATAAACCACCAAGATCTTAGCCGTGTCCGCCACCTCGTTCCAATGGGTCTGCCCCATCTGATAATCAGGATTTTGGCTAAATCCATGCAAAGAGATGACCATAGGAGCCTTCTCGGGTAAGTCGGTTGGTACATAGACCAACATTTCTCGTGTAGACGTACCCACTTTTACTGTCTGCTTCACTGCTTTCTGCGTATAGGAATGCTCGGCAGCTACCACTTGCATGCACAAGGCAAAGAGCAAGCACAGCAAGAAAGTTGTTCTTTTCATTTTAAGTTATAATTATCAGTTATACGATTATCTGTTGTTATAATTGTCAGTTGTTATGGCACATAAAAAAAATCGGCAAGGTATCTGCTAAATTCAACAAATACCTTGCCGAACATCAGAACTAGGGGCTACCCCCTAGTTACACTATAGGAGTAGAAATTCTGCCATTACTTATTCATTACCTTTACTACCTTACCACTCTGGAGCTTCTTGATAACGAGGCCCTTGGCATTGGCTGCTACCTTAGCACCAGCAGCGTTGAATGTTGCAACCACTGCATCATTTGCTACATTGACATTCTGGATACCAGTAGTTTCACCTCCGAGTTCCTCTGGAAGGGTATTGTAAAGCATGATTGTAGAAATAAGGCAAGTACCGCCCCATGAAGCCTTGATAGTAACCAAGTGGGCAAAATCATCAACTGTAGGTTTTTCATCAGGTACAGTACGAACCAAATCTTTCTTTAAATCAAGAACAATTGCTCCTGTATTTTCATCAAAAGCTCTGTTCTCGATGGCAATCATACCGCCATTAGCCTGCTGACCACCCTCAACGGTACGGTTGAACATGAAACGAGGTTTGGCAACTTCACCTTTATCGTTTATGGAACTTTCACCATAAACTACCATGTAATGATAGTCTGACAAGTCGGCATAGATATCTGGAGCCACAGTAGATGTACCTACGATAACAGAACCTGGGGCATTTGGATTCTCTGCACCCACAGTCCACTCCATATAAACCTTCTCATCAGTTGGTTGTGCATCCTTTGTGAAACCATCCCATTTTTTGAACATGTCCTTAGTCAATTCAACACCATCATCTGCACTCTCTTCCTGTGCAGAAGCTGAACCAAAACCTGCAAACAATGCTACGGCTACCATAGCCAAACTCTTAATTGTTGTGTTCATAATTGTAAAAAATTAAAATTGTTATTAATAAATAGTTATTTATAAAGTTTCTCCGTATAAGTTTTGCCGCTACGAAGATATACTTTCTTGATATTGATGCCCTGCTTGGCAGCAGATAAGCGCATGCCCTGCAAGTCGTAATACTCCACATGGTCTATCATGTCGGCATCGGTGGTTACACCAGCGATACCTGTCAAGGCACCCTTGTAGTTCAGGCGAACGCAATCGAGCACAGCTCTCTTTCCGCTCACATAGTTAACCGTCATATTTCCCTTGACATCAGCGATATCCATGTCAAACTCCACTTCCGACCATTCCTTGTTGGAAGAAGCATTCTTTGGCAGTGTAACCTGCTTGGTCTGATTGCCGCAGATAACATTGATAACAGCATCTCCCATGGAAGCCTGATAGCGAATAGCCACCTTGTAATTACCTGGCTTGGTAACAGGAATGTAGCCACGAACGGAAGCCCCCTTCTGGGTACCCAGGTTCAGGCAGCCCTGACCATAGTATCCACGGAAACCGTTGTACCAAGCGTTGCCATAGCAACCAGCTACGTTCTTGTAGTCGAAGTTCTCAAACTCATACTGCATCTCTCCATCGTATGCCTCAGGCACAGCTGGCATCTCGATAACAGAAGGGGTAACATCAGAATCCTTCAACTTGCCCGATGTAGAAGTACCCTTACAATTGATGGTCAACTCCAGAGGACCGTTGTGCTTCACATAAACGATGAACTGAGAGTTCTTCCATTCGCAGGTAACAGTACTTGCAGAGTGGCTGGCATTATCCTTCCAAGAGAAGGTTGGTTCTGCCGTGGCACCCACTACGGTGATGGTATCCACCTGCTGAGCATACTCTGGGAGGTTGGCATCATCAGCCAAAGCAGGATTTCCCTGTGCATAGCGCTTGCCATCTTCCAAACGATAGTTTTGCATGTAGAGGCTCAACTTATCTGAGTTCTCACGCATAAATACCAATGAATAAGGAGCCAAGTTCATCTTGATCTGGCGACAAGTGTTGTAAGCAGGTTTCAGTGTACCCTTGGCACTGCGCTTGGCAGCAGGGAAATCACGATAGAACTTCTGACCATTCTTAGGAGTGACGAGATTGACATGCTTCTCATCATACTGATATGGATTGTAGCAAACCCAAGCATTCTCATGACGAGCAGCATAGATATCACCTGTATACTCCTGCTTGAAGAGCTTGTTGAGATAAGCCTTCTTGCTATTTACATTGTTCCAAGTGCTGTTGCTGGCATAATCCTTGGCTGTAACGGCAACGGTTAGTTTCTTAGCCTCATCATCCAAGAGGTCGTAAACCACAGGAATGGCTGGATAGCGGCCCGTGCTCTTCAACCACCAACGGTTGTTGAGAGGAGCATTCTCAGCATTCCACTGAGTGCCACCATAGTCTTGCTCATTACGATAAACTCCATCATACAAACCCTGAGGAGAAACGTATGGTTCCATCTCGTTCGTACTTGAGTTAATATCTTTAGGAGTTACATCATTCTTCACACAGATTTTGGTGCGTTCTATCACCTCACTGCGGGTAGGAATACGGATAGTTCCATCAAGAATCTTGCGGAACATATCAATGTTGATGTTCTTGAAGTGAGGGAACCAGCCCCAGTTGCGATGTGTATAGCCATCAGCTGTCTTTGTGGTTGCTATCTCACGAGAATCCTCCAATGGAATGGTCTCAGGACCATCAATCACAGTCTCACCAGTCAAAGCCACGTGCTCCAAGATAGGAATGGCACCACAAGCCTTCGGGAAGTCGTTGAAGTAATTAGACAAAGTTTTGCCGTTAGAATCTTTAATCTCATTACCATTTTCATCCACCTTGGTGGTCTCCTCAAACCATCCGCAGGCATCGAAACGGATACCATACTGTCCGGCATATCCACCAAGATAAGCACCCAGACAGTTGCTCTCAATATCGAAGAAACCATTCTTCATGGTGTACTTCTCGCAGCAGATGAAGTGATCCTTGTCTTCTGTCAAGAGGCGGTTCATCTCCGCATTACGCTTCATGTAAGCCACAGGCATCATGTTGGCAGAATAAACAGACTGGGTGAAGCTCACTACCAAATAGCCACCATACTGATGACAGAGTTTCATAATCTTAGTAAAGAGATCCAAACGAGTCAAGAAAGAAGGATTGGTTACCGTTCCATTCTCACGCTCGCGCGTCTCTCCAAATCCCCAGAACTGCTCAGCGAAATTCCAACCCAAAAAGTTAGGATATTGCTTGAAGTATCGCTCGTAGATTTCCATGTCGTCATCGGCGAAGGTACTGCAAGCACCACTGGCACACTGAATCATGGTCCAGACACGGTTCTCGGCGCAAACCTTCATCCAGGAGTCGCATACCTTCTCGCCATCAGGACAGGTAGCCTCGGTGGCAGAGAGCGAAAGGTTGAACACCACGTATGGCTTGATGTCCTCTGGCACCATATCGATGATGCGCTGTGGGTCAGGATTATTCCAGGTATCAATGTGGATAATCCACATCGGCTGTGATGGCGAGATAACTCTTCGCAGGGCAGGCCCGTCATGAGCCTGCGCCACTGCGAATGTCAGCATCCCGAAAATAAATATGAATAATCTTCTTACCATTTTATTTCAGTTTTCTGAAGTCCATTAACCACACCCACGTAAGTAGGAAGGCGATTGAAATTATTCCACAATCCTACACCCGTAGTGCCCTGATTGATAGTAGAGAAGGATACACCATAGAGCTTGTCGCCCAACACATCCTGTGCCTTGTTCAGAATATAGGCATAGAGTTCAGCCATTCCCTTGTAATCCTCGAATGTAGCCTTACTCTGATCGGCTACTGTTCCGCTGGCATCAGCCAGATAAACGTTCATGTCTGAAAGACGTACCTGCAAGCCTGCGGTAGAGAGCTTAGCAAGAAGCTTGGCGATATTCGCCTTTGTTTCTGCCAAAGAACTGCCGTTGTATGGCACGTCGAGCTTCACGTCGATGCCTTCAATCTTAGCACCAGCCTCATTCCACTGCTTGATGTAGTTAATGGCTGCCTCGGTCTTCTCAGCATCCGTCAGCAAGTTTTCCTCACTGTAGAACAGCTTGGCATCTGCCTTCTTTGAATGGATTTCCTTGCATACATCAGCCACCCAGTTTTCATCCATGTAGTCGTTAGGATAGAACTCACCATCAGCTACCATGTTCTCTGAAGACTTCAAGGTATAGAAGAGATCTTCTATCAGGTTGGAAGCCACATTCCATGCCTGCACCTTGTCTCCATAGTTCTGCATAACGGAATCAACATAAGCAAACATAGCCTTCTTTACATCAGCAGCCTTCTCTTCTACAGGACGAGGTTTATAATATCCCGGCTTCTGATATGGAGCATAAACATCAATATTGTCAACATACACCTGCTGAGGTACAGCTCCCTGACCAATTACCAGAGAAATGTCGGAAGATTTCATATCATCTGCATCAAAGGCTTCAGTAAAGTCAACCTTTGACAAATCCACCACGAATGTTTCCCAAGTCTTAGCCTTGGTAGGAACACCGAAGTTTCTCAGTTCCTTGGCTTTGTCACCCACCTTTACTCTGATAACCACATTCTTCTTGACATTTGAAGAATAATAATCAAAGGAGATGGTCTTGATAGTAGACAGCGAAGCTCCCTCTGGTAGATTCACTGGGAACTCGATGAACTTGGCACCCTTCTTGTTGAAGAGCGACTTTCCGTTTTTTCCTGTCGGATCCTTTGCCACTTTGGAATCCTTGTCAGTTCCGAAGACATCACCGATGGCACTGCTTTCGAAATCATACTTCTGATGGAGTTCCACATTCTCACCATCTACCCAAGTATCCTTAGTTGCCTCTTTCATCACATTCATGTTCCAGGCATTAGGTGCAAAGAGAGAACCACATGGTATAAGTCCGGCTCCAATAGCCTTCTGTACAATATCTTTGTTCTTTGAGGCATTGACGGTTCCATCATCAGCCACCACTGCCGAATGCTTAAATCCATCAGTGATGTTCACCGTATTGAAGTTTTCCAACACCGTTGAGAAGGTAGTGCTAGAGGCTTCCAAATCGGCAACTGTCATATTGGCAGCCAGCTTCATGCCCGTATAGTTCTTCAGAACTTCATAACCTCTGGTAAGGTCGTCCATCACTACGCTCTCAGGCTTATCGCCGGCAGGGTAGCTTGTATCGAAGTCCTCCACACAACCAGTGAGCAGCATGGAAGCTGCTGCACTGGCCAAGAGGATATTATGTATTTTTTTCATAATTCTGATATCAAATTAAAAATGTTCTTACTTCTCAGGAGTGAAAGTCGGGAATCCAATACCACGATTGCGGACCACCATGGTATCTGTGGTTTCAACCGTACCCAAGGCATCGCTCTTGATGTTGTAGTTCAAATAGAGTGTGTTGCGCTTAAACTCGCCCATAAGCTGGTCTTTCTTGACAAACTTACCACTACCCGAAACCTGAACTCCGTCACTACCGGAAGAGATGGTGCAGTCATCACCGTTGAAGGTCATCAGCACGTTCACCTGATGGTTTTTGCCACTTGCATCCTTCACTTCCACAGTCATCTGTGCCTTATACAAGCCTTTGGTCACCACCTTGATTACCTCAGCCTTCTCTATATATGGATAAGCACGGTGAGATTCCTTGCCGTTGCTCACATCCTTACCCTTACGAAGATAAGTGGCAGTCCAAGGATTGACGAACTTCACAAGGCAGAATGTAGTATTCTTCGACTCCAGCACCTTGTCAACGCCCTGAGCCTTGGTCAGCTTCACAGGAATTACGTAGCCCTGCTCATAGCTCTTGTCATCGTTGAAGAACTCATCAGTAAGCTTCACTCTTACGCCTCCCAGCTGCTGTCCCTTGGCAATGACAAACTGGTTAGGGTTCTCTATATGATAGTAATTGGATGGCATCACCTGGATGGCAGCGCCATTGATTTTATAGCCATCACAAAGACTGGCATCAGATATATAATCCACGGTAACGTCATTGTTGTTGCCATAACCACCGGCACAATAGGCCTTGATGTTGATGATGTGGTTGTTGTCGTCGGTAAGGTCAGCTTCCTGATCCTCACCCAGCTCCACGGTGCGCACATAACCAGCATTGGCAAAATAGACAGCAGTTTCTCCGTCATATCCAAATTCCTTGTTACCGCTCTCGCAGGAAGCGGCCATCAACAAAGTCATGGCAGCAATGCCTATTGTATTTAATAACTTAAAACTTTTCATTTTCATTATCATTTTTAACTGGTTTATTTCCATCCCTTGTTCTGATGGAGATTAGAGTACTTCAATGCTTCTGAATATGGAATATAACCATAGTTCATATAGCTATCGAAATGGCGCTCTTCTACATTTGGCAAGATGGTAAACGTATCGTTGTTCCAATCGATGCCCTGTACAGAAGTAAGCTTGTCCAACTGGTTCCAGCGGCGCAAATCCCAGAAGCGGAATCCCTCGAAGCAAAGCTCCAGGCGGCGCTCGTTGCGAATCAGCTCACGCATCTTAGCCTGATCGCCGGCACACTCGTCGAGATAAGTATCGTCTGTCAAGCCTGCACGGTGGCGGATTGCCTTGATTACATCGTATGCAGAGTAAGCATGTGTGCCAGGGTTCTTAGGACCCCAAGCCTCATTGGCAGCCTCAGCATAGTCGAGGAAGAACTCGGTGAAACGTGCCTTGCAGCTATATTTGATTACCTTAGATGTACTGCTAGGATTACAGTTGGCTGTCATGCGCAACATCTTCTTCATATAGTAACCGGTGCGGGTAGAAGCATTACGGCGACCGATACCGTCATCGCCCGAAGAACTACCAGTCTTGATAACCTTGTTCTCAACTCCCGCTGTTGCTCCATTATAAATAATGTATTTAGCCAGACGAGGGTCACGGTTGACGTATGGATTATTCTCATCATATTCACTGCGTGCATCGGTGATAGGATAACCCTTGGCATCAGGGAAGGCATCTACCAGATTCTGGGTAGGATTGGTCTTGCCGCTTCCGAAGAGCGATGGAGGGAAATTGTTCTTCTCGTCATCAATCTCACCTTCATTCTTGGTACTGCGCCAAATGATTTCCGGAGGATTGGAACCATTCTGCAAGGCATTCATCTCTGCATCGTTGTCGTAGTAGGTAAGACCTGTAGAAGGCAAACCTGACGGACCGCCTACATAGTCAACCACCTCGGCAGCTGCATCGGCAGCCTGCGCCCAGGTTACATTGTTCTGGGCAGGATCCTGGAAGGCAGGACTTGCAGCGAGCAACAGGGTACGAGCCTTGATGGCACGCAGAATCAGTCCGTTGATCAACTGACGTGCATTCTCGCCCATCACCTTATTATAAATACCCATCTTGCCATCCTTAACCGAAGTCACCTCAGGCACATTCAGGATGTCATCATACTTGGCTGGCACCTTGTCGTCGCTTGTCACTGGCTCATAATCCATAGGCAGCAGCTTGTCAGCCTTCTCGATGTTCGCCAGAATGAAATCCACATGCTCCTGGAATGTCTTGCGAGGCTGGTTGAAATCAGCATCCGTACCTACATATCCGTCAAAGAGCTGTGTGCCGAGCAACTTTCCTTCATTGTCAAATCCTGCATGGGCACGAAGCAGATAATAGGCATGGGTAGCCAGAAGTCCGTAGGCCTCACCTGTAAGGCGTCGCTGCATCAGCTTGTTCTCATTGGCATTCTTCAGGAACCCAATGTTCGAAATGTTTGAGTTCAGGAAGATATACAAATACTGCATGGAAGACAAGTCGTTGTTCCAGCGGCCTGTAGGATCCCAACTCTGAACGGTCCATGAGCCTGTGGCATACTTAGACCAGTTGGCTCCCTTCTCATTCGTCACGGCATCATCCGTCGCTACATCCGTTCCTGTGCCCACCTCGTAGTTTGGCAAGTTACGGTAAGCGGTGAGCACGAAGCCCTTGGCCATGATAGGATCATTCTCCATCTCGTTGATGTCCTTCATGTTTTCTGCAGCAGGAGTAAAGACATCATCACATGCTGTCAACAATGCCGCAGAAGCCAATATCATGAATATATTTCTTAATTTCATAATTCTTTATTGTCTAATTTTTCAATATCTAAGATATGATTTCATCAGCCTTTAGAACATCATCTTCAAGCCCAGGTTGTAGAAACGGCACTGTGGTGAACCATAGCTGGTCTCCATATACTTGCGGTTCTTGCTGATGGTGAGAAGGCTCTCGCCCAATACGTAAACACTCATACCCTTCACTACCTTGTTCTCAAACCACTCTTTTGGCATATCGTAGGTCAGCTGAACCTTGTTGAGGTTGAAGCAGTCTGTGCTGTAAATCCAGAAGTTTGAGTTGCGGAAGTTGTTGGTATTGTCCTTGGCTGTCAAACGTGGATAGGTAGCGGTAGCGGCTGTCTCAGGTGTCCAGCGTCCACGAACCACAGAGGTATATTTCTTCTGGTTGTAAATCCAGTCGTTGCTCTTGAAAGCCTTGGCACCCATCTGACCGGTACCGGCGATGAAGAGGGTAAACTGCTTCCAGTTCAAGGTGATGTTTACACCATAGAAGAAAGGAGTTGCATTCCATCCATACTTACCCATCACCTGCTGGTCGTTGCTGTCAATCTTGCCGTCGCCGTTGATATCCTTGTACTTCAGGTCACCAGCCTTGATTTCACCGAAGGTATGGTTTGGCACGAAGTTAGGATCTGTCTTTTCGAGGTTTGCCTTCATGTGGTCCACATCTTCCTGAGTGAAGAAGCCTTCGCAAACATATCCGCGTATCACGTCGAGAGCCTGACCCTGTGCATTCATATAGCTATATTCGTTCTTCTCCTCACGCTTGTTAACCTTTGAGTCGAACACCATACCTGTGAGTCCGAGCTGTGCCTTCACCTTGCCGATGTTCTTCTTGAAGTTTACGGCGAAGTCGAAGCCCTGTCGCAAATCCTCGTTGTAGTTCAGGGAGGTGATGAAAGAACCGTCACTGTTCATCCATGAAGGATAGATGGTAGCAGTTCCCGGAGTAAGCAAGCCCGAAGTAAGCTGATGGAAATAGTTCATGTCGAAGCTAATGGTTCCGTTGAGGAGTGAACCCTCCAGACCAGCTCTCCATTCCTTACGCTTCACGAAATCAAGACCGTAGTTGCTACCACGCTTAGAAAGTGTGGAATAAGTTCCGTTTCCACCACCTTCGTTCCAGGTGTACCAGCCACCCTTCACATCATAGTATCCCTGGTAGAGATAATAACCTGAGATATCTATGTCCTGGTTGAGCACAGAGTAAGAAGCATTCAGCTTCAGATCGTCGAAGCAAGGAAGTGCATTCTTGAACCATTTCTCCTGACCGATTCTCCAGCCCAATGTTCCTGATGGAGAAAGAGCGTTGCGATGCCCCTCTGCCAACTTGGATGCGTGAACCAGAGCACCGCCAAACTCTGCGTAGTACTTCTGAGCATAATTGTAGGCTGCTCGAAGGGCAAGGTTGGCATTGGTGGTGCGGTGGTAAGAAGAACCCTTTACACCAGATGAACTCTCATGATTCTCGTCCACGGAATTCGACTTGGAGTAACCCCAGCCAGCCAAAGTGGCATTTACGTTGTGAACTCCGCCAAAGGTGTTCTTATAGTCAAACTGAGCACGGAAGGTGGTGTTCTGGTAATATTTGGATGCACCGATATACTCGCTCGTACTGCTTGTTTCCTTACCATATTTCTTCAGGTCGATAATCATGTCCTGTCCGTTCACATTTGCCCAGGTAGGCTCGTAAACGGCATAGTCGAGCTTGTAAGCCTCAGAGTAGTTGTTCCAGTAGTCGATACTGAAAGCGGTCTCGAAGCTCAATCCCTTGACCCACTGGTCGAAGTCGGCCTTTACACCCACATCAAAGGTGAAGGTGCGGGAGTGATTCTTCACGTAGCCGGCAGCAAGCGCATCACCAAAGAAAGTAGACTGGTTATCGTTGTTTCCACCCAGCAGATACTGACCATCGAGCACGTGGAATTTTGAGCCTGCTATCATCTGCTGCAAGGCTGAATTGTTGGCATCCATCATGGAGATTGGCAACAGGCCGGAATACCAGTTTGGGCGAACGCTGGTAGCTGTTGACCAGTAATCCTCAGGACGTCCACGATAGTTGTCCGAGATGTTGATGCCTACATTTACATAAGCCCCCAGCCAGTCGGTGATGGTAGCATCAATGTTAGAACGCACGCGGAAGGAATAGTCCTTGTCCTTCTTGTGCTCGCCATACTTCACCAGGCTGTTGTTGTAGGTCATGCCCAGGTTGGCATAGTATCTGGCAAATTGGCTACCGCCCTTCACCTCCATCGTAGCATCCGTACGGTTGTTGAACTTGCGCAGGTAGTCGCTGCTGTAGAAATCCATATCCGGATAGCGGTAAGGATTGGTACCTGCAGCCGTATTGTAGATCTGCTCCTTAGAGTATTTCAGCGGCTGTGTAGGGTCATCATTGGTCATCGCCTCGTTATAGAGCGACATATACTCAGCCGCACCCAGATATTCAGGATAAGCCTTAGGTGTATAGATGCCCGTATTGACGGTGGCTGCGATGCTCAATGGCTGCACCTTACCACGCTTGGTAGTGATGAGGATTACGCCCTTGGCAGCCTTGGCACCATAGAGTACTACGGCAGAAGCGCCCTTGAGCACAGTAACCTTCTCCACCTCGGTGGCATTGACGGTGCTTGCCTCACGGGGAGCTCCATCTACGAGAACAAGTGCACCCTGTCCCCAAACATTTCCGTTATAACCACTGATGAGCGACTGAAGATCATTGAGTGCATTGGCGCTGTAGTCCTTTTTCAGCAGCTCTTCGACATTCACCTCGCTGACACCGCCCATCAGGTCGGCCTTGGAAACCTGACCGAAAGCCACGTTTACCTTGGTAGTGTCAGCCATTTCCTGGGCGCTTGCCACACCACTGGCGACTAGCATGGAAGCTAGCGCCAATGACATTCTCTTATTAAATATATTATGTTTCATAATAAATTCTCGAATTGTTTAATTATTCCCAACCAGGGTTCTGAGAGAACTCAGGATACATCTTTACATCCTTTCTCAGGAATGGGAACCAGTAATGCTTTGAAGTAAACTTACGGGTAATCAATGGCTCCTCCTTCAGGTTGAGCACGTGATTTTTCTTTGGATCGTCGTAGCGGTCAGCATCCTTCTGGTCGGCTGCACGGTCGAAGTAAACAGCCATCTTCTGGGTGTAAGGAGCCTTGTCTATCAGGAGCCAGCGGCGAAGGTCGGTGAAACGGTGTCCCTCGAAAGCCAACTCTACGGCACGCTCACGGCGAAGCTCGCTCATGAAGCCATCCAGATTGGTAAGATACTCATCAGCAATATTATCCACATGCGCACGGTTGCGGACGATGTTCACGGCATCCACGGCACTCAGCTTGAATGCCTGGCTTGATTCCTTGTAACCATAACCCTGAGCCACCGACTCGGAATACATCAGATAAACATCTGCCAGACGAATCATACTCAAGAGCACACGTATCATCTTAGAACGCTCACCACCGTCATCAAATCGATTACGATATGGATCACAGAACTTCTTCAGGCAATATCCCGTAAAGCAGTCCTTGGAAGGTGTTGCCTTACGATACTTTCCTCCCGTATAAAGAGAAGCATACTGCACATCTTCATCCTTTCCTGCACTCTTCACACACTTCACACCATCGTAGATGAAGAGGTCGTAGAAGCGAGGGTCACGGTTCTTGAACGGATATTCCGGATCATAGCCGCTGTCGGCATCCTTCTTCGTGATGTCCTTGATAGGCTTACCGTTTGCCATTCCGAAGTAATCCACATAGTTGGCTGTAGGATAAACCTTGATACCACCTGCAATAAGGCAGGTAGGACGATAGTCTGTCACCTGATTCCAAACCCAGTTGGTGTTACTTGAATTCTCGTAGAAGATAGCCTCTTTCTCACCAGGAATCTTGGTTCCCTGATCATAGGTATAGAAGATGTTCATGTAATTATCAAAAGAAGACAACTGGTAAAGTCCTGTTTCCTTATTGATCTTCAAAGCCTCGCCGAATGCCTCAGCAGCCTTCTGGCAATACTCCTTATTATATCCGTTAACATTCTTAAAGTCAGGATTTTCCTTACTTACCTCATTCATCAGCGGCGAACCAGCCCACAGATAATTCTTACCCAGGAAGCAGAGAGCAGCTATCTTGTTAGGACGGAACTTGTTCTTGCCCACTGTCTGCTTACCCACGGTAGTCTTATCCCAATCTACAGGCAGCAGCTCAACAGCCTTCTTGAAGTCTTCGGCAGCCTTGTCGGCACATGCCTGATAGGTGAGGCGCGGATAGTTGAACACGGCATCAGATGGAATCAGGAAGTCGATATATGGAATACCGCCCCAATACTGCATAATCTGGAAGTGGAAGAATGCACGGAAGAAATAGAGCTGACCTGCAATCAGGTTCTTCTCTTCCTGGGTAGCATCTACCAGATTACCCAGATTTTCCAAGCCCAGGTTGGTGGCATAGATTCCCTGCCAGCACATACCCCAGAGGCGACCCTTGGAATCGCGGTTCACATCATTACCGGCGTTCAGGTCGATGCCCGAATGGAATGGGGAATACTGCACCTCGTCCCATGCCCAATAATTTCCCTGGTCGATGGCATTAGTGAGCATACGGACCTCTGATGGTTGCCAGTATTCATCCTCACCATAGTTCCAGCAGCCATGATACCAGGATGTTGAGGCAAGACCAGGGATGTCATTGTAGCACTGCTCCAAGAAACCCTGAAAGTTGGTATAATTCTTATATGGCTCCGTTGGGGCAATATCACTGCCCGGTGCCTTGTCAAGGTAATCAGTACATGATACTGAAGAGAGAGACAGGGCTGCCGCAAACAGCAATGTATATATTTTATTAAACTTTTTCATATTTACGATTCATTTAAAATGTCAGGTCGAAACCTAAGTTAAATCTGCGTACTGTTGGGTAAGCACCTACAGAAGCATTGCCGCTAAAGTTGTTCTCGCGGTCATCTGGCATGTTGGTCCAGAGGAGCAAGTTGTCACCGTTCAGATAAACACGAAGTGAATTCAAGTGCATTTGCTTCACCCAAGCACCCCTGAAGGTATAAGCTATCTCGGCATTCTTCAGGCGCAGGAAAGCACCGTCATAGAAGTAACGGGTACCGGCATTTCCCTCATCTGCCACTGTGGTCCAACGTGGCAAAGACAACTCGCCGCTCGGATTGGATGCCGTGAAGTAAGAACCCTCCTTGAAGGCAATGTGGGTTTCACGCTCAAAGGTTGGGAAGTTCACCTCGCGGGTAACATTGGTTACACCATAGAACTGTACCGTTACACTCAGACCCTTCCACTCTGCTCCCAAGGTTGTACTGAAGGTATTCTCAGGAATAGAGGTGTACTGATAAGGTGCCTTGTCATCTGCTGTAATCTGACCGTCAGCATTGAAGTCTGAAATAATGGCATCACCCGTATATTTCTCAGAATCATGGCTACCCCAGGTAGGTACGGCAAAGAGATCATCCCAGTTGCGGATAAAACCATGATCAATGTAACTGTGGTTCTGACCGATGGCATAACCCGCCTTGTTCAGATAACTTGCCTGAAGCTTTGGATCATCGGCAAACTTAATCTCGTTGGTAGCATGGGTCATATTGAAGTTTGCCCATGTACGCAGATTCTTGTTCCATGCCTTGTTCACCTTCAGGCTCAACTCGTAACCCTTGGCATCCACCGAACCCACATTGGCAACCGTATAGTTCATACCATAGTAAGAAGGGATGGAACGGTTGGTTAAGAGTACATCGGTACGCTTGTCGTTAAACACATCCAGCGAACCGGTAAGCAATCCGCCCAGGAATCCAAAGTCGAAACCCAGGTTGCGCTTCTCTGATGTCTCCCAACGCACGTTAGGGTTTCCGATGCGGGTAAGGCGATATATAGTATAAGGTGAATCATAAGTATTATCACCACCCAGATAGGTCTTACCACCATAGGAATACTGGTCGGAATAGAGATAAGAACCTCCGGTAGAATCATCACCGATGCGACCCCAGGATGCACGCACCTTAAACATATCTACATATTTCTTGATGTTCTTCATGAATGGCTCCTCGGTGATAGTCCAGCCGAGAGAAGCTGATGGGAAGAACTTGAAGCGATAGTCGGGACCAAACTTCTCAGAACCGTTGTAGCATCCGTTCAACTCGAGCATGTAGCGCATCGCATAGTTGTATGTGGCACGGAACACCCAGTCTTCACGGTAATGTCTGAAAGAAGAACCGTAGGCATATTCGTTTCGGTTGAATACACCCATTGCACTCACTTCATGATTGCCGAACTTGCGGTTCCAGTCGAGCTGAGCCAGATAATAGAGACGGCGATAAGTTGCATTCGTATTTACCTTACCGCCATTGACGGTCCATGCCACAGACTCATGGTAATCCTCGCTCTGGTCATAGGAAACTGAGCCATCATCAGGGTTAATCCACTTCATCTGCGGATCCATATACTGGTCGCTGATACCACGCTTCTCCTCTACCATTGTATTGTCAAGAGAAACCTTGGCAACAAACTTCAGGCCCTTGGTCAGGAAATCGAGTTTCTGGGTAAGAATAAAGTCGGTGGTAATCTGTGTATTGGTACGATTCTCCACACCGCTTCGGGCAAGGCTCATCACAGAGTTAGGACAGTCGGCCTTACGTGGACCATAATATCCATAAGTACCATCTGAATAAATAGGACGCATCGCATCTGGAGCTGCATGATAGACAGAAGCCCAATAGGCACTGGAATCGCTCGCCTTATCCCAAGGGAAATGACGAACACCGTTACTACCGAAAAGGTTGGTAGAGAACTGAGTGGTCTTGGTCAGGTTGAAGTCCAGGTTGGCACGCATGTTAATACGGTTATAGCCGAAACCTGCCTGATAGCCACGACCGCTGGTGAAGTCCTTGAACAAATCACCCTCATGAGCAAAGTCTACTGCTGCAAAATACTTCACGAGTTTGGTACCTCCCGAAACATCCACGCTGGCATTGTAAGACATGGCTGTGTTGTTGAACAGTTCCTTCTGCCAGTCTACGTTAGGATAGCGGTCCCATTCTTCAGCATTGGCAGGGTTACGATACTTGTCAATAATAGCCATTGGCTTGTAAGAACCCCAGGATTTTTCGTCGTTGATGTTCAGCTCGCGCTCTACCACTCTATTCAGAAGTCGGAAAGTATCATAAGAATCATACTTCTCTGGCAACTTGGAAACCACCTTCATGGTAGCATTCGCCTTCACGTGTACGGCAGCCTTGCCTTCCTTACCACGCTTGGTAGTAATGAGGATGACACCATTACCACCCTTCACACCATAAACGGCAGTGGCAGAAGCATCCTTCAATACGGAAATGCTCTCTACTGAAGAAAGGTCAACAGTGTTCATGGCACGCTCCACACCATCCACGAGAACGAGAGGGTCGTTGGAACCGTTGATAGAAGTCTGGGTACGGATTACGATCTTAGGATCTTCTTCACCTGGCATACCTGTAGAAGAGAAGGTAACGACACCAGGAAGATTACCCGTCAGTGCCTGACCCAAAGATGAAACTCCGGCATGACGATTCAAGGTTTTCGCATCTGTCTGGGCGATAGAACCGACTACAGAGGCTTTCTTCTGCTGACCATAACCAACCACTACTACCTCGCCCAAGGTATTGTCATCGGTCAAGGTAATCTTAAACTGTCTTTTCTTACCTACTTTAACAGTCTGCGAATCCATACCGATGTAGGTAATGACAAGGGATGAATTTTCTGAAGGCACAGAAATCTGGAAATTTCCATCCATATCCGAAATGACACCCGTAGTTGCATTTCCCTTCACTTTCACAGTAGCACCAATCAGAGGCTCTCCTGTGCCGTCAACAATACTACCCTTCACGGTAATCTTCTGGGCTTGTGCGTTCAAGCTGCAGAAGGCTCCCACGAGGCATAGAGCTGCTGTCCGTTTAAATGTAAACACTTGTTCAATCATGTTGTATCATTTTAATTAAGTTTGTTCCTTTGTTTCTAGGTGTTATTACTTCTTGGTTAAAGAACACGGCTGCAAAGGTAGAAAACTGTCATGAGAACGTGTTTTCTTGATGTTCCAAATGTTTTCACTCTTGTTACAACACACCGCAACTATCACATTTCCTGCACTTTATGATAAAGAAGAAAAAGTAATATAACATCACAAAAAAAATGGCGCATATCACTATGCACCATTCTCGTAAACAATTAAAACTTGTTTCACAACAATCTTGTCATTCATCAATATGAACTGTTTTCTTTATATAAAAGCATAAATCTAAAAATAAATTCATCAATTAATTCTTCACAAGTCTCACACCATAAATCTGTCCTACCTGCTTGCCCTTGTGAGCTACAAACTTCACTCTTACTTCCTTCTTGCCCTTAACAAACTCTGAAGGAATGGCATAATCAACGGTCTTAAACTGAGTGGTGCGCCAACGATGGCTATTGTTTACACTTGTGAGAAGATGGTCGTCGATATAGATGTCAAACTCACTGGTGCGCCATTCATCCTGACCCCAGAACTTGAGCTGGAGACTAAGGTTAGTCTCTCCCTTGGTCTGCATCAGATAGCTGAAATAATGACCATCCCTTGCATCACGGAAGAAGATACCCTCTGTATTACCCTTGTCCGAATTATCGGTCTCCATACGATGGTCGGTCTCTGGCTGTTGTTCTCCAGGGCTCACCTTATCCACAGTTCTAGCCTCCAAAGCCTGACGGGCTTTTTCCTCATCAGCCAACTTCTGCATATAAGCCTTGTACTCATTCTCGCCAAGTGCCAACCAGTACATCATATATCGAGAATCGTGAATTTCGAAGAACGGCTGCAACTCGCCTTCGATGGCATTCTCCATGTGGGTGGCAAGTTTAAAATGCAATGGCTTGCCAGGAATTGGCTTCAGGTCTTTGGCAATGTCGTCGAGATGTTTCGGCAACAGAATAGGAGCCTTGTCAAGAGCCAGTTTCTTTCCACTGGCATACTGTCCGAAACGGCTGTCATCGGCAATGAGTCTACGCATATCCTCCTTACCGGTCTTCATGCCGAGCAGGATAGGACCGTACATGATTGCCACATACTGAGGCACATTGATCATCGGTTTGATGTAAGCGTGCATAGGCATCGAAATCTTTACCTGGTCACCCTTCTTCCATTTGCGCTTGATGCAGACAAATCCATTCTCCTCATAGCTGTCGACATCAAAACCTACACCCGTCACGGTGAAGTTACCACACCAGGATGGCTTGCGGACTTTCAGGATGAAAGTTCCCTTACCCTTGGCTACTTCTACAACAGATGTCTCAGCATACGGGAAGGCGGTCTGCTGACGAATCACCATCTTTCTATCCTTCCAATTCAACTCGGATGCCACGAAGAGATTCACGTACAGGGCATCGTTCTCCGCCTTCACACCCTTTTCGTGCGTCCAGACAAACTGTCCATACTTTCCGTGGTCTTCCATTCCTGTTCCCACGCAGCACCACATCGCCTCATTAGGGGCAGAATAGTTGCGGTAATGGCGAGGACGGGCGGGAGTGAAATAGACATAGCCGCCATGCTGCGGATGCTGGGCAGAGAGGATATGGTTGAACATCGCAGTCTCGTAAAAGTCGCCATACATGCCATTAGGCTTTACTCGGTTCAAATCCTCGGTAAGCTTCAGCATATTATAAGTATTGCAAGACTCCGGTCCATCGATGTCGTTGATATAGTCGATGCAATTTTCCTTAGTCGGAAAGTGCTCACGCCTGCTGTTACCTCCCAAAGCCAGCGAACGCTGACGTGTCACAATTTCCCAGAAATACTCGCTGGCATTGTGATATTGCACATCATGAGCCAACTCAGCGATGCGCTGATAGCCGATAACCTTCGGAATCTGCGTATTGGCATGCATATTGTCAAGGCAGTCCTTGCCGTTTTCCAGAGGAACAAGCAACATTCTGTGGGAGAAGCGGCGGGCACAATCCAGATATTTCTGCTCTCCGGTAATGGCGTATGCATCAGCAAGCACCTCGTTCATGCCTCCATGCTCGTTGCCGAGCATTTTCTCCATCTGTTCGTCGTTCAGATCACGCGTAATGTCCACAGCCCAATCGCAGAACTTCAGAAAGAGATTCTTTGCCTGTTCATTGCCGCAATAGAGCCATGCATCACGAAGACCTGCATACATCTTATGAATATTATAGAAAGGTGCCCATGTTCCGAAGTAAGGTCCGAAATCGCCCTTACTAAAAGCCGTCCACATCTTGGCACTATTCGGAACACCACCTATATAGTTATGGCACCAGGCTTCAGGACGCTGATTGTTGGCATCAAGCACCAGCTGGAGTTCGGATATCATATATTCCATGCGCTTGCGGCACTCCTCATTGCCTGTGGCCGCATTGATGGCAAGGGCCGACAGATAATGTCCGCCCACATGTCCGTCAAGTCCATCCCAGTTGGGATAAGAAGGTTTGCGAGGCTGTAAGCCTGCCTCCTTGCGATAAGGGGCAAGCATACGGTCGCAATCATATTTCAGGAGCACCTGCACGTTCAAGTCGCGAGCATGCTTCAATGGTCCGTCCAGAAGGGTGATGTCGCCCAGCGGGAACTCATCCTTATAAAGTTTATCTTGCGCCACAACACCCAAGGCAGGCGCAATACTCAGCAGAGCAATCATCAGTTGTTTCTTCATAATTTGATGTCAGTTGATTAAATTGTTATTTGTGGATGCAAAGTTAAGCCAAAAAACAGAATTCTACTTTTTCACATGTTTCAAATAGTTTAAATGAGGTAACACATAAGAAGAGGGTGCGTCATAATATGATTTAAATACTTGATATACACAAAAAAACAACATCAATGAAACGTCTCGGTTTTAGTGCCGAGAAGTCTCATTGATGTATCATGGAAGTCTCACTTAATATTCTATCTCAAAACCACCTTCTTGCCATTATGGATGTAAATACCCTTGGTTGGGTGTTCTACCCGCTGACCCTGAAGCGTGTACCAGCCGGAGTTCTGTCTGGTCTCCTGACCGCTGATATGCTCAGCACTCTCAACCTGCTCGATGCCCGTAGTGCCATCGTTCCAACCACCATCGATGCTTCTTGAACGGGAAGCACTGGTCATGGAAATCTTCAGATGACCTACCACTACCTCAAGCCATGAACCACTGCCACCCCAGCTGTTTGCCACAGGAGTGAAGCGGAAGTGATAGTAACCCGTGCGGGAAGCGGTGAATCGTACCTGACCACTATTGCTGCCATAAGTATTTGCACCGGTGTTCTTGTTCACATTCTTGGTACACTGGATAATCTGAGAACCCAGCACGTTGTTGCTCTCGTCGAGAACCTCACACTTCAGATAAGGAGAACCCGACCACGCCACGGCATTATAAGAGAATACATAGCTGCCCTGCTTCAACGAGAAGCCATAGCCCCAAGTAGAACCAAACTCAGCGTAGCCTGCCTTGCTGGCATCGCTCTGACGGATGTAAAGACCCGTAGAAAAATCACCACCGGCAAACTGGAAGATGCGTGGACCGCTGCCAGCTGCACCAGCCGCTTTCTGCTCTCCAGCATCAACAATCTTCCATCCGGCAGGAACCTGTCCCACGGCATTCAGTGCCAGCGGATTTCCCTTGAAGTAAAGAGCCACATTGCCTACCAGAGCCTCAACCCAGGCACCACCTGTGCCCTTGGCATCTGCCACAGGGGTGAAACGTACACGGTAATTGCCCTTAATCATGGAATAGAACGAGAGAGAAACCCTGGTGGTACCCGAGAGATAAGCACCCGCCTTGCCATTCGCATTGCCATTTGCCTTGACGATGGTAGAAGCAAGAACAGCATTCTGAGGGTCGAACACCTCTACCTTCATATATGGAGCACCCTTCCAGGCAGCCACATTGCAGCTCAGCTCATACTCGCCATATACCAGAGGCAGGGTATAACCGTTGGTATTACCATATTCTATATAGCCAGCCTTATCGGCAGAAATACTTCTCACATAGAAAGCATTCTTGAAATCACCAGAGAAATTCATGATGCGTGGACCGCTCGACTTATTGCCGGCATAAACCTGAGTGCCATTATCTGCCACAGTCCATCCCGAAGGAACGAATCCGCTGCCATTGCCCCACGACTTGATGATGTTCTCGCCCTGGGTATTGGCAGAAGTTGAGGAACCGGTAGAAGGCTGAGTGGTCTGGTTTGAAGAAGACGTACCAGCAGACTTATGAGCATAGTCTTTCTTGGAATACTCGTAATACCAGTAGAAGCAGGTCTGACCGCAAGCCTCCGGATTAGCCTCCAATCCAGCCTTGATTTGACCAGTTTTCAGGAAGTTGTCGATATCAAGATAATCATCAGTACTGGTCAGCGTCATGCTGATGTTTCCGAAATGATCCATCACCTTCTTCCAGGCATTACCCCATTTGCTGGTAGTGGCAGTTCCCCATGAACCCAGGTTGCTGGCCACCCACTGTCCAAACTCATTATACTTACCTGCACCAGGTCTCTCCGGACTCCAGTCTATCTCAGAAACAAGAATCGGTTTATTTTTTACCACAGGCACCTGCTTCTGGAAATTATAGATGAAAGCGTTGGAATCATAGTTCTTATCACTTGCACCATACCATCCCGGATACACATGAACGGCATAGCCGAAATTACTATCAGATACAGGATAGGTGGCATAATTCTCATATTGGCTCTGATAGCCCGTGCCAGGAATCCAGATAATACCCTTGAATCCATTCTTGCGAATCACATCAACCACTGGCTGGAAATAATCTCGCATGGCTGTGGCAGAACTCTGACCATACCTATTATATATATGAACAGGCTCGTTGGCAAGTTCCAGGGATACGATGCCTGAATTATTCTTCACCCAACTGTTGCTGGAAACAATGTTCCACACCGTTTTAAGATAATTCTGATAAGCATCGCCTACCTTCAAATCCTTAGGACATACGCCTGGAGGACGAATCACTACATACAAGCCATGATTGATGGCCTTCTGCGCAATAGGCAGATAAAGGGCATCAAGATACTTCTGCAAACGGGTAGCACTGAAACGCGATATATTAGCCTCTCCAGTATCAGAACCCGTTGACTTCTTGTTGGGATCATTGGTCCAGCCTGGTTCGAGATGAAGACGGAAGATATTACAATAAGTGCCTTTAGCAGGATTCTGGAGTGCTCCGAAAATCTTGTCGTAATAGCTAATGCATGGCTGAATATTGTTATCAGTACAAGTATTACCCCAACGGTATTTGTTGAAGTAAGGACTCGGTGTATCCATCACACCATGCAAAACCACTTTGTTGCCATAGGCATCATTCAACTGATTGCCATTCACATGAAGCGGAGAAACCACTCCAAACTGGGCGAACAGACATGACGGTAGCAACGCAGCCGCCAATATCGCCAAAAATCTCTTTTTCATTTGTTTTTAGGTTAAAATATAAATGTTTAAAATTGTTATGATGCCGATGATTTTCACCGGCTTTTGTTATTTAAGTTGTTAAAACGCCGCAAAAGTAGCGATTTATTCGATTCATAACTTTATTTCATGTAACAAATGCTTTGTGATGGCTATCATGTCGAATAATTATCTAAAAGTGTCTGTTTTATAACACAGAAAAGATGCCCTCGCGTCTTTTGCTAGGACATCTTTTCTGTAATCAAGGATTATCTGTCAATAAAGCATGCCAAACATCCATAACTTCTTATCTACAAAATCTTACTTCAATGTATATTTTACTATAAATCCATCTTCATTCTGTACATTGCCTTCTACATTACATCCCATCTGCTTCCAGCATTCCAGCATTGATGGCAAATCTTGCTTTTCTACATAAGCATAAAGCGATTGAGCATCTACATTTTTAATTAATGGGAAAATTTTCTTTTTGCCAGAGTACAAATTTATCTTTTTAAGTTCACCCGATGCCTTGTCATACAAGACAGAATACCAATCAGACAAGCGATTTCCCTTTTTGACATGAACAATGATAGCTTTGTCCACTTCCATTTTAGACACAAGAATTTCCTTGTCTAGATTCATTTTATACTGTATTTACTAGCGTTTTAACGTTTCTCTCAAAACAATCTATAAACTTATTTTGGAATTTAAATTTACGA